>Ga0209573_1000057_pt1 | contig 313582 bp, 300 predicted proteins | sample TNRBio252014_DNA_FD_185870 | JGI IMG/M metagenome (GOLD analysis project Ga0209573, IMG submission 185870) | Wastewater treatment Type I Accumulibacter community from EBPR Bioreactor in Madison, WI, USA - TNR Reactor_6/25/2014_ DNA (SPAdes)... | ecosystem: Engineered > Bioreactor > EBPR >... | reverse complement strand
GCACCGCCTGGGCCTTCTCGGCATCGGTGTAGCGGCGCGTCGTCGGCCGCCCCGGGGTCTTGTCCTGTGGCATGGCTCCATCCTCGTTTCCAAGGTCAGGAGCCTCCAACGAACCCAGGGCGATTCAGTACCGGAAGAGCTGGTTCGTCTGTGAGAGCCCTGCACACGACCACGTCTGGAGGAGCGCACCGACGCTCGTCGACGGGCCCTTGACGTCGAGGCACTTCCCACTGGCGAGATTCACGATGCGGAGGGTGTTGCCGATCGGGACGAGATCCCACTGCTGGACGACCTTGGTGTTGTCACACGCAGCGAGGCTCACCGCTTGCGGATCGGCTTCGCCGCTTCCCCCCGCCAGACAGAGGTTGGTCGACCCCGGGCTCGCCAGCTGAGCCCCCCGCCGTGCCGTTCCGGCGACAATCCGGAGGCTGAGGTTGTTCGAATCGGCGCAGTTCTGCTGCGTGATCTTGGTCGACGTCGTTGCGGCGTCCCATGCCACCTCGGGCCCGAGGCAGAGGCCGGTGTTGTCGGCGATGAGTTGACTCCAATAGGTCGGCGGCGTGGGCGTCGTCATCTGCTTCACGGGGTTGCCGCGAGTGTCATAGGTGGTCACAGAGCTCACGTCGTCGGCCGCCTTCGCCCGGCCGAGCTCGCTGAACGGGGTGTAGTAGCGGGTCGAGGTTTGACCGTCCGGAGTGGTCTCGGACGTGACGTTGCCATTCTCGTCGTAACCCCACGCGGTCGTCCGCGACGACTGGTCGGGATTCGCCCCGGAGCCCTTGACGACCATCTTCGTCTTGGCCAGCGTGTCCGGGTCGTAGGTGTACTCGGTGGTCACCTCGACGGTGCTGCCAACCGCCTCCACCTTCCTCGTGAGACGGCCCTGGTCGAACGTCTCCACCGTCTCGGTATTCGCGGGATCGGTCACCGTGAGGACCCCGGTTTGGGACCCACCCTGGCGTAGCCCGTCCTCGTATGACCATCTCGTGATGTTTCCGACCTGGTCCTTCTGCCAGATGACGCGGTCCCAATCGTCGAAGCTGCTGACGAACCACGGAGAGCCATCCCCACACGTCGCTCCTGGATACAGCGCTGTCAGACGCGGGCTCATCTTCCCAACCAGGCGGTGCTTCGTGTCATAACAGAATCGAGACAACCCGTCGCGGACGTCGAACACCGCGATGAGGTTGTCGGCGGAGTCATAGGCATAGGTAACGAGGCGGCCCAGCAACCCTGCGCCAACGTCCGCTGCCGTGGCGACACGGCCAGAGCCATCGTAGGTGTACACCACGCCCTTGCCGCTGCCGTTAAGCACCTGGGTTACCCTGCCGTTGCTGTCCCGCGTCAGTGTCATGGCGTAGCCGTGCGCGTCAACCAACGACACCATGCGACCCGCCCCGTCAAAGCTGAGCTTCTCTCGTCCGGTTCGAGCCAACACGAACCCAGTTGACGACTTGGAGCAATCGGATCCCGAAGACGCGGTCGTCTGGACCAGCGTGGCGAAGACCCGCTTGGCCGCCACCCATTGCTTCGTCGGTCCGTCGCACACGAAGGTCACCACTGACCCGTTCTCCTGAGTCACGGTGGCAAGCTTCCGCTGGTTACCGTCGGAGTCGTCGGTCCCGACCTCGATCTTCGAGAACTCCGGTGCCGTCCATCCGTAGCCGAACGCCGTCTTCTCCGCCGCACGTGCCGAGCTGTACGAGCGGGTCACCGAAACGCCCGGTCCGCGGCCGGGAGCCGCCAGGTCGGTGTACGTCTCGAAGAGCGACCCCGTGGACGAGTCAACGGGGTCGCCGTGACAGGAGCCGCAGTTGAGCATCGAGGGATTTCCCCCGCCGATGATCTCGCGGAAACCGATCGGACCGGTGGAGGCCACCGGGCCCACACCGACGAACTGCGCGTCGCCGAAGGAGAACACCCCGCCGTCCGAACCGATCAGCCAGTAGCCATTGCCCGAGTCGGTGCGCACCATCGCCTCGATGCGGCCGGCCAGCGGTGTGTCGGCGGCCGAGCCATAGAAGTGCGTCGTGGCGTCCCCGTAAGTGAAGATCCCTCCGTCGGCGGCGAGGATCCAGTAGCCGTTTCCGGACTTGGTCGAGGCGATGCCCACCACTGGGTTCTGCGGTGGGCCGCCGCCGGTCATGTCGCCGAAGCTCTGCGCGTTGCCAAACCGGTAGAGCTTGCCTTCACCCCCCACCAGCCAATAGCCGTCGCTGTTCGGTCTGGCGGTCATGCCGACGATCGGCTTCGGTTGCCCGGTCCCACCGACCTCGATGCCGAGACCTGGCAGCGACCCGAAGAACTGCGCGTCGCCGAAAGCGAACACACCGCCATCCGTGGCAAAGAGCCAATAGCCGTTCCCGGTATGTGTGGCGAGGATTCCCAGAATCGGCTTGTTCAACTTCGTGTCGCCGAGCGAGCCCTTGAACGGCGCGTTACCGAACGTGAAGACGCCCCCGTCGGCACCGACCAACCAGTAGCCATCGTTCTGTGGTCGCCGGGCGACACCGACGATCGCATTGTTGAGCTTCTTGTCGCCGAGAGACCCCCGGAACTGCGCATCGCCGAACGCGAACACGCCACCATCGGCGCCGACGGTCCAGTAGCCACCGCCCGAGGGCGTGCCCGCCATCCCGACGTAGATGTCATTTGCCTTCACCGGCGTGCTGAGGAGCGGACTCGACTGCGCGTCGCCGAAGGTGGCGACCCGGCCGTCCTTGGCCACCAGGTAGTACCCGAGTCGTGTCGGGGTCACGACCATGCTGATGATCTCAGCGGCCGTCGGCGCCCCTCCGAGCGATCCGAAGAATGGGGTCCCGCCTGGTCCGAACGTGAACACACCGCCCTGGCTGTCGGCCAACCAGTACCCGCCGGTCGCCGTCGCGCCGCCTCCGACGATGCGGACCTGGAAGGCCTCGGCCCGCGCGCGCCAGTCGTCGAAGTTCGCCCCAGTCGCCCGAGCCATGTCCGAGTAGTCCCCAGCATCGCCGAACGGCAGCGCGTTCCCCCAGTTGTCGATCAGCCAGTAGCCGTCGCCAGAAGTGGTCGGAATGATCCCCGTCATCCACATCACCGAATTGCCGCGCAGTTCCCGGAATGCGCGCCACACCGCGAGCCGGTTCAACCGATCCGGTGTCAAGCCCGGAATCGGCGGATCACCGGGCTTCGATTGTGCGGACCCCCAGAACTGGGAGCTCGGGTGCGTGGAAGAGGTCACGCCACCGTCCCGCCCGACGATCCAGTAGCCGTTTCGGGACGGGGTCGCCGCGATCCCGGAAGCACCCGTCGCTTCTTGGTCCGCCGGCACCGGGGCGCGTCCCAGGAACGGGGCATCGCCGTAGGTGATCAGCCCTCCGTCGGCTTTGGCCACCCAGCACCCCCGCGAGTTGGAGTTGGCCGGAGCAAAGAGGGCCAGACCGACACCGTCGCTCAGACCGCTGTTGGCCGGCGAACACAGCGCCCCAGAACCGCCGCCGACGGCAGTCGCCGTGTTCACCAGCGACACCGTCTGGCTCGAAATCACGTCACCCCCGACCACCGGCGAGGCCGGCGCTGGCGTCGGCAGGACCGTCGTCGTCGTGGTCGTGGTGGGTGGCACGGTCGTGGCCGGGAGCGCGACCGTCGTCGTCGTGGCCGCCAACGTGGTGGTCGTCCCGCCGGTCCCCGGATCCGTTGGCACACAGGATGCGAGGAGCCATGAGCCACCCACCGCACTGACAAGTGCGAGCGCCCAACGCATGCGATCGAGTCGCCGACCCTGGGCGCCGTCGGGATCAACGGCTTGGACAGCGGCTGGGGATCGGCTCATGGTCGCACTCCAAACTCTCGACGGGCGCCCCGCATGACGTCCGCTGCTCGGCCCGGCCCGAGCTGGACCCTGGAATCCAGGGCGGCCAGAGATTTCCGAACAACCGTCGAATCCGCAATGGAGGTACATCTCCACGATCGCCGACAATGAGCCTGGCCCGGCGGGAGACCGGAGATGTATCCCCGGCCACGCCTCGCCGTGGGCGGAAACGCCGGTCGCTATCGTTCGGCGGTGAACGAAGTTCAGCCGGCCGACCTGGTGGTTCACTTCGACGACGAGGACCACCGGGTGGACCCGGACCGCCAACTCGTCTTCGGTCGGGGCGCCGAGCTCGACATCGACTCGAACCGGTTCCTCCATCGAGCGGTCGGGGCGTTCGTGCACCGGAACGGTGCATGGTGGCTCCAGAACGTCGGGGGCGCGATCACGCTCACCGTGACCTGCCCCGACTCCCGTTGGTCAGCGGAGATCCCACCGGGCACCCAGTCGGCGCTCACCACCCGCACCTCGATCATCCGATTCAGTGCCGGACCCGCCACCTACGAACTGGTCGCCATCAACGAGGCGGCCCCCGAGATCGTGGGCATCGACGCGTTCGCCATCTCCACCCGCACCACCGCACCGCCGACCGTTCCGCTCAACGCCGAGCAGCGACAACTCCTGGCTGCGCTCGCGGAACCACGTCTCCGCGAGCCGGGGTCCTCCGCGTCGCTGCCGACCAACCAGGCGGTGGCCGATCGCCTCGGCTGGACCCTTCGCAAGCTCAACCGCAAGCTCGACTGGCTGTGCGATCGCTACACGAAGTCAGGCGTTCCCGGACTCCACGGCGGCGAGCGCCGGGCACGGGACCGGCGGCAGATCCTCGTCGATCACGTCATCCGGTCCGGTGCGATCACCAGCGCCGACCTCGAGCTCCTTCCCGACGCACCGACGTCCGGCTCACCCCGCTCGTGACGCCACCGATCCAGCCGGTCCCCGGCCTCCCTCCCGGCTACACCGACGGGGTCTTCCTGGCCCACGGCGGCTCCGGCTCCGTCTATCGGGCCCGATCCGAGGCGGGCGGGCTCGTGGCGATCAAGGTGCTCGACGGCCACGACCGGCGGTGGCGGCGGGAGCTGAAGGTGCTCGCCCGGCTGGACGGGATCCCGGGCGTCGTTGCGATCGTCGACTCGGGCGCTCTGCCCGACGGGCGGCCGTACCTGGTCACCCCGTTCCATCCGGCCGGCACGCTCGCGGACCTGCTCGAGGGGGGTCGGCGATTCACGCCGGCCGAGGTGGCAGCGTTCGGGGTCGAGCTGGCCGCCGCCCTCGACGAGGCGCACCACCGTGGGGTGACGCACTGCGACATCAAGCCGTCGAACGTGCTGATCGATGAGGCCGGCAAGCCCCTGCTGGCCGACTTCGGGATCAGCCGGATGGCCGGGGACGGCACCCAGACCACCGACGCCAGCGAGACGTTCAGCTTCACCCTCCTCTACACCGCCCCCGAGGTGCTCGCCGGCGGCCGACCCGACGAGCGGTCCGACCAGTACGCACTCGGGCTGACGCTCGTGACGATGCTCAGCGGTGACCACCCGTTCGCCGCGGCCCTCTCCGACGGGATCGGTGGGTTCATCGACCGTGCCCGGTCCGGCGGCATCGGTGATCTCGGGGCCGACGGCGTCCCCGACGAGTTGGCCACAGCGCTCCACCGGGCCACCGCAGCCGACCCGGCGGAACGGTGGCCCGGGCTCCAGGACCTGGCGTCCGCGCTGGCCGCCGGTGCTCCCGAGTCGCTCACCGCCGCGCCGTCCCACCGGCGACGTCGACGTCGACGGACAGGGTCGCCCCCACGACGTGCGGTGGCCGTCGCCGCCGCGGTCGCGGTCGTCGCCGCAGGGACTGGGTGGTGGACCACCCGCGACCCCACGGCCAGAATCGCCGCCCCCACGACCACCAGACCCGCGCCCCCGCCGCTCTCGGCCGCCGCGCTGAACCGGGCTTCGGATCGGGTCACCCTCTCCGACACACTGCGGGCACGCGGCGGCTACCTCGAGATCGCCATGTTCGTCCCGGGCGACTACCACCGACTCTGTCTCCCGACCGAAGTCGCCGACGCGCTTCCGTTCGGGACGGCCTGGTGCGACACCAACTGGGAAGGCGACGGCCGCGACTTCGCCGGGCCCGAGCGCATCGACCCCACGGAGTCGCGCTTCTACGTCCGCGTCGACCTCGAACGGGGCACGATCGAAGCCGCCGCCAACCGGAGCTGCAGCCGCCTGGCCGAACGCGGCCCCCAGGTCTGCGGTGAGAGCCCGGCGACCGTGGCCGAAGGCGACGGCGGCTACTCCACCCGGTTCCGCACCGATTGGAAGTCGTGCGGGGAGGACCCGATCCTCCTGACGGCGGACCTGCCCGCCGAGTGCCTGAAGCTGACCGGCCAGTGGTACAAGCCCGGCGAGGACGGCACGCCGTACGTGAACGCGTCCATGGCCGACACGGTCGGCGACGACGCCCTCCGCGTGGAGTTCAACTTCACGGAACCGGATAGCGGACGCGGCGTCCCCCGCATGACCCACGACGCCCGGCTCGACCTCTACGAGGACGGCACCCTGGTGATCGAACGGGACTGTTGGCCGGCACTCGAGGTCCATCGTGTCGACGGTTCCGGCGCTCGCGAGGTGTATCGGGGCGAGATCATCGACCTCGTCGCCTCGACCGGTGGACCGAAGATGCCCGTCGAGCTCAACGGAGCGAAGGACAAGGAGTGCACCAGCCTCGGACGTTGGGACCGCTCATGAACAGGCGGCAGCAGCTCGCTCGCCATCCCGAACGGCCGGGAGGGCGCACAGCCGATCCATCGGATCGGCTGTCGGATCGGCGGCGAGCCCGCCGGTCGCGTCGATCACGAACAGCCCACCGTCCTCGTTGAGCACCACGGCCTTGCCGGTACCGGCGAAGCGGACCACCGGAGTGCGCTCGGACGTGGTGAGTTCCAAGGTCGGGGTGCCGACCGGGTCGGCGACCACCACCCCCGCCGACGTGGTCAGCGACAGGCGGAACCCGTCGGGTGCATAGGCCAGCGCCGTGACCCCGGCGACCGGCGAGGACCACAGCCGGTCCCCCGATCCCGTCGCGAAGCTCTCGACCGCGCGCTCGGTCCAGACCGTCACCGCGGAGCCGTCCGGACGCAGGGTCAGACCCCGAACTCCGCCGACCTCAGCACGCCAACCGGCTGACCACGAACCGTCGGGCCCGGCGATGAACCGACGCACCCCGCTCGAGGTGGCCGCGTACACGTCCCCCGTCCACGAGGACACGGCCAGGCCCACGAGCTCCTCCCCGACAGGAAGGACCGAGAGCTCGGCCCCGGTGTCCGCATCGATGACGACGACGTCGGTTCCGCGATCGAAGGCCACCACGTTCCCCCCGGCCAGGCGCCCACGACCCACGGCCGGGGCCAAGACCGTCGCGTCGAGCGCTTCGGCCAACTCGGTCGGCGTCGCACCGCCGAGCGCCACTCGCCAGATCCTGCCGGCGGCCGCGACGACGAGATCGGTCTCCGAACCCCGACTCTGGTCCTCCGACACCAGGACGGGCCCGTCGAAGCCAGCGAGCGCTTCGTACTTCCCGGTGACCGTGTCCACCACGAAGAGCTTCCCCTCCCGGGTTCCGACCGCCAGCAGACGAGCCGTGATCGGCATGGCACCCAGCGGGGTGCCCTCGAGGTCCGAAGCCACCAGGAGCGAGGGGAAGGCGTCGACCACCTCCGAGACCGCTGCCTGATGGGTGGGGGACGGCTGCTCCCCCTGTCGGGTCACCGCCACCCGCGCCGCATCGACCCAACCGGAGCCGATGACCCCCGTCTCGACCGGAACCGCCGCCGGGAGCGGCTCGGAGACGGTGGTCACCTCGCGAGAGCAACCAGCCAGGACGGCCAGGGCGATCAAGGTGGACGTTGTTCTCGAGCCGGTGGTCCTCATGCTGCAGCCACTGGGTCTCGACCGAAGACATGCGCGAGCGCGCTGCCCGTCATCACCACCTCATCACTACAGGACGCGGGCTCCCCGTCTCAATCCTGATCCCACTCACGACGGCGGAGGCGGCCGCCCGACTCGGCGCGACGTCCGGACGAACCCGCCGGTCAGTCCCTCAGCGGATCAGTGGATCAGCGGGACTGGCGGCGGGTGCGGATGACCAGCAGGGCGCCGAGGCCGACCAGGAGGGCCGCCACCGTGATGAACGGCCGGACCGTCGAACCGGTGGTGGCCAGCGGGGCGCCCTGCGAGACCGAGGCGACCACGGCCCTCGGGGTGCTCCCGACCTGGTTCACGGCTCGCTCGGCCTCGGTCCCGAGCACGGAGGCACCGTTCCCGTTCCCGTTGTTGCCGTTGCCGTTCCCGTTGCCGTTCCCGTTGCCGTTCCCGTTGTTGCCGTTCGTCGTGGACGTGGCGACCGGCGCCGTCGTCGTCGTCGAGGTCGACGTCGTGGACGTGCTCGAGGTGGTGGCCGGAACCGTCGTGGTCGTGACCTTGGGATCGGTCGTCGTGGTGGTGGCCGGAACCGTCGTGGTCGTGACCTTGGGATCGGTCGTCGTGGTGGTGCTGGTCGTGGTGGTGGTCGTTCCACCGCCGCCACCACCCGGGCCGCCACGGACCACCAGGTTGGCGCAGCGGTAGGTGACCGGGACGCCCTTGTCGTCGAGGCCCGACTCCTGGATGACGTAGCGACCGTTGCGGGCCGACGAGGGCACCACGAAGCGGACCCGCCCGTTGTTCGGGTAGCCGCCCTCGTACACCGAGATGGACGGACCGGGGCGACGGGGGTCGAGGACGACCGTCACGTTCGGCGAGTCGGAGAGGCCCCGCTGGAGCCGGTAGCCCACGCGGTCGCCACGCCGGGCGAAGATGATGGTCCGACGGTCACAGCGCCCGTTGCGGTTCCGGACGGTCATGAGCACCGACGCCGAACGCGGGCAGTTCGGCGACGTCACCCGGAGCACGTAGTTGCCGGGTTGCAGGTCGGACGGGATGGTGACCTGGGCCGAGAACCGGTTGTCGGGACCGACCACGGCCGTCCCGATGACGACCGGCTCGGAGCTCCCCCGGCCGATGGTGATGGTGACGACGTCACCCGCCACGGCCACGCCGGTGACCGTGATGGTCTGGCCGGGACGGACCGTCGACGCGCTCACCGCCAGATCGGTGGGCACGTACTCGTCGCAATCGTTCCCGACGTCCCCCGGGTCCTTGGGGTCCTTCGGGTCCTTGGGATCCTTGGGGTCGGGCTTCGGATCGGGCTTGGCGGGCGTGTCCTTCGGGTCGGACTGGGCGAGCGAAGCGTCGGCCGCGGGCATGGCGATGCCCAGCATCACGGCCATGACGGCCGCCGACGCCAGGAGCGCGTGGGCACGCCGGATCCAACTCGTTCGCTGCTTCAACACGCCTCGGACTTCCCCTCCAGGTGACGCCAGGATCCCGCCGACCCCAGCGACGTCGGGAACAGTGTCGCGTGAAATCACTCGTCAGGTCTAGAGGGAGGCAAGATTGCCTACTCGCAGGCCGCGTCAACCGGCCTGGACACGGACGCCCATCCGGGTCCGCTCGGCCGCCGGGACCGTCGCCGTGACCGTCTCGCCACGTACCTGGACGCCCGGCCCGTCGACCGGACGCACCCCCGTGGTGCGGACCGCGATGGGCACCGGCGACTGGTTCAGCGCCGGCTGGCCGGCGAAGAACAGCTGGAGCTCCTCGGTGGGCGGGCCGTCGTCGTCGAGCACGAAGCGGACCTCGACGGTGCTGCCCGGCGCCACGCTGACGCGCGTCTGGTGGCGGAAGTGCTCACCGTCCTCGGTGGTCCCGCTCGGGACCGCCAGGCCGTCCACGGTCACCTCGGCCAGCTCCTTCGAGCTCGACAGGACCGCCAGGTCGATCGTGTTGGTGCCCTCCGGGAAGCCGTTGGCGTTGCCGATCACGTAGGCGGGCAGTCCGTCCGCCGGCGCGTCGTTCGTGAGCCGCACGGTCACCGTCGTGCGCAACGCCCCCGACAGCGGGTTCCAGCTGACGTCGACCGACGCATCCCGACGGAGGAAGTAGTCGACCTTCGAGGGGTTCGCGTTGCTGGTCGTCACGCCGACCAGGTGGACGCCCTCCTCCGCGGCCGGGAGCCCGCCGTCCATGCCCAGCGTCCGCAGCAGCGGGTCGTCCTCGGGACGCAGCGACACGAAGCGCAGCCGACCCGCTCGACGCAGCGGCGCGAACAGCTCGCTGAGCTCGGCGGGCCCCGGGAGCTGGGTGGCGGTGAAGCGGTCGAAGATCACCCGGACCAGCTCGGTCACCGCCACGTCGCCGTCGTCGGGCCGCTCGAAGCGGAGGTACTGGTCGTGGACCAGGAACTCGACGATGTCGCTGGCGCTCACCGACGGGCCGCCGCCCGGCACCTCGACCGGTCCGATCACCCGCAACATCGCGGCGAGCACCGAGGGATCGGCATACATCACGCCGTCCACCGGCCGGCCCGTGGCCTCCTGGAAGAGGCGAGCGGAGAGGTCGGCGGCCACGTCGAAGTCGAGCGTCGCACCCCAGTTCTGGGGGAACCGGGCCGGCAGCGCGTTGAGGACGTGCTCGGGGTAGCGGGCCTCCTCGGACAGCACGAGGTCGCCGTCGGGACGCGACAGGTCGAGGGGCCGGCCCACGTTGGCGAGATCGAGGACACCGTCGATCGCCACCAGCTCGGCCCAGTTGCCCAGGTGGCCGCCGAGCTCGCGCATCTCCGCCGGGTTGCCGAGCAGCACCAGGTAGCGGCGCTCACCGTCGCGCCCCAGCAACCGGGGCGCGTCGCGCACCGCCAGCGCCGCCACGGCCGCCTCGTCGGCCACGTCCGCGATCCGTCGATCGAACTCCCGGACCTGCTCGGCCAGGACCGGGACCACCCACGGCGACCGGAGGTCGCGAACCTCGCGTCGCGCGTCGGCGAGCACCGCGGCGGCCTCGGTCACGGGCTGTTCGAACTCGGCCAGGACATCGAGGTCGATCCCCCCGTCCGGACGGCGGATGCGTTGGTAGTCGACGTCGCGGGCGATGTCCCCGGCCGAGGAGGTCAGGCGCTCCCCGGCCCGGGCCACCACCCGGACCGTCTCGAGGTTCTGGCTCACGCCGGGGACGAAGCGGGACGGCAGCGCCCACCACGCACCGAGCTCGTCGGCGGCCGAGCCCAGCGAGGTCGAGGCGTCGGCGAAGGCCAGGCTGGCCTGCTCGGTGCGACCGTCGCGCACGGCCGTGACGCCGTCGTCGGTGCGCTCGACGCCGTCGGTGATCGGACCGAAGGTGCGGACACCGAGGACCACGGCGACGATCGCCCCCGCCACCCCGAAGGCCAGGACCCCGAAGCCGGCCCAGCGGGCGATCCGTCGCGTGCGGCGGTGGGAGCTGCGATAGCCCGACCACAGGATCGGCACGACGGCCGCCGCGGCCACCAGCGACGACGCGCCGGTGAATCCGCCGACGCTGAGGCTCAGCGTCGCCAGCGCGACGAGGACACCGATGGCCGCGCCCCAGACCCGGTCGCGGAGGTCTCGGGCCACCTGGAGCACGACGAGGGAGAGCGCGATCACCGACAGCAGCAATGCCCCGCCGAGCGAGGCCACCGTCACGATCGTCGCCCCGACCACCAGGCTCCACCTGCGGGCCCGGGCGCCGGCCAGCCCGGTCACCGCGACCACTGCGGCCCGCTCGACGGCGTCGATCCAACCGTGACCGGTGGGCGCGGCGTCGAAGGCCGTGGCCGCCAACGCACCGAGCGCGACGGCGAGCGCGACCCCCACCTTCTGCTCGACCGAGGCCTGCGAACGCCGCCGCGCCCGTCCCGTCGACGGCTCCGCGTCGTGGTCCTGCTCGTCGGGCGTCGCCGCCGGCGCGTCCTCACCCTGCAACATCGGTCCGACCTCGTCGCCCCCGGATCGTGGAAGTCGTTCGCACTCCAGGAAGGTAGCCACCGACGCGGGGCCGGGTCGGTGGGCAGATGCCGCGGACCACGGTCATCGGCGCCGATCGTCGAGGACCCGGAAGCCCTGGCGGACCGAGGCCACCCGAGCGGGGTCCACCTCGGCGACCAGCAACGCCTCGCCCCCGGCCGCCTCCACCAGCACCTCGCCGGTCGGATCGACGATGCACGAGTCGCCCCGGTGCACCAGCCCGTCCACCTCGCCGACCCGGTTGACGCCGACGACGTAGGCCTGGTTCTCGATGGCCCGGGCCCGCAGCAGCGTGCGCCAGTGCTCGGCGCGGGCGGCCGGCCAGTTGGCCGGGACCACGAAGAGGTCGGTGCCGGGACCGGTCTCCCAGAAGTCGTCGGCGAAGCGGAGGTCGTAGCAGACGAAGGGGGTGATCTGGACGCCGCCCAGCTCGACGGTCACGAGTCGCTCCCCCGGTCCGTACTCGTGGTGCTCGCCGGCGAAGGTGAACGGGTGGCGCTTGTCGTAGTGGGCGACGAGGCCCTCGGCCCCCACCAGCACGAAGCGGTTGCGCGCCGTGGGCGGCGGGCCGCCGACGTCGACGGCGATCGACGCGGCCACCACCAGGTCATGGCGCGCGGCCACCGTCCGCACCGCCTCGATCGTCGCCCGGCCGGCCTCGGGCTCGGCGATGGTGGCCGCGGCCATGCAGAAGCCGGTGGTGAACATCTCGGGGAGCACCAGCAGCTCGACGCCCTGGGCCGCCGCGCCGACGGCCACGCGATCGAGCGCCGCGAGGTTGGCGGCGGGGTCCTGCCAGGCGATGTCGAGCTGGGCGGCGCCGACCTTCATGCGCTCACGCTAGCGAGCGCCGCGCGGTCACCCGCGCTCCACGACCGCTCCCTCAGGCGGCGACCGGTCGCTTGGAGAGGTCGTTGCACGCCTCGCAGACCGCCTCGGGGACCACCCCGACCCGCATCAGGAGGGCGAAGATCTTGCAGCCCAGGCAGTACCCGAGGACGGCCTCGAGCGATGCGGCCACCGTGATCATGCCGGCCAGGACGCGGGCTGCGCCCACCGAGCCGGCCAGCGCGCACACCAGCGCGGCGACGGACAGCACGGCACCGATGCCCTGGGCGAAGCGCTTGGGCGGGCCGGGCACCCACTTGGGGGCCACCGACAGCCGCGGGGTGACCACCTGGGTGACGAGTCGGCCGAGCGGGCTGAACCGGGGGCCGGCGGCGACGCGGGCCACGAAGCCGAACGCCAACGGCACGAGGACCCACGTGAGGCCGCCGATGGCGACGGCGGCCGACATGGCCACGGCGCCGGCGGCGACGAGCCGGGCCGACACCTCGTTGACGGGGTCGGGGAACGTGAAGACCGTGGAGCGAGCCATGCCCGCAGCGTACGTCCCGAATCCCGACCAAACAACTCGGGTTTAGGGCTCGGCCGGCGCCGGGCTCACAGCCACCGGAGCGGATCGGGCTCGTGACCGATGATCTGGCGGAACTGCTCCACCTCGGCGCCGTCGATCGGAGCGCTCACCTCGGTGGGGCGCGGTCCCGCCCACGACGACACGCTGATGCCCAGCAACAGGAGCGCGTCGGCCATCAGCTCGTTGGCCACCCGCTCGATCCGGCGGCCGCAGTCGGGGCAGCGCATCACGCAGACCGAGTCGCCCGCCTCGGCCCCGACCCGCAGCACGGCGCGCTCCACCGGGACCTCGACGGAGCCGCAGACGGTGCAGGTGGTGGTGAGGAGCGAGCTCAACGTGGACCTCGACGACGAGACGGCCCGATCCCATCGGCCGATCGCCGCGACTCGTGAGGGACCGCGCCGCCCGGGTTGGACGTCGGTCTCGGCCCATCGGCGAAGATGGGCCGATGGACGCACCCCCGGTCGACCCCGAGCTGCTCGCCTTCGCCACCGAGATCGTGCGGCGGGCCGGTGAGTTCACCCTCACCCACTTCCGCTCCGCCGAGCTCCACATCGAGCGGAAGGACGACGGATCGCCGGTGACGGTCGCCGACCAGGGCGCCGAGCGGCTGCTCCGGGCCGACATCGCCGCCCGCTTCCCCGACGACGCCATCCTGGGCGAGGAGCACGGCGAGGACGGCGGCACCAGCGGTCGCCGGTGGGTCATCGACCCCATCGACGGCACCGAGGCCTTCACCCACGGGGTCGGTCTGTACTCCAACCTGCTCTACCTCGAGGACGAGCACGGCCCGGCCGTCGGCGTCATCAACGTGCCGGCCCTCGGCGAGATCGTCTACGCCGGTCGCGGCCTGGGCTGCTTCCTCAACGGCCTGGCCTGCTCGGTGAGCGACACGCCCGCGATGCGCGGGTCGCTCCTGACCACCAGCTCCTTCGAGCACTGGGATCCCGCCATGCTGGGGCGCCTGCACGGCAGCGGGATGCGGATGAAGACGTGGGGCGACGGCTTCGGCTACATGCTGGTGGCCAGCGGACGCGCCGAGGCGATGGTCGACCCGGCGGTCAAGGAGTGGGACATCGCGCCCTGTCGGGTGATCATCCCCGAGGCCGGCGGCCGCTTCACCGCCCTCGACGGCACCGAGGACCTGTCGCGGGGCGACGCCATCGCGACCAACGGACGGCTCCACGACGAGATCACCGCGCTCCTCGGCGCCTGAGCGGCGGGGCCGGGCGAGCCAGACTGTCGCTCATGGCGCTCCCCGACCGCACCACGTTCCTCACACACCTCGACGCCGACCTCGCGGTCCTCGCCGCTCTGGAGGTCGAGCACCTCGACGCCGCAGTGCCCGCCTGCCCGGGGTGGGACGTCGCCCGACTGCTCGACCACCTCGGACGGGTCCACCGGATGGTGCTGAGCTGCCTCGACACCCCCGACCCCGAGGCCTATCCGGGCTTCCCCGGACGCTCGGGCCTGGTCGGCGACGAACTGCTGGGTTGGTTCCGCGAGTCGGCCGCCGCGCTGCGCCGGGCCCTCCACGACGACGACCCCGACCGCGCCGTCCCCACCTTCCTCGGGACGCGAACCGTGGATTGGTGGATCCGTCGACAGGCCCACGAGCACCTCGTCCACCGCTGGGACGCCCAGGCCGCGATCGGCGACCCCGACCCCCTCGACCCCGGGCTGGCGGCCGACGGCGTGACCGAGCTGCTCGAGCTGCGGTCCGCCCGGGGCTGGGCACCACCGACGGGGGTTCGCGGCACCGTGCACCTCCACGGCACCGATGCCGAGGGCGAGTGGTTCGTGGAGCTGGACGATCCGCTGCGCTGGCGCACCGGGCACCAGAAGGGTGACACCGCGGTGCGCGGCACCGTCTCGGACCTCGACCTCCTGGTGTGGGGGCGGGTGGCCCCCACCGCGGTCGAGGTGCTCGGCGACCCGGCCCTCCTCGACGCACTCCTCGTCGACGACTTCTGAGGCGCCGCCCGGCCGGGCCGGGCGGCACGGACGGCTCAGACGGCCAGCAGCTCCCGCACCAGGGCCTCGTTCTCGAGGCCCTCGGCCTCGCCGATGCGGTCCTTCCACTCCTGGCGGTCCTCGATGGCGTTGGCATAGGCGGCCCGGCGCTTGTCCTGGCGCTTCGAGCCGGTGGACTCCACCTCGGTGCCCTGCGCCCGGTACTGCGCCTCGATGCCCATTCGCAGGGTCTCGAGCGCCTCGGTCCGCATCTGGGACACCCGGGACTCGGTGACGCCGAGGAATCGGGCCAGCTCCTGGGAGGTCTTCTCCTGCAGGAAGTAGCCGACGACCACGAGGCGCTGCCGCTCGGGGAGCAGCGAGATGGCGTCGCGGAGGTAGGCGTGCAGCTCGCGCTTCTCCAGCTCGGCGGCCGGTTCGGGCGAACGGGTGTCCTCGATCACGTCGACGAGGGTCAGCTCCTCGTCGGGGCCCTCGGCGACCAGGTGGTCGAAGGCCAGCACCACGGAGCGGAACAGGCGATCCCGCAGCCGGTGCAGCTCCTCGCGGGTCATGCCCAGCTCGTTGGCCATCTCCCCGACGTTGGGGAGTCGGCCCAGGCCCGAGGCGAGCCGCTGCTCGGTGGCATCGAGCTTGCGGGCCAGGCTGCGCACCGAGCGGGGCGCCCAGTCGGCGGCTCGGACGGCGTCGATGATCGCCCCGCGGATGCGCCGGGCGGCGAAGCGCTGGAAGGGCACCCCCTTGCTCTCGTCGAAGCGCTGGGCCGCCTCCACCAGGCCGAGGGCGCCGGCCCGGGCCAGGTCCTCGCGGTCCACGTGGCGGGGGAAGTGCACCGCCACCTGGAACACGATGTGGTTGACCAGTTCCAGGTTCTCTTCGATCAGGGCTCGGGTGACCTGCTCAGGATGTGCCACGGCGATCTCTCCTCCTCGTCGCTCAGCGCAGGAGGTATCGACGCGCGGCGAGGAGACCTTGAGGGGAAATCCGAGAAAAATCTCCGGACCCCTCCGGCCCCAGCAGCGTCGCCCCACGGACCGGGGTCCGCAGGTATGTGCCCGTCGTATCGGACCCGCGGCCCCGGACCTTGACCGCCTGCGGCGACAATGGGCCGCACGGCCCCGTGGAACCGCGCCGTGCGGCCCGTCGACGGCGTCGGACGACTCAGGTCTCGGTGCCCTCGAAGGTGCAGCAGCGCACGCCCCGACGGGCCAGCTCGGCCAGCAGGTCTCGTGGCGCACCCAGCTCGGCGACGCCCATCGCGCCGGTCCGACCACGGCGGAGGACCTCGACGGCCGAGACCGCCGCCACTGCCGCCGTGGCGACCGCCGGGCGGTCCATGGCGGCGTAGACGACCTGGTCGGTGCGGCCGTCGTGTCGACCGCGGACCTCGACGCGCACGGCACCAGGAGCGTCGAGGGACCGGTCCGGTCGACCGAGCCGATCGGCCCACCGTTCCGCCCACGACCGCGCCGGGGCCACCGACCGCGCCGAGAGCCGCACGGCCCCGGGCAGCGAACGACGGAGGAGCACCGGGTCGGCCAGGTCGCCCCGACGGCACTCCACCGAGCCGATCGGGTCGGGGAACCACAGCAGCTCGGCGGCAGAGCCGGCACGGACGGACTCCCACGACCCGTCCCGCCACTCCTGGCCGTCGTCGCGCATGGCCGCTCGACGGGCCTCGACGCAGGCCGGTCCCGCCGCCCCCACCGATCCGGTGTGGACCTCGAGGACCTCCTCGAAGAGCCCCGCCGCATGGGCGGCGAGCACCGTGGTCAGCCCCGGGGAGAACGCGGCGCCCACCACCACGGCACGCCCGGCGGCAGTGGCCACCGGGTCGAGGTCGAGGAGCTCGAGGACGGTGGCGCGATCCGACGCGGTCGCCACCACCGACACGCCCTCGTCGAGGTAGGTCCGCGCCGTGGCCGCCTGGAGGTGGTCGGGCAGGCACAGCACGACCAGGTCCGGGGTCCGCGTCCGGGCCAGCTCGACCTTGGGCCCGAAGGCCCCGGCCAACCGCTCGCGCCGCTCGCGGGGGCCGCTCAGGAGGGGGACGTGGGCGACCTCGGCCGAACCGGCGAGCTCCCGGGCCACGCGGGCCCCCACCGTCCCGGTGCCGTGGACGGCGACGATCCAGCCGTTCAGCGCAGCTCCTCGCCGCTCAGCTCACGCCAACCACCTTGGGACGGGGGTGTCCCGCCCGTCCCTCGCAGCCGGAGCACCGCGGCAGCGATCGCACCGAGCACCAGCGTGACCACCGCCCGCCGTAGTCCTCGCACGACACCTCCCGCCCACCGGTGCACACCGGGCGATCTCGTGGGGCTAGCTGGAATCGAACCAGCGACCTCACCCTTATCAGGGGTGCGCTCTAACCGACTGAGCTATAGCCCCCAGTGGCCGGATGACGATACCGAACTCGTCGACACCGGGGAAAACCGGATGCCGGCGAGCTCAGTTGGAGCTGGGCCGGGCCGTCTCCTCCTCGATCACGGTGATCCACACCCCACCGATGATGTCGGAGATGAGGTTGAACACGATGCTCGAGACGGTGGTGGCCGCGGTGGCGGCCAGGGCCAGGACCAGGCCGACCAGGCCGTACTGACGGAAGATGAAGCGCCCGTCGAGCTTCCAGCCCTGCACGCCGATGTCGTTGGCGAAGCCCTCGATCCGGTCGATGGTCCCCGACGTGCGGGCGACGGTCCAGACGATGACCGCGGCGACCATGAACATCACCCAGACGCAGAGGAAGAAAACCAGCGACGCCTTCAGGACCGACCAGGGATCGATCTGGCGGATGAGGCGGCGCACGCGGCGGGCCTCGAAGCGCTGCCGACGCCCCCAGACGTCGCGGCGGGTCACCGTGGCGCGCGATTCGGCGGCGGTCGTCGCGACGGCGGGCACGGGCTCGTCGACGTTGATCCGCGCCACCGTCCCCGTCGTCGTGGCCTCCGCAGGCGCGTGGGTCGGGCGTTCGGCGGCGGCCACGGGTGGAGTCTAGGCCGACCCACCCTCCCTCGACGCGACCGCCCGGGCGCCCTCGGTCGGCTCAGCGCCCTCGGCGCGGGCCGTCGCCCGCAGCCCGGCCAGCTCGACGACGACCTCCACGCCGTCGGGGCCCTCGGCCAGGTGGACCAACCGGGCACCGTTGCGGCGCACGACCTCCCGCGCCGCCTCCTCACCGCCGGTCACCCCCGCCAGCGCGGCGGCGTCGGCCACCGACTGCACCCGGGCGTCGACGGTGGCCGCGGCGCCCCAACGCACCGTGGCGCCGATCACCAGGGCCACGGCGACGACCACCGCCAGGAACCAGATCGTGGTGGCGGCCCGTTCGCCACCACGCGCGTCGCGCGCCTCGCACATCTCGCACACCTCCGACCCCGGGGCTGGTGACCGGGGAGCTCGTGGGAGGGGAAGTGCGCTCGGAGAGCCTAGGTGGCGTCGGCCTCGCCGTCGACGGGCACCGACGCTGCGTCGTCCTCGGCGTCGTCGTCCTCGGCGTCGTCGGGCTCGTCGGGCTGCAGCACCCGGGCGACCGACACCACGCGGGTCTCGTCGTCGAGGTTCATGACCCGCACGCCGGTGGCGTCACGGCCCTGCACCGAGATGTCGCCCACGGCCACCCGGATGGTCACCCCGGAGTCGGCCACCAGGAACAGCTCGTCGTCGGGACCCACCATGAGCCCCGAGACCACCCGACCCTTGTCGGCGTGGAGGCGCATGGCCCGCACGCCCTGGCCACCGCGACCCTGGCGCGAGAACTGGTCGGGATCGGTCCGCTTGCCGAAGCCACCGTCGGTGGTGGTGAGCAGGAGGTGGTCGGCGGCGACCACGTCGGCCGAGACCACCCGGTCGCCGGCCCGCAGCTTCATGCCCCGCACCCCCGACGCCGAGCGACCCATGGGACGCACGTCGGACTCGGCGAAGCGGATGCCCTGGCCCATCTGGGAGATCACCACGATCTCGGCGTCGTCGTTGACGGCCAGCACCCGCACCAGCTCGTCGCCGTCGCGCAGGTTGAGGGCGATCAGCCCGGCCTGGCGCGAGTTGTCGTACTCGTTGAAGCGGGTCTTCTTGACGACGCCGTCGCGGGTCACGAAGAACAGGTAGCGGTGCGACTCGTAGTCGCGGGTGTCGATGACGGTCTGGACCCGCTCCTCGGGCTGGAGCTGGAGCAGGTTGACCAGCGCCGTGCCCCGGGCCGTGCGCTCCATCATCGGGATCTGATGGGCCTTGAGGCGGTACACCCGACCGCGGTTCGAGAAGAACAGCAGGTAGGCATGGGCGCTGGTGTGGATGATGTCGGTGACGACGTCCTCGTCCTTCAGCTTCGTGCCCGCCACCCCTCGCCCACCGCGACCCTGGGTACGGAAGGCGTCGGCCGAGACGGTCTTGATGTAGCCGTTCTCGGTCATCATCACGACGATCTCCTCGTCGTCGATGAGGTCCTCGATGTCGAGGTCACCGGGGTCGAAGGTGACCGGCGAGCAGCGATCGGTGGCGAAGCTGTCGCGGATCTCGCCCAGCTCGCCCACGATCACCGCCCGCAGACGCCCCTCGTCAGCGAGGATCGCCTCGAGCTCGGCGATGGTCTCCCGCAGCTTGTCGAGCTCCTCCTGGAGGGCACTGCGGCCGAGTCGGGTGAGTCGGCTGAGCGGCATGTCCAGGATGTGCTCGGCCTGCTCCTCGCTGAAGGAGAAGGGCTCGGCGCCGAGGGCCACACGTGCCGCGGCCTTGTCCTCCGAGGCCCGGATGGCGGCGATGATGGCGTCGATCATGTCGATGGCCCGCAGCAGCCCCTCGACGATGTGGGCCCGGGCCGCCGCCTTGGCCAGACGGTGCTCGGAGCGCCGTCGGATGACCTCGATCTGGTGCTCCACGTAGTGCACCAGCACCTGGCGGAGGTCGAGCGTGCGAGGCACGCCGTCGACCAGGGCGACCATGTTGACCGGGAAGCTGGTCTGCATGGGCGTGTGCTTGTAGAGGTTGTTGAGGATGACCAGCGCGGGGGCGTCCTTCTTGAGGTCGAACACCAGGCGGGTCACCCCCTTGGCCGACTCGTTGCGGATGGCCCGGATGCCCTCGATCTCCCGACCGTTGACCAGCTCGGCGGCCTTCTGCTCGATGGCCTCGACCGAGGTCTGGTACGGGATCTCGCTGACGACGATCTGCTCGCCACGGGGGCCGTCGACGATCTCGGCCTTGGCCCGCAGCTTGATGGAGCCGCGACCGGTCCGGTAGGCGTCGAGGATGCCGGCCCGACCCATGATCTGGCCGCCCGTGGGGAAGTCCGGGCCCTTGACGAAGGCCATGAGGTCCTCGACGGTGGCCTCGGGGTGCGCGATGAGGTGCACGGTGGCGTCGATGATCTCGCCCAGGTTGTGCGGCGGGATGTTGGTGGCCATGCCCACCGCGATGCCCTGGCTGCCGTTGACCAGCAGGTTCGGGAACCGCGCCGGCAGCACCGTGGGCTCCTCGGTGGAGCCGTCGTAGTTCGGCGAGAAGTCGACGGTGTCCTCGTCGATGTTGGCCAGGAGGTGGGTGGCCAGGTTCGACAGCCGGCACTCGGTGTAGCGGTAGGCGGCGGGGTCGTCGGACGGCGAGCCGAAGTTGCCGTGCTTGTCGATGAGCACGTGGCGCACCGAGAAGTCCTGGCCCATGCGGACCAGCGCGAAGTACACGGCTTGGTCGCCGTGGGGGTGGTACTTGCCGATCACGTCGCCGACCACCGTGGCGCACTTCTTGTGGGGTCGGTCGGGGCGCAGCCCCGCCTCGTGCATCGCCCACAGGATGCGCCGGTGCACCGGCTTCAGCCCGTCGCGCACGTCGGGCAGCGCCCGGCTGACGATGACCGACATGGCGTAGTCCAGGAAGGACTGCTCCATCTCGGTCTGGATCTCGATGGGTTCGATGGACCCGAACCCCACCGCGGTGGCGTCACCGGGTGCGGCGGCGCCGTCGGTGCCTGCGGGGTCGTCGGGGGTGGTGTCGTCGGCCATGGGGGTGTCCTCAGATGTCCAGGAAGCGCACGTCGCGCGCGTTGGTCTGGATGAAGTGCTTGCGGCTCTCGACGTCCTCGCCCATGAGGATCGAGCACACCTCGTCCGCGATGGCGGCCTGCTCGACCGAGACCTGCAGGAGCGTGCGCCGGGCCGGGTCCATGGTGGTGGACCACAGCTCGTCGGCGTCCATCTCGCCCAGACCCTTGAGCCGGGCGAACTCCTCCTTGTGGTTCGGCCGGTCGGCCAGGAACGCCGCCTTGGCCGCGTCGTCCTTCAGGTAGATGGTGTCGCGGCCCACCTTGGTGGAGTAGAGCGGCGGCTGGGCGATGCACACGTGGCCGCCCTCGACCAGGGGCCGCATCTGGCGGAAGAAGAAGGTGAGCAGGAGCGTCCGGATGTGACTGCCGTCGACGTCCGCGTCGCAGAGGATGACCACCTTCGAGTACCGGATGCGCTCGACGTCGAACTCCTCGCCGACGCCGGCACCGATGGCCTGGATGAGCGAGGTGACCTCGGTGTTCTTCAGCATCTTGTCGATGCGGGCCCGCTCGACGTTGAGGATCTTGCCCCGGATGGGGAGGATGGCCATGGTGCGCGGGTCGCGGGCGTCCTTGGCCGATCCGCCGGCCGAGTTGCCCTCGACGATGTACAGCTCGCACTCGGCGGCCACGTTGGATGAGCAGTCGGCCAGCTTGCCGGGCAGGCCGGCGCCGTCGAGCGCCGACTTCCGGCGGGTGGCGTCGCGAGCGCTGCGGGCCGCTTCGCGGGCCCGGGCCGCCTGGAGCGCCTTGGCCACGATGCGCTTGGCCTCGTTGGGGTGCTCCTCGAGCCAGTCGCCCAGCTTCTCGTTGGTGGCCCGCTCGACCAGGGACCGCATGGGCACGTTGCCGAGCTTGCCCTTGGTCTGGCCTTCGAACTGGGGGTCCTGGAGCTTGACCGAGACGATGGCGGTGAGGCCCTCGCGGATGTCCTCGCCCTGGAGGTTGGGGTCCTTCTCCTTGAGCAGGCCCTTGTCGCGGGCGTAGCGGTTGACCGTGTTCGTGAGGGCCTTCTTGAAGCCCTCCTCGTGCATGCCGCCCTCGATGGTGGTGATGCCGTTGGCGAAGCTGTGCAGGCCGTCGGAGTTGTAGCCCGTGTTCCACTGGAACGCGACCTCGACCTCCATGGTGTCGTCGGCCTGCGCGTAGTAGCCCACGTCGGAGAAGAGGGCCTCCTTCGAGGCGTTGACGTGGCGCACGAAGTCCCGGATGCCGCCGTCGTAGCGGAACTGGACCGCGTCGTGGCCGTCGGGGCGCTCGTCGGCGAAGGAGATCTCGAGGCCGGCGTTGAGGAAGGCCATCATCTGGAACCGCTCGATGAGCGTCTGGGCGCGGAAGTGGGTCTCGTCGAAGATCTGCCCGTCGGGCCAGAAGCGCACGGTGGTGCCCGTGCGACCGTCCGGCGCCGGGCCGGCCTCGTGGAGGCCTTCGACGAGCTTGCCCCCGTCGGCGAACTTCATGACGTGGCGCGTGCCGTCGCGGTCGATCTCCACCTCGACCCGCCGCGACAGGGCGTTGACCACCGAGATGCCCACGCCGTGGAGGCCGCCCGAGACCTTGTAGCCACCCCCGCCGAACTTGCCGCCGGCGTGGAGCACCGTCAGCACCACCTCGGCCGCCGACATGTTGTCCTGGCCCGACATCCGCTCCACCGGGATGCCACGGCCGTCGTCGACGACCTCGCAGCCGTCGTCGGGGAGCAGCCGCACCTCGATGCGGGAGCAGAAGCCCGCCATCGCCTCGTCGACCGAGTTGTCGACCACCTCGTAGACCATGTGGTGCAGGCCCGCCGGTCCGGTCGAGCCGATGTACATGCCGGGTCGCTTGCGGACGGCCTCGAGTCCCTCGAGGACCTGGATCTGGTCGGCTCCGTAGGAGCTCTGCTGGTCGGTCACACGTCGCTCTCGATCTCCGCCGCCGCGGCAGCGGCCCGTCGCTGGGAGCCGGCGGGGTCGGGACAGGTCGGCGGATCCCCTCCCGGTCGGCTGTGGACGAACCTGGGGATGAACCTGTGGATACCCGCCCGGCCAGGCTCAAGTTTCACCCATGTACTCTACCATTCCGCCGGTGACGGTCCGGCCGTTCCGGCGTCCCGTCAGCCCGACGGTCGACGGGCCAGCGTCCCCCGGACCGCCTCGATCCGCACCGGCGACGCCCCCGTCGCCAACGCGGTGACGATCCGGTCCTCCGACCATCGCAGGGCCTCGAGGACCGCCGGGTCCGACGTCTCCACCCGCAGGACGCCCTCGCGGAGGGCGACCGGCGTCGACGTGGCGGCCTGGGCGGCACCCACGACCTCGGGCCAGCGCTGCCGGACACGTTCGAGCTCGTCGTCGGGGGCGAGCCCGAACTGCCGACGCAGCTGCTCGACGCTGCGGGCCACGGGACTGGGGTCGGCCGGCACCGCCCGACCCTACCGGTCCCCGCCGACGTCGGGTTCGACGCGGCCCGGCGCCACCAGGCGCAGCACGTGATCGGGCCGGGCCGCCTCCGGCAGCGGGGTGGCCGACGTGACCACCGCCTGGCCGGCGGGCACCCCGGCGAGGAGCGCGGTGGCCCGATGCTCGTCGAGCTCGGAGAACACGTCGTCGAGGATCAGCACCGGCGCGCTGCCCAGTGCATCGGTGCTGAGCCGGTGAGCGGCCAGGCGGAGCGCCAGCACCACCGAGCGCTGCTCGCCCTGGGAGGCATGGGTCCGCGTGGCGAGCCCGTTGAGGCGGATCTCGAGGTCGTCTCGGTGGGGACCGACGAGGGAGATCCCACGCCGCACGTCGTCGTCACGACCGGCGACCAGCGCCTCGGCCAGCCGTGCCGGCTCCCACGAGGGGCGGTACTCGAGGACCAGGTCGGCCGGACGGCCCGAGATCGTCGCGTAGGCGTCGGTGACGTAGTCCGACAGCTGGGCGACGAGGCGCCGACGCAGCCCCGCCAGGCGCTCCCCCGTCTCGGCCAGGCGGAGATCCCAGATGTCGAGGGTCAGTGCGGCCGCCTCGTCGAGCCGCCCGCCCAGTTGCTTGAGCAGCGCGTTCCGTTGCTTGAGCACCTTCGCGAACTCGTCGCGGGCCCCCTCGTTCTTCGGGTGCAGCGTGACCAGGAGGTCGTCGAGGAAGTCCCGCCGACCGGCGGGCCCACCCTTGACGATCTCGAGGTCGTCGGGCGAGAAGACCGTCACGGCCAGGGCGTCGAGGAGGTCACGGGACCGCGCCACGCGCTGGCGGTTCACCTGGACCCGCGGTCGACCGGTGCGGGGCAGCTCGATCTCGACGAGGAGCTCACGCCCGTCGTGGACCACCGTCCCCCGCACGATGGCGGCCTCGGCGCCGACGCGGACCAGGGCCTCGGTCGGCGCACCCCGAAAGGACCGGAGCCCCGAGAGGAGGGCCAGCGCCTCCACCAGGTTGGTCTTGCCGTTCCCGTTGTCACCGATGACCGCGGTGGTCCCGGCCGAGAGCTCGCAGTCGAGCTCCTCGTAGGAGCGGAAGTCGCGCAGCCACAGCCGCGTGACGTGCACGTCGGCGTCAGGACACCCGGACGGGCATCAGCAGGTAGAGGAAGTCGGGGTGCTCGGGCGAGCGCAGCAGGGCCTGCTTGGCCGGGTCGATCGTCTCGAGGCTCACCTCGTCTCCCGGCGCCACGTCGAGCCCGGCCATCAGGTAGTCGGGGTTGAACGCCACGGTGAGCTCGGTGCCCTCGTAGCCGGCGTCCAGCTCCTCGGACGCCTGGCCGATGTCCTGGGTGACGGCCATCAGCTCCACCCCGCCCTCGCGCATGGTGAGCCGCACGGGCGTCGCTTCGCGAGCCATGAGCTTCACACGACGCAGCGCGTCGATCAGCGCGCTGCGGTCGACGGTGAGCCGGTTCGGCTGGCTCTGGGGGATGAGCCCCCGGTAGTTCGGGAAGTCACCGTCGATGAGCCGGGTGGTCAGCCGCACCGACCCGGCCACGAAGGAGGCCTCGCGCTCGCCGAGCTCCAGCTGGAGGTCCTCGGCGTGGCCCAGCACCCGGTTGACCTCCTGGAGGGCACGCGACGGGACCAGCACGCTCTGGCCCTCGCCCAGCGCGGCGGTGCCCGGCAGGTCACGGACCGCCAGACGGTACGAGTCGGTGGCCACCATGCGCAGCCCGGTGCCCTCACCGGCCAGCAGCACCCCGGTGAGGATCGGACGCGAGTCGTCGGTGGAGGCGGCCGGGACGACCTGACGCAGCCCCTCGGCGAACTCGGCGGGGTCCAGCTTCACCGTCTCGCCGACGCTCCGGCTGAGCTGGGGGAACTCCTCGGCGGGGTTGGCCCGCAGCGTGAACTGCGACCGCCCGCAGCTGATCCGCGCCTCCTCGCCGCTCACCTCGACCTCGACCGCGCCCGGTTCGAGCGCCTTGACGATGTCGACGGCGAGCTTGGCCGGCACGACCGCCTGGCCGTCCTCGCCACCGGCCACGGTGAGATCGACCGAGATGGTCAGGTCGAGGTCGGACCCGGTGAGCTGCAGCTGGTCGCCGGTGAGGACCAGGCGCAGGCCCGAGAGCACCGGGAGCAACCCGCCCCGCCCCGAGACGGCTCGGCTGGCGGTCGACAGCGCGTCGGCGAGGACGTCTCGTTCACAGCGGAATCTCACGGGTGCTGCCTCTTTCTGCTCATGATGTCCATCTCTGGGCAGTGGTGGTAGTAGGGGCTGTGGATTGGGGAGAACCTAGCCCGCGCCCTGCAATTGCGGGCCGGGGCTCTCCACATCGTCGTCGGGGTCATCCGATGACATCGATGTGGTTCGTCGGGGGTCGGTGGAGAGCAGTGGAGAGGAGGGGGGTCCGTCCACCGGTCCTCCGCCGTCTGTCCACCGTTCGTCCACCGGTGGTGCGACCGCCGGTCACTCCTTCTTCAGTTGTTGGATCAGCTCGGTGACGTCCTGGAGGACGCTCGGGTTCTTCTGCATCACCGACTTGATCTTGTCGTAGCCGTAGATGATCGTCGTGTGGTCCCGGCCCCCGAAGAGCTCGGCGATCTGGGGGTAGCTCAGCTCGGTGAGCTCGCGGAACAGGTACATGCACACCTGGCGGGCGATCACGAGCGGTCGGCGGCGGTCCTGCGCCTTGAGCTCGGCCACCGTGAACCCGTACTTGGCGGCGGTGGTCTCCATGATGAGCTCGGGAGTGATCGGTCGGGGGCGGCCGGCGTCGAAGATGTCGCTGAGGACCTCGGTGGCCTGCGCCACGGTCATCTCCACCTGATGGAGCGACGCGTAGGCGGTCACCCGGTTGAAGGCACCCTCGAGCTCGCGGATGTTGTTCGTGACGTTGTTCACGATCAGCTCGAGCACGACGTCGGGGATCGGGGTGGGTCCGACGGCGGCCTTCTTGCGCAGGATGGCGAAGCGGGTCTCGAAGTCGGGCGGCTGGATGTCGGTGACCAGGCCCATCTTGAAGCGGGTCCGCAACCGGTCCTCGAGGGTGGCCACCGCGTCGGGGGGCCGGTCGGAGGTGAGCACGATCTGGCGGTTCGCCTCGTGGAGTGCGTTGAAGGTGTGGAAGAACTCCTCCTGGAGCTGCTCCTTGCCCTCCATGAACTGCACGTCGTCGACCAGGAGCACGTCGATCTCGCGGTACCGGCGTTTGAACTCCCCCTGGGTGCCGTTGCGGATGGCGTCGATGAACTCGTTCATCATCGTCTCGGTGGAGATGTAGCGCACCCGGTACGTGGGGTAGTTCTGCAGGACGTAGGAGCCGATGGCCTGCAGCAGGTGGGTCTTGCCCAGCCCGGCGGCCCCGTAGATGAAGAGCGGGTTGTAGGAGCGGGCGGGTGTCTCGGCCACCGAGAGCGCGGCGGCGGACGCGAAGCGGTTCGACGGCCCGGTCACGAACGAGGCGAAGGTGTACTTCGGGTTCAGGTTGGTCGGGCGCTCGGCGCTCACCACCGGGCCAGGGCCGGAACCGTTGGTCGTCGTCACCGTGCTGGGCACACCGACGGCTTCGCTGGTGAGGGCCTCGAGGTGGTCGTCGACGGCGCCGTCGTCGGTGCTCCCGGACTCGACGCGCATCTCGAGCCCCAGCTCGTCGCGGCCCGCGTCGCGCAGCGCGGCCATGACGATCTCGCGGTAGCGCTGCTCGAGTCGTTCCCGCACGATCGAGCTGGGGACCGAGATCGTCAGGCAGTTCTCGTCGAGGTAGAGGCCCTGGGTGCCCTGGAAGACCGCCATCCACACCGACTCGGAGACCTGCTCGCGGATCGCGTCGAGCGCGGAGGTCCACAGCACCTGTGCATCGTCGACCACGCTCACGCTCGGACCTCCGCCGCTGTCCACAAGAGAATCCACAACTGTGGAGAACGCTGGCGCCCCCCTCGGGGAGGGGCGATCCGGGGAACCCGGGCAGTTGGTGGACCGAGGTTCACCATCCACCACCCCGGGGGTCACGGACCTTAGCATCGGGAGGTTTCCGCGCCGCCAACCGACGCACGGCGCGGTGCCGCAAGCACGCTTCGTGCCGGTGACCTCGGGTGACGCCCGATGACCTCGGGACGGGGCCGACTGACGGGAGACGGGCACGCGGTCGCCGTGGTTTGCCGTTCGCGGTCTCGACCTTCTAGCGTCGGGGTGCTCTCCGTCGTGGCGCGGCGCCGCCTCGCGCTCGTCCTCGGTCCCGGTGCACTGCCTGGTGCCCGTGCCGAGGACGCACGATCGGAGCGAGGAGAAGGACGAGGACATGAAACGCACGTTCCAGCCGAACAACCGCCGCCGTTCCCGAAAGCACGGCTTCCGCCAGCGCATGTCGGACCGAGCGGGCCGTCGGGTGATCCGCAGCCGTCGGCTCAAGGGCCGCCGTCGGCTGAGCGCTTGATCGCCTCGCTGCGTCTCCGACGAGACTTCGAACGACTGGCCATCGATGGGCAGGTGCGCACGGCCGGCCCGATCCGCGTCCGTCGCGCCCCGGACCCGGACCTGGCCGCAGCGCTGGTCGCGTTCGCACTACCACGGAGCGTGGGAAGTGCCGTCGTGCGCAACCGACTCCGCCGGCGGATGCGCGAGATCGTCCGCCAGTTCGACGGTGCCGGCAGCGTCGCGCCGGGGCGGTACCTGGTGATCGCCACCCCCGCCGCCACTTCAGCAAGCTTCGACGAGCTTCGCTCATTCATGATGCCTTTGATCGCATCATCAACCTCCTGACATGAAACGCATGTTCTTGGCCGCCATCCGTACCTACCAGCAGGTCATGGCGGGGCGGCCGTCCCCGTGTCGATTCACCCCGTCCTGCTCGAGCTACGCGGCCGAGGCGATCGAGACGCACGGTGCCGGCCGCGGCTCGTGGCTCGCCGCCCGCCGTCTGGCCCGTTGCCACCCCTGGGGCGGTCACGGCTACGACCCGGTGCCCCTCCCCGATCCGACTCCGTCCGGAAGGTGATCTGATGTCCGACGTGTTCGACGGGTTCTTCGAGGTCGTCGCCAAGCTGCTGGCCGCCCTCTACAGCCTCACCGACAGCTACGGCGGGGCGATCATCCTGCTGACGATCATCGTGATGATCCTCACCGCGCCGCTCACGCTCAAGAGCACGAAGTCCATGCTCCAGATGCAGCGGCTCCAGCCGGAGCTCCGCAAGCTGCAGGCGAAGTACAAGGACGACCGCGAGAAGCTCAACACGGAGATGATGGCGTTCTACAAGGAGAACGAGATCAACCCGTTGAGCGGGTGCGTTCCCGTGCTGATGCAGGCACCCATCTTCATCATCCTGTACCAGGTGCTCCGTGGACTGACCCAGCGAGCCGGCGGTCACGCCAGCGGCCTCGGACACGTGGTGGGCCAGCTGCGTGCCGAGGTCGAGTCCACCCCGTGGCGCGTCACCGACTCGGTCTTCCAGCCGCAGCACCTCGACGGGGCGAAGACCTCCGAGCTGTACAAGTCGTTGACCGTGTCGAACCACATGAACTTCTTCGGCGTCGACCTGTCGATCAGTCCCAGCCAGGCCTTCCAGATCGGCATCGTCACCTCCATCCCGTTCCTCCTGCTGATGGTGGGCATGCTGGTCAGCCAGATCATCCAGAACCGCCAGATCCAGGGGCGCAACAAGGACACGGGCCAGGTCAACCCCCAGCAGCAGGCGATCATGAAGGTGCTCCCCTTCATGCTGCCGGTGTTCTCCTTCGGCTTCCCGGCGGGCCTGGGGCTCTACTACTTCGTCCAGGGCCTCTGCCGGATCGGCCTGCAGCACTACATCACCAAGAAGGTCTACGAGCCCCACCACGCCGAGGTGGCCGAGGCGAAGTCGAAGCGCCAGGACGACGACGACCCGCCGGCCAAGCCGAAGGCCGCCAAGTCGACCGCCAAGGGGGCGAAGTCCCCGGGCAAGGGCGACGACGTGGCTCCGAAGTCGGCGAAGGCCGCGGCCGTCCAGAAGAAGCAGTCGCAGAAGCAAGCCCCCGCGGCGGGCCGCAAGTCCGGTGCACCGCGAGCAGGGGGCCAACGACGCTCGGGAAGCTGACCCGGGCGAGGAGGAAGACAGATGGAATGGGTGGAGACCACGGCGAAGACGGTGGACGAGGCGAAGGACCTGCTCCTCGACCGCCTCGGCGTCCACGACGATGAGGCCGAGTTCGAGATCCTCGAGGAGCCCAAGCCCGGGCTCTTCGGGAGGACACGGGGCCTGGCCCGGGTGCGCGCCCGGGTCCGTCCGAAGTCGCCCCGGCCGAAGGACGACCGCCGCCGTCGACCGGCCCGGTCGAAGGGCCGTGACGGTGGCCGGAGCGACGCCGCGTCCACCGACGAGGCCACCGACGCGCCGGCGCCGGCTCCGGCAGCCCGGCCCAAGGAGACCGCACCGAGCGCACCGGCACGCGCACCCAAGCCGGCGGCGAGCGAGACCGACCGACCGGCGATGCCCACCGCGGACGCGGCCAGCGCATCGGCGGACTTCGTGCGGCAGCTGCTCGACGAGTTGGGGATCGCCGGCGACGTCGCGACGTCGGTCACCGACGACGGCGACGTCGAGGTCTCGGTGAGCGGATCGGGGCTCGGACGGCTCATCGGCCCGCGGGGTGCGATGATCCGTGTGGTCGAGGAGCTGTGCCGCACCCGACTCCAGCACCTCGCAGCCGGCGGCTCGACCCCCCGGGTCCGGGTCGACGTGGGTGGTTACCGCGAGATCCGCCGGGCCACCCTGGAGGCGCTGGTCGACGAGGCGATCGAGACGGTCCGGACCACCGGCGGCCCGGTCACCCTCGACGTGGTGCAGTCGTCCGAGCGCAAGGTCGTGCACGACCGGGTCGGGGAGACGGCCACCGACCTCACGACGCGCTCCGAGGGCGAGGACCCCACCCGCCGGGTCGTGGTGGAACCCGCACGCTGATCCACCATCCGCGTCAGCGACCGAGGCCCCGGCGTCGAACGCCGGGGCCTCCTCGCGTCCGGGGTGAGCTGGGAGAACGTCGGTCGGCGTCCAGGTGGTCGCGGTGCCGCTCGCTATGGTCGGTGCATGGATCTCACGGCCATCATCGAGCGGAGCCAGGCACTGGGCTTCCTGGGACCGCGTCCCGTCGACGGTCAGATCCGCCATGCGTCTGCCTTCCTCGAGTGGCTGCCGGCGGAGGGATCGGTCCTGGATCTGGGAAGCGGCGGCGGTGTTCCGGGTCTGGTCCTCCTGGATGCTCGACCCGAGCTCCGCTGGGTCCTCCTCGACGCCAACGAGCGGCGCTGCGCCTTCCTGCGTTGGGCCGTCCGGGAGCTGGGTCTCCCCGCCGTGGTCCACGCCGGGCGGGCTGAAGTGGCAGGGCGCGAGGCAGCATGGCGTGGGACGTTCGATACCGTCGTGGCTCGCTCGTTCGGTCCGCCGGAGGTGACGGCGGAGCTGGGTGGAGCATTCCTGGTGGACGGCGGTCATCTGGTCGTGAGCGAACCTCCGTCGGACCGGCCGGACGCCTGGCCGGCCGACGGTCTCGGCGCACTCGGGTTCGACGCCGGGCGGGTCGTCGACCACTCGGACGCCACGGTGCGGGTGCTCACCCGGCGTGACCCGTACCCAGCAGCGCTCCCCCGCGACGAGCGCCAGATCCGGCGCCACGGTTGGCCCCGGCGTTCCACGTGAAACGTCGTCGGCTCGGCGGATCGTCGTGCGTGTTCCACGTGGAACCGAGGGTCGTTGACCGGACGGCCCCGGGCGATCAAACTAGGTCGGTCCACAGGCCAGGAGGTCGAGATGCCGTTCTGGCGTCAGGGTGACAATGCAGATCCCAGCCAGGTCCCCGCGGGCACGCACGTCGAGCGACCCGCCGCCCCTGATCACCACGAGGTGTCCTCGGAATCGCTCGGAACGGCCTCCTCCGACCGTCGGCCGTCGAGCCCGAACTCGAGCCCGACTCCCGGATCATGGTCCCCGTCGGAGATCCTCGGGTCGACGCCGTTGGCGGAACCCGACCCGCAGCCCCCGGCTGCATCGGCCTCGATGGGTTCGGAGTCGACCACCGGTGAGCAGGATGCCCCGGCCGCGGCCCCCGAGCCAGCCGGCGCACCCGCCGCAACGGACGTCGGTGAGGGATCGGGCGGTGTGCCGCCAGGCGCTGACGACGGCGCTGCATCTCCGGGCTTGCCCACCACGAGGGGGGCGTCCGGGAGCCCGGCCGAACCCTCGGATCCTGACGAGCCCTCGAGCACCGACGAGCTGGTCCCCGACGAGGTCCCCGACGGGCCGATCGCCAGCGGGCCGATCGTTCCGGAGCCCGGCGCTGCGTCGGTCACCCTTCCGACGGGTGCCTCCCCACCCGTGGTCGAGCCGACGCCGACGATTCCGCCGCGGCCGCTGCCGCGGGTCATCGCCCTGGCGAACCAGAAGGGCGGGGTGGGCAAGACGACGACCACCATCAACCTGGGTGCCGCCCTGGCCGAGGACGACCATCGAGTTCTGATCATCGATCTGGACCCGCAGGGCAACGCGACCACCGGCCTCGGCATCAACGCCCGCGCCTTGGAGCATTCGATCTACGACGTGCTGCTGAACGAGGTACCCATCGAGGACTGCATCGAGTCCACCTCGGTCCTGAACCTCTTCGTGGCGCCGGCGAGCCTGGACCTGGCGGGTGCCGAGATCGAGCTGGTTCCGGTGATGAGCCGGGAGATGCGGTTGCGCAACGCCATCAACCAGGTCAAGGGCGACTACGACTACATCCTGATCGATTGTCCGCCCAGCCTCGGGCTCCTCACCGTGAACGCGCTGGCTGCCGCGGACGAGGTGATGGTGCCGATCCAGTGCGAGTACTACGCGCTCGAAGGGCTCGGCCAACTGATCCGGAACATCAACCTGGTCCAGCGGAACCTGAACACTGCGCTCATCCTGGGGTCGATCGTCCTGGTCATGTACGACGGACGGACGAAGCTCGCGGAGCAGGTGGCCGGCGAGGTCCGGGAGCACTTCGGCGAACTGGTCTGCCGCAACGTGATCCCACGCAACATCCGATTGTCCGAGGCACCGTCCTACGGGCTGCCGATCACGTCGTTCGATGGAAGCTCACGGGGGGCCGTCGCCTACCGCGAGTTGGCCCGGGAGGTGCACAGTGTCTCGGCGTAGTGGACTCGGGAAGGGGCTGGGCGCCCTCATCCCCACGGAGGGCCCGGGTGGCGCGACCGCGGCCGTGGCCGGGCTGGAGGAGTTGCCGATCAGCAGCATCCAGGCCAACCCCCATCAACCCAGGGGCACGTTCGACGAGGACTCCCTCGCCTCGCTCACCGACTCGGTGAAGGAGTTGGGTGTCCTCCAGCCGGTGCTGGTCCGGCCGCTCGGCGACGGACACTACGAGCTGATCGCCGGGGAGCGCCGGTGGCGCGCGGCGCGGCGGGCGGGGCTCCAGACGATCCCCGCCGTGGTCCGCGAGGTGGATGACGCGGCGTCGTTGGAGCAGGCGCTGGTGGAGAACCTTCACCGGCAGGACCTGAATCCGCTCGAGGAGGCGGCTGCCTACCAGCAGCTGATCGAAGACTTCGGGCTCACTCAGGAGCAGGCCGCCAAGCGCGTGGGCAAGAGCCGCTCCGCTGTCGCGAACCTGCTCCGGCTCTTCCAGCTGCCACCGTCGGTCCAGCGCGCCGTGGGCGATGGATCCATCACCGCCGGCCACGCGAAGGCCCTGCTGGGGACCCCGGATCGGGCGTACCAGGAAGCGCTGTGCAAGCGCATCGTGGCCGAGGAGCTGTCGGTCCGTACCACCGAGGAGTTGGTCCGTGAGCGTGAGGCGCTCGGCCAGCAGCTCGGGGGGACTGCTCCGGCCGGCTCGGGGCCCGCACCGGCCGGCCGCCTCCGGCCGCCGGGGCTCCTGGAGCTGGAGGAGCTCCTGTCCTCCCGACTGGACACCAAGGTCCGGGTGGCGATGGGTGCGAAGCGCGGTCGGGTCACCATCGACTTCGCCAACCTCGAGGACCTCGAGCGCATCTATCGCTTGATCAACGGCTGAGGTTCGCGGCTCTCCACAACCTGTGGGGAAAGCTGGGGATGACGTCGAGGTCGGGCTGCGGCACCGGTCCGTCAGGTCGACATCGAGGGTCCCGAGGGCCGGGTGGCGTCAGCCGGGGGCCTCGGTGACCCAGCGCTGGACGGCACGGCAGGCGCCACTCGCGAGCAGCGGGGCGGTGGTCGCCACGGCCTCGGCGTCGCCGACGCGCCACCGCACCGTGGGACAGCGCGTCTCGCGCAGGATGTCGATCCGACGGGGATGTACCACCGCCGCGGTGCGCTGAGGGTCGGTGGGAACCTCCACGGCCAGCAACGACGCCAGGCGGTACCCGCCAGCCGACTCGAACCCGTCGGTGGCGAAGTAGGAGAACTCGCAGGTGGGCTCGTCGGTGAGCATGACCGCCAGGCAGAGCTGGGCCTCGAAGCGGTTCACGTTGGCGGCGACCGCCGACCAGCCCTCGTCGACGATGACCGCCACGGTGGCTCCCATCCGGGTCAACTCGACGCCGATCGGGCCCACGAGGTGGTCGTGTCCGTCGAGGTGGCAGAGCGCCACCCGGTAGCCGGCGAGCTCGGTGGTCCGACCTCGGAGCTCCTCGCGTTCGCGCAGGCCTGCGATGCTGATGTTGCTCCCCCGGGTGGCGAGGCGTCGGAGCGCGGCCACGGTCTCGGGGCCGCAGATCTGATCGGCGACGATCCCGGCGTTGCGTTGGAACTCACCGAGGGCACGTTCGGTGTTCGGGCCGAAGATCCCGTCGGTGGTCCCGGGGTCGAAGCCGAGCGCTCCGAGTCGGAGCTGCAGTTCGGCGACATCGTCCCCGCGGGTCATCGGACGGCTCAGGCAGAGCAGCCGGGAGCCCAACGTGAACGAGGCTTCGGCCAGCGCCGCCCAGGTCTGGGGTCCGCACCGCCCGTCGGGGTCGAGGCCGCGGGCCTCCTGGAAGCGTCGCAGGGCGGCCTCGGCGTCGAGGTCGAAGCGGTCGTCGTCGGTGCCGGGGTCGAAGCCCAGGGATCGCAGCCGTCGCCGGAGGTCGATGACCAGCGGGCCGGCGTCACCCCGACGGACGGGGGAGGGTGCGCCGATGCCGGCGTTCGACGTGACCACGCAGCCTCGGCCGATCAGATGAAGGTGGCGAGCTCTTCGAGGAGCTGGGCCTTGCCCTTGGCGCCGACGATGCGGTGGGCGGCCCGGCCGTCCTGGAAGACGATCAGCGTGGGGATGCTCATGACATCGAACTGACGGGCCAGGCCGGGCTGCTCGTCGACGTTCACCTTGGCGATGCGCAGCTTGTCCGCCTGCTCGGTGGACAGCTCGTCGAGGATGGGAGCGATCATCTTGCACGGACCGCACCACTCCGCCCAGAAGTCGACGACGACGGGGAGCTCGGAGGCGCCGACCTCCTCGGAGAAGGTCGCTTCGGTCAGTTGGACGATGCCGTCGGCCATGGGTCTCTACCTCGTGCTGTGAAGGGTCGGGGGATGCAACCCGAGGGGTCGCCGGGGGATTCCGTCAGTGGCCCTGGGCCTCGAGCCACCGCTCGGCATCGATGGCAGCGGTGCAGCCCGATCCGGCCGCGGTGATGGCCTGGCGGTAGTGGTCGTCCTGGACGTCACCGCAGGCGAAGACGCCGTCCACGCTCGTCCGACTCGACGGCGCGTGGGTGACGACGTAGCCGTTGTCCTTGAGCTCGAGCTGGCCGGCGAAGAGGTCGGTGGCCGGGCGGTGACCGATCGCCACGAAGATTCCCCCGAACGCGTGTTCGCTCACCTCGTCGGTGAGGGTGTTGCGGACCCGGACACCCTCGACCCGCTGCTCCCCGAGGATGTCCTCGACGACGTGGTTCCACAGGAAGCGGATCTTCTCGTTGGCGAGGGCCCGGTCCTGCATGATCTTGGACGCGCGGAGCGTGTCTCGGCGGTGGATGATCGTCACGGAGCGCGCGAATCGGGTGAGGAACGTGGCTTCCTCGACGGCCGAGTCGCCGCCGCCCACCACGCAGATGTCCTGGTCGCGGAAGAAGAAGCCGTCGCAGGTGGCACAGGTGGAGAGGCCGTGACCGAGCAGTCGCTCCTCGGCCTCGAGCCCCAACATGAGGGCCCGGGCCCCGGTGGCGACGATGACCGCATCGGCTTCATAGGTGGGCGCTGCGTCCGGATCACCCACCCAGATGCGGAACGGTCGGGTCGAGAAGTCGACCTTGGAGGCCTTGACCGTGCGGAGGTCGGCGCCGAAGCGGGCGGCCTGGGCTCGCAGGTTGGTCATCAGCTCCGGGCCCGTGATGCCGTCGGGGAAGCCCGGGAAGTTCTCGACCTCGGTGGTGAGCATGAGCTGGCCGCCGGGCTGGTCGCTGGTGGAGGACGGCTCGCCTTCCAGGATCGTGGGAGCGAGGTTCGCCCGGGCCGTGTAGATGGCGGCCGTCAGTCCGGCCGGGCCGGAACCGATGACGACGACCTGACGGTGCTCGGTCATCCCGCCTCCCGCTTGGTCCACAGCAGCAGGCCACCGCCGGCCATGAGGGCCCCGACGATCCCGTAGGAGACGAACTCGGGGAGCGGGAGCAGCGACAGCAGGCGGCCACCCGTGATGATGCCGACGATGCCCACGAGGACCGCGACGATGGCGATGACGACCCCGTAGACCACGGCGCGGCTCGCGGTCAGGATCGGTCCGGTGGTCTTGTCCCGGGCGGTGTCGACGAGGTCGACGACCATGTCCGTGACCTGGTCGGTCCAGTCGGGCTCAGCGGGCGCGGCGCCCTGGGACGCGAGATCCGTCATGGGCGGCGAGCCTAGGGAGCCGACGGTGGGGACGCCAGCTTTCGGCCGGTCAGCGAGCGCCCGTGGTGGCGAGTTGCTCGCAGGTGGCCGCGTCGAGCACGGCAACGAGCTCGCCGTCCGCCACGACCACCACGGCACGGCCGTCGACGGTGGCCACCGCCAGCACCGGGACAGGCGGGCAGGCCGCCGCGGTGGCGGCCTGCGGCGGAGCGCTCGATGACGTCGTCGGTGCGCCGCCCGACGCAGGAGCCTCCGAGAGCGACGTGACGGTCTCGTCGGCGCTGGCCCGTGCGGTCGCGGATGTCGACCAGGCGACGAGCACGGTCGATGCGTCCGGGTGCTCACCGAGGTCGACGGGGGCGGCGTCCGCTCCGAAGGCAGCGTCCCGCGGACCGATCGCATCGCTCGACTCGGCCGTTGCGCCGCCGTCGGCCGCGCCCCCGCCGAGGGCGTCGTCCGAGGTCGTGTCGTCCACGGCCGTCGGACGTGATGCCATGGTGTCGGCGGCGTCGTCCTGCCCGATCCCGAGCGCGCCGACGCCGAGGGTTCCGACGATCACGACCGCCGCGGCCGCGACGGCGCCGAGCAGGACGCGGCGGCGACGCTCGGCCCGCGCCGAGAGCGACACCACCGGTGCGGTCGGCGCCTCGCGCTCGGCGGGCGGAGCCGTCTCGGAGCGGAGCGCCGCCAACGCGGCGGCCACCTGGCGGTCGGCGAGGCCCGCCGGCGCGGGTGGGACGTCACGGAGTCGGTCCCCGAGCGCGGCAGCCGCCGTGACCCAGGCGTCGGCGTCACGCGGCGCCGGCGGTCCCTCGCCGTCGAGGTGTGCGGACGCGGCCACGAGCACCTCGTCGAGGCCGTCGCGGTCGGTGCCGTCGGGGCGCGGTGGATCGGTCATGTCCGAGGTTGGACGTCGGGGGCGGTCGGGGAGTTCCCGTGCTCCACCGACTCGAGCAGTTGGCGGCGGGCACGGGCGAGTCGCGAGCGGACCGTACCGACGGGCACCCCGAGGAGCTCGGCGATCTCGGCGTAGTCGTGGCCGGCGACCTCCCGCAGCACGAGGATCGTGCGATGGTCCTCCCCCAGCCGGGCCAGGGCCGCGTCGAGGTCCAGGCGGTCCCCGACCAGGTCGTCGACGCCGGGGCCGGCTGCGCTGCGGGGTGGCTGGTCGTCGAGGTCGGTCGGGAGCGGCCGCCGCCGGCGGCGTCGCAGCTCGTCGAGGCAGGCGTTGGTGGCGACGCGGTGGCACCAGGTCCCGATCGCCGAGCGGCCGTCGAAGCGGGGCAGGCCCCGGGCGATCGCCAGGAGCGCCTCCTGGGTGGCGTCGGCGGCGTCGCTCTCGTCGACCAGCAGGCGCCGGGCGATCGCCCAGGCCCGGGGGTGGACCCAACGCAACAGCGCCTCGATCGCGGCCGGATCGCCCTGGCGCGCGGCATCGACGATCCCGGGAGCCAGGTCATCCACGTCCGGCCCCGATCACCTCCAGCTCGCCGAGCTCCACCGTGTGGCGACCCGGGCTGTCGCCGAGGCGGGTGATCCACACCACCACCCACCGGCCTCGGTGCCCGCCGAGCTCGACGCGTCGGCGGCCGGCCGCGAAGGTGGTCCGGACCACGGGTGGTGCCGGTGGGATGGTGGCGAGGTCGTCGACCACGGCGACCTCGCCGATCCAGCCGAGCGACGCCGAGGCGACCTCGAGGGCCACGACCTCGGTCGGTGCCGCCAGGCGCAACGCGACGCCGACGCCCGGCTTGGTCCCGAACTCCTGGTCGTCGTAGGCCTCGGTCCGCCAGGTGGACGTCGGATCACCGTCGACGAGGCGGTCGCGCAGGGCGTCGTTCTCCCCGGGGGTGCCCCGGCCGAAGGGGTCCACCGTCCGCACCTCGACGACCGCCACGGGCCCGGGCGGTGCCGTGGTGGTGGTGATCCGCGCCGGCTCGTCGGCCGGCTGCACGAGCGCCACCACCAGCAGCAACGAACCGATCGTGAGCAGCGAGGCGACCACCCACCAGGCGCGGCGCCGAGTTCGGCGCGGACCACGACGGGGCGCGCGGTGTCGACCCGCGCGTCGCGCGTCGGTGCCCCGGGCGGGGTCGGGATCGGGGACCGGGCCGGTCACCGCCGTGGCGGGGACCTCGGCCGTCGTGGGCAGCGTCGGGAGCACCACGGTCGGGGGATCGGCGGCGGCCGGGGCCGGCCGCGGCCGGCCCACCGGGGTCGAACCCGGGGCACCCACCGCGCCCGACCCGCGCCCCAGTCCGCGGAGCTGGTCCCGCAGCGTGGCCGCGTCCACCGTGCGCACCGCCGGGTCCCGGGCCAGGGCGCCGGCCAGGACGGCTGCGAGGCCGCCCGACAGCGCGGGTCGCAGCGATCGGGCGTCGGGGGCATCGGCCTGCAGGCGGGCCAACGCCGTGGCGGCGTCGTTGCCGGCTCGGAACGGGGGACGACCGCAGGCCGCCTCGAACAGCACGCAGGCCAGTCCGTACACGTCCGAGCGCGCATCGGCGGGGGCGCCGTGCACCTGCTCGGGAGACACGTAGGCCGCGGTGCCGACGAGCGTCCCGACGGCGGTGAGGCCGTCCTCGCCGTCGGCGGCGACGCCGAAGTCGGCCAGGCGCGGCGCGCCGTCGGCCCCGATCAGGATGTTCGACGGCTTGACGTCGCGGTGCACCACCCCCACGTGATGGGCGGCGTGCAGCGCGTCGGCGAGCGCGATGCCGAGTCGCACGACCTCGGCCTCGTCGAGGACCCCGTCGTCGGCCAGCACGTCGCGCAAGGTGGGGCCGTCGACGAGCTCCAGGACCATGGCCTCGATCCTGTCGGCCCGGACGGTGTCGTAGACGGCGACGATGCCCGGGTGGCCGATCCGGGCCACGGCCAGCGCCTCGCGCCGGAAGCGGGTCACGAACGTGGGGTCGTCCGTGAGGTGCGCGAACAGGACCTTGACCGCGACGGGGCGGTCCAGCACCTCGTCGATCGCCTCCCACACCTCGGCCATGGCGCCGCGCCCGAGCAACCGGACGACCCGGTACCGGTCCCCCAGGAGACGTCCCGGCTCGGGCCGGGCCGATGGCGACCGCTCGCCCATGGGGGCGACGCTACCGGGAGGTGTCGTCGTCACCGGGGCTCGTGGCGACGGGGACCGGGTCGGGGTCCTCGGGCTCGTCGGTCGGTCGGGGCCGGGTGCGCTCGGTGCCGCCGCCCCGCCGGGCCGTGCGCCCCCACCACACCACGAGCACCAGCAGGGCACCCCCGGAGAGGATCAGCCCCACCCCGCTGAACGTCGTGGAGCGCACGCGCACGCTCGATCGGGCGAGCACCACCCGCCCGGCGGGCGACTCCACCGTCGTCCGGAGCAGGAACTCCCCCGACGAGCGGACCGTCACCGGCACGTCGATGCGGTTGTTCCCCGGCTCGAGCGTCAGCTCCTGCTCCTCGCCGCGGACGAAGCGGAGTCGGGGCGACTCGAAGCGCAGCCGCACCCGAAGGGGGCGGTCGTGGGCGTTGGAGAGGCGCAGCGGGATGGTGGTGTCGCGGGCGGTCACCGTGATCGTCCGCCGGCCCTGGGTGCTCACGGCGTCGAGCGCCCGGTCGTCGGTGGCCGCCACCAGGTCGAGGACGCGCTCCCGTTCGGTGTCGCCGAGGCGTCGGTGCACCACCAGCTGGAGCGCCACCGACGCCTGGGCAGCACCCGGATCGTCCGACGGGAGCATCGAGATGGCGGCGGTCGTGCGGGGCCGCAGCTCACCCAGGCGGTCGGCGGTGCGGCGCAGTGCGGCGGTCGCCGAGCTCGACGACACCTCCCGCAGCGTCCGGACCCAGGGCTGGTCGCGACCCGAGCGGCGCACCGTGAGCGGGGTGAGGTCCTCGACGAGGCGATCCGGTTCGCGGACCTCGACCACCGGGCCGGTGGCGGTCGTCGGTGCGCGCAGCAGTCCGAGGTACGCCTCGGCGACCTCGTCGGGGACGTCGGTGCCGAGCTGGACCACCCGTCCGCGACGCAGCTGGCCGTCGGCGAACCAGGGGGCGACGGTGGCAACCAGCGCGGTGTGGGCGCGGGCGACGGGGTCGTCGTCGACGGCGTCGGGGCCGGCCAGCGCCGCCTGGATCCGCTCGTCGAGCACCAGGGCGTCCACCGAGGAGCCGCCGGTGCCCAGTCGGACGGGTCGTGAGGTCCCGGTCTCGCCCCGCGGTGGCGTCGCCTCGGCCAAGCGGTCCTCGGTGGTGACGACGTGGGTGACGCCCTCCGCTCGCAGCAGCCCGAGACCGGCCGGGCCGAGCGAGGGGTCGGGACCCCAGACCCGGGGGTCGACGAGCTGGCCGGCCCGTTCGGCCACGGCGTCCTGGCCGGCCACCAGCGAGTCGCGCACCACCCGGGTCCGTCCGGCCCGGATCCAGCCCTCGAGGTCGACCGGCGCCCAGGTCCGTCGGAGGACCCGGGAGGCGCGCAGGTGGTCGGCCAGCCGCTCGAGCAGCTCCTGGTCCTCGGGTGCCGAGGAGCTGGCCAGACCGATGAGCACCTCGGGATCGAGGTCGACGGTGAGGGGGAGCTCGCCGGCGGCGTCGGCCAGGCGGAGCTGCCGTCGTGCTGCGGCGGTGGCCTCGGCGATGTCGAGCGTCCCGTCGGTGGCGAGGACCGGCCCGCTCTGGACCGGGGTCAGGACGGTGACCCCCATGGGGGGCGGTGGGTCGGAGCCCACGTAGGCCAGGTGCAGGACCCGGGTGGCGAGCGCGGTCCCGTCGGCCGCTTCGATCTCGACGACCACCGGGTAGAGCCCCCGTTCGGTGAGGCGGATGCGCTCGCCCCCGTCGGCCGAGCGCAAGGGCAGCTCCAGGCGCACGCGTCCGGACGGATCGATCACCTCGAGCACGCGGACCGGTCGTGTCGCCGCCACCTGGCTCCCCAGGTCCTCGCCCGCCACCTGGCGCTCCAGGCGATCGCGGATGGCGGCGTCGGTGCCGCGGACGCGCTGGCGCACCGACACCCGGACGACGCCGTCGAAGGGGAGGCCGACCGTGTCGAGCTCGGCCACCCACGTGCCCGAGTCGTCCACCCACGGCGTGACCGAGCGGAGCTCGAGGGTGGGTGCGGCCTGGGCCCCGGCCCCGTCGCCGGCCCACCAGCCGACGACGGTCCCGAGGACGACGAGGACGGCGGCGACCGCCACCGCGGGCGCCGTGCTTCGACGGGCCCGCACCGTCACCAGTCCCGCCAGAGGACGTGGAGCTGCTCGGGGTCGAGGCGGAAGCCGAGCCGCAGGTAGAGCTGGACCGCGCCCTGGTTCGAGTCCTGCGTGTTGACCAGCGCCTGGCGCCCGCCGCGTCGGCGCAGCCAGGCGAGGGCGTCGCGCACGAGATCGGTGCCGATGCCCCCGCCGGCGTGGTCGGGGTGCACGGCCAGGCGTTGGAGGTAGCCGATCGCATCGGACCGCCCGCAGACCGCGTAGGCGACGACGCCCCGGTCGTCGCCCTCCACCACCCGGAAGCGGGCCGACGGCGTGGCCTCGACGGCCTCGCGCAGGCCGGCCTCGTCGAGGCGCCAGAAGGGGGGGAACGCGGCGTGGTCGGTGCGGAGGACCCCCTCCACGTCGCGGCGCCGGGCCCGTCGGCTGCCGCCTCGCCGCGGCGGGGTGAGGTCGTCGAGGTCGTGGCGGAGCACGTGGAGGCGTTCGTGGTGGCCGAACCCGCAGGCCAGGAACGGTTCGGCCTCGTAGGAGCGCAGGGCAGCCGTCACCGCGCCGCGGAACCCGCCCTCGGCGAGCCGGTCGGCGCAGCGGTGCACGGAGTCGGTGCTGGGCTTGGGTCCCGGACCGGCGAAGGCCACGTAGGCGACCCGGTCGTCGGCCTGCCAGGGGCCGACACGGAAGCGGTCCGCGCCGAACTGCAGCAGGGAGTAGCCGCTCACCACGGGTGGCGGGCCGAGGGCGGACGGGTGCGGCCGATCGGCGAATCGTAGGCTGGGGGCCGATGCTGCTCCTGCTCGCTGACGACGCCTTCCGCGATCACGTCGCCGGCCCCGGGCATCCCGAGCAGCCGGCCCGCCTGGCCGCGGTGGCCGAGGCGTTCGCCCGGCCCGAGCTCGACGGCGCCGTGCGCCGGCTGGCGCCGAGAACGGCCACCGATGCGGAGCTCGAGCGCGTCCACCACCGAGCGATGCTCGATCGCCTGGGTGCCCTCGAGGGCCGGATCGGCCGACTCGACGCCGACACCGGGGTGAGCGAGCGGTCCGTGGAGTTGGCGAGGTTGGCGGCGGGGGCGGGGTTGGCGGCCACCGAGGCGCTGGCCGCTGGCGACGCGTCGGCCGCGGTGTGCGCGGTCCGTCCTCCCGGCCACCACGCCACGCCCGAGCGATCGATGGGGTTCTGCCTGATCAACAACGTGGCCGTGACCGCCGCGGCGCTGGCGGAAGCCGGCGAGCGGGTGCTGGTCGCCGACTTCGACGCCCACCACGGCAACGGCACCCAGGACTGCTTCGTGGACGACGACCGGGTGCTGTTCGTCTCGTGGCACCAGTACCCGCTCTACCCCGGCACCGGTCACCCGACCGAGCGGGGGGTGGGCGCCGGCGAGGGCACCTCCGTCAACGTCGCCGTCCCGGCCGGCGCCACCGGGGACCTCTACCTCGAGTCGCTCGACGGCGTCGTCGGCCAGGTCATCGACCGCTTCGCTCCCACCTGGCTGTTGGTCTCGGCCGGCTTCGACGCCCACGAACGGGATCCGCTGACCGACCTCGCGCTGCGGTCGGGCGACTTCGGCCGGATCGTCTCGGTGCTGCGGTCGGCGGTGCCGTCGGGCCGCACGGTGGTGTTCCTCGAGGGCGGCTACGACCTCGACGCGCTGCGCGACTCGATGGCCGCGACCGCCGCGGCGTTGCTGGGCGAGGTGGTGCACCCGGAGGCGCCCACCTCGGGAGGACCCCGCGGCGACGTTCTCGACCGGCTGGCCACCGTCCACGGCCTCCGCTGAGCCGATACCCCTGCGGACCCCGGGGTGACCGCCGGTAGGGTCGCCGTCGTGGTCCCGGGGTCGTGGTCGCCGGTCGTGGAGGAGGTTCGGCCGCTGGCCGAGCGCTTCGGCGCGGCCGGCTGGCGGCTCTACCTGGTGGGTGGGGTGGTCCGGGACCTGGTGGCGGGCCGGCCGGTCGAGCTCGCCGACCTCGACTTCACCACCGACGCCCGGCCGCCGGCGATCCGGGAGCTGCTCGCGGGCTGGGTGGACGCCCTGTGGACCCAGGGCGAGCGGTTCGGGACCATCGGAGCCACGATCGGGGGCCGGCTGGTCGAGGTGACCACCCACCGAGCCGAGGCCTACGTGGCCGACAGCCGCAAGCCCGTCGTCGCCTTCAGCGACGACGTGGTGGCGGACCTCTCACGACGGGACTTCACCGTCAACGCCATGGCCATCGAGCTCACCGGACCCGAGCCGGTCCTGATCGACCCTTTCGAAGGGCGGGCCGACCTGGCGGCGGGCCGGCTCCGGACCCCGCTCGCGCCGTCGACGTCGTTCTCCGACGATCCGCTGCGCATGCTGCGGGCGGCCCGCTTCACCGCGGGCCACGGCCTGTGGCCGGTGCCGGAGCTGGTGGTCGCCGCCACCGAGCTGGCCGACCGGCTGGCCATCGTGTCGGCCGAGCGGGTGCGTGACGAGCTGCACAAGCTGGTACTCCTCGACGACCCGGGCCCCGGGATCGAGCTGCTCGTGACGACCGATCTGTTGGTCCGGGTCCTGCCGGAGCTGGCAGCCCTCGACGTCGCGGCTCGCACCGCCCGCGTCTCGGCGGCGGCCTCGGTGCCGCGCCACGGGGACGACGGCGACGTCGAGGTCCGGCTGGCCGCGCTGCTCACCGCGCTCCCCGGCGACGTGGTGCGTCGACGGCTGCGGGCGCTGCGCCACGCCAACCGGACCGTGGCCGCGGTGTCGGCGTTGGTCGAGCTCGCTCCGCAGCTGTGGGACGCCGCCGCCGACACCGACCCGGGGGTCCGGCGCACCGTGCACGCGGCGCGCCCTCGCGTCGGGCGCGTGGTGGAGCTGGCCCGGGCCCTGGCCGCGGCCGGCCTCGGTCCGGTCGACGGCGTGGAGCGGGTGGAGCGCTTCGAGGTCCGCCGCGCCGCGTTGGCGGCCCGCGAGGACCTCGATGCGTGGGGCCCGCCGATCGACGGCGACGCCGTGGCCGGGCACCTGGGCCTCACCCCCGGCCCGGAGGTGGGGGCAGCGCTCGACCACCTCCTCGAGGAGCGCATCCGCACGGGGCCGATGTCGCGGGTGGACGCCCTCTCGGCCCTCGACCGGTGGTGGGCCGAGCGGGGCTGAAGCTCGGCGAGGTCCGGTGTGGTGCGGAGCGGCCCGGCGGGCGGTGCCGCCCCGGTCAGATCCCCTGCTTGCGACCCCGCACCACCGCCACGGTCGGGATCCACGCGGCACGGGGGTCGGCACTCGAGGAGCGGGGTTCGAGCAGCGCGTCGGGGCGGAAGTTGGACCGCACCAGCTCGGTGACCACGTCGGTGAGCCGGTGGGCGACCACGGGCCCGTCGGGGGAGGCCACCGGGTCGGTGTCGAAGGCGGAGCGGACGAGCTTGGGCGCTGACTTGGTGGCGGGGCCCACCATCCAGGTCAGGGGGTGGGGGAGCGCGATCACGAAGGGCGCTTCGGTGCGGAGCACGCGGTGGACCTGACGGAACACGCGGGCGATGTCGTGGACGCGGGCCAAGGATCCGGCGGCGAGGGCGAGGTCGATCTGGTCGGCGCGCACGAAGGGGAGGTCGGCGAGGTCGCCGTGGTGGAACTCGATGCGGACCTCGGCCTCCTCCGCCGCCCGGCGGGCCGCGGCGAGCCGCTCGGCCGACGTGTCGACGGCGATGACCTTGGCACCCTGGCGGGCCATGGCGATGGCGTTGGCGCCGTCGCCGCACCCGAGGTCCAGTACCCGCTTGGCCTCGACGTTGCCGACCAGGCGCTGCGCGGCCTCGTCGACCAGGTCCGGTGCCAGGCGGACCTCACGGGCCTCGGCAGGGGTCACCACGGTGGGCAGGTCCGGCGCGCCCGAACCGGGGGGGACGAGGGCGGGGCGCGCCCCGAGGTTGCCGGCCGAGGGATGGCGGCGCGGTGCGTCGGCACCGGGCAGCTGGTTCTGCGACATGGGCCAATCGTTGCGGACGGTGCCGGGACCGGCGCGGATGGCGCGGTCCCGGCACCGACCTGCGGTGCTGCGTCCCCGCAGGTCAGTCCGCGGTGCCGGTCCCGGCGTAGTCCTCCACCATGCGGTGGGCGTCCTCGTCGCGGTACTGCACCGGGGGGCTCTTCATGAAGTACGCCGAGGCGCCCAGGACGGGCCCGCCCTCGCCCCGGTCGAGGGCGACCTTGGCGCAGCGCAGGGCGTCGATGATGACGCCCGCCGAGTTCGGCGAGTCCCAGACCTCGAGCTTGAGCTCGATGTTCAGCGGCACGTCGCCGAAGTTCCGGCCCTCGAGGCGGATGTAGGCCCACTTGCGGTCGTCGAGCCACTCGACGTGGTCGGACGGTCCGATGTGGACGTCACGGGCGTCGATGGGGTTGTCGAGCTGGCTGGTGACGGCCTGGGTCTTCGAGATCTTCTTCGACTCCAGGCGCTCGCGCTCCAACATGTTCTTGAAGTCCATGTTGCCGCCGACGTTGAGCTGGTAGGTGCGGTCGAGCACCATGCCGCGGTCCTCGAAGAGGCGGGCCAGGATCCGGTGCACGATGGTGGCGCCCACCTGGCTCTTGATGTCGTCGCCCACGATGGGCACGCCGGCGGCGCGGAACTTCTCGGCCCAGACCGGGTCCGACGCGATGAACACCGGGATGGCGTTGACGAAGGCCACGCCGGCGTCGATGCAGGCCTGGGCGTAGTGCTTCTGGGCCTCCTCGGAGCCGACGGGGAGGTAGCTGACGAGCACGTGGGCGCCGCTGTCGCGCAGGGCCTGGGCCACGTCGATCGGTTCGGCCGGCGACTCCTCGCAGGTCATCCGGTAGTACTTGCCGAACCCGTCGAGGGTGGGGCCGCGAAGGACCTCGACACCGAGGTCGGGCACGGGGGCGAACCGCACGGTGTTGTTCTGGCCCGCGAAGATGGCCTTGGACACGTCCTGGCCGACCTTGGTGGCGTCCACGTCGAACGCGGCGACGACCTCGATGTCGCGGATGTGGTAGCCGCCGAGCACCACGTGCATGAGGCCGGGCACGTCGTCGGCCGGGTCGGCGTCGCGGTAGTACTCCAGGCCCTGGACCAGCGAGCTGGCGCAGTTGCCCACGCCGGCGATGGCGAGGCGGATCTTCTCGGTCATGTGGGGACACCTCCGGGGTGGGTGGGGTTGAGAGCGGGGTCGCCGTCGGACGTGGTGCCGTCGGAGGGCGCGTCGGTCTCCTCGTCGAGCAGACGGCGGAGCCAGTCGTGCTCGCGGAGGAGGCGGTCGTGTTGGAACTCGGCGAGCGAGCGCCGGTAGCGGTCGGCCCGGTCGTCGGTGCGCACCTCGGCCAGACGGGCCGCCAGGTCGGCCTCGCGACGGCGGAAGAGCGCCAGGCGGCGGGCCGGGGGCAGGTGGCGGCAGAAGGCGACCCGCACGGCGAAGGCGCGGTCGTCGCCACCCGGGTCGTCGAGCAGGTCGGCCAGGCGGGCCCGGCCCTGGTCGGTGACGGCGTACACCTTGCGGCCGCGTCGCCCGCTGGGGCTCTGGCGGGAACGGGCACGGAAGGCCGCGACCTCGGCGCCGAGGGAGCCGGTGAGGGCGACGGGCGCAGTCGTGGTGTCGACGGAGCGGACCAGCCCGGTGCGCTCGAGGCGGGTGAGTGCCGGGTAGAGCGAGCCGAACGAGACGCTGGACCAGGGGCCGAGCAGCTCGGTCAGCCGCTTCTTCAGCTCGTAGCCGTGGAGGTCGGCGTCGACCAGCAGGCCGAGGATGGCGGTCTCGAGCACGGCCCGCACCCTAGTACGCGTCGATATATCGATGCCAACTATCGAATCGATATATCGACGGTGGGAGGGGGCGGCGACCCGCGCCGGGAGCGGGCCCCGGGCGGGTGGGTAGCCTGTCGGCCGTGCTGTTCCGAGCCCCAGGTGCGCCCCCCTCGGGTGACGCCGACGCCCTGGGCGGCCGGGTCGACTACCGACTCGACCGGCGCCGGACCCTCCGTGCACTGCGGGCCGGCGAGGTGAGTCGGGAGGACGTCTGTGACGCGCAGTCCGAGCTGCTGCGCGTCGGGCGCGAGTGCTCGACGGCGGCCCGCACCGCGTGCCCGGTGTGCGACGAACGGGCGCTGCGCCGGGTGCGCTTCGTCTTCGGCCCCCGCCTGCCCAGCGGCGGGCGGGCCATCACCAGCCAGGCCGAGCTCGAGCGCCTGGCCACCAAGGCGGGCGAGCACCGCTGCTTCGAGGTGGAGGTGTGCCTGGAGTGCCGCTGGAACCACCTGCTGGCCACCTACGTCCTGCGACCCCGGAGCGCGTCGTGAGGGAGGACCGGTGAGCGGCGGGCAGGGGTCGCGCAAGCGGCGGCGGCGGCCCTCGTGGCGCATGCGGGTGCGCCGGGCCACCTACGTCGGGATGCTGGTGGTCATCGCCCTCCTCGGCGGCGGCTTCGTGGCGCTCGAGTCGGTCACGATCCCCGAACGGGTGGGCGAGGTGCGGGTGACGTCGTTCGTGTGCACCGCCCAAGTGCCCGACGGTCGCTGCGACCCCTCCAACGCCGTGGCCTCCTTCGCCACGTCGAACCGCACGATCATCCCGCTCGCAGACGTCTCCCAGCACATGATCGACGCACTCCTGGCCACCGAGGACCGGGGCTACTACCGCCACAGCGGCGTCGACCCGTGGGGCATCGCCCGAGCGCTCTACCGCGACGTGCGCGGCGACGCCGTGCGCCAGGGCGGCTCCACCATCACCCAGCAGTACGTGAAGCTCGCGTACCTCTCTCAGGAACGGACGTTGTTGCGCAAGGTGCGCGAGGCCGGGATCGCCATCAAGTTGGAGCGCGAGCTGTCCAAGGACGAGATCCTCGAGCGCTACCTCAACGAGATCTACTTCGGACGCGGCGCCTACGGCATCGAGGCCGCCGCCCAGACCTACTTCGGGGTCGACGCCCGTTCCCTCGACGTCCCGCAGTCGGCCTTCCTGGCCGGCCTGGTCCGCGCGCCCAACCGGGCCGATCCGGCCAAGGATCCCGACGAGGCGAAGCGCCGTCGGCGCACGGCGCTGGTGGCGATGGCCGAGGAGGGCCACATCTCCACCGCGGAGGTGGATCGCTACGACGCCATCCCGCTCGACGGCTGGGTGCAGCCCCGTCAGGAGGGCACCACGGGCACCTGGGTGCGGGGCACCTTCGCGGTGGCCGGGGGCAAGTACATCACCGAGTGGGTGCGCCAGCAGCTCGCCGCCATGGACGGCATCGGCGAGTCCAAGATCTACAGCGGTGGCCTGCGGGTGTACCTGACCATCGATCCGACGTTGCAGAACGCGGCGGCCGCCGCGGTGGCCGAGGTGGTCTCGGCCCCCGAGGACCCCGCCGTGGCCACCATGACCGTCGACGAGCGGGGCCGCATCCTCGCCATGATCGGCGGCCAGAACTTCGACGCCTCCGAGGTCAACTACGCCCTCGGCCGCGCCGGGGGCGGCTCGGGTCGCCCGGCCGGCTCCACCTTCAAGCCGCTCGCCCTCGCTGCCTTCGTCGAGCAGGGCAACTCGATCACCTCCCGGGTGGCGGCCCCCAAGCAGATCGTCTTCCCCGAGGCCAACGCCGGGGAGGACTGGACGGTCACGAACTACGAGGATCGTGAGTTCGGCGAGATCTCGGTGGAGCAGGCCACCTGGAACTCGGTGAACACCGCCTACGCCCAGATCATGCAGCAGGTGACGCCCCAGGCGTTCGTCCAGATGGCCCAACGACTCGGGGTCCAGGCCACCGTGGCGCCGGTGCTGGCCAGCGTGCTGGGCACCGCCGACGTCTCGGTCCTCGACATGGCCCGGGCCTACTCGGTGTTCGCCAACCACGGCACGCTCGTGCCGCCCTACATCATCCGCCGCGTCGAGGACCCCGACGGCAACGTCCTCTACGACGTGGCCGACTCGGCCGCCCACCCCGAGCTGGCCCCGGTGCCCGACGTCATCCCGCCGCCGGTCGCCGACACCGTCACCTCGGCGCTGACCGGCGTGGTCAAGAGCGGGTCGGGCAAGGCCGCCGCCCTCCGGCAGCCGGTGGCCGGCAAGACCGGCACCACCCAGAACTACCGCGACGCCTGGTTCGTCGGGTACTCCTGCACCGCCACCACCGCCGTGTGGATGGGCTACCCGGGCAAGCCCGGCTACGACACGCCCGCCATGGACCCCTACCGCGGCGTCCAGGTCACCGGCGGCTCGTTCCCGGCACAGATCTTCAAGAAGATCATGACGCCGGCCACCCAGGCCCAGAAGGGCTGCAAGTTCGAGAAGGTGGACGCCGGCACCACCGTCGGCGTGGCGAACCCCGCGTACCTGCCGACCACCACGACGGTGCCCCCGGCCGTCGCCCCGGCCCCCGACCCGGCCGCACCCCCGACGACCGCCGCGCCGGCCACGCCGGCCACGACCCCGGGCTGATCGGGACCGACCCGCGGCCGGCGCGATGCGAGCAGGGGGCCGAGGAGATGGGCCGAACTGCCCTCTGGCGGAGCGCCGGGTGCAGGCGTACAGTTCGCGGTGACGGCCGGCAGCTCAGGCGCCGGACCCGAACCAGGAGGTGCTCCCGTGAGCGTTTCTCGTCCGATGCCGCAGTCGCGCCAGCCGGTCACGGTGCCGGCCGTGCGCGCCGCCAAGGCCCGTGACGGTGCCGACCGGCTCGTCATGGTCACCGCCTACGACGCGCCCGGCGCCCGGGTGGCCGACGCCGCGGGGGTCGACATGATCCTCGTGGGCGACTCGGTGGCCATGGTCGTGCTGGGCTACGACGACACCCTCCAGGTGACCACCGAGGACATGGCTCACCACGTCGCCGCGGTGGCCCGGGCCAAGCCGTCGGCGCTCATCGTGGGCGACCTCCCGTGGATGAGCTACCACGTCTCGGCCGCCGAGACGGTCCGCAACGCGGCCACGCTCATCCGGGCCGGCGCCCAGTGCGTGAAGCTCGAGGGCGGTCGCAAGCGGGTGCCGATGATCGAGGCCATCGTCGACGCCGAGATCCCCGTCATGGGCCACATCGGCCTCACCCCCCAGTCGCTGCACGCCATGGGTGGCTTCAAGGTGCAGGGCCGCGAGTCCGAGGCGGCGCTGCGCCTGGTGGCCGATGCCAAGGCGCTGCAGCACGCCGGCTGCTTCGCCATCGTCATCGAGGGCGTCCCCAACGAGGTGGCGGCGATGATCACCGACGCGCTCGACGTGCCGACCATCGGCATCGGCGCCGGGCCGCGCTGCGACGGCCAGGTCCTGGTCATGCACGACCTGCTCGGCCTCGAGGACCGGATCGTGCCCAAGTTCGTGCGCCGCTACGCCGAGCTCAAGGCCGCCTCGGTCGAGGCCGTCGCCGCGTTCGCCGACGACGTCCGCACCGGGGCCTTCCCCTCGCCCGACGAGAGCTACCACCTCACCGCCGAGCAGGCCGAGGCCATGGCGCTCTACGGCGCCGCCGGCTGAGCCACGCCCACCTCCGGGGACCCCTCCGGGGTCGTTGTCGGTGGTCGCTGGCAGAGTGGACCTCGTGGACCTCGACCCGTCGTTTGGGCGCTCGGAGCGGTGGCCGGTAGCATCGCCCGGTCGTTTCGACACCCTGCCCCGGACCGTCCGGGGCCCTCGCGGCCGACGGCCGGAGGTCCACAGGGAGGATGGTGCTGATGCGCGCCTATGAGTTGATGGTGATCGTCGACGTGGACGTCGACGACACCGGTGTCCGGGCGGTGTGGGACCGCGTCGGTGAGCTGGTCGGTGCGGTCGGGGGCAACATCGCCTCGACCGACATCTGGGGCCGGCGCCGCTACGCGTACCCCATCAACAAGAAGCTCGAGGGCATCTACGCGGTGTTCGAGCTGACCACGCCCACCGGCGAGCTCGACGAGCTCGATCGCTTCCTCCGTCTCGCGGACGAGGTCGTCCGCCACAAGCTCATCCGCCTGCCCGACCGGGAAGCCGAGCGCCGTGGGCTGCTCGGCGCCACCGCGGGCTGAGCCCAGGAGGACACGGACATGGCAAACGGCAACACGGTCACCCTCGTCGGGAACGTCACCCGCGACCCCGAGTTGCGCTTCACCCCCAGCGGCCAGGCGGTCGCCACCTTCGGGTTGGCCGTCAACCGACGCTGGCAGAACCGCCAGACCCAGGCGTGGGAGGAAGCCACCTCCTTCTTCGACATCGTGAGTTGGGGGCGCCTCGCCGAGAACGTCGCCGAATCGGTGGCCAAGGGCACCCGCGTCATGGTGAGCGGGCGACTCGACCAGCGCAGCTGGGAGACCCAGGAGGGCGAGAAGCGCTCCAAGATCGAGGTGGTCGCCGACGACATCGGCGCCAGCCTCAACTGGGCGACCGTCCAGGTCACCCGCAACGAGCGCCGCGAGGGCGGCGGCTTCGACGGTGGCGGCGGCGCACCGGCCGCTCCCGCTCCCTCCGCCCCGCCCGCCGGCTACGACTACGACGAGGAACCGTTCTGATGAAGACCAAGCGAGCCCCCAAGAGCCGCGACGCCGGGCGTCGCGTCAAGAAGAAGGTCTCGGTGCTGGTCACCGACCAGGTGGACTACATCGACTGGAAGGACGTGAACCTGCTCCGGCGCTTCATGTCCGATCGGGCCAAGATCCGTGCCCGTCGCGTCACCGGCAACGACTCCCAGCAGCAGCGGGAGATCGCCAAGGCGATCAAGAACGCCCGCGAGATGGCGCTCCTGCCGTACTCCAGCCGGGTGACCACCCAGCGCGGCGGCCGTCGTGATCGCGACGGCGACGACCGTCGTCGCCCGCCCCGCGATGCCGAGGCCAAGCCCGAGTTCGAGCCGCTCGAGGCCGAGGGCGCTGCCGAGGCGCCCGCCGAGACGCAGGAGGGCGAGGCGTGAGCACCTCCACCAAGCTGGTCCTCCGCTCCGACGTGGCGGGGCTGGGCAAGCGCGGCGACATCGTCGATGTCTCGCCGGGCCATGCCCGCAACTACCTCGTCCCCCGCGGGCTGGCCATCCCCGCCACCCCCGGGGTCGAGGCGCAGGCCGAGGCCATGCGGCGGCGCCGTACGCTGAAGGACGCGAAGGACCGTGAGGCCGCGCAGGAGATCGCCAAGATGCTCGTGCCCACCACCATCCGGGTGGTCGCCCGGGCGGGCGAGGGCGGCAAGCTCTTCGGATCGGTCACCAACGTCGACCTCGTCCAGGCCATCGCGGCACAGACCAAGGTCGAGCTCGACCGACGTGCCGTCCACCTCGACGAGCACATCAAGCACACCGGCACCCACCAGGCCACGGTGCGTCTGCCCGGTGACGTCGAGTTCCCGGTGACCATCGAGGTCGTCGCCTCCTGATCGGCGGGGGCCCGACGCCCGGGCGTCGGGCCCCGTTCGACCCCCCTCGTCGGCCGACCTTCGGCCGGTTTCGACGCGCCTCGTCGCAGCTCGTTCCTCCACAGTCCCTCCACAGGAGATATCCCCCGAATTTCCGGGGTTCCTCCTCTGGTTGTCCACAGGCAAACCCGCAAGGATGTCGATGATGGCGCTTCCCCCCACGGCCACCGACGCCCCCGGTGGGCGGGTCCCTCCCCACAACCTGCAGGCGGAGGAGTCGCTCCTCGGGGCGATGCTCCTCAAGCAGACGGCCATCGCGGACGCCGTGCAGATCGTCGACGCCGGCGACTTCTACAAGCCCGCCCACGGCCACATCTTCGAGGCGATCGCCACGCTGTACGGCGCGGGTCAGCCGGTCGACCCCGTGACCGTGGCCGAGGAGCTCAAGCGGGCCAACCTGCTCGATGCCATCGGCGGTCCCGCCGTGCTGCTCTCGTTGCAGTCGCGCACCCCCGCCGTCTCCAATGCCGCCTACTACGCCCGGATCGTCGACGAGAACGCCTTGCTGCGTCGGCTCGTGGGGACCGCCAGCGACATCGCCGAGCTGGGCTACTCGCCCCTCGACGACGTGGCCAAGACCCTGGATGTGGCCGAGTCGATGATCTACGAGGTGGCCCAACGGCGGGTCACCGACTCCATGGTGGAGCTGCGCGATCTGCTCGACGCCAGCCTCGACCGACTCGAGAGCCTCTACGAGCGCAGCGAGTCGATCACGGGCACGCCGTCGGGCTACCACGAGCTCGACGAGCTGACCGCCGGGCTCCAACCCAACGCCCTCATCGTGGTGGGCGCCCGACCCGCCATGGGCAAGACCTCGCTGGCGCTCGGCATCGCCGCCAACGCCGCGGTCAAGGCGCACCGGCCGGTGCTGTTCTTCTCGTTGGAGATGGGCCACCTCGAGCTGACCCAGCGCCTCCTGGGCGCCGAGGGGCGCATCGACGCCACCCGGCTCCGCAACGGCCAGCTCAACGAGACCGACTGGTCGAAGATCTCGAAGGCCATGGGCCGCCTCGGTGAGGCGCCGTTGTGGATCGACGACAACCCGAACCTGACGATCATGGAGATCCGGGCGAAGGCCCGGCGCCTCAAGTCCAAGGTGGGCGACCTCGGCCTCATCGTGGTCGACTACCTCCAGCTCATGACCGGGCGGGCCAACGCCGAGAGCCGACAGGTCGAGATCTCCGAGATCTCCCGTGGCCTCAAGATCCTCGCCCGCGAGCTGGAGTGCCCGGTCCTGGCGCTCTCCCAGCTCTCGCGTGCCCTCGAGCTGCGGGCCGACAAGCGCCCGATGCTGGCCGACCTGCGTGAGTCGGGCTCGATCGAGCAGGACGCCGACATCGTGATGTTCGTGTACCGCGACGAGGTCTACAACCACGACACGCCCGACAAGGGCACGGCCGAGATCATCGTGGCCAAGCACCGCAACGGTCCCACCGGCGTCTGCCGCCTGGCGTTCCTCGACTACTGCACCCTGTTCGCGAACATGGCCCGCAACAACGACTGAAGCATCGCCGGGCGACGAGCGCCATCGTTCCCTCGGTAGGGTTCGGCCATGGCGCCACGGTTCCCGCTCCCGCAGACCTTCGACGACGTCACCGCCGAGCGGCAGCACCGCAAGGAGCGGCTGGCCGGTGCGCTTCGGCTCTTCGGTCGCCTCGGCTTCGGCGAGGGCGTCGCCGGCCACATCACGGCGCGGGACCCCGAACGCACCGACTGCTTCTGGGTGAACCCCTTCGGCATGAGCTTCCGCCACATCCGGGTTTCGGACCTGATCCTGGTGGACCACCACGGCGAGGTGGTCGAGGGGGATCGACCGGTCAACCGTGCCGCCTTCGTGATCCACGCCGCGGTGCACCAGGCCCGGCGCGACGTCATCGCCGCCGCGCATGCCCACTCGGTCTACGGCAAGGCCTTCTCGTCGCTCGGCCGCCTGCTCGACCCGCTCACCCAGGACGCCTGCGCCTTCTTCGAGGACCACACCGTGACCACCGAGGGCGGTGGCGTGGTGGTCATGCAGGAGGAGGCCGGGCGGGCGCTCGCGGCGGGCCTCGGTCCGCACAAGGCCACGATCCACCGCAACCACGGCTTGTTCACGGTGGGTGGCAGCGTCGACGAGGCCGCCTGGTGGTTCATCACCATGGAGCGCTCCTGCCAGGCACAGCTGCTGGCCGAGGCGGCCGGCACGCCGCACCTCATCGATCCCGAGGGCGCGCGGGAGACGCGGAACCTGACGGGATCGGCCCTGGCCGGGTGGTTCAACTTCCAGCCGCTGTGGGACGAGATCGTCCGCAGCGACCCCGACCTCTTCGACTGAGCGCCCCCGCCGCCGGCGGTTCCGTCGGGGATGGGGTTCGGTTGCCGGCGCAGATCCTCGAACGTTCGTGAGATGAGGGCCGACACCCGTGAGCTGAGGGCCGACACCCGTGAGCTGAGGGACGGGCTGGGCGAGAACGACATCGGCGGGGAGCTGGGCTCCCCGCCGATGGCACGCTTTCCAGGACGTTCGGGCCGACCCGTGCACGGCACGGCCGAGCGTGACCGTCGGGCTCGCTCGGAGGGGCCGGTTTCGCTCTGCTCCCCGCCGGCCCAAGCGACCAGTTCAGCCGGCGGATCATCGCTCCCCGAGATGTCGTGGAGGCAGAGAACCATCGGCTCGCGTTCGCGTCAACCCCTCGGGACGACCCCGGGCAGAACTGCCCATCGGTCAGACTGACCACGTGAGGTCGCGCTGGGACCACGAGGATGCGCCCCGGGGCGATCGCTACGACGAGCGGTTCGAACGCCTCGCCGCGGCCGGCCACGACGTGCACGGCGAGGCCAGCTTCGTGATGGCGTACCGGCCGACGACGGTCCTCGACGCCGGGTGCGGGACGGGGCGGGTGGCCATCGAGCTGGCCCGCCGGGGCGTCGAGGCGGTCGGGGTCGACCTCGACCGGGCGATGCTCGAGACGGCGTGCCGCAAAGCGCCCGACATCGAGTGGTACCACGCCGATCTGGCCGCGCTGGCGCTGCGCGACGACGAGGGGCGCCGCCGGCACTTCGACGTGGTGGTGGCTGCCGGCAACGTCATGATCTTCGTGGCGCCGGGCACCGAGCCGGACGTCGTGGCCCGTCTGGCCCGCCACCTCCGGCCGGGTGGGCACCTCGTCACCGGCTTCCAGCTCACGCCGGGCCAGTACGGCGTCGACGAGCTCGACGTGGACGCGCTGGCGGCGGGACTCGAGCTGGTGGAGCGCTACGCCACTTGGGCACGGGACCCCTGGCAGGGGAGCGGTGGCTACGCGGTCTCGGTCCACCGGGCCCCGCCGTCGTCGCCGCCGCCCGCAACCCCCGTCGATGCGGACCGTGGTGTCGACGGATCCGTCGGGTCAGCGGAGCCAGGCCGGTCGGAGTGAGCGATCGCCTCGGTGGAAGACCGGTTCGGGGGCGGGGTCCAGCTCGTCGGGCTCGGTGAGCGCCAGCCGCTCGAGGGCCTGTCGGCGATCCGCGTCGTCGAGGGCCCGGACGTCGACGCACCACTCCACCAGCGTCCCGCCGGGGTCGAGGGCGTAGATCGAGCGGCAGAAGCCGTGATCCACCTCGATCACATCGATGCCCAGGTCGAGCCATCGCTTGCGGGCCGCGTCGAGCGCCCCGGCGTCGGGAGCGTCGAAGGCGATGTGGTTCACCCACTCGGGCAGCCCGAGGTCCCGCGACAACGCGGTCGGGGTGGGTCCGGTCCGCCCCTCGAGGTGCAGCTCCCAGAAGGCGATCAGACCGCCGCCGCCCGTGTCGTAGAAGAGGTGCTTGGCCCACCCGCCCTCGGGCGACGGCGCCATCTCGACCTTCACCAGTTCGAAGCCCATGGCCTCGGTGTAGAAGGCGTGGTTGGTGGCGACGTCGGACGTCGCGATCGCCACGTGGTGGAACCCCATCGCTGCACCCCCTTCGATCCGGCCGGCGCCGAACCACTCCAATCATGGGCCATCGCTGCCGATAGAGGTCGCATGGAACTGCGCGCCCCGTCCTGTCCGGTCTGCTCCGCCTCGTTGGTGCTCACCCACGCCGGCGAGCTCGACACGTGGGTGTGCACCTCGTCGCACGGTCTGGCCATGACCCTGTCGGAGGCCCACGGTCGGCTCCAGGAGGACGAGATCGGCGGGCTCTGGCAGGCGGCGCGAGCCGCGGTCCCCGGCCCGGCCTCGCGGCCGTGCCCGATCTGCGCCCGGACCATGGTGGTGGTCGAGGTCGCGCTCGACGAGGACGAGGTGGCCCAGGGCGAGGCGGGTGACGGGGCGGACCACGCCACGAGCTGGGTCGACGTCTGCCTGGAGGATCAGCTGATCTGGTTCGACGCCGGTGAGCTCGACGAGTTCCCCCTCGACCGACCCGACGCGCCGCCCAGCGACGCCGAGCTGGCCGCGGTGGAGCGGATCCGGGCCGAATTCGGCCAGCAGCTGGTCGCGGCCGCCGAGGCCTCGGAGTCGGGGCGCATCACCGAGCGGATCTACCGGCGCATCGCGGCGCGGCCCGGACTGCACCGGGCGCTCGCCGAGGTCGGCTCGCTCGGTCGGGCCTGATCAGCGCCGACCCTCCTCGGGGAGGGAGGCCAGCAGCGACGCGTCGAGTCGCTCCAGGTACTCGTGGCGCGGGATCTCGATCGCACCGAGCGAGGCGAGGTGCGGGGTGAGCCACTGCACGTCGAGCAGGCTGGCCGGCAGGTCCCGCCGGAGCTCCACCAGGTGCACCAGCGCGACCTTCGAGGCGTCGGTGGCCCGGTGGAACATGGACTCACCCGCGAAGAACGATCCCAGGGCCACCCCGTAGAGCCCGCCGACCAGCTCACCGTCCAGCCAGGTCTCCACGCTGTGCGCCACGCCCAGCCGGTGCAGCACGTCGTAGGCGGCGACGAAGGCCTCGGTGATCCAGCCGTGCGGTCGCCGCGGGTCGCCGCAGCGTCGCATCACCTCCTCGAAGGCGGTGTCGACGCGCACCTCGTAGCGGCGGACCGAGCGCCGGAGCGAGCGGCTCGGCGCGAAGTGGTCGAGGGGCAGCACGGCCCGCGGGTCGGGCGACCACCACCCGAGCCGTCGCCGGAGTCCGACGGGCATGGGGAACAGGCCGTGGCAGTAGGCGTACACGAGGGTGGCCGGGGACAGGTCGCCCCCGACGGCCAGGAAGCCCGACTCGTCGGCCTCGTCGGGGTCGGGGAAGCGCCATCGGCAGCTCCCGACGCCGAGCGCGGCGCACCAGGCCAGCGCGGCCCGATCGGCGGGCGGGAGTGGGTGGTCCGGGTCGTCGGTCACCGCGACCCCGACGCCGCTCAGCGGCTGTAGTCGTAGAAGCCCTTGCCCGACTTCCGGCCCAGCTGGCCGGCCGAGACCATGCGGCGCAGCAGCGGCACCGTGGCGTAGTTCGGGTCCTTGAACTCCTCGTAGAGGGCGTCGAGGATCGACACCGAGGTGTCGAGGCCGACCAGGTCGAGCAGCGCCAGCGGACCCATCGGGAAGTTGCAGCCGCCCTTCATGGCGGTGTCGATGTCGTCGCGGGAGGCCGTGCCGTTCTCGAGCATCCGCACGGCGTTGTTCAGGTACGGGAAGAGCAGGGCGTTGACGATGAAGCCGGCGCGGTCCTGGACGGCGACGGGGTTCTTGCCGCACGCGGTGGCGAACTCGGTGACGGCCGTGACCGTCTCCTCCGACGCCGTGAGGGGAGCGATGATCTCCACGAGCGACATGGCCGGCGCCGGGTTGAAGAAGTGCACGCCCACGACCCGCTCGGCCCGCTCGGTGGCGATGGCCATCTCGATCACGGGGAGGGTCGACGTGTTGGTGGCGAGGATGGCGTCGCGCTTGACCACGCTGTCGAGCTCGACGAAGAGCTCCTTCTTGGTGGCGAGGTCCTCGACGACCGACTCGACGACGAGGTCGCAGTCGGCCAGGTCGCCCAGGTGGGCGGTGCCGGTGACGCGACCGAGGATCGCGGTGCGGTCCTCGTCGGTGAGCTTGCCGCGCTCGACCTGCTTGGCCAGCGACTTCTCGAGCCCGGCGATGGTGGCGTCGGCGGTGGCCTGCTTGCGGGAGCGCAGCACCACCTCGTAGCCGGCCTTGGCCGCCACCTCGGCGATGCCCGACCCCATGATTCCCGAACCGCAGATGCCGACGCGCTTGATCATGGCGGCAAAGTTACCGTTCGGTAGCCTGCGGCCCACAAGTCCGACGACCCCGAGAGGACGGGCATGGCAGGGACCTTGGCGCTGGTGGGCGGCTCGGAGTGGACGGTGGGCTGCGAGTTCGACCGCGCCCTCCTCGAGGCGTCCGGCGGCGACCGCGTCCTGGTGGTGCCGACGGCCCTGGCCTACGAGCAGCCGGCCGCCGCGGTGGCCCGGGCGACCGAGTGGTTCGCCGCGATGGGGGCCACCGTCGAGGTCCTCGAGATGTACCGCCGCTCCGATGCCCTCCGTCCGGACCTGGCCGAGCAGGCGGCGGCGGCGCGCTTCGTGTACCTGGCCGGCGGGTCGCCCATGCACCTGCGATCGGTGCTCAAGGACACCCCGGTGTGGGACGCGATCGTGTCGGGCTGGCGGGCCGGGGGCGTGCTGGCCGGGAGCGGCGAGGGCGCCACCGTGCTGTCCACCCACATGGTCGACAGTCGGGGCGGCGCCTTCACGGTGGGCCTCGACCTGCTCCGGGAGATCACCGTGATCCCACGCTACGACGCCTGGTCCGACGACAAGTGGCACCGGACGGTGCAGCTGGCACCTCGGGGCATGACGGTGCTCGGCATCGACGAGCGCACCGCGGCGGTGTGGGACGGCGCCGGGTGGCGGATCGCGGGGCAGGGCTCGGTCACCGCGTACCGCGACGGTCGGCGCGTCGAGCTGTCCGACAGCCCCGCGCCTGCCTGAGCGCGGCGATCAGGCCCGGGTGGCGCGGTAGTAGAGGCGGTCGCCGACCGTGGTCAGGTGCTCCACGTCGGTCCAGCCGGTGACCGACAGCGCAGCCACGAGAGCGGCGCGGTTGGGGGCGAACCAGTTCGTCGGGTCACCCCCCAGCTCGGTGGTGGGGAAGAACCACCACTTGGGTCGCCGGCCCAGGTCCAGGCCGATCGGGCGACCGCGCACCCAGAACCGCAGGTCGCGCTGGTAGTAGCTCTTGAGGTGCAGCGTGCCGCCCGGTCGCACCACCGACGCGATCCGGTCGAGGGCCAGGATCGGGTTGCGCAGGTGGTACAGCACGTTGACGAACAGCACGTGGTCGAAGTGGCCCAGCTCGTCGGGGTCCAGCTCGTGGACGTCGGCGCAGCGGTACGAGACGGCCGAGTCGAGCAGCTCGGCGGCCACCGAGAAGCCGTTGCGGCCGCCCGCCAACAGCGAGCTCTCGTCGTCGATCGCCACCACCTCCGCGCCCCGCCGCTCGCACTCGAAGGCGTAGAAGCCGTCGGAGCACCCGATGTCGAGCACCCGCCGACCCCGAAGGTCGGCGGGCACGCCCAGGCGGGTCCACTCGGTCGCGGTGTCCTCGGTGCCGGGGGTCACGATGCCGGGCGCCACCTCGATCCGGTGGCGCCACACGGGGATCGAGGCGATCCGTCGCGAGATCTCCTCGGCGTGCGGCACGCCCGCACCCTAGTGGTGGGTCGGCGGCTCAGCTCTCGGCGATGGTGATCGAGTTGATCGTGATCTGCTTCGTGGGCGAGTCCCCGCTGGGCCCGGCCGTCGGCGACGAGCCGATGGCGTCGACCACCTCGGTGCCGGCGGTCACCCTGCCGAACAGCGAGTAGGTGCCGGCCGAGTTCAGGGCGGACGGGTCACCGGTGACCACGAAGAACTGGCTGCCGGTGGAGTTCGGCTCCGCGGTCTTGGCCATGGCCAGGTCGTACTTCTCGTAGGTCTTGTCGGCCGGCGGCTCCTCGCCGATCGTGTACCCGGGCCCACCGGTGCCGTCGGGGGTGTCGGAAGGGTCGCCGGCCTGGATCACGAAGCCGGGCACGATGCGGTGGAACGGGATGCCGTCGAAGTAGCGATAGCGGGCCAGCACCACGAAGTTGTTCACCGTGATCGGCGCCGCCTGGGCGTCGAGGGTGGCGGTGAAGCTGCCCTCGGTCGTGTCGAAGATGGCGGTGTAGGTCTTCGATTCGTCGATGCAGGTGGGTGGCGCCTGCTCGAAGGAGGTGGTGCGGGGCGAGGAGCCGTCGGCCTCCGGGCAGGGGGTCTCGCCGGTCACGGCCTCGCCCGCTCCGGGGCCGGTGAGGGTGGCGGCCTCGCTCCCCGCCGCCGACGTGTCGGGCGCCTCGCCCGGGGCCGTGGTGGTGGTCGTGTCGCTCGCCGTCTGCTCCTCGTCGCCGCCCAGCAGCGTCACCACGCCGACCACGCCGGCCACGAGCACGGCCACGAGCCCGATGCTCACGAACTTCTTGCGGCGGTCGGCGGCGGCGGCCGCCTTGGCGGCCTGCTCGGCGCGGGTGCGGTGGAGCTCCTTCTGGCGGGCGCGCTTGTCGGTTCCCATAGCGCCGGGACACTACCAACGCCGCGCCCGGAGCCCGGGGCCCGGCGGCCTTGGGGGCGACGGCGGGCACGCTGGTAGCTTGCCCGGCCGTGGCCCGACTGGTGCAGAAGTTCGGCGGGACGTCGGTGGGCGACCCCGACCGCATCCGTGAGGTCGCCGACCACGTGGCCCGGTGCCGACGCCGGGGCGACGAGGTGGTGCTCGTCGTCTCCGCCATGGGCAAGGAGACCGACGAGCTGCTGCGCCTGGCCGGCGAGGTGTCGTCCACCCGGCCGGGCCGGGAGATGGACATGCTCATCACCGCCGGCGAGCGGAAGGCCATCGCGTTGGTCTGCATGGCCCTGGCCGACGCCGGGGTGGCGGCCGAGAGCTACACGGGCAGCCAGGCCGGGTTCATCACCGACACCAACCACACCGACGCCAAGATCCTCGAGGTCCGGGCCGACCGGATCCGGGCCGCGCTGGAGGCCGGGCGGGTCCCGGTCGTGGCCGGGGCCCAGGGGGTCTCCACCGACCACGACGTGACCTTCCTGGGCCGTGGCGGATCCGACACGACGGCGGTCGCGCTGGCCAAGGCCCTGGGCGCAGACGCCTGCGAGCTCTACACCGACGTCTCGGGCGTCTACACCACCGATCCCCGGGTCGTCCCCGAGGCCCGCAAGATGCCCACGGTGTCCTTCGACGAACTGTTGGAGATGACGGCCACGGGGTGCCCGAAGCCGGCCATGCGCTCGGTCGAGTACGCCCATCGTCACGGGGTGAAGTTGCACGTCCGCTCGGCCTTCACGTGGGAGCCGGGCACCTGGGTCGTCGAGGAGGATCCCGAGATGGAACACGCAGTGGTGCGAGCGATCACCCACGACCTCTCCGAGGCGAAGATCACGGTGTCGGGAGTGCCGGACCGCCCGGGCGTGGCCGCCCAGCTGTTCCGCTCGCTGGCCGACCGCAACGTGAACGTGGACATGATCGTGCAGAACACCTCGGACCACGGGGTGACCGACATCTCCTTCACGGTGCCCCACGCCGATCTCGAGGTGTCGCGGGCCGTGGTCGACGAGCTGCAGGCCGAGCTGGGCGCGACCAGCTGCTCGGCCGACCCCGACATCGCCCGGGTGAGCGTGATCGGTGCCGGCATGAAGACCAACCCGGGCATCGCGGCGTCGATGTTCCAGCACCTGGCCGACGCCGGGATCAACATCGACATGATCTCCACCTCGGCCATCCGCATCAGCTGTGTGGTGCGCCAGGACCAGGCCGAGCAGGCGGTCGCCGTGCTCCACGCCGCCTTCGAGCTGCACCGCACCGACTACTGACCGGCGGGAAACCGGTTGGGGCGCCCGTCGGGGGCGTCGATAGCCTCGAACCCATGAACATCGGCGTCTTCGGCGCCACCGGCCAGGTCGGTGGGGTCATGCGTGCGCTCCTCGAGGAGCGGAACTTCCCGGTCACGTCCATGCGGTACTTCGCGTCGTCCCGCTCGGCCGGCACGACGCTGCCGTGGAAGGGCACCGAGGTCGTCGTCGAGGACGCGGCCACCGCCGACTTCTCCGGCCTCGACATCGCGCTGTTCTCCGCCGGCGGCGCCACCTCCAGGGCGATCGCCCCTGCGGTGGCGGCGGCGGGTGCCACGGTGATCGACAACTCGTCGGCCTGGCGGATGGACCCCGACGTGCCGCTGGTGGTCAGCGAAGTCAACCCGCACGCCCTCGACTCGATCCCGAAGGGCATCGTGGCCAACCCGAACTGCACGACCATGGTCGCCATGCCGGTGCTCAAGCCGCTGTCGGACGAGGCGGGCCTGGTGCGGCTCGTCGTCAGCACCTACCAGGCCACCTCGGGCGCCGGCCTGGCCGGCGTCGAGGAGCTGGCCGCCCAGGCCCGCGAGGGCGCGGCGGCCGACGACCTGGCACAGCTCACCTTCGACGGCGAGGCGGTGAAGCTCTCGAGCGGACCGAAGTTCCCCGACACCATCGCCTTCAACGTGCTGTCCATCGCCGGCTCGGTGCTCGACGACGGCTCGGCCGAGACCGACGAGGAGCAGAAGCTCCGCAAGGAGACCCGCAAGATCCTGGAGCTCCCCGACCTCCGCGTCGCCGGCACGTGCGTGCGGGTGCCGGTGTTCACCGGCCACTCGCTGGCCATCAACGCCACCTTCGAGCGCCCGATCAGCCCCGAGCGGGCCCGCGAGCTCCTGGCCGACGCGCCCGGGGTCCGTCTCGACGACATGCCCACACCCCTCAAGGCGGCCGGGGGCGACGTGTCCCTCGTCGGCCGCATCCGTGTCGACCAGAGCGTCGAGCACGGCCTGGCGCTGTTCGTGTCCGGCGACAACCTCCGCAAGGGCGCGGCGCTCAACGCCGTCCAGATCGCCGAGCTGCTCGCGGCGCGCTGAGCCCGGGCGGACCCCGCGGCTCGGCGGGGTCAGGGCGGGTCGGTGACGTAGCGGCGTGCCGCGTCCTCGAGGGACAGGTCCAGCTGGTTGGCCAGCGACGCCAGCCAGGCCAGCACGTCGCCCAGCTCGTGGCGCTGCTCCTCGACGGTGCCCTTGCGCACCGCCTGGGCCAGCTCGCCCAGCTCCTCGCACAGCCAGGCGACGGTGGCGGCGATGCCCCGCTCACGGTCGGCCGCTCCGTAGAGGTCCTCCATCAGTACCTGGAACTCGGCGATCTCCACGCCTTCACCGTACGGCACGCCCGCCGACCCACCTTCTCTGGGCCGTGCCGTTCGGTTTCTGAAAGCGACGGCCCGCGGACTGGGAGGGCGTCAGGACTTCATGAACTCCTGGACCGTGAACACCCGCGTCTGGCCGTTGCAGGTGCCGTAGACCGCGGCGGCTCCCATGGAGGTGTAGGCCGGGTCCATGATGTTGGCCCGGTGTCCGGGCGAGTTCAGGTACGCCTCGTGGATCTGGGAGATGGTCCCGCCGTAGCCGACGTTCTCGCCCAGCTTCAGCCACTCGTCGGGGGCGCCGTCGGAGAGCTTGGAGTGCTCCAGGTCGCAGATGTCGCGCAGGTGGCGGGCCCAGGCATCGGCCTTCAGGCTGAGCACGGGATGCTCCCGCAGCGCCGGGAGCCCGGCCTTGGCCCGGGAGGCGTTGACCAGGGCGATGACCTCGCCGCGGTCCTGCGCCGTGGACTCGCACGCCGTGGCGGTGCCGATGCCGAGGAGCAACAGGACGAGCAGCGGGAGACGGCGAGCGTTGCGACCCCAGCGCTGCACGCCCGTCGGAGAGACGTTCGTGCCGATCACAGCACCGTGATCGGCGATCCGCGGCCCGCCGCTTGAGGCATTGCCCAGCCGAATGATCCGTACGGACCATCACGCCGCGGTCATCGATGCCGACGGCGGGTGGTCGGGGAGGCCGGATTTGAACCGACGACCTCTGCGTCCCGAACGCAGCGCTCTACCAAGCTGAGCCACTCCCCGGAGAGCGGCGATGCTACCGCCGCGCCGCCCGGTGCCCGCAAAGCGGAACCGGGCCTGCTCGGTCAGGCGGTGGCCAGGACCTCGTGGACCGCGTCGGCGAGCCGGCCTGCGTCGACGGGCTTGGCCAGCCACCGGTCGGCGCCGGAACGCTCGGCCAGGAAGCGGTCGGACTCGCGGTCGACGAGGAGCAGGACGCGTTGGGGGTCGAGGCGCCCGGCGCCCTCCTCGAGGCGGAGGTCGAGGCAGACGGCGACGCCGCCCATGCTCCCGATCTGGAGGTCCACGACCAGCAGGTCGGGGCACAGCTCGGCGGCGGCCCGGCGAACGGCGCGGCCGTCGCGGATCCGTCGCACCTCGACCGACGCGCTGCCGAGCGCGGCGTCGACCTCTTCGAAGACCTCGTCGGCGTCGGTGGCCACCAGGATCAGCACGGCCACGACGGTAGCGCCCCGTCCCGGGCGATCCCAAGGTCCCCCCACGAGCCTCGGGCCGGGCCGTGGGGCGGCGGGGGATCGACCGGGGCGGCCGGTACCATGGCGACGCCGCCGAGCGGGCGGGGTGTGGGAGGTCCGATGGTCGACGTGGAGATCGGTGAGCACGAGGGCGTCACGGTGTGTCGCCCGGTCGGCGAGCTCGACGCCTTCACCATCTCGGCCTTCCGCGACCAGCTCGGCGGGCTGGCCGGGCACGCCGAGGTGGCCATCGACCTGTCGTCGGTGCCGTTCATGGACTCGGCCGGGCTGGGCGCGCTCATCGGGGGCATCCGCAAGGTCCGCGACGCCGGTGGCGAGGTGGTGGTCGTCTGCGACCGCGCCGCGGTCCTCCGCCTGCTGCACACGACGCGCTTCGACCGGATGGTCGACGTCGTCGGGTGCCTCGACGACGCCTGTGCGGCGTTGCGTCGGGACGGCACCGGGCCCGCCTGAACGGCCCGACACCGCTCAGGTCGGCTCGGCTCGCCCGTAGAGGTGGTCGCCCAGCGCGTCGAGGGTGACCAGGTCGTGGACCTCGAAGGGCAGGTAGGGGATCTCCACCATCGGCGCCCCCGCGGCGCGCTCGCGCAGCTCACCGAGGTGGGTCCGCTCAGCGACGGCGACGTCCTCCAGCTCGCTCAGGCACCGGTACAGGTCGCCCAGGGTGCTGCCGGCCAGCTCGGCGGCCCGGGCCCGGTCGCCCTCGGGATCGGGTGAGCCGGGAAGGGGGTGGATCCGGTTGACGACCACCGCCTGCACGGCGATGTCGTGTTCGGCGAGCTTGTCGGCGAAGAAGGTGGCCTCGTCGACGGTCTCCCGCTTGGGGCTGGCCACCAGCACGAAGGCGGTGGAGTTGTCCCGCAGCAGCTCGTCGACCATCTGGGCGCGGGCGCTGAAGCCCTCCTCCATGCCGTCGAAGGCGGCGAAGAAGGCGAGCGCGTCGGCGATCACCTCGCCCCCGACCACCTTCGCCACGCCGCGCAGGAAGCTCTGGGCCGCGACGTTCACGGCCCGCACGATGCCGCGGGTCGGGGCCGTCACCAGCCGGTAGAGGCGGTGCTCGAGGAAGCGCGTCAGGCGTCCGGGGGCCTCGAGGAAGTCGAGGGCGTTGCGGCTGGGCGGTGTGTCGACCACGACGAGGTCGAACCGGTCGTCGTTGGCGAGCTCGAAGAGCTTCTCGGACGCCATGTACTCCTGGGTCCCGGAGAGGGCACCGGCGATGTTGCGGTAGAAGCGGTTGGCCAGGATCTTCTCGGCCTGCTCGTGGGAGCCGGCGTAGGTGGCGACGAGGTCGTTGAAGGTGCGCTCGGTGTCGAGCATCAGCGCCCAGAGCTCGCCCGGCCACGGCCCCTCGATGCGCGACGGCTCGTTGGTGAGGCCCTCCAGCCCGAGCGCGTCGGCCAGGCGCTTGGCCGGGTCGATGGTCACCACGGCGGCCCGCCGGCCCAGGCGGGCCGCCTCGAGGGCCACCACCGCGGCGGTCGTCGTCTTGCCCACACCGCCGGACCCGCAGCACACCACGACGTGGCGTTCGGCGGTCAGGTCGGCCATGCGCGCCGCGCCGGCCGCCGAGGCCGCCGTGGGGCTCACGTCGCCCCCGGCTCGGCCAGCTCACCCAGCTCGTCGAGCAGCAGGCCGGCCAGGTCGTCGATCTCGTGGCGGGCCAGCTCGGGCACGAAGCGGTAGGGGAGGCGCAGCTGGGGGAGCGGCAGCTCGCGGTCCAACCGCTCCAGCTGCTCCTCCTGCAGTGCACGCCGGCGGTTGCGGAAGGTCGCCGCCCGGCGCAGGCGGTCGACCTCGGCGGCGTCGAGCTCGACCCCGGCGGCCGCCGCCGCGTCGAGGGGGTCGACCGCCAGTCCGTCGAGGTCCTCGTAGAGGCCGTTGACCACCACCGGGCCCAGCTTGACGCCGACCTGGTCCTCGAGGCTGTACGCGGTCTCGACGAGCTCGTTGACCGGGGTCTCCTCGGGAAGGGTCACCAGCATCACCTGGCAGCGTTGACCGTCGCCGAGCAGGCCGAGCACATCGGCGGCCTGGGTGTGGATCGGCCCGACGGCGACCGCGTCGAGGAGGCCCGAGGCGCTGCGCAGGAAGCTGATGGCGTGTCCGGCGGCGGGGGCGTCGACGATGATCACGTCGGCCGCCCGGGTCTTCTCCAGCTGCTTCACCTTGCCGAGGATCAGCACGTCCTTGATGCCCGGTGTGGCCGCCGCGACCATGTCCATCGCGCCGCTGTCGGTCAGCCGCTTGGAGATGCGGTGGAGCCCGTGGTCGGCCAGGTACTCGGCCAGCGCCTCGTCGGGGGTGAGCCGCCGGGCGATCACGGCGCCCTTCCCCGTGGCGGGGTCGGCCGGGTCCAGCTCGAGCTCGTGGTAGGGCAGCTCGGCGTGGTCGAAGAGCGACGGCAGCCCGGACTTCCCCTCGACCTCGACGACCATGGCGCGCAGCCCGCACCGGGCGGCCGCGAGGGCGAGCGTGGCGGCCACCGTCGTCTTGCCCACGCCGCCCTTCCCGGCAACGATGGTCACCCGGGGTGCAGCGAAGAACTGCGCAGGATCCACACTTTCCCTTCGGAGGCCTCGGGTGCGAACACTAGCGAGCCGTCTCCTCGCCTCGTTCATCGTCGCCCTCGCCGCGCTGGGCGTCCTGGCCCCCCCGGCGGGCGCGGCCGGCCCCTCCTGCGACAACGAGGCGGGCTGCGTGCTCGTCGTCGGCGTGACCGGGCTGATCGACCCCGTCATCGCCGAGTACCTCCGTGACACCACCACGTCGGTGCGCTCGGTCGACGGCTTCCTCGGGATCGTCGTGGTCCTCGACAGCGCGGGCGTCGTGATCGACGACGCGGCCTTCGCCCGCCTGGTGGCGACGCTGCGCGACTCCGACGTCCCGGTGAGCGCCTGGGTCGGCCCCTCGGGCGCCGAGGCCACCGGCGGCGCCGCCGAGCTGGCCCTGGCGCTGGGGCGAGCCACGGCCGCGCCCGGGACCCGGATCGGTGACAACGGGACGCAGCGACTGCCTCTCGACCGGTTCGGCGATCTCTTCGAGGGCGCCGCGGCCGTGCTGCGCACCGAGGCGGTCGACGCGGAGCAGGCCGGCCGGAGCGGCGCCATCGCCGGCATCGACAACATCCTGGGCGACCACGTGCTCGACATCGAGGGCGTGACCTTCGACGAGGTCGCCGACGCCCAGGGCCGACCCAAGCGGGCGCCGCGCACGACCGGGATCACCCAGACGCTGCCCCTGGGTGACCAGCTGTTCCACACCGTGGCCAGCCCGGCGGTGGCCTACCTCCTGCTGGCGGTGGCCATCGGGCTGCTCATCTTCGAGTTCTTCACGGCGGGGGTGGGGGTCGCCGGGGTGATCGGTGCGGGAGCAGGTGTGCTGGCGGCCTACGGGCTCGACGTGCTGCCCACCCGTCCCTGGGCGCTGGCGCTCTGCCTGGTCGCCGGCCTGGCCTTCGCCATCGACGTGCAGACCGCGCTGCCACGGGTGTGGACCGGCATCGGACTCGTGCTGTGGACGGCCGGCTCGTTCCTGCTGTTCGAGGGGATGCACACGCCGTGGCTGGCGCTCGTCACCGGGGTGGTGGGGATGGCCATCTCGATGGTGTCGGGGATGCCGGCCATGGTGCGGAGCCGCTTCGGGACGCCGACGATCGGGCGTGGCTGGATGGTGGGCCGGGAGGGGCGGACGGTCTCGGAGGTGGACCCCGACGGGATCGTCGTCATCGACGGCGCCCAGTGGCGGGCGCGCACCAACCGGGCGACACCGCTGGGGGTCGGCGACGAGATCCGCGTCGTGGCCATCGACGGGCTGACCCTCGAGGTCGAGCCGCTCGAGGGCGGCGCCATCGACTACCGGGAGATGCGGGGCCGCCGTTCCGAGCCCGCTCGCGACGCCTAGCGGAGCGTTCGCGAAATCATCCCTTGTGGCCGGAGCGCGGGGTGCCTAACGTGCGCCGCGATCGGCACGGGGGGACCGGCCGGATCGCAGCTCCAGGGGGTTCAGGTGAGCGCACAGCCGTCGTTCGACACTTGGCAGCACCGGGGTGCCTGCCGCGGTCCGCACTCGGTCGTCTTCTTCCCGCCGTCGCAGTTCGAGCGGAAGGTCGAGCGACTCGAGCGGGAGCGGCGCGCCAAGGAGATCTGCTCGGACTGTCCGGTCGTGGGCGAGTGCCTCGACTACGCGCTGTCCATCCAGGAACCGCACGGCGTCTGGGGTGGCCTGAACGAGGCCGAACGGCGGGCCATCCTCGAGTCGCGCACGGTCAGCCTGGCCTGAGGACGGCGGTCATCCCGGCCCCGATGGGCCGGCGGCCGGGAGGCGGGGTCCGGCCACGCGCAGGCTGCCGCGCCTCCGGGTCCGCCCCGTCGCGTCGAGGTGGTTGAGCAGCGGGATCAGGTGGCGTCGGCTGGTGCCGAGGCGGTCGCGGACCATTCCCACGGTGATCCCCTCCGGGTGGTCGGCCAGCAGTTCCGCCACGGCCGACGCGGCCGACTCCACCGCGCTGCGGGCGAACCACGTCCCCGCACACGACACGACCTCGCCGTTGGCCACCAGCTCGAGGAGGGCGCCTCGGTCCTCGGGTCCCGGTCGTGGGGGCCGGAACGGATCGGCGGCCAATCGCCGGGCGAGCGCCTCGCCGGCGGTGGGTCGAGGGCCACCCAGGTGCAGCCGACCGTGGCGGACCTCCACGGCCTCGAGCGTCAGGGCGACGCTGCGGACCGGCTCCTCCAGTTCGCCCAGCGCCAGGCCCTCCTCGCCACGGTGCTCCAGTCGGCGCCGCACCTCGTCGACCAGCTCGCGACGTCGGTCGGGGTCGATGACCCACCGGCCCACGTCCGGTTCGATCCGTCGCCCGGTGAGGCGGGCCAGCTCGGCCAGCTCCACGGCCCCCCGCTGGGCCACCACCTCCGCCACCGAGTCGCTGGGGTGGGCGGTCGCCGCGGCGCGACGGGGGTCGACGTCGAGGACGGCCCCGCCCCCCACGGTCGTCCCTCGACCCAGGTCCCGCAGCACGAAGCGGTCGCCGGGGACCAGGGGGAGGGCCCGGGCGAGGTGGAGGCGGACGTGGCCGGCGTCGCCGGGGCCCAGCTGCTCGGCGCCCAGCACCCGCAGCCGGGCCGTGATCTCGGCGGTGCCGATGTGGACGGCGTAGGCCCCTCGACGTCCCACGTCCGCGTCACGGGTCCCGAGCAGCCGGAGCGACGCGTCGACCCGGTGGGTCATGTGCCACTCCCCAGGGCGGACGAGTGCGTCGCCCCGGCGGATCGAGGAGGGGCTCACGCGGTGGAGTCGCACCGCGATCCGGTTCCCGGGCCCCAGCTCGGTGACGGTGCGTCCGTGGGTGTGGAGGCCGCGGACCCGGCTGGGTCGACCGGATGGCTCGAGCACGACCTCGTCGCCGTGGGCCAACGCCCCGTGGGCCAGCGTGCCCGTGACGACGGTGCCGATCCCGGCCAGCGAGAACGCCCGGTCGATCCACAGGCGGGGCGCGCCGCGGTCGGTCGGGGCGGCGAGTCGGTCGACCAGGTCGTCGAGCGCGAGCCCCAGGCGTTCCAGTCCGACACCGGTCGGGGCCGCGGTGGCCACGACGCCGACGAGGTCCACGCTCGATCGCGCCACGCGTCGTCGAACGTCGCGCTCGGTCTCGTCCAGCTGTCGGGCGTCGACCCGGTCCGCCATGGTGAGCGCCACCACCATCGCCTCGACACCGAGCGCTTCGAGGATCCCCAGGTGCTCCTCGGACTGCGCCCGCCACCCCTCGACGGCCGAGACCACGAAGAGCACGCCGGTGACCGCCCCGGCTCCGGCGATCATGTTGCGGAGGTAGCGGAGGTGGCCCGGCACGTCGACGATCCCCACCTCCCGCCCGGACGGGAGGTGGGCGGCGCCGAAGCCGAGGTCGACCGTCATGCCCCGCTCCCGCTCGACGGGGAGGTGATCGGGGTGCACGCCGGTGAGCGCCTCCACCAACGCCGACTTCCCGTGGTCGACGTGGCCGGCGGTGGCGAGCACGGTCACGGGTGCCTCGTACCCCCAACGGCCTCGGCCAACGCCCCGTCCTCGTGGGGGTCCACGGTGCGGAGGTCGAGGAGCGTGCGGCCGTCGCGGACCCGGGCGATCACCGGCGTGGGAGCGGCCCGGAGGACCGCGAGGTGGTCGCCCTCGAGGGCGACGCCGATCGAGGGGATGCTCACGCCCGGCAAGGTTCCGCCACCGGTGGTGGCCTCGGTGACCGCCACCTCGCCGCGGCCGGCCCGGGCCACCACCGCACGGGCCCGATCCTCCAGGTCGACGAGGGGGGTGGTGGCCCGCCGCCAGAACGGCACGGCCTCCCCGTCACGGCGCAGGTAGGTGAGGGCGAGCTCCTGCAGCGAGCCGAGCACCAGCGAGCCGCAGCGCAGCGCCCGGGCCAGGGGGTGCGCGGCGCAGCGGGCCACCAGGTCGGCGCGGCCCACCACGATGCCGGCCTGCGGGCCGGCCAGGAGCTTGTCCCCGCTGAACGCCACCAGGTCGGCGCCCGCCGCCAGCGTCTGACGCACCCCGGGCTCCCCCGCCAGCCACGCCGGAGGTCCACCACGGAGCCACGGGCAGCCGGCGTCGAGCAGTCCCGACCCCAGGTCCACCACCACGGGCGGCCCGATCGTGGCGAGCTCGGTCACCGTCGGCGACGCCGTGAACCCCTCGATGCGGAAGTTGGAGCGGTGCACCACGAGGATGGCGCCGACGTCGGCGCCGGGCGCGGCCACCGCCCGCCGGTAGTCGTCGGCCCGGGTCCGGTTGGTGGTGCCCACCTCCACCAGCCGTGTCCCGCTGCGAGCCACGACGTCGGGGATGCGGAAGCCGCCGCCGATCTCGACCAGCTCCCCGCGCGACACGACGGTGTCACGGTCCTCCGCCAGCGCGGCCAGCACCAGGAGGACGGCGGCGGCGCCGTTGTTGAGCACGAGCGCGTCCTCGGCCCCGGTGAGGGTGGCCAGGAGTCGTCCGACCCCTCGACGGCGGTCGCCGCGGCGCCCGGTGTCGAGGTCGAGCTCGAGGTTGGTGGCCCGACCGGGATCGGTGGCGGGCCACGGGGCGCGCCCCAGGTTGGTGTGCAGCAGTACACCCGTGGCGTTCACGACCGGGGTCAGCAACGAGCGGGAGAGCGCGGCAGCCGCCGCCGCGGCGCCGTCCCAGGTGCCGTTGGCCACCGCGGCGCGGGCCACCTCGACGAGCAGCGGATGGGGGAGGCCGGTGTCGGCCAGCGATCGGGCCAGGGCGTCGACCGACGGGGGTCGCGACGGAGAGGGGTCCTCGGCGATGGCGCCAGGTTAGGACCGCGCCTCGGCAGGGGCCCCGCCGTGGCGAGGGGCCCCGGGACGGTCCCCGGGGTACCCTGCTCCGGTGCGTCGCACCCTCCTCGTCGTCGCGGCCCTCCTGGTCGCCGAGCTGGTGTCGATCGCCCTCGCCGTCAAGGCGTTCGGCGCACTGGGGACCTTCGCCGTCATCGTCGTGACGAGCGCCGTCGGCGCCTGGTTGACCAGGGTGGAAGGGGTCGGCGCGCTGCGTCGGGTGCGTGAGGTGGCCGCCGCCGGGCGGGCCCCCACCCGTGAACTGGCCGACGCCGCGCTGGTGGTCACCGCCGGCCTCCTGCTGCTCTTCCCCGGCCTGCTCAGCGACCTCGTCGGCATCGCGCTGGCCCTCCCGCCGGTCCGGTCCACCATCGTGGGCTGGGGCCTGCGCCGCTTCCGCGCACCGGTGGGCATGAGCTTCGGTTCGGCCGACGTGCGGTTCCGCACCACCTTCGGCGGGCCGGGGTCGGCGCCGGGGCGGCCGCCGTCGTGGGTGCGCCAGGACGAGGTCATCGACCTCGATGCCGACGAGTACTACGTGGACGAGCCGCGGGGGGAGCTCGGTCGGGGTCCGGGCTCCGAGCGGTGAGGATCGCGTTCGACGCGGCGGACCCCGGATCGGTCCCCGTGCGCGATGCGGCCACGGTCATGTTGGTCCGCGACGGCGCCGACGGGCTCGAGGTCTTCATGCTCCGGCGGAACCTGCAGTCCGACTTCGTGGGTGGCGCCTACGTGTTCCCCGGTGGTGGGGTCGACCTCGACGACGCCGACGACCGTCTCGAGGACATCTGCGAGGGGCGCGACGACGTCGAGGCATCGACGCTGCTGGGGGTCGAGCGTGGAGGCCTCGCCTTCTGGGTGGCGGCGGTCCGGGAGTCCTTCGAGGAGGCGGGGCTGCTCCTCGCCACCGGTGGGGACGGCACACCCCTTCGCTTCGACGACCCCGAGGTCGACGCCCGCTTCGCGGCCCATCGCCGCGCCGTGGACACCGGCGAGCGGTCGCTGCTCGAGGTGTGCGCGGCGGAGGGCCTGCGGCTGTCGGTCGGGGGCATCCACTACTTCAGCCGCTGGATCACCCCGCTCGGGGCCCCGCGCCGCTACGACACCCGGTTCTTCGTGGCGCACCCGCCGGAGGGCCAGATCCCCGGCCACGACGACCGGGAGGTCGTGGCCAACCTGTGGATCCGGCCCGCCGATGCGCTGGAACGTCACACCGCGGGCCACTTCGAGTTGATCTTCCCGACGGTGCGCAGCCTCGAGGCGCTGGCCAGGTTCTCGACGGCGGACCAGGTGGTCGAGCACGCCGCCGCGATCGCTCGTGTCGAGCCGGTGCTCCCGACGATGGTGGAGGGCCGCCACGGGCTGCGCATCGTCCTCCCGGGCGACGAGCGCTACGACGCGCTGACCTCGCGCCGCGTCGACGACTGAGCGGCCGCGCGGCCGGCGCCGCCTCAGGACGCCGCGGCGTCGTGGGCCTCGAGCGCGGCGGTCACCGCGTCGAGCAGCCGGGCCGAGCACCCGGCCAGGTCGGTGGGTGGGGCCACCTCGGTGACGACCAGCTCGGCGAGGTCGCGGAAGGCGTCCGCCGCAGGTCCCTCGCCCAGGGCGACGGGTCGACCGGTGTCGCCACCCTCGGCCACCGCGGGCTCGATGGGCACGGCGCCGAGCAGGGTCGTGCCGGCGTCGGTGGCCAGGCGCCGGCCACCCCCCCGGCCGAAGATGTCGTGGCGGGTGCCGTCGGGGGCCACGAAGTGGCTCATGTTCTCGATGACGCCGGCCACGCGGAGGTAGTTCTGGCGTCCCATGTTCACCGCTCGGATGGCCACCTTCTGCGCACTGAGCGAGGGCGTGGTCACCACGATCATCTCGGCCCGCGGCAACAGCTTGGCCAGCCCCATCTGCACGTCACCGGTGCCGGGCGGCATGTCGATCAGCACGTAGTCGAGGTCGTGGGACCACTCGACGTCCTCGAGGAAGTGCTGCACGGCGCGCTGGAGGATCAGGCCGCGCCACATCAGCGCCGTCTCCTCGCTGTCGACCAGGAAGCCCATCGACACGACCTGGATGGCGCCGTCGCCCACGGCGACCTCGTTGGGGCGGATCCGCTTGGTGTCCTCGTCGCCCTCGAGGCGGCCCTCGATGCCGAGCATGCGTGGCACCGAGTAGCCCCAGATGTCGGCGTCGAGGAGCCCGACCCGCAGCCCGCGGGCCGCGAGGGCCGCGGCCAGGTTGACCGTCACCGACGACTTGCCGACGCCGCCCTTGCCCGAGGCGATCATGAGCACCCGCGCCGTGGGGGGCAGCGCGGTGACGGGGGCCCGGTCGGCCACGTTGCGGCGGGCGGTGGCCATGGCCGAGGCCTTCTGCTCGGCGGTCAGCTCGGTCCAGTCGATCTTCACCTTGGTGACGCCGGGCAGGGAGCCGACACGGGCCCGGACGTCCTTCTGGATCTGGGCGCGCAGCGGACAGCCGCTGGTGGTGAGGGCGATGCGGACGTGGACGACCCCGTCGGGGTCGATCCGGGCTTCTTGGGCCATGCCCAGCTCGACGATGTCGGAGCCCAGCTCCGGGTCGACGACGCCGCGGAGGAGGCCCATGATCTCGTCGGGGGTGGGGGCGGACATGTGAGCAGATTACGGCGCCGACGGGGGATTACACTACGCGCGTGTGAGAAATCCCCCTCGCCCACGGCGGTGGGGGCGCCGTACACTGACAGCGGTCCGTTTCAGCATCGGTCCGTCGACGGAGGTTCCCAGCATGATCACCCTGACCGACAGCGCAGCCACCAAGGTTCGTCAGCTGATCGAAGCCGAGGGCGAGGACGGCCTCGCGCTCCGGGTCGCCGTGCGACCGGGCGGTTGCTCCGGGTTCGCCTACGAGATGTTCTTCGACACCGACATCGCCGGCGACGACCTCACCACCGAGCAGGACGGCGTGAAGGTGGTCGTCGACCCCTCCAGCGCCCAGCTGCTCACCGGCGCCGAGCTGGACTACAAGGACGGCCTCGACAAGTCGGGCTTCGAGATCACCAACCCGAACGCCCAGCGCACCTGCGGGTGCGGCCAGAGCTTCAGCTGACCGGCCCGCCCCCGGCTGGCCGTCAGCCGACGAGGGCGAACGCGTCGGCGATCTCGTCGGCGTCGAAGATGGCGTCGAGTCGGGCCACCACGGTGCCGGCGGCGTCGGCGACCACGAGGCACGGTTCGAAGGGGAGCGCGAACGCCGTGACGATCGGCGCGGGCGTCGCCTCGACGATGGAACCCACCGCGGTCGGGTTGGCGTAGACCTCGGCGTGGATCACGTCGAGGCGGTCGCCGGCCGCCTCGGCGGCCGCTGCCACCAGGTCGAGCACGGGGCCGCAGATGGCGGTCTGGCAGTACGCAGGGGTCGAGACCAGCACCGCCACCGCGCGTCCGGCGGCGCGCGAGGCGGCCAGGTCGTGCTCGTGGAGTGCGCAGGGCGGTTCCGCCGTGCAGATCGGGTCGACGCCGCGGGCGTCGGCGGTGGTGGGCGTCGGCACGACCGGCAACGGCTGACCGATGCGGGGGATCGCCACCCCCTCGACGGGGAAGGCCTGCAGGGCCAGCGGCGTGAGGTCGCGACCGGCATAGCGGGGCGCCAGCTCGTAGAACCCGGCGGCGGGCGGCGTCCAGCGCAGGGGCACGAAGGCCCGCTGCAACCCGGCGCTGCGGGGAGCGGCCACGATGGGCTCGCCCACCTGTTCCCCCTTCGACGACACCGTGAAGGTGATGTCGCCGTCGATCTCGTCCAGTGGCGCCCCGTCGGCGCCGGTGAGCACGAAAGGCAGTCGGTTCTCGACCCCGGCGGTGACGTAGGCCTCGCCGCGGGGGAAGACCGCTCCGACCTCGTAGCGGGGGGTGGCCTGGGTGGTCGGCGGGGCGTCGTCGCCCCCGCACCCGCTCGCCCACCCGGTGGCGGCGAGGGCGGCGGCCCCGCCCAGGACCTGTCGTCGACTGAGGGACACCATCGGGGCCGAACCTATCGTGTCGACCTCGCGGCGTCGGCATCGGCGGGCGGCACCGACCACGAGCGCCGGGAGGGCGAGCCATGCAGCTGGAGGTCAACGGGCGGGTCGTCGAGGTCGAGGGCGACGCCAGCCTCCTCGAGGTGCTCCGCGACGAGCTGGGCCTCGACTCGGTCAAGGACGGATGCAGCCCACAGGGCCAGTGCGGGTGCTGCACGGTGTGGGTCGACGGGGAGCCGCGCGTCAGTTGCGTGACGCCCGCCCGTCGGGTCGTGGGCCGGCAGGTCACCACGGTCGAGGGGCTGGCGCCCGATGTCGGACGGGCCTGGACGGCGGGCGCGTGCGACGCCGGTGCCAGCCAGTGCGGCTTCTGCACCCCGGGCATCCTGATGCGCCTCGAGGCCACCGCTCGCCGGTCGCAGCGGAGCGGGCCCGGCTCGCTCGAGCCGGCCGAGGCCACACGCGCCCTCGCCGCCCACCTCTGCCGGTGCACCGGGTGGCAGCCGATCGTGGAGCTGGCGTCGCGTCCGAGAGCGGGCGCTCCTGGCCCGGCGCGCGACTTCGACCGCGCGGCCCGGCGAGCCGAACTGGAAGGTGGCGCACCGCAGCGGGTGGGCCCGGAGGTGGCGGCGGGGACCGTCGGCTTCGGTGACGACGGTGCGCCACGCGACGCGCTGGTTGCCGTGCTGCGCGACGACGGCGACTGGGTGGTGGCCGAGACGCTCGCCGAGGCGCGCCGCGCCGCGGGTCGCGTCCAGGGCCGCAACACCACCGTCGAGGCGGGTCCGCCCCTCGACGTGGCGCCCGGCCGGTGGGACCTGGTGCTGCGGACGTCGTGGGTGGAGCCCGCGTACCTCGAGACCGATGCCGCCTGGTGCTCGCCGGGCGGGACGCCGAGCTCGCCGTTGGCCAACGGCGGCGCCTTCGGCGGCAAGGTCGGCTCGGAGCTGCCCGCGGTGGCCCGGCAACTGGCCGACCGGCACGGCCGGCCGGTGCGGGTCCGCTGGACCCGGGAGGACGTGGTGCGCCTCGGGCCCAAGCGCCCGCCGATGGCTGCCGGCCTGCGGACCGACGGCACGGGGATCGTCCGGGTGGTGCGCACGCCGGGGATCGCGGCGCGGATCGGTGCCGTGCTGCCCCGGGTCGTGGTCGAGGAGGTCGACGTCCCCGGTCCGCCGACGTCGGTTGCGCTGCGCGCCGCGGGCTGGGCCGAGGCGGCGGTCCTGGCCGCAGTGCTGGCCGGCGATGCCGCGGCGGCCGACGGCCGCGGCGGCGCCACCGCGGCGGTCCGGACCGCCGAGGGCGCGGTGGCCGACGTGTCGCTGGCCGACGGGAGGGTCCGGGTCGAGGTCGGGGCGGGCGACCCCCTCGACGAGGTGGTGCTCCGCAGCTACGTCACCGGCGCGGTGCACCAGGCGCTCGGCTGGGTCACGAGCGAGGGCCTGGCCGTGGGCGCCGACGGCGCGGTGGGCGACCTCACGATCCGCAGCTTCGGCATCGTGCGCCCCGGCGACATGCCGCCGGTGGAGGTGCGGATCGCGGCGTCCGACGCGCCGGCGGTGGCGGTCTCCGATGCCGTCCTGGCCGCCACCGCGGCGGCGGTGTGGTGTGCGCAGGGCACGCCCGCCGCGTGGCCCACCGGCCTACGCTTCGGCCCATGAGCACCCCGGTCGGTCCCTACACGCCCGTCGTCCGCGCCGGCGACCTCCTGGTGGTCTCGGGCCAGCTGGGCCTCGGACCCGACGGACTCGTCGACGGCGGGGTGGGGCCCCAGCTGCGTCGGGCCCTCGAGAACCTCAGAGGACTGGTGGAGGGTGCCGGTGCCCGGCTCGACCAGGTGGTCAAGACCACCGTCTTCCTGACCGACATGGACGACTACGCCACCATGAACGAGGTGTACTGCGAGGCCTTCGGCGACCACCGGCCCGCCCGCTCGGCGGTGGCCGTCGCGGCGCTGCCGCTGGGAGCGGTCGTCGAGGTCGAAGCTTGGCTGCACGCCCCGGCCTGAGGCAGGATGGACGCATGGTCGGCGCCGCGCTCGTGATCATCGCCCTGCTCGTCGTGATCCCGGTGGGGGTCCTCATGACCGGCGGCGTGGCGGCCGGGCTCATCGCCCACGTGCTCCGCACCGACGTCGAGAAGTCCCACGAGGGCTCCGAGCTCCTCGACCTCAACAGCTGAGTCGACCTCAACAGCTGACGTCGATCCCCGACCGGGCCGCCGCGGCGCGGCCCCGGTTCAACCCCAGCGCGTCTCGCCCAGTCGGTAGCCCACCGAGCGCACCGTCGAGATCAGCGCGGCATGCTCCTCGCCGAGCTTGGCCCGCAGCCGTCGGATGTGGACGTCGACGGTGCGGGCGCCGCCGTAGTACTCGTAGCCCCAGACCCGGCTGAGCAGCGTCTCGCGGGTGAAGACCCGACCCGGGTTCTGGGCCAGGAAGCGCAGCAGCTCGTACTCCATGTACGTGAGGTCGAGCGGCCGTCCGGCGATGGTCGCCTGATAGGTCTCGAGGTTCAGCACCAGATCCTCGTAGACCACGGTCTCGGTGTCGTTCGCGGCCAGCGGGTCGCGGGCCAGGAGGTGTGCCAGGCGGGCCTCCAGCTCGACGGGGTGGAACGGCGAGACGCAGAAGTCGTCGAACGCGTCGTGGCGGCCGGCGAGGTCGGCCAACTGGGATCCCCGCACCAGCACCAGGACGGGGGCGACGCCCAGCTCCACGCGTCGCAACGCCCGGGCGAAGGCGAAGGCGCCCTCGGCGTCCTCGGTGGCATCGATGACCGCTCCGCTCCAGGTCCCGGCCGCGGCGGTGGCCTCGTCGCCCACCGCGGTCGAGGCGAACCCGGCCATGTCGAGGGCCCGCACCAGCTCGGCGGGCGGCGGGTCGGGCCAGCAGAGGAGCGGTTCCACGACGGCCTCCTACCAGCTCCGCAGGTAGCGGTCGAGCTCGAACTGCGAGACGTGGGCCTTGTAGTCGCTCCACTCCGACCGCTTGTTGCGGAGGAACCACTCGAAGATGTGCTCGCCGAGGGTCTCGCGGACCAACGTCGAGGCCTCCATCCGGTCGAGCGCCTCGGCGAGGGACCCGGGCAGGAGCTCGAGACCGGCCGGCGGCGGACCGGGCGGCGCCCCGTCGACGAGGTTGGCGACCGCTTCGGGTCCCAGCTCGTAGCCGCCCTCGATGCCGGCCAGCCCGGCGGCGAGGAGGGCCGAGAACGCCAGGTAGGGGTTGCAGGCCGGGTCGAGCGAGCGGTACTCGATGCGGGTCCCGACCGCCTCCTTCCCCCGCTTGGTGACCGGGATCCGCACCAGCGCGCTGCGGTTGTTCCGCGCCCAGGCCACGTGCACCGGAGCCTCGAAGCCGGCCACCAGCCGCTTGTAGGAGTTCACCAGCTGGTTGGTGACCGCCGTGATCTCCCCGGCGTGGCGCAGCACGCCGGCGACGAAGCTCCGGGCGACGGCGGAGAGGTTGGCGTCGCCGGCGGGGTCGTAGAAGGCGTTCTCCTCCTCGCGGAACAGCGACAGGTGCGTGTGCATGCCCGATCCCTGCACGCCGGCGATGGGCTTGGGCATGAAGGTGGCGTGAACGCCGTGCTGGAGCGCCACCTCGCGCACCACCAGGCGCAGGGTCATGATGTTGTCGGCCATCGACAGGGCGTCGCTGTAGCGCAGGTCGATCTCGTGCTGGGACGGGGCGTCCTCGTGGAAGGAGTACTCGACCGGGATGCCCGTCGCCTCGAGCCGCTGGATGGTGGCCCGGCGGATGTTCGAGCTGGCGTCGTAGGTGGTCAGGTCGAAGTAGCTGGCCGAGTCGAGCGGCTGGAGGGCCTGGCTGGCGTCGTCGGAGGCCAGGTAGAAGAACTCCACCTCGGGTGCGCACATGAGCGTGAAGCCCGCTTCGCGGGCCCGGGCGAGGTTGCGCTTGAGCACCTGGCGGGGATCGCCCTCGAAGGGCGTGCCGTCGAGGTTCTGCAGATCGCAGAAGACCCGGGCCGACATCTCGCCGCCCTCACCGCCGGGCATGAGCTGGAAGCTGCTGGCATCGGGGAAGGCCAGCACGTCGGCCTCCTGGACGCGGCTGAAGCCGTCGATGGCGGAGCCGTCGAACTGGACGCCCTCCTCGAAGGCCGTCTCGAGCTCGACGGGGGAGATGGCGACGGACTTGAGCTGACCGAGGACGTCGGTGAACCACAGCCGGACGAGGCGCACGCGGCGTTCCTCGACGGTGCGCAGCACGTAGGACTGCTGTTGCTCCATGGGTCAAGAGCTTGGCCGATCCGGCGGGGGGTGCAAGACCCCGGGTGCCAGTTCACACAGCGTTCACATTGGGGCAACAGCTCCGAAATGGCCTACGGTCAGGCTCTCCGCCGGCACCTCCGGCCGGCTCACGAGCCGGCTGGGACGAGTGGGTCAGTCGGGTGCCGAACGACAACGACATCGGGCCGGTCTGCCGGTCCACGACAAGAGGGTGATGGCAGTGGCGTACAGGGCTGAATACATCTGGATCGACGGGACCGAGCCGACGGCGCAGATGCGCTCGAAGACCAAGATCATCGACGCGGGCAAGGAGCCGGGCATCTGGGGCTTCGACGGCTCGTCGACCAACCAGGCTCCGGGCGCCAACTCCGACTGCGTCCTGCAGCCGGTGTTCACCTGCCCCGACCCCATCCGTGGCGGCGACGACATCCTGGTGCTCTGCGAGGTCCTGCTCCCCGGCACCATGGAGCCGCACCCCACGAACCACCGGGCCTCGTGCGTGAGCATCGCCGAGAAGTACGCCTCGCAGGAGCCGCTCTTCGGCCTCGAGCAGGAGTACACCTTCTTCAAGCACGGCCGCCCGCTCGGTTGGCCCGACTCGGGCGTGTACTTCCCCGCCCCCCAGGGCCCGTACTACTGCGGCATCGGCGCCACCGAGATCTCCGGTCGTGAGATCGTCGAGGCCCACACCACCGCCTGCATGCAGGCCGGCCTGGGCATCTGCGGCACCAACGCCGAGGTGATGCTGGGCCAGTGGGAGTTCCAGGTGGGCCCCCTCGGCACCGTCGAGGTGGCCGACCACCTGTGGATGTGCCGCTACCTGCTCTACCGCATCGCCGAGGACTACCGGGTCGACGCCTCCATCTCGGCCAAGCCGATCAAGGGCGACTGGAACGGTGCGGGCTGCCACACCAACTTCTCCACCAACGCCATGCGTGAGGGCTACGACGCGATCATCACGGCGTGCGAGGCGCTCGGCAAGCCGGGCGTCCCCGAGAAGCACCTCGAGGTGTACGGCCACGGCTACGAGGACCGCCTCACCGGCCTCCACGAGACGGCCCACTTCAGCGAGTTCCGCTACGGCGTGTCCGACCGCGGCGCTTCGGTGCGCATCCCGTGGCAGGTCGCCCAGGACCAGAAGGGCTACATCGAGGATCGGCGCCCGAACGCCAACATCGACCCCTACCAGGTCACCGGCGTCATCACCGAGACCTGCTGCTCGGCGCTGGCCGGCTGAGACCACTCCGACGACGTCCACGGGCGGGGGCCGAGCCCCCGCCCGTGGCGCGTCCGGCGGGACGTCGGTGAACGGTTGGGGTCAGTCCCGGGCGGCCGGGCCGTCGGGCCCCGGCTCGACGAGGGCGACGCCCTCGGCGATCGCACCCAGCGCCTCGCCGAGCACGCGGAGGTCGGTGGGCTCCACCGGATCGAGGAAGCACCGACGCAGCGCCGCGGCGTGGACGGGGCCGGCCTCGTCCACGGCGTCCTGCCCGAGCGGGGTCAGGTGGGCCACGACGCCCCGACCGTCCTCGGGGCAGGTCCGCCGCTCCACCCAGCCCCGGGCGGCCAGTGCGTCGAAGCGGCGGGTCAACCCACTGGGCGACATGGCGCAGCGCTCGGCCAACAGGTGCATGCGCATCCGCCCGCCCTCCTCGGCCAGGTGGGCGAGCACCTCGAACTCACCGAGGCGGACCCCGGTGGCCTGGTGGAGCACTCGGTCGAGGGCCAGGGTGGTGCGGGCGTGGGCGCTCAGGAAGGCCCGCCAGGCCCGTTGCTCGTCGACCGTGAGGCCGTCGGGGGAGATGTCGGGCGCAGCGGACACACCACGCATCCTAGAGAAGATCGGGACGGTCGCACATTTCTGCGTGCCGACCCTTCGGGCATCGGCGGCCCGGAGGCCCGGAGGGCACGGGTCCGCCCCGCGCTACCGTTCGTCCGGTGATGCAGGCCGAGTCGCTCGCGACGATCCGCAGGTTGCGCCTCCACGAGGAGGCCTGCTTCGAGTCCCTGGGCCGGGCGACCGGTGGCGATCCGGCGACCGTGATCCAGCTCGACGTGGTCGCCCGCCACCACGCCTGGCGCGCCGCGCAGTGGGCCGGGCTCGAGGCAGCGGGACCCGAGGGCGAGGCGCCGACCTGGCTCGAGGCGCTCCTCGCGCCCTCGGTGGCGGCCGAGGGCGAGGGCGGTGCGCTGGACCGGTGGGCCACCACCACGGCGGTGACGTTGGCCGCGGCATACGACCGGCTCGCCGACGAGGTCGACGCCGTGTCGGGTGGCCCGGTCCGTCGGGTGGCCGAGCGCTGTCGGGCCGACCTCGAGCTGGATCGCGGGGAGGTCCGACGGCTGCTCGCGGGCGACGGGGTTCCGGAACGCCGCGTGGGTGGGTAGATCCCCCCGAACGGTCGACGCTGGGTGGCGGCGCCGGCGCGGAGCGGGGCGCGCGGCGGCCAACGCGCTTGACGTCGTCCGTAGAGTCATATCGTCCCACTCGCTCGCGGTGGGGGATGGCTGCTGATCGAAAAGGAATGACACGTGGCGAAAGATCGTGTGGAGCGCGACGAGGAAGATCTGGTCCGGCTCTACCTCACCGACATCGGCCAGTACCCGCTCCTCACCAAGGACGACGAGGTCCGTCTCGCCCAGGCCATCGAGGCCGGCACCGCCGCTGCCCGTGAGCTCGAGGAGGCCGGCCGCTCCCTCGGTGCCGCTCGCAAGCGCGAGCTGAAGCGCCAGGTCCGGGCCGGCGAGGAGGCCGAGCGCACCTTCGTCCAGTCGAACCTGCGCCTCGTGGTGTCGATCGCCAAGAAGTACCAGGCCTCGGGCCTGCCGCTGCTGGACCTCATCCAGGAGGGGAACCTCGGCCTCATGCACGCCGTCGAGAAGTTCGACTGGCGGAAGGGCTTCAAGTTCTCCACCTACGCCACCTGGTGGATCCGCCAGGCCATCACCCGCGGCATCGCCAACACGGGCCGCACCATCCGCCTCCCCGTGCACGCCGGCGACACGCTCGCCCGGCTCCAGAAGGCCCGAGCCCGACTCGAGCTCAAGCTCGGTCGCCCCGCCACCCTGGCCGAGCTGTCGGCCGAGGTCGAGATGCCCGAGGACAAGGTGACCGAGGCCCTCCGCTTCGCCGCCGAGCCGCTCTCGCTCTCCGAACCGCTCCGCGAGGACGGCGACGCCGAGCTGGGCGACGTCGTCGAGGACCGCTCGGCGGAGTCGCCCTTCGAGGTCGCCGCCACCGCGCTCCTGCCCGAGGAGATCTCGCGGCTCCTGTCGCCGCTCGACGAGCGCGAGCGCGAGATCCTCAAGCTGCGCTTCGGCCTCGACCGTGGCGAGCCCCGCACCCTCGAGGAGGTGGGGGAGCACTTCAACCTGACCCGGGAGCGGATCCGCCAGATCGAGGCCCGGGCCATGTCGAAGCTGCGGCACCCCTCGAGCGACACCGGCGCCCGCGACCTGCTCTCGGTCTGATCCGGCGCCCGCCTGCGGGCGGACCGGGGAGGTGTCCGAGCACCTGGTGGGCTCCGCCGCCTTCAAAGCGGTCGGGACGGGCGATCCCCGTCCGGCGGGTTCGATTCCCGTCCACCTCCGCCTCGTCCTGCGGTCTCCCTGCGGTCTCCCGGCGGTCGCCCTGCCGGGCGTCGGGCGGCGCGGTTAGGGTCCGGCCATGGACATCAAGAAGATCCTCATCGTCGTCGTGCTGCTCCTCCTCGTCGCCCTGGGCGTCAAGAAGGCCACGAGCTGAGCTCAGCGGGTGTGGGTCCGCCCCCACCCGTTGACAACCCCGGGGGGTCTCGATAGGGTCCCCCGCACTTCCCCTCTGGCATGGGCGCCACGCGCCCGGTGCGGAGGGGTTTCGTGCTTTTCTCCTTCTGGACGGCGAAGGCCGGGTCCGGCGCCACCACGGTGTGCCTCGCGCTGGCGGCGATGGAGCGTGACGGATCGGTCCTGGTGGTCGATGCCGCGGGCGACGTGCCCGCCGCGGTCGGGTTGGCCGAACCCGAGTACGGCCTGACCGACTGGCTGGCCGCTCCCGGCAGCGGTGCCGAGGCGTTGGCCCGCCTCGAGGTCCCGGTGGCGCCGGGGGTCGACCTGTTGCCGATGGGCGGTCGGCGGCGCTGGACCAGCTCCCGGGTCGATGCCCTGGTCGAGCTGTTGGCCCGCGACGCACGGACGGTGCTCGTCGACCTCGGCGTGCTCGACGCGGCCGACCCGGGCGCGCCGGGCCGCCTGCGGCTCCGTCTGGCCGCCGACGCCGACCGGTCGCTGCTGGTCACCCGGCCCTGCTACCTGGCGCTGCGGCGGGCCGCCCGTCTGCCGTTGCGACCGTCGGGCGTGGTCCTGGTCGAGGAGCCGGGCCGCTCGCTGACCCGCTACGACCTCGAGTCGGTGCTCGGGGTCCCCGTCGTCGGGCGGGTCGAGGTCGACGCCACCGTGGCGCGGGTGGTCGACGCCGGGATGATCCTGCGACGGGTGCCGCGCCCCCTGGCGCGGGCGCTGCGGGGGGTGGCATGAGCACGGGCCAGCTCGACGTCGAGCGCCTCCGTCGGCGATTCCGCGACGAGTCGGCGGGCGAGGAGGACGCCACCGAGCTGCTGGCCCGGCTGGTGCGCGAGGAGCTCCCGCTGGTCGACGGAGCGGCGGCGCAGGCGGTGGTCGACGACCTGCACCGGGAGCTGGTCGGGCTCGGCCGCCTCGAGGAGCTGTGGGCCGATCCGGCCGTCACCGACGTGCTGGTCAACGGGCCGGGGGCCGTCTGGGTCGAGCGGGACGGCGTCCTCGAGGCCACCGGGGTCCGACTCCGGCCCGACGTCCTGGCCTCGGTCATCGAACGGGTGCTCGGCCCACTCGGGCTGCGGGCCGACCGGGCCATGCCCATCGCCGACGGTCGCCTGCCGGACGGCTCGCGGCTCAGCGTCGTCATGCCGCCCATCGCGCCGGACGGTCCGTTGCTGGCCATCCGCCGGTTCACCACCCGGACCCTCCCGCTCGAGGAGTTGGCGCCCCCACCCGCGCTCGAGCTCCTGGCCGACGCCATGTCGAGTCGGGCCAACGTGGTCGTCTACGGCGGCACCGGGTCGGGCAAGACCACCCTCCTCAACGCGCTGTGCGCCACCCTCCCGCCGGCCGAGCGGGTGGTCACGGTCGAGGACGCCGCCGAGCTGCGCCTGCCGCTGCCCCACGTGGTGCGGCTCGAGGCGCGCCCCGCCAACGCCGAGGGACGGGGGCGGGTCACCATCCGCGACCTGGTGCGGGCGGCGTTGCGGCTCCGGCCCGACCGCATCGTGGTGGGCGAGGTCCGTGGCGCCGAGGCCTTCGACATGGTGTGGGCCATGAGCACCGGCCACGACGGTTCGCTCTCCACCTGCCATGCCTCCAGCGCGACCGAGGCGCTCGAACGCCTCCAGACCTTCGTGGCCATGGCCGACCCGGCGCCCCCCTTCGAGGTGGCCCGCCAGCAGGTCCGTCGCGCCGTCGACGTCCTGGTGGGCGTGGGGCGGGCCGCCGGCGCGGCGCGCCAGGTCCGGGCCGTGCACGTCGTGGACCCCGACGCGGCCGAACCCGTCCGGCTCTGGAGCGCCCCGGGGAACCGGTCGCGCCGGGAGGCCCCGTGAGCCCCGCGGCGATCGCCGCGGGGGTGACGACGGTGCTCGGGTTCGGCGTCGGCGCCGCGGTGGTCCGTGCGGGCCAGCGGTTGCCCCGTCGTGCCGAGTTCGACGCCGCGGGGCCGCCCTCCGACCTCCGTGAGCTCCTCGTGGCCGTCGCCGAGTGGGGCGAGAAGACCGTGCTGCGACTGCAGCCGCGCCCCCTGATCGCGGCCGGGCTCGCGGCCGGGCTCGGGGCGCTCGTCGTGGGGACGGCGGCGCCGGTGGTGGCCGTCGTCGTGCTGGTGACCGCCGCCGGCGGGCTCCGTCGATCGGTGGGTCGCCGGGTCGAGCGGTCGTTCGTCCGCGGGCTGGTGCCGGCGCTCGAGGGCACGGTGGCCGCGCTCCACGCCGGGCAGGGCCTGCGCGACGCCCTGGTGAGCGGCTGCACCGGGGCCGGCGGGGTGATCGGGCTGGACGGTCGGGCCCTCCGCCGGCGGATGGAACGGGGTGCGTCGCTGGTCGAGGCGATGGACTGGTGGGCCCGACGCCGTCGCGACGACGACCTGACGTTGGTCGTGGCCGTGGTTCGACTGGCCCACGAGCTGGGCGGACCGGCGGTGGCGTCGCTCGAGGCGGTGGCCGAGGTGGTGCGGGCCCGACGGAGCCTCGACGACGAGGTGGCGGCGCACGCCGCCCAGGCGATCGCCAGCGCCGTCATGTTGGCGGCCCTGCCCGTGGTCTCGTTGGCCCTGGTGGCGCTCAGCGATCCGTCCGTTCCCGGCTGGTTGCTCGGCACGCCGGGTGGCGTGGCCTGCCTGGTGGCGGGCGGCTTGCTCGAGGCGGGCGGGGTGGTCTGGATGGTCTCGGTGGTCCGGGGGGTCCGCTGATGGGGTGGCTCTCGTTCGCCTGGGTGGCACTGGTCGTCCGCGTGGCCGTGCTCACCCGTCCGCTCGTCGTGCCCACGACAGCGGTCGAACTCGTCACGGGTCACGGCCGCCGCTCCGACGTCGACGGTCCCGCGACCGGGATCGGCACCGTGGCCCGGGAGTCGACCCCGGCGGCCGAGCCGGGCCGGCCGTGGCCGGGTCGTCGGGCCGGGTTCGCCGTCGTCGTCACCCTGGTCCTCGGCCTGGTCGCCGCCGGGTCGGTCCCGGTGGCGGTGGCGATCGTCGCGGCCGGGGGCGGCGGTTGGTGGGCGCTACGACGCCGGCGGGCTCGCCAGCGTGGCGTCCGGGTGGACCGCCAGCTGGTCCTGTTGGTGCAGCTGCTCGATCTGGGCGTCGGCGCGGGGGCGACGATCCGCCTCGCGCTGGCCGCGTCCGCCCCGCGCCTGGGTGGGGAGGTGGGTCGAGCCGTCGGCCACGCCACCCGACGCCTGGCCAACGGCATGAGCCTGGCCGACGCGCTGTCCGAGCTGTCGGCCGAGCTCGACGGCCGCGACCGCGGGGTGCTGGCCCAGGTGGCCGCGGCCGACTCGGCGGGGGCACCCCTGGGCGCGGTGCTCGGTCGAGCCGGGCGCGACCTGGTCGAGGCCGAGCGGCACCGCGCCGCGCTGCGGGCCCGCCGACTCCCCGTCCTGCTCCTCGTCCCCCTCGTCGCCTGCATCCTGCCGGCCTTCGTCGTGCTGGCGATCGTGCCCATGGTGGCCGCGGGCGCCGGCTCGCTCTTCCCCCCGTGAACCTCCGAGAGGAATCCCAACGATGTTCATCCAGACCCTGGTCCGCGCGCTCGTCGCGCTCCGCGTCACCGACCGCCTGCACTCCGAGCGAGGGCAGAGCACGGCCGAGTACGCGCTCATCCTCGTGGCCATCGCCGCCCTGGTCGGCGTGGTCATCTCCTTCCTCGGCGGCGACGGCGGCGGCATGATCAGCGACCTGTTCGGGTCGGTGTTCGGCAAGCTCAAGTCGTTCGTCGGCCTGGGCACGTGACCCCTCGGCGTCGGGAGGAGGGGCAGGCCACCGTGGAGCTGGCCCTCCTCCTGCCGCTGTTGGTCACCCTCCTCCTGGGCGTGGTCCAGGTGGGCCTCGTGGTCCGCAGCGCGGTCGCCACCACCCAGGCGGCGCGTGCCGCCGCCCGGACGGCGATCGTCGACCCCTCGACGGGCTCGGTGACCGCGGCGGCGCGGGCGGCGACGGCGCTGCCGTCCTCGCGGCTCGTGGTGACGGTCGGGGGTGATCGTCGACCGGGCGGTTGGGTGGTGGTGACCGTGCGCTACCACGACCCCACCGACGTCCCACTCGTTGGTCGGCTGGTCCCGCCGGTCACCCTGGTGGAACGGCTCGTGGTCCGCGTCGAGTGAGCGTGGCGCGGGGGCGGCGGTGACGCGTCGTCCCCGCTCCCGGGGCTCGCCTCGACGCGAGAGGTAGCGTCGTCCGGTGATCTTCGACGTCCGGGTCGTGCGGGACGACCGATGGGAGGTCCTCGCGGTCGTCGGTGAGGTGGACCTCGCCACGGCGCCTGCGTTCCGGGGCGCGATGGTCGAGGCCGCGGCCGCCGCCCGCCGGGAGCGGCGGGGGCTCGCCGTCGACCTGACCGGGTGCGACCTCATCGACTCCATCGGGCTCGGGATCGTGCTCGGCGGGCTGCGACGCGCTCGCTCCGGCGGGCTGCCCTTCGGCGTCGTCGTCGCCGACCCGCGGCTGCGTGCCCTGTTCGAGCGCTGCCGACTCGACGAGATCCTCGACCTGGTCCCCGATCGATCGGGTCTCGCCGCCCTGGCCCCCGAGCCGCCCGGAGCCCGCCGAGGTGGATGAGCGACGGGCTGAGATCGCCGTCCCGGCCGAGATCCGCTGCGTGGCGATCGCCCGCAACTTCGCCGTGGAGATGGCTCGGACCGCTGGGTGGCCCGAGTCGGCGCAGCTGGAGGACCTCCGGCTCCTGGTGTCCGAGGCGGTGACCAACGCCGTGCGGGCCCAGCAGCAGCGCGGCGGCGAGGAGCTGGTGCACGTCCACTGCGCCGTCGGTGCGGACCGGGTGGAGGTCCGGGTGGTCGACCGGGCCGGGGGTTTCGAGTTCCCCGAGCAGCCGGGCGTCGTGCCGGTCGCCGACGTGACGCGGGCTGGCGGGTTCGGCCTGCCGCTGATCGGCGCCCTCGCCGACGAGGCCCGGTTCGGGCCGGCCGACGACGGGACCGAGGTCGTCCTGGTGATCCGACGGGGGGTCGGCGCAGCGGGTTGAGGCCAGGCGGCCGGTCGGGATCGCCCGACCGCGTCGGTACCCTGGTCGCACATGGACTTCGCTCGGTCGCACGAACTGCAGGAGCGGGCGCACCGGCTGATCCCCGGCGGGGCCCACACCTACGCCAAGGGCGACGACCAGTACCCACGCGAGGCGCCGGGGTTCTTCGTCCGGGGCGAGGGGTGCCGGTCGTGGGACCCCGACGGGAACTGCTTCGTCGAGTACGGCATGGGCCTGCGTTCGGTCACGCTGGGCCACGGCTACGAGCCGGTGGTCCGCGCCGCCCAGGCCGCGCTGGCCCAGGGCACCAACTTCATCCGACCCCACGTGCTCGAAGCCGACGCGGCGGAGCGGCTGCTGGGCTTCCTCGGACGCGACGACGGCGAGCACATGGTGAAGTTCGCCAAGAACGGCTCCGACGTGACGACCGCGGCGGTGCGCCTGGCCCGGGCCGCCACCGGGCGGGACCTGGTGGCGCTCTGCAGCGACCACCCCTTCTTCTCCACCGACGACTGGTTCATCACCACCACAGCCATGTCCGCCGGCATCCCCCGCTCGGTGGCCGAGCTGACCGTCGGCTTCCACTACAACGACCTGGCCAGCCTCGATGCCTGCTTCGACGCTCATCCCGACCGGATCGCCGCGGTGGTCATGGAGGGGGAGTCCTCGACCCCGCCCCAGCCGGGCTTCCTCGAGGGCGTCGCCCGGATCTGTCGCGAACGCGGCGCGGTGTTCGTGCTCGACGAGATGATCACCGGCTTCCGCCTGCACCAGCGCGGCGCCCAGGGGCTCCACGGCATCGACCCCGACCTGGCCACCTACGGCAAGGCGCTCGGCAACGGCATGGCCGTCTCGGCACTCGTCGGTCGCCGCGAGCTCATGGAGCTGGGCGGGCTCCACACCGAACGGGAGCGGGTGTTCCTGCTGTCCACCACCTTCGGCGGTGAGACCCACGCGCTGGCCGCGGCGATGGCGGTGATGGACGCGTACGAGTCCGAGCCGGTCATCGAGCACATGTGGCGCTACGGCGAACGTCTCGCCGACGCGGTGCGGGCAGCGGTGGCCGACGCCGGCCTGGACGGGCTGGTCGGCGTCGAGGGCCGGCCGTGCAACCTACTCTTCTTCACCAAGGACCCCGACGGCAACCGGTCCCAGCCCTATCGCACGCTGTTCATCCAGGAGCTGGTGGCCCGCGGCGTGATCGGGCCGAGCTTCGTGGACAGCTATGCGCACGACGACGCCGCACTCGACCAGACGGTCGAGGCCGTGCGGGGCGCCCTCGAGGTCTACCGGCGGGCGGTCGACGCCGGGACGACCGACGGACTCCTGATCGGGCCGCCCTCGAAGGTGGTCTTCCGCCGCTACGTGTGAACGTCGGTCGGGGGCGCGGACTCGAGCACGTGGTCGTGGTCCACGAAGACCCGGTGCGCGACGACCATCAGGACGGCGGCCGCCGCGATGCAGGCGGCGGCCAGGCCCACGACGTCGACCGGCGGGATCGTCAATGCGAAGAAGTCCCGGCCCGGGGGGGTGGTGAACGCCGCGGTGACCGCCGCGCCGCACGCCGACACCAGCCCGAGCTTCCAGCCGCGCAACGGGCGGGCGTTGCGCAGCAGCACCACGAGCGAGCAGCCGGCCAGGGTCAGCACGGCCGCGGTGCGTGACTGCGGGAGTGGCAGGTCACGGCCGTAGAGGGCCACCAGGTAGACGGTGAGGGTGGCCGCCGCGGTGATGAGCCCGAAGGGCACCGAGTCGCGTCCGACCCGCCGCAGGAAGTTCCCGCGCACCCGCTCGGTGTTCGGGGCGAGGGCCAGGAAGAACGACGGGATCCCGATGCAGAGGGTGCTGACCAGCGTGAGGTGGCGCGGGAGGAAGAGGAAGGGCATGCCGACCAGGCCCGTGGCGAAGGCGAAGGTGACCGAGTAGGTGGTCTTGGTGAGGAAGAGCGCGGCCACCCGCTGCAGGTTGTTGATGACCCGTCGCCCCTCGTCGACCACGTGGGGCAGACCGGCGAAGCTCGAGTCCAGGAGCACGATCTGGGCGACGGCCCGGGTGGCCTCCGACCCGCTGGCCATGGCGATGCCGCAGTCGGCGTCCTTGAGGGCCAGCACGTCGTTGACGCCGTCGCCGGTCATGGCCACCACGTGGCCGCGTGACTGCAGCGCGGCCACCATCGCCCGCTTCTGGTGGGGGTTCACCCGGCCGAAGACGGTCGTGGTGTCCAGCACGTCGGCCAGCGCCTCGGTGTCTTCGGGCAGCTCGCGGGCGTCGAGGTAGTCGCCGGCACCGGCCAACCCGGCCCGGCCGGCCACCGACGACACCGTCACCGGGTTGTCGCCCGAGATGACCTTGAGGGTCACCCCCTGCTCGGCGAAGAACCGGAGGGTCTCGGCCGCGTCGGGTCGCAGCTTGTCGGCCAGCATCACGAGCGCGGCGGGCTCGAGCGTGTCGGGGAGGCCGTCGCCGTCGAGGTCGACGCCCGAGCGGGCCAGCACCAGCACACGGAGCCCGTCGGAGGCCGAGTGTTCGACCTGCTCGGCGATCCGGTCGTAGGCGGCGCCGTGGACCACCATCTCGGGCGCGCCGAGCACGAACCATCCGTGGCCCTCGAAGGCCGTCGCGCTCCACTTCCGTGCCGACGAGAACGGGACCGAGCCGCTGCGGTGCCAGTCGCCGGGCGCCGACTCGAAGCGTTCGGCCAGGGCCCGCTGGGTGGCGTTGGGGTCGGGGTCGGCGTGCGCGATGGCGGCGAGCGCCAGCTCCAGCTCGCCCTCCGACCACGCCGGGTCGACCAGGACGACCTGTTCGACGGCCATCGAGCCCTCGGTGATGGTGCCGGTCTTGTCGAGGCACACGACGTCGACGCGGGCCAGGGTCTCGACGGCGGGGAGCTCCTGGACCAGGGTCCGGCGCCCGGCCAGGCGCACCACGCCGACGGCGAACGCCACCGAGGTCAGGAGCACGAGGCCCTCGGGGATCATGCCGACCATGCCGGCCACCGCGGCCACCGCGGCGTCGGCGAACCCCTCGTTCTCGCGGAGCTGGGACCACACCAGGCCGATCGCTGCGGGGATCAGCGCCCAGCCCACCCAGGTGACGATGCGGTCGATGGAGGCCCGCAGCTCGCTGTTGGCCAGGGTGAAGCGGCGGGCCTCCTCGGCCAGGCGGGCCGCGTAGGCCTCGGCGCCCACCTTGGTCACCTGGGCCCGGGCGGTGCCGGTGCACACGAAGCTGCCCGAGAGCAGCTCGTCGCCGGGCTGCTTGGGCACCGGATCGGCCTCGCCGGTGAGGAGCGACTCGTCCACCTCCATGCCGTCGACCTCGGCGACCGTCGCGTCGGCCACGATCTGATCGCCCGAGCGGAGGGCGATGACATCGCCGAGCACGATGCGGTCGACGGCGAGCTCGACCACCTCGCCGTCTCGGACGACGTGGGCCACCGGCGCGGCCAGGAGCGACAACCGGTCGAGGGTGCGCTTGGCCCGGATCTCCTGGATGATCCCGATGATCGAGTTGGCGATGATCACCCCGCCGAAGAGGGCGTCCTGGATCTCGCCGAACACCAACACGACCACGACCAGCGTCCCGATGAGCGCGTTGAACCGCGTGAGGACGTTGGCCCGGAGGATCTCGGGGATCGTGCGCGACGGCGCCGGGGGCACCTCGTTGGTGAGCCCGGCCGCGACGCGTTCGGCGACCTTGGCCGAGTCGAGCCCGGCGCGCGGGTCGGTCATCGTCGGTCGCTCCGCCCGAGACCGGCGTTCTGGAGCGCCCCGGCACACCCGAGGTGGCTCGGGCTCTCCAGAAGCATGGCGATGCGGCCCACGGGGTGCGTCAGTCGGCGTGACGGGCCAGCTCGGTGCGGGCCACCTGGCGGCGGTGCACCTCGTCGGGCCCGTCGGCGAAGCGCAGGGTCCGCAGCCCGGCGTACATGCGGGCGAGGGGGAAGTCGTCGCTGACGCCGCCGCCTCCGTGGGCCTGGATGGCCCGGTCCACCACCTTGAGAGCGACGTTGGGAGCCACGACCTTGATGGCGGAGATCTCGATGGCCGCGCCCTTGTTCCCCACCGTGTCCATCAGCCAGGCCGCCTTCAACGTGAGGAGGCGGGCCTGCTCGATCTCCATGCGGGAGTCGGCGATCCACTCACGGATCACACCCTGCTCGGCCAGCGGCCGCCCGAAGGCCACCCGCTTGGTGACTCGCCGGCACATCAGGTCGAGGGCCCGTTCGGCCACGCCGATGCAGCGCATGCAGTGGTGGATGCGGCCGGGGCCGAGGCGGGCCTGGGCGATCGCGAAGCCCATGCCCTCGTCGCCGATGAGGTTCTCGGCCGGCACCCGGCAGTCCTCGAAGCGCAGCTCCACGTGGCCCTCGCGGTCCTGGTAGCCGAACACCGGGAGGTCACGGACGATGGTGAGGCCGGGGGTGTCGCGGGGGACCAGGATCATCGACTGCTGGAGCAGCCGGTGCGCCTCGGGGTCGGTCTTGCCCATGACGATGAAGATCTTGCAGCGCTCCGACGCGGCGCCCGAGATCCACCACTTCCGGCCGTTGAGCACGTAGTGGTCGCCGTCGCGGCGGATCGACAGCTCGATGTTGGTGGCGTCCGAGCTGGCCACGTCGGGCTCGGTCATGGCGAAGGCCGAGCGGATCTCGCCCTCGAGCAGGGGCTGGAGCCACTGCTCCTTCTGGGCGTCGGTGCCGAACATGGTCAGCACCTCCATGTTCCCGGTGTCGGGCGCCGCGCAGTTGAGGGCCTCCGGAGCCAGGTGGTTGGACCAGCCGGTCAGCTCGGCCAGGGGCGCGTAGTCGAGGTTGGAGAGTCCCTCGGTCCACTTCGTCCTGTGGGGGAGGAACAGGTTCCACAGGCCCCGCGAGCGGGCCTCGGCCTTGAGGTCCTCGATGATCCGGGGGTGGCCGTGGGGGTCGCCGAGCGCCTCCATCTGCTCCTCGTACACCGGCTCGGCCGGGAAGACCTTCGTGTCCATGAAGTCCTGCAGGCGCCCGTGCAGGTCCTGGGCGGTCGGGCTGAGTGCGAAGTCCATGTGTTCCCCTCGGCGGCGGCGGGCCGGACGGGCGACACCGTACCGGTCCGCGCCGGGCGCGGCCGCTCTGGGCTCCGCCGCAGCTCCGCCGCCGGCCCGCCACCCGAGCGTCCTCGGTAGGGTCGTGGAGGAGGAGGCGCGACGAGTGTCCGAGGTGCCAACGTCGTCGGCGGGACCCGTTGAGGTGGCGGCCGTCGCTCGCGTCGGGCGCGGCGGTCGGGCGCTGCGCCTGCTCCTCGGGTCCGCCTTCGTCGTCGTCGCCGTGCTGGTCGTCACGCCGCTGCTCGGCGCCTCGACGCATCGCGTCGGCCCGGGGATGGTCGAGGTGGGCTTCGTGCCACGGCTCGAGGGCCGCACCACCCTCGACGTTCCACCGCTCGGCGCCGCGTCTGCGCCGACGCACCGCGGCCCGGTCGACGTCCGGCTGTCGCTCCGCTCCCTCGACGTCGGTGCACTGGTGTCCGACGACGGACGCGTGGACCAGGACGAGCTGCGACGCTCGATCGCCGCCGACCTCCGCTCGGCCCTGCCCGGCGCACTGGGCCGGTTCGCGCTGGCCGGCGCCCTCCTGGGTCTCGTGGCCGCCGCGGTGCTGCCGCGGCGCCGAGCCCGGTCGTTGGTGGCGGGGTTCGTGGGCGGAGCGGTGGTCGCCGGCGCGCTGGGTGCCTCGGCGGTGCCGGGCTTCGACGCCGCCGCGTTCGATCGCCTCACCTTCGAGGGCCCGATCTCGTCAGGGCGCGAGGCCCTCGCCGCCCTGTCGTCCCCCGCCGGTCCCGTGGGCGAGCGGGTGGCCGTGCTGTCGGACAAGTTGGTCGGCCTGTACTCCGCCGCGCTGACCGAGGACGTGCGCGCCACCAGCGGCGAGGTGGTCATCCTCCACATCTCGGACCTGCACCTCAACCCCGTGGGAGCCCAGCTCGCCCGCAGCCTGGCGACCTCCTTCGAGGTCGACGCCGTGCTCGACACGGGCGACACCACCTCGTTCGGCACCGACTTCGAGGGCGCGTACGCCGCCCTTCTCGCCGACTTCCCGGTGCCCTACTTGTTCGTGGCCGGCAACCACGACTCGCAGGCCAACCGGGCCGCCATCGCCGCCACCCCCGGGGTGGTGCCCATCGGGGGAACCAGCGTGACCGTCGGTGACGTCGAGATCGCCGGCTTCGACGACCCGGTGATCACCACCACCGAACGGGTCACGCTCGAGGAGCGGAACCGAAGGGAGCGGGCGGCCGAGCCGGAGCTCCGACGGTTGGTGGAGCGGACCAGCCCGGACCTGCTCGCCGTCCACGACCCGATCGTGCTGTCGGCGGTGACGGGGCGGGTGGGCGCGGCGGTGGCCGGACACGGCCACCGCGTCCAGCTGGGCGCCAGCAAGGGGACCGTCGTGTGGACGGTGGGCTCGACGGGGGCGACCGGGTTGGGGTCGCTGCTCGTCGAGGCCGACCTGCCGGCGTCGGCCGCGCTCCTGCGCTTCCGCGACGGCGAGCTGGTGGCCATCGACGAGCTGGAGGTGACCGGCACCCGGGGTGACCTCCTCATCCGGCGTCGGGTGATCACCGACGAGCTCCGCGCGGGCGAGACGGCGGGATTCATCGGCGACGACATCGACGAGGGACGCGGACCCGAGCGCGGCGACGAGGACCTCGAACCGGAGCCCGACCGGTCGTCGACGACTTCCGCGGGCAACTGAGCTCAGCCGGCAGGTGTTTGACACCTCGGCGGGGCGCACCGTTAGCTTCTCGCCCGATGGCCAACCCGCTCGTGATCGTGGAGTCCCCGGCGAAGGCGCGCACGATCGCGCGCTTCCTGGGCGACGGGTACATGGTGGAGTCGTCGGTGGGCCACGTGCGCGACCTGCCGTCGCGGGCGGCGGAGATCCCCGAGGCGTACAAGAAGGAGAAGTGGGCCAACCTCGGCGTCGACGTCGACAACCACTTCAAGCCGCTCTACATCGTCTCGCCCAACAAGAAGGACCAGGTCCGCCACCTGAAGGCGCTGCTCAAGGAGGCCGACGAGCTCTACCTCGCCACCGATGAGGATCGCGAGGGCGAGGCGATCGCGTGGCACCTGCTGGAGGTGCTGAACCCCAAGGTGCCGGTGAAGCGGATGGTCTTCCACGAGATCACCCCTCAGGCCATCCGCCACGCCATCGAGCACCCTCGCGAGCTGGACCGCCGCCTCGTCGACGCCCAGGAGGCCCGACGGATCTTCGATCGCCTCTACGGCTACGAGGTCAGCCCGGTCCTGTGGAAGAAGGTCATGCCCCGGCTCTCCGCGGGCCGCGTGCAGTCGGTGGCGACGCGCATCGTGGTCGAGCGTGAGCGGGAGCGCATGGCGTTCGTGGCCGCCGGCTACTGGGACATCGAGGCACGGTTCCGCCTGGCCGACGCGGCGAAGGACCAGACCGAGTTCTCGGCGTCGCTCGTCGAGGTGGACGGGGCCCGGGTGGCCACCGGTCGTGACTTCGACCAGGCCGGGCGCCTCACCCGCGACGACGCCGTCGTGCTCGACGAGGCCGGCGCCCAGGCCCTGCGGGCCGCGCTGGCCGAGCGGCCGGCCACGGTGCGCTCGGTGGAGCGCAAGCCCTACACCCGCAAGCCCTATCCGCCGTTCATGACCTCGACGCTCCAGCAGGAGGCCGGCCGCAAGCTGCGCTTCAGCTCCAGCCAGACCATGTCGCTGGCCCAGCGCCTCTACGAGAACGGCTACATCACCTACATGCGCACCGACAGCACCACGCTGTCGGAGACGGCGCTGAACGCGGCCCGGTCCCAGATCCGCGAGCGCTACGGCGACGCCTACCTGCCCGACGCGCCCCGGCAGTACACGAAGAAGGTGAAGAACGCGCAGGAGGCCCACGAGGCCATCCGCCCCGCCGGCGACCGCTTCCGCACGCCCGAGGAGGTGCGGGGCGAGCTCGACAGCCAGCAGCACCGCCTCTACGAGTTGATCTGGCAGCGGACCATCGCCTCCCAGATGACCGACGCCCGGGGCGAGAGCGTGTCGGTGCGCCTGTCGGCGGCCGCCACCGACGGTCGCGCCGCCACCTTCGCCGCGTCGGGGCGCACCATCCAGTTCCCGGGCTTCCTCCGGGCGTACGTGGCCGGCAGCGACGAGGCCGGCGCCGAGGCCGACGACGCCGAGAAGGTGCTGCCCGACATGGCCGAGGGCGACGGCGCGGTGGCCATCGACCTCGAGGCCAAGGGCCACGAGACCCAGCCGCCGGCCCGCTACACCGAGGCGTCGCTGGTCAAGCGGCTGGAGGAGCTGGGGGTGGGGCGGCCTTCGACCTACGCCGCGACCATCTCGACGATCCTCGACCGGGGCTACGTGCGGAAGAAGGGCAGCGCGCTGGTGCCCAGCTTCGTGGCCTTCGCCGTCGTCACCCTGCTCGAGCGGCACTTCCCCGACCTGGTGGACTACGCGCTCACGGCGCGCATGGAGGACGACCTCGACCACATCGCCAACGGCGACGCGGATGCCGAGCCGTGGCTGGCCCGCTTCTACTTCGGCGTCGCCGAGGGCGACGGCGCCCGACCCGGGTTGAAGGAGATGGTCACCGACATCGGCGACATCGACGCCCGCGACGTGAACTCGATCGCCCTCGGGGCCGATCCCGACGGCGTGCCGATCGTGGCCCGAGTGGGCCGCTACGGCCCCTACCTCCAGCGCGGCGACGAGACCGGCAACATCCCCGACGACGTCACGCCCGACGAGCTGACCGTCGAGCGGTGCCTCGAGCTGCTGGCCGTGCCGAAGGAGGGGCGGGTGCTCGGCGAGCACCCGACCGAGGGCCTGCCGATCTTCGTGAAGTCGGGCCGCTTCGGGCCCTACGTGCAGCTGGGCGAGCACGACGACGAGACGGGCTTCAAGCCGAAGATGGCGTCGCTGTTCAAGTCGATGGAGCCGGCCACGGTCACCCTCGAGGACGCCGTCGAGCTCCTGAGCCTGCCCCGGGTGGTGGGCACCGATCCCGAGTCGGGCGAGGAGATCACCGCCCAGAACGGCAAGTTCGGTCCGTACATCAAGCGGGGCACCGACTCCCGGTCGATCGAGTCCGAGGAGCAGCTCCTCACGATCTCCCTCGATGACTGCCTCCGCATCTTCGCCCTGCCCAAGATGCGCCGGGGCCAGACGCCCAAGCCGCCGCTGAAGGAGGTCGGCCCCGACCCCGACAGTGGGCGGCCCATCGTGGTCAAGGACGGGCGCTTCGGCCCCTACGTCACCGACGGCGAGACGAACGCCTCGCTGCGCAAGGGCGACATCGTCGAGGAGCTGACGATGGAGCGGGCCCTGGAGCTGCTGGCCGACCGGCGCGCCGCCGGGCCCTCCAAGAAGAAGGCGGCCGCCAAGAAGGCCCCGGCCAAGAAGGCCGCCGCGAAGAAGGCCCCGGCCAAGAAGGCGGCCGCCAAGAAGGCTCCGGCCAGGAAGAAGGCGGCGGCCAAGGCTGCCCCCGGGATCGGCCTTCCGGAGGACGCCGAGCCTCGCTGACCTTCCCCGGGCCCGTCGGACCGCACCCCTAGGATCACGGCCCGTGCCCGACACCGACGACGTGGGGGCCGCGGTGGCCGAAGACGGCTCGGCGGCCGGCCAGCCCGTCGAGTGGCGCGTCCGGTGGTTCGTGTCCCGCGAGTACTTCTCGCTGTGGGTGGCGCAGGTGATCTCGGCGCTGGGCGACTGGGTGGGCCTGGTCGCCATCTCGGCCCTGGCCGCCAACATCAGCGGCGAGCCCGAGGCGGCCACCGCGCTGGTGCTGACCGCCCGGGTGGCGCCCAGCTTCGTGCTCGGCCCCGTGATGGGGCTCATCACCGACCGCTACGACCGCAAGCGGCTGATGCGGATCGCGGACATCGCCCGGGCCCTCGTCTTCGTCGCGCTGCCGTTCCTCGACGAGGTGTGGCACCTCATCGTGGCCTCGTTCCTGCTCGAGGTGTTCACCTTGCTGTGGTCGCCGGCCAAGGAGGCGCTGGTGCCGGCGCTGGTGCCCCGGGAACGGCTCACCACGGCGAACTCGCTCGGTGTGCTGGCCGCCTACGGCACCTTCCCGATCGCGGCGGGCCTGCTGCTGCTCCTGTCGTGGGGCAACTCGCAGCTCGCCGAGATCTCGTGGCTCGAGCCGTTGGGCTTCGCCCGCAACCTGGGCAAGGCCCAGGCGCTGGCCTTCTACTTCAACGCGCTCACGTTCCTCGTGGTGGTCTTCATCGTGTGGCGCTTCGTGCACACCCCCGGCGTGCCGCGGGCCCGTGTCGCCACGCCGGAGGGCGAAGTGGCCCCGACCGGGATCCGCCACGCCCTCACCGAGGTGCGCGAGGGCTGGTCGTTCATCCTGGCCAACCCGGTGGTGCGTGCGGTCAACCTCGGCCTGGCCGCCGGCCTGCTGGGCGGGGCGATGCTCGTGCCGTTGGGCCCGACGTTCGCCAAGACGATCATCGGCGACGTGGACGCCTACTTCCTCTACATCGCCGCGCTGGGCGTGGGCGTGGCCATCGGCGTCGCGCTGCTCACCGCGTTCCAGAACCGGATCCCCAAGGCCCAGGTGTTCGTGGCCACGCTCTTCTTCGCCGGCGGGTCGATCCTCTTCGGCGTCTCGATGTCGACGTTCTGGCTCTCCGCGCTGGGCGTGTTCGGGCTCGGCCTCGGTGCCGGCGCGGTCTACGTGCTGGGCTACACGCTGCTGCACGAGAACACCGAGGACGAGCTGCGGGGCCGCACGTTCACGACGTTCCTCACCCTGGTGCGACTGTGCGTGCTGGGTGCCATGGTGCTCGGCCCCACCCTGTCCCGGGCGCTGAACCCGGTGATGGAGCGCTGGGTGAGTGGCCGGACCACGATCGACCTGGGCGAGGGCGTCACGGTGACCAACCCCTCGGTGGCCTGGTTCGGGGTGGAGTACTCCCTGCCGGGCGTGCGGATCACCCTGTGGCTGGGTGGAGCGATGATCCTGCTGGCCGCGGTCATCGCGGCCCGGAGCATCCAGATCGGGTTGCGGCAGAACTTCCGGGCGCTGGGCAGCGACCTGCGCGACGCCGGTCGCGTCGTGCGCACCGAGGGCACCGCCCAGACGCGCCAGGAGCGCGCGGCGTCGAGGGCCGCGCACCCCTCCAGCCGGGTCTTGTCGGTGCCGTGACCGGGCGCTTCGTCGTCTTCGAGGGCGGGGAGGGGTCGGGCAAGTCGACCCAGGCCGCTCGGTTGGCCGAGCGGTGGGAGGCGCTGCTCACCCGTGAGCCGGGCGGCACCGAGCTGGGGGCGAAGCTGCGGGGGCTGTTGTTGGACCCGGCCACCGGTTCGATGGATCGACGGGCCGAGGCGCTGCTCATGGCGGCCGACCGGGCCCACCACGTGGCGACGGTGATCCGGCCCGCGCTCGAGGCGGGTCGTGACGTGGTGTGCGACCGCTACCTGTTCTCGTCGGTGGCCTACCAGGGCTACGGGCGGGGCCTGCACCCCGACGAGGTGCGGCAGCTGTCGGAGTGGGCGACCGGTGGCCTGCTGCCCGACCTGGTGGTGCTGCTCGACGTGTCGGCCGAGGTGGCCGCAGCCCGGTTGGACCGTGAACTCGATCGGTTCGAGTCAGCGGGCGACGCCTTCCACGAGCGGGTGCGGGCGGGGTTCCGCACGATGGCCGACCTGGAGCGGGAGCGCTGGGAGATCGTCGACGCCGACGCCTCGCTCGACGAGGTGTCCGCCGCGGTCGACGCCGCGGTGGCCCGGCGTCTGGGGCCGACGTGAGCGACGCGGAGGCCGACGTCATCGACCCCTGGGCGGCAGTGGTCGGCCAGGACGAGGTCGTCGAACAGCTCCGTCGTGCGGTCCAGCACCCGACCCACGCCTACCTGTTCGTGGGGACCACCGGCTGGGGGACGCGTGCCGCGGCTCGGGCCATGGCGGGGGAGATCCTCGCGGGAGGAGCGCCGCCGGAGGAGCGGGACCGACACCTGCGGTTGGCGGCGGCCGAACGCCACCCGGCGATGACCGTCGTCGAGCGCGTCGGGGCGTCGATCAGCGCCGGCCAGGCCGACGACATCGTGCGCCAGGCGGCCCGGACGCCGTCGGAGGGGACGCGGCAGGTCCTGGTGCTGGTCGACTTCCACCTGGTCCGCGACGCCGCGCCGAAGCTGCTCAAGACCATCGAGGAGCCGCCGTCGGGCACGTTCTTCGTGATCCTGGCCGAGGACGTCCCGCCGGAGCTGGTGACGATCGCGTCGCGGTGCATCCGCTTCGACTTCCCGCCGGCGGCGACCGCGGTGGTCGAGGCGGCGCTCGTCGCCGAGGGGTGTGCGCCCGAGGTGGCGACCGCCGCGGCGGGGAGCGCCGGGGGCGACCTCGAGCGGGCCCGCCTGTTGGCCGGCGACCCGCTCGTGGTCGAGCGGCGACGGTTCTGGTTCGACCTGCCGACCCGGCTGGACGGCTCGGGGGCCCGAGCCGCCGCCATGGCGCTCGAGGCCATCGCCCGGATGGACGAGGTGGCCGCCCCGCTGGCGGTGCGCCACGAGGCCGAGCTGGCGGCGCTGGCCGAGGAGGCCGAGCGCATGGGCGTGAAGAAGGGCGTGAACAGGGAGGTGACCGAGCGCCACAAGCGCGAGGTCAAGCGGGTGCACGCCGACGAGCTGCGCGCCGGGTTGGCGGCACTGATGGCCCGCTACCGCGAGGCGGCGGCCGGCGGCGAGGTGGCGCCGTTGGTCCGGGCCGGTGAGCTGGTCCGCGACCTCGAGGCCCGCCTGGTCTTCAACCCGGGCGAGGAGCTCCAGCTCCAGGCCCTCTTCGTCAGCCTCCCGCCACTGCGCGGCTGACCGCCCTGCTTCGGCTGCTCGCGGCCGACCGCTGCCGCTGCCACTCCACCCCTCTCGTTCTGGGCGCGATCGCTCTTGCCAGGCCGGTGCGATCGCGCCCAGTTCGGCAGAGCGCTCGATCGCCCAACGGACGACGGGCCGGTCGGCTCGGTGCCGGTCCATCGCATCGGCTGGTAGATTCAGCGGACCCGCCCGGGTAGCTCAGACGGCAGAGCAGCTCACTCGTAATGAGCAGGTCAGGAGTTCGATTCTCCTCTCGGGCTCTGAAACTCCAGGGTTTTCGGGCCTTGGAGGAGCAGCCGGAACAGCCCTTGCTAATCCGCTGCTAATCCGAACTCCGCACCTCCGGGCTGTTCGGGCGCCTTCGCTGTCACTGGTCATCGGTACAACCGGACCGGTCCCGCCGAGCGGGCTGGGGCAGCGAGGAGGCGAATGCGTGCGCGGACACGTGCAGAAGCGAGGCGGCACCTGGAGCTACGTGCTCTACCTGGGCCGCGACCCAGACGGGAAGAAGAAGTACAAGTGGGTGGGCGGCCACCGCACCAAGCGTGAGGCCGAGGACGCCCTGGTGTCGGCGCTGGAGCGGCTCCGCACCGGCATGTGGACCGACCCGGGGCGCACGACGGTCGGCGAGTTTCTCGAGCAGTGGCTGGCAGCCACCGAGACGAGGGTCCGGCCGAACACGGCCCGCAGCTACCGGCAGATGGTGCGTGACTGGGTGGTGCCCCGGGCGGGGTCGGTGCTGTTGGCCAACCTGAACGCCGCGCACCTGCGGACCGTCGCGGGCGAGCTGTTGGCCGAGGGTCGGGGTGACGGCAAGGGCGGGCTGGCACCGTCATCGGTGCTCAAGTGCCACCGGATGCTGAAGCACGCCTTCAAGGACGCCGTGCGATGGGGTCTGCTGCCGAGGAACCCGATGGACCTGGTCGACCCTCCCCGGGTGGCGCAGAGCGAGTCGACGGTGTGGTCGGCGCCCGAGGCACGGCGGTTCCTCGACGGGATCGCCGACGATCGGCTGTTCGCCATGTGGGTGCTGTTCCTGACCACCGGTATGCGGCGGGGCGAGATGGCCGGCCTGATGTGGAGCGACCTCGACACAGAACGGGGTGTGCTGGTGGTGCAGCGGGCGGTGGTGTCGGCGGGGCGAGGCACCGAGGTGGCCGAGCCGAAGACCCGCAGGTCGCGGCGGTCGCTGCCGCTCGACGAGATGACCCTCGCCGCGCTGAAGGTGCATCGGCGGGCGCAGCTGGCCGAGCGGCTGCGGGCCGGCGAGGCGTGGTGCGACTCGGGGCGGATGTTCACCGGCATCGACGGAGCGCCGCTGCACCCCGACACCATCTCGGCGGCGTTCGCCAAGATCGTGCGGAAGGCCGACGTGCCGAAGATCCGGCTGCACGACCTCCGACACACGTCGGCGACGGTGGCGATGGAGGCGGGCGTGCACCCGAAGATCGTCTCCGAGCGTCTGGGCCACTCGACGATCCAGATCACCCTCGACCTCTACAGCCACGCCACCCCGACCCTGCAGGCCGATGCCGCCGACCGGATCGGCGCCGCCATGTTTGGGGGCGGTTGATCAACATCGAAGTGCGGCTCGGCCGCGCACGATGACCTCGCCAGCTGCTGAACTGGAGTGATGGTGACCCCAACCCGATCGCCGGCGCAGCGCGTGGTTCGCGTGGGAGCGTGGATTCTCGGCTTTGTGGGGCTGCTCATAGGGCTCGGTGTGCTGCTGCTCTGGGTGGTGTTGCGGGGGTGGCTAGGGCCGTCGGGGTCGGCGAGCGACGGGCGCGCCTTCTTCGAGCAGCACGAGACGGAGCTCGAGCGCGTCGCAGAGATGGTTGCCGACGGCCGACTCGTCCGACCCGACGGACAGGGGTCGTATCTCGGGCCGAAGCTCCCCAAGTCCCTGTCGCACCTGTCGGTGACCGGCCACGTGATGATCGAGGAGGGAGACGACTTCTTCCTCCCGCAGTGGACGGGGATCCCCGACGACGCTGGAGGGATCTGGCACGCGGCGGCCGCGCCCGAGGGAGAGGACATGTACGGGCTCGGTTGCCAGGACCCGCTCCACCTGAAGGACGACTGGTGGCTCTGCGCGATGGCCCCTTAGTGGTCGGCGGTTCCCAGGTCCGCCCCTGTGAGAGGCTGCGGACTGGTGGGAACGGACATCTACTTCGCTGTGGAGTCACGGACTGGCGGGACCTGGGAGCGTTGCGAGGCGATGTTGCCGGATCCGGAGTCCGGGACCCTGAACCGGCGATCTTGGTACGACGAGCGGAACTACGAGCTCTTCTTCCTGCTGGCCGGTTTGGAGAGTCCTCGGCCGGTCGGTCCGCCTTCGGCCGTGATCAGCGAACCGCGCGGGCTGCCGGAAGACCTCAGCGATGAGACCGCTCGGGAGTTCAGCCGCTTCTTGGCCTCAGGGACGTTTGGTATGTCCTGGTTGAGTGCTCACGACCTGGTCGCGTACGACTGGCACCAACCAGTGACCAACACGTACTTCGCCACTCGACCGACATCGATGCGGCGCCGAGGTCGGCGCTCGAGGATGCTCTCCGACGATGAGGTGAGGCGCCACGTCCAGCAGAACGGCGTGCCGCCAGTGGGGTGGGGTCGCGCTGGGTCTTCTCGAGACGGCGTCCAGGTGACTGCGGTCCGTACTCCCGCACTGCTCGCGGGGGAGTTTCTCGAAGTCGTCCATCGGATCGAATCGCTCTCGCCGGACGATCCCCTTGGCGCTCGGTGCGTGTTCTGGTTCGATCGCTGAAGTCGTCATCCATCGGGTCAGGGCTCGATCTCGAGTCCCGCGTCGTCGCCCGGCCCGAGATCAGGCTCCCGGACCCTCTAGGCCGAGGCCGCCGACACCGCATCGGCTCTGCCATACCCGGCTGCGGCCAACTGGCGCACGGTGTCATCGCTGGTCGAGCTGCCGTTGGCGTCCGTCAGCTGCGGTTGTGGTCGGTGCCGTTCGGGTCGGCGCGCTCGCGCAGCTGGCGAACGAGCAGCCGGGCAAGGCGAAGTGCGGACATCACGAGGAGGAGCCCGACCACAAGCCCCCCGACGATGATGGCGAGGACGACCGCGAGCGATGGTGTCGAATCGGCGCCCGAAAGCGCAGTGTCTGGTGCGTCGTCGCCACGCGCTTCGGTGGCCTCGTCGCAGATGGCCGGTGCGCCGGCGCAGAGCTCGTGCGTGACACGCGACGCGTACTCGTCCGCGGGAATGTCGGCTCGCAAGAGGCCGGTGGACACCATTCCCACCGCTGGAGGCGAATCGGTCGAGACATCGAGTACCTCGGCGCCGCGCATCGCTGCGATGAGGAAGACCCCCGCCCGTTCCTCGGGGTGGTCGGCCGTCTCGGCGGTGCCGTTCGTCCATCCGTCTTCGATCGCGATGAGCACCGGGCGGTTCTCCACCGGGACATCCGTCACCACGGGCAGCCGACCTTCCTCGCTCGGTGACCAGATCACCTTCAGGCTTGAGGCTCGGTCTCCAGTGAGGTCCGGGCCGCCCTCGCACCGAGGAAGAACGATGTACAGGTTCCCGTCGGCTGCCCGGCTGATGGCGAGATCGGGCACGGGTACCGGGCAACCGGTGTTGGTACAGCCGTTCAGCGTCAGGCCCGCCACGCCCAGTACGGCAATGCGATGCGCCCGCACGGACGGCAAAGTACCCGTCCGCGTGAGCGTCTCCCTCGCGATCGTTGTGGAACACCAGGGGCCGTGGCGCTTGTCGGCGCCACGCGCTCAGCCGTTCGGTTCGGCGAACGGCATTCGGGCGACTGCTGCCTTGTTCTGAAGATTGAGGTCAGCGGTGAGCAAGACGACCACCGAAGCGGGCGCGCTGGCCTGGAGGTCGAGCGATGCAGCGAGGATGCGGTCGTCGGCGACCTCTGGGCGCAGCCAGTTGAGAATGTCGGTCGGGACAAGGTCCCGGGCCTCGGCTCGCAGATTCACCTGTCCAGCCACCCGGACGCCAACGTGCAGGGCGCCTCGGTCCCGGAGCCCTTTGATGCGACGCACCGCTCGAGTCGCGCTCTCCCGTAGGTCCGGAGTGCGGCCTCGGTCCTTCAGGTCATCAAGCTCGGCCATGACCGCTGGGACGAGCACGGCGGTGTAGCGGTCGGTGCCGACCACATCCGCGTAGGTCTCGACGCCGGGGTTCCGCAGGAGCACGTTGGTGTCGGGCACCACGAGGGTCTCCCGCTCGCCTGTCGTTGCCAGCGCCACCAGCGCCCGGAATTCGTTGAAGGTCTGCGCGGCAATGTTGAGCGCCTCGGCGCTGGTTCGTGGAACCGAGTGGTCGGAACTGTCTCGCTCCAGCCAGATGCGCAGCTGGTGCTCGGCCTTCTCGATTCGCTCGCGAGTCTCGGGAAGGGCACCGCGGTGCAGCAGCTCGAAGAGGGCGAGCCACTCGTTGAGCAAGCCGAGAGCGGCTGTGCGTTCGGCAACGAACTCGTTCGCCTGCCAGTAGAAGTCGGGGAATCCGACGAACACAGCTCCCCCAGGCGAGTCGTTCAGGCCGGACCGACAAATCGTCGAGCCTTCGACGATCTCGGTGAAGTCGGCTCGGATGACTTCGAGGTCGTCAAGGAGGCGCTCGGCGAATGGCTTGGGGCCAGCGAGGGGCCCGCGGGGTTCGGGCGATCCGGTCATCAGCTGGCGTCCTCCTTTTGGTCGGCGCGGCGCACTTCGCACCTGTCGAGGAGCCGGGCGAGGAAGCTCAGGGCTGCAAGGCGTTCCATTGCTTCCTGTTCGTTGAGCTCCGCCGTGGTGTGGGTGGCAGGGTTCCGCACCGTTCGGTTGAGACCATCGGCGAGAAGTCCGAGCGAGCGGGCGAGCGGCTCAAGGCCTCCACGAATGCTCACGGCGGTCCGATCGTTCCCGCCCGGCCAGACGAGCTTCGGGCGGTCCGGAGTCGGGTCACCGGGCGACAGCGTCTGCTGCCAGAACGTGGTGCCGTCAACGTCCTGGCGCTCGAGCTTGTGTCTCCAGTGTGCCGTGAGCGCCTCGGCCGCCTGCTGCACGGCCACTCGCCGTTGGTGGTTGGTCCAGTGCGCGGCCGCTGCGTTCCAGACGACCACATGCATCAGGGCGGGTGAGAACGCCGGGAAGCCATCGTCAGTTCGAGCTTCGACTTCGGCAATCATCGCCTTCAATCGTCCCCGCACCGTGGCGACGGTGGTGCGGATGTCGTGAGGACTGAAGAGCGCCCTCGGGCTGGCCATCAGTGACCAGTTGGCCAACGGATCGAGAGGCCCCACCCCTGCAACCACGATGTGTGCGCCGGTCACTGCGACGGCACGACCTGCCTCACCGGATGCTTCGGCGACATCGAGTTCGAGGCGTCGCACCTCAGCAGGGTCCTGCCCCTCCCTGGTCCACACCGTGGGATGGAGGCCCTTGGCTTCGAGGTGGTCCGACTCCACCTGCGTGCCTGCCCATGCCTCGAAGGCGCACCCGAATCGGGCGACTGCATCGAGGAGCCTTTGCAGGTAATCCGTTCCGTAGCTCGCCACGGCCCCCTCCGTTGCCTCGCCGCCGGGGTGCGACGGCGTCGTGACCATACGTCCAGGGACTGACACGTCCGCTGCTTGACGCGGGTCGTCGTTGACCGGCGAATTCTGGACGGTGCATCTCGGCGTCTCAGGCCACGCCGCCCCGGCAGCGGCGGCCAGGTGCGAAGCGAGTAGCGCCACTTGACCCGCTCCCTTGGTCGAAGCTGCCGACAGGAACGGCCTCCGCTGCTCCGTTCTGCCAGCCGGCCCCGCACCTTGCGGGGCATCTGCCGATTACGATCCAGCGAGTCGTCGCCGCAAGGAGTGAACGTGTCCGACAAGGAGAAGCGAGAGACCAACCTTCAGGACTACCTGACCGGCGATGGTGATTTCGCTAAGCGAGGGTCACTCTCCGGAGGAGCTCCGCCGGTCGTGCCGGTCAGTGAGGCGGTTCCCGAGGTGCCCCAGGGTCTCGGTGGCCCCGCTCCCGTGAGCGAAGCGCCTCCGTCAGACAAGTAGCCGCATGCCGGTCGACACGATAGGGGCGCTCCTGGGTTTCCTGCTTCTTGTGGCGCCCGGTGTGATCGTCGAGCGGGCCGGTCGGCTCGTACGTCCGGAGCGAGTGCGGTCGAGCCTTGTCGAGATCAGCGAGATTGCGCTCGTGAGTGCGGCCATCGACGTGGCCGCGGTCCTGTTCGTCCTGGGGGCCACCACTTGCCTCGAACACCCGGACCTCTACCTTCTGGTGTCCGATCCGGCTTATCGCCGGGAGAACACCTACGTGTTGCTCTGGGTCGGAGTGATGGTGGTTCTGGTTGCCTGGGCCTTTGCCGGTACCGGCGCGTGGCTGCGCTATCGACGCGCCGGCACGCGTGGCCTCTACGTTCGCGACGCGGCCTTGTGGAGCGAGTTGTCGGCAGCCAGAGCCGCTGGTGACGTCAAGCTTGCTGTTCTGCTCGACTCGGAGGTCTTCTACTGGGGCGGACTCGCTTCCATCGATGTCGGTACCGAGGAGGGCGCGCCATTCCTTGTGCTCCATGACGCTCACGTTCGGCGAAAGGGGTCGGACCTTGTTCCGGTCGAGGGCTATCAGCGGGTGTTCATTCCCCTCCCAACCGTCAGGGAGATGTGGTTGACCGTGGTCGGCGAGGGCGAGCCATGACCACGACGAGTGAAGCGACATCGAAGCCGTGAACGACTTCCGGCTGCCTTCAGCGCTTCAGGACCTGCAGATCCGCGATCTCGATTGGCTCGTGATCGAGCAGATCTGGAACGAGTTCAAGACGCCGTACGAGCCCGACGCGCGACTCGCGCAGCTTTCCTCAGGACAGCGCGGGGTCTACGGGTTCCAGTGGTTGTTAGCCGAGGTCAACAACGGCGGTTTCGATCAGTACTTCTTCAACTCGACGGGCTTCCTTCTCCCGGAGGCCATCGAGGGGGTGAACCTGTTCGAGGACCGTGAGTGGATCGCCGTGCTCGAGACGGCGCGGTCCTTCTTCCCGGCCGAGTACCCGAGAGATCGTGAACTTCGTCAGCAGATGCTGGAGGACCTGGACGATGACGCCCGCGAGCGACTCGATGCGCTGGACGATGTGGTCTACAGACTCGAGTCCGAGGACTCGTCGGATCCAGGGACTTTGGTACGGGCCCTCGTCCAACGCCGACCCTTGGATTTCTTCAACCCTGAGATGCCCAGCGAAGCGCAGGCCGATCGCCTCGCTGGAATCGGGTTCGCGATCATCAGCGCGCCTTCGAGGAGGGATCTGAACGGCGCCACCGCTGTGCTCGCCAAAGCGCTGGAGATTGCAGAACCTGGCGGCCGCGTGCGGAGGCGAGTCGAGAGCCTGATTGATCAGATCCCGTACCTCTGAACCGGCGAAAGACGAGTTCAGCCAAGACCGAGGTCGTTGTTGCTCTCGATCGCTGGCTCGGCCGAGCGCAGAGCGAGCGGCTTGGCGTGGGAGTCGCGAAGCCGGTCGGCGAAGTTGTCGAGGATGCTGAGCTGTTCGTCGGTGGCGACGGCGGGGGAGTCGACGACGTACATGCGGTTGGTGAGCCGGCCGCGGGAGAGCGCGACGTAGCCCATCTCCCGGTAGAGCTTGTCGGAGCCGAGCAGGAGCGAGTGGTCGCACGTCGACCCCTGAGCCTTGTGGACGGTGACGGCGTACCCGTGACGGAGGTGTCCTTCGTCGACGTACTCGGTGGGCAGCACCCTCCGGCCGTCGTCGGTGGTCACGGCGATTCGCCGGTGCTGGTGGTCGATCGATTCGATGGTGCCGGTCATGCCGTTGCGGAGCCCGTTGGGGTAGTCGTTGCGGAGGCAGACGATCTGGTCGCCGATCTGAAACGGGCGCTCGTCAACGAGGATCGTCTCGCCGCGGAGGCGGCCAGCGTCGCGCATGATCCGTCGGGCCCGACGGTTGAGGTCGTCCGCGTCGGCCCACCGGGAGGCGAGCATCCGGGCGTCGTGTCCGGCCTCGAGGTGAGCCCACCAGTCGGCGACCATCCGGTCTCTGACGGTCTCAGCATCGGGCCCGATGGTGCGGTCACCGTCCACGAAGGTTGCGAGTGCTGCGGTGGGGTCGCCGGCTCGGAGCCGGTCGAGGGCGTAGACCTCCGCGTCGTCGCGCTGGCGTCGGTTGGTGGCGAGCCGCACGATGGGGAGTTGGCGTTCGAGCTCGGCGAGGAGTCCTCCGGCGTGGATCTCGGGGAGCTGTTTGGGGTCGCCGACCAGGACGACCTTCGTGCCGTGGCGGGACGCTGCGTCAAGGAGCGGGGCCAGTTGGCGGGTGCCGGCCATGCCGGCCTCGTCGACCACCAGGACCGTGCGGTGGTCGAGCGTTCGCCCGCTGCGAATCTGGCGGGTGAGCTGGTGGATGGTGTGGGATTCGATGCCGGCGCCGTCGCGGAGTTCGGCCGCGGCGCTGGCCGACAAGGCGCACCCGATCACTCGATGGCCCGCGGCCTCCCAGGCGTGGCGGGCAGCGTCGAGGCTGAACGTCTTGCCGGTCCCCGGCGGTGCGACGACGACCTCGACGCCGGCACCGGAGAAGCACAGCTGTCGGACGAGGTCGGTTTGCTCCTGGGCCATCGATGGCCGCGCAGTGATCGCCGCAGCGACGTGGCTCGGGTCGACGACGGCGCACGACTCGTCGAGACGGTTGGCGGCGTCGGTGAGGAGGCGCCGTTCGGTGTCGAGCAGCTCCTGGGTGGTGAACGTCAGCTCCGGGTGCGGCGAGCGGACCTCGACCACGTCGGATCGGCTCAGGAACTCGTCGGCCAGCGTCTCGATCTGCGCGGCACCGGTGCTGGGAGGCAGGACGCAGGCGAGGTGACGGACGACGTCACGGCGGTCGAAGGTCGACTCGTGGTGGGTGACTCCGAGGGGCCCGGCCAGCTGGCCGAGCGCGGCTGTTGACGCTTCAGCGTCAACGCGAGGTGGTCGCGCCGCGGCCGGTCGGACCGCGCCGGCGATGACCGTCTCGGGGTCCCAGCCGGCTTGGGTGGCCTCGGCCCGCCAGCGGGCCGTGAGCAGCGCCGTCGGTTCGGTGGCGGTCTTGGCTCGCCTGGTGGTGAGCGCCGCGACCTCGGCCGCGGCGCCGGACGAAGCACCCCACTCGGCGAGCTTGTCCTCGATGACCTCGCGGCGCTTCGAGAACTGCCAGCACAGGTCGGGGTCGATCGAGGCGATCTCGGCGATGCCCTTCACCACGAAGGTCCACTCGACGCCGAGACGGGCGGTCAGCTGGTGGCGCAGCTCGGCGTCGTAGAGGTAGCTGGCTGCCATCTTGTGGCGGTAGATGCCGCGCCCGTCGATGGTGCGCCACCGACCGTCCGACGCCTGCACCGAGTTCGCCACGAGCACGTGGGTGTGCAGGTGCGGGTCGCCGTCCCGGGAGGTGCGGTGGTCGAACCCCGCCGCGAGGAACGCCGTGGCCTCGACCCGGTGGACGCCGTTGTGGCCGGTGCGGGTGAACCCGGCGGTGCGCTCGAGGTAATCGAGCGCGGTGGTGACCGCCGCGTGGTGCGCGTCGGCGACGGCGTGGGCGATGTCACGGTCGCCGAGGCCCCATAGGACCGACACCGACTTCGGTGCCCGGAACGTGAGGTCCCAGCCGGGGGTCGACCGGTTGTGGGCCCGGTGGAGCGGGGCATCGGTTGAGGGGTCGTGACCCCGCAACACGGCGCGCAGGACCTGACCATCGACCTGACCATCGAGGCCCAACAGCTCGGCGCTGCGGGACAGCCACCGGCCCGGCGCCTCGCGGCTCTCGGAGTAGTAGTCCTCGATGCCGGCGGCGACCTGGGAGAGGTAGTACTCCTCGGCCATCGGGCCGAGGCGGTGCAGGCTCATCATCGGCCACCCCCTCCGCCCGCCGGGTTGAGGGTGGTCGGCCGGGGCGTCGAGACCTCAATGGCTCGTTGAGGTGGGGTGGGCATCGCCGATGCACCACTGTGGACCTTCCTGACAACGCGTCTGACCATCGTCGGCCTGCTGTCAGCGGGGCTGGGACTGGGCGCCGTTGAGGAGCTCGTCGATCGCTCGGCGAGGCACGACGACACGGCGGCCGAGGGTGATCGACGGGATCTGGCCGGAGCGGACGCAGTCGTAGGCGTGCGCCCGCGAGATGCCGAGCAGCTTGGCCGTCTCGGTCACCGACAGGGTCTGGCGGGTGATGGCTTCCACGGGGTACCTCCCGCACGCCAGCGACCACCGGGGCCATCCCGAGGAGATGACGTGCAGGGTGGTTAAGCGCGCCGAGCCCCCCGAACGCGACGAGAAACCGACAGGACGACACCGGGTGGACCTTCGGACGGCGAACGCGGGGCCAGACCGAGATCCACTCGCACGTTGGCTAGCCTGCGGGCTCGTGAGCCCCGGTACAGGCGAGCCGAGGACTGACCTACTCCTTGGAGCGGGCGCCTCAGTCGAGGCCAGCGACGCCATGACACCGAACGAGCGCCGGGACGCCTTCCGGAGACTGGTCGTCGGCGACGTCGCCGTGTTGCCCGACGACCTTCGAGACGGAATACCCGCCACGGTGGAAACGCTCGCCGTGCAACGAGCCGGAGTTCGGCGGCGGTGAGACCCGACGGTGACGTCGTGGGGGTGGTCGGAGACCGACGTCGACGTCTGAGGCGACTACTGCTCAGCGCAGCCGTGTCAGTTGTGGTCGCGCTGCTGATCGACGAGGTGTCGGTCCGTTACCTGGGGTTCGACATCTCGATCGCTCCCGCGGTCCTCGGCTGTGCCATGGCGGGCTCGTTCTTCGCGCTTCGTGCCTGGCGCCGAGAGACCGCTGACGATGCCGACCAAGATCCGGCCTGACAGGCATCGGTACACCGGTACCGGTATACCTAGGACGTGGCGACAGAGACGTACTCGAGGCACCTGATCCGGATGGCTCGACGCACGGCCGGACTCACCCAGGTCGAGCTGGCCAAGCGCGCGAAGACCAGCCAGGCAGCGGTGTCGGCTTATGAGTCGGGCCGGCGGTCGCCGTCGGTGGAAACGCTCTGTCGGCTCGTCGATGCAGCCGGGTTCGAGCTTCGGATGCGGCTCGTCGAACCCGATCGCCATGACGCCACGCGGGCTCTGGCCGAGAGCCTCCTCGCGACCGATGAGCTCCAAGCGTTCGCCGAGCGTGAACGGCGGCGGATCGTCCGGCCCTGAGGCGACAGCGACGAGGCCGCGACGACGCGTGTCCACCCGCATCGCCGTCCCAGGCGCCCAACGCCCTGGGGTGGAGCCGCGGTAGCTGGGAAGCACCGTGTCCGCTCGGTGAGTCGGCGGTACGGTTGGCGGCATGAAACTGATGGCGCTGATCGAGACGCGTCCCGGGGTGCGAAGCGGCAAGCCGTGCTTCGTCGGGACCCGGGTCGCTGTCTACGACGTGCTGGAGTACCTGGCCTCGGGCATGACTGCTGAGGAGATCGTCGCCGATTTCCCGGAGCTGACGGTCGAGCATGTCCGGGCCGCCTTGGAGTTCGCGGCGCTCCGTGAGCGACGCCTCGCCACCGCGTGAGGCTGCTCTTCGACCAGAACCTCTCCCGGCGGCTCGTCGACCAACTTCGCGACGCCTTTCCGGGGAGCCTCCATGTCGCTGGGGCCGGACTCGATTCCGCGACGGACGAGGAAGTGTGGGAGTACGCGGGCACGCACGGCCTGCTCCTGGTCTCGAAGGACTCCGACTTCCGTCAGCTCGCCTTCCTCCACGGTCCACCGCCCAAGGTCCTGTGGCTGCGGCTCGGCAACGCCTCGACCCTCGCTGTGCTCAACGTGCTCCTCGACAGCATCGAGGCGATCGAACGGTTCGTGATGACCGAAGAAGAGTCTCTGCTCGTGCTCCCGACGGAATGACCTGCTCGCCGGAGCCCGGTCCCGCCGTGAAACGATCGACGCGGAGAACCGAGGTGAGGGCAACCCGGGCTGTGAAGATCGGGTCCTCGACCGTGGGGACTCGCATGGTCGTCACCCGGCCGAACCTGCTTCGGTCAAGGGTCGCAGAGAGCTCGTCGTCGCCCGCCGCGAGCCGCACTCCGCTGTCTCAGGACTCGGTTGACCGGTCGAGGCTCTCCGGCCAGGGGAAGCCCTCGAGGCGGCCAGCGAAGTCGTGGAAGGGGGCTCCCTCGTATCCGATCTCGAACGGCGCGATCTGGTGTTCGTGGAGAATGACGAGTGCCTCGTGGACACCTGATTCGAATTGGCCGGTCAGCATCGAGGCGAGGACGTCCCGCTGACCTTCATCGAGTTCGGCGAGAAGCTTGTTGTATTCGTACTGCCGATCCGGCCAGCTCGGCGTTGCGTTGCTGTTCCAGACGCCCGCGATCGCGCGTCGTGCCCCAATCTGCCCTTGTCCTTCACTGCAGGAGCGGACGAGTTCATCGATGGCAGCCCGGTACTCGATGGCGCGTTCGTCGGTCACGGCGAACATCCTGTCTTGACCTGTCCGCGCAAGCGTGCGATTCCGCGGCCCGCCCCTGGGAGCGGGTTGTTCGCTACATGCCCTGCTGGCCCGTTGCCGGCGAGGCGGCCATGAGGATCGTCAGCCGAAGCCGATGAACGTCGGGTTGTCGAGCTTGGGGACCCGCATGACCGTCGCCCCGGCCGAGGGTTGCCTCGGTGAAGTACGGGGGACCAGACCTCGCCGCTTGCTAATCCCTTGCTAATCCGCGGTGGAGAACGGGGTGGTCAGCGGGTCACAGCGTGGACCCGAAACCCTTGGAATCCCGGGCTACAGTGCACCTGACCACACAGGGAAGACGCCTCCGCAGCCGCTCGTAATGAGCAGGTCAGGAGTTCGATTCTCCTCTCGGGCTCCGAAACTCCAGGGTTCTCGGGCCTCGGAGGAGCAGCTCGTATGGGCAGGCCCGGACCGTTTCGACTCCCGCCCGGTCCGCCCCGTGGGACGATGCGCTCCCATGGCGACGCCGACCTCGTTCGAGGACTTCCATCGGCTGGCGGGAGACCTATTCCGACGGTTCCCGCCGGCATCGCCGGGGGCCTCGTTCTCCCACGTCGGAACCGACGTCGCGCCCGGCGAGGTCCTCCGGCGGCTCCGCTCCTCCCCGGCTGCGTCCGTCCTGCTGGCCGACGGACAGCTCGCGAACCGCCCCGAGCGAACCGACCACCGGGAGGTCCTCCCGATCCACGCGAGCGAGGGGGCGCTGCGAACGGCGGCGGTTCGCGTGTCGTTCTGGGCCCCGCCGGCCTGGGACTTCCGCGCCGCATCGCTGGACGTCCGCCTCGTCTTCGGGGCCGAGCCGTGGGCCGCCCGAGGAGGTGAGCCTCTGGTGGTCCGAGTCCACGGGGCCGCTGCTCACCCGAGCCGTCTTCGACGTCCAGCGCGCCGAGACGGGCTACGAAGGTGACGGCCGGCTGAGCGTGGACGTCGCGCCCGAGGTCGTGGGGGCGTGGTCCGCGCTGGTGACCGACCTGGTGGGTTCGTCGCCCCCGTAGCCCGGTCACCCGATCCCCGACGTCCGGACCACCGCCGGGCCGGACCCGCACGGACCACCCGAGCCCTTGATCGGGCCGTCGATCGGCCGACGGATCGCGGTGGACCTCGCGCCCGCTCCCCGTCGTGGCGTCGCCGACGCGCCCGTGGACGAGTCCGCCATGTGGCGTGGACTCGTGGCGCGGGGGACCGATGCGGTGCTGGTGTTCGACGCCGCTGGGCGGTGCACCTTCGCCTCGGACTCCGCCGGCGACCTGTTCGACGGACCGGCTGTCGAGCTCGTCGGCCGGACCCTCGACGAGCTGGTCACCGAACCCGACGGCACCTCGGTGGCCGGTCGAGTGGATCGGGCCCACGCCCGAGGGGACGAGTTCACGGCATCGGCCCGGACCGCAGCGGGTCCGCGACCCGTCCGAGCCGCCGTCGTGCGTCACGACGACTTGGTGTCGGTGGCCCTCGCCGGCGAGATCGATCCCGATCGAGCCGGTGGTGCTCTCGAGCGCCGGCTGCAGCTCGAGCACCTGATCGAAGGCGTGCAGTCGCGCTTCATCCACACCGAGCCGCACCGCAGCGCCGAGGTCATCGACTGGGCGCTCGAGGAGATCGGCCGCTTCCTGGGCGCGGATCGGGCCTACGTGCTCACCTTCGACGACGAGGCCCGCACCGAGTCGATGACCCACGAGTGGGTGTCGGAGGCCCGGTTCTCCGAGCTCGACACCTACGTGGGGGTCCCGTGGGAGGCGGCGCCGGCGGCCAGCGAGCGCAACGCGGGCCTCGGCATCAGCGCGGTCCCCGACGTGTCGCAGCTCGACGGTGAGTGGGCCGCCGACCGTGCCTTCTTCGAAGCCGCCGGCATCCTGTCGATCCTCGAGCTCCCGCTGATCATCGACGCCCATCCGGTGGGCGCCCTCGGCTTCGACTGGCTCACCACGCTGGCCGAGTGGACCGAGGACGAGCTGACGCTGCTGCGCATCCTGGCGTCCTCGTTCGCCCAGCTCCTGGGTCGGGCCGCCGCCGACCGTGAGCTGCGTCACCGCGAGGACCACGATGCGCTCACCGGGCTGCTCAACCGCCACGGCATCGCCCGTCGACTGCGTGAGCGCCTCGCCACCGCGTCCGACACGTCGTCGGTGGTGGTGTGCCTCGACGTCGACAACTTCAAGGTCGTCAACGACTCGCTCGGCCCGACCTTCGCCGACGAGCTGCTGGTGGCCGTCGGCCGTCGTCTCCGCGACCTGGTGCGCAGCGAGGACCTCGTCGCCCGCATCGGTGGTGACGAGTTCTGCCTCGTGCTCGATGCCTCGCCGGAGGGGCCGACCGCGGCGGCGGTGGTCGAGCGGCTCCGGTTGGCCATGTCCGACCCGTACGTGGTCGACGGACGGACCTACCAGCTGACCGTGAGCTGCGGCATCGCCCAGGCCCACCCCGAGGAGGCCGCAGCCGAGCCCGACGCGATCGAGCTCCTCCGTCGGGCGAGCGCGGCGGTGGTCCGGGCCAAGGAGCTGGGACGGTCCCGCCAGGAGGAGTTCGACGCCGAGCTCGAGTCCCAGGTGGCGCGGCGGCTGCAGCTCGACCAGGAGCTGCGGGGAGCGCTGGCCCGCGGCGAGTTCGAGGTCCACTACCAGGCCGAGCACGACCTGGTCACCGGTCGGGTGGTGGGCGCGGAGGCCCTGCTGCGGTGGCGGCGGGACGGTCGGATCGTGGCAGCGGGCGAGTTCATCGACCTCGTCGAGAGCACCGGGCTGATCCTCGAGGTGGGCCCCTGGGTGCTCGCGACCGCCTGCGCGCAGGCGAAGCACTGGATCGATGCCCACGACCTCGGTGACTTCGTGGTGCGGGTCAACCTGTCGGTGCGCCAGCTCGAGCAGCCCGACGTGGTGGAGGTCGTCCGGGCCGCCCTCGAGGACTGCGGCCTCGAGCCGCACCGGCTGTGCCTCGAGATCACCGAGACCGTCCTCATGGCCGACCCCGAGCGGGCTCGGGTGGCCCTCGACGCCCTCGACCGGCTCGGGGTCGAGCTGGCCATCGACGACTTCGGCACCGGCTACTCGTCGCTCGCCTACCTGAAGCGGTTCCCCTTCGACATCCTCAAGATCGACCGTTCCTTCGTCGACGGCCTCCCCCACGACAGCGAGGACCTGGCCATCGTTCGCAGCGTGATCGCGCTGGCCTCCGCGCTCGGCATGCGGGTGACCGCCGAGGGGATCGAGAGCGACGGGCAGATCGCCGCGCTGATCGCGCTCGGCTGTCCCCGGGGCCAAGGCTTCCTGCTGGCCCGCCCGGCCCCGCCCGGCGAGCTCGAGGCGCACCTGCTGGGCCACCGGTCCGTCCCGCAGCCGCGCTGAGCGGCGAGCCGGCTGAGCGTCAGCCGCCGGCGCGCACGTGGGCCACGATGGCGTTGGCGTGGCCGTGGCCCATGCCGTGCTCGGCCTTCAGCCAGGCGACGGTCTCCATGTGCTTCTCGTCGGCGGGCCGACGGCGCACCAGGTCCAGCCACTCGTCGATGGGCTTGCCGTACTTCTTCTCGATGGAAGGGAAGTAGGAGGCAGGGCCCTGCACCTTCTCGTTCGCCACGAAGCCGACCGTAGCCGCCGCTCGGTCGGCGCCGACGAGGCGTGAGCCCGCGCTAGCCGCCGGGTCCGGCAGCGGCCAGGGCCACCGCCTCGGCGGCCGTGAAGCCGGGCGAGATCTCGCGGAGGCACCAGGTCGCTCCCGCCGCGGCCAGGGCGTCGGGGTCGGGGTGGACACCGCCCACGAGCACCACGTCGACGGTGCCGGCCGCGAGCCCGCCCGCATCGAGCGCCGCGGTCACGTGCTCGGGCGCCCACCGCTCGGGGTCCACCAGCGCCAGCCCCTCCACGCTGTGCCGCCGGACGCGTCGGGGCCCCGCCGAGCGGCCGGCCCGGGCCGCGATCCAGATGGGTACGCGCGGCCGCTGGGCCCCCGCCGCGGTGGTCGTGAACCCGTCGACCGCGTCGACGGGTCCGCCCCGGAGCATCTGGTCGAGCACCGGGATGGCCGCATCGAGGACTCGGGCGCGGGCCCGGTCGTCGTCGGCCGCTTCGTCGAAGCGAGAGAACTCGCCGTAGCTGTCGACGCCCAGGCCGAGGGCCAGCACCATGCGCCCCCCGGAGAGGAGGTCGAGGGAGTTGGTCGCCTGTGCCACGAGCTGGGGGCGTCGGCGCGGCAGGGGTGTGACCATCGTGCCCATCCGGACCCGCTCGGTGGCAGCGGCCACCGCGGCCAGCGTCACGAAGGGATCGGCGAAGGGCGCGAGCGTCCGGTTCCACAGGTGGTCCCACACGAAGACGCCGTCCCACCCGGCGGCCTCCGCGGCCGCCGCGACGTCGGCCACGACACGGGGGTCGGTCAGCTCCTCCGACACCGAGACCGACAACCCCCACCGCACGATCGGACCGTACCAACCCACCGTCGACTCCCGAGGCGTACCCTCGGGCGCCATGGCTCGCCCGTCCGTCCGCACGACCGCCCGCCCTCGTCGCCTCCGCTCGCTCGTGCTCGGCCTGGTCGTGCTGGTGGCATCCGCGGCCTGCACCCCGACCACGCCGACCACACCCACGTCGAGCACCACGACCACCCCGTCGACGACGGCCTGCAACGGGGCCGACGTGCTGTGCGGTCGGGCGTTCGACGCCGTGGCCCACCTCACCACCCACAACGCCATGAGCGCCGAGGCCTACGGCTTCATCGCGCCGAACCAGACGCGATCGTTCACCGGTCAGCTCGACGCCGGCGTACGCGCGCTGATGCTCGACGTCCACCGCAACGCCGACTCCGGGCTCCCCAGCCCGAACCTGGGCGCGGAGGCCATCGCGCTCTGCCACGGCTACTGCGCGTTCGGCGCCATCCCGCTCACCGCGGGGCTCACTGAGATCCGGGCCTGGCTGGACGCCCACCCCCGTGAGGTCGTCACGCTCATCCTCGAGAACTACGTGAGCGCAGCCGCTCTCGAGACGTCGTTCGCCGACGCCGGGCTCCTCCCGCTCCTGGCCACCCACACGACCGGCGCCGCCTGGCCCACGCTGGGCCAGATGATCGACAGCGGTCGCCGCGTCGTGGTGCTCACCGACTCGCAGGGCGGGCAGCGGCCCTGGCTGCTCCCGGTGTTCTCCGAGGCCTGGGACACCGACTTCTCGGCGGCCACGACCGCCGACTTCACCTGCGACGTGCTGCGCGGCTCGTTCTCGAACCGGCTGATCATCCTGAACCACTTCCTCAGCGACCCGCTGCCGAGCCCGCTGCTCGCCGACCAGGCCAACGCCGCGAGCTTCCTGCCGGGTCGGGTCGCCGACTGCCGGGCGGAATGGGGCGGTCGCCTCCCCAACTTCGTCACGGTCGACTTCTTCGAGCGGGGTGTGGCCGCCCAGGTCGTCGCCGACCTCAACGGGACCTGAGCCCGACTGCCGACCGGCCGACCTCAGGGCCCGAGCACGTCGCGCTCGGTGATGTCGAAGGTCGGGACGTCGTAGCTGAAGGCGCCGCCCGCGGCCTCCGCCGCCAGGACCCGGGTCGAGGGCTCGTCCACGGTGGTCAACAGCAGCCGGGCGCCGTCCCACCACAGGACCCACTCGAAGTCCGGCGACCAGACCGGCCCGCTGGCGACGCCCCAGTCGGGGTTCGCGTCGTCGACCTGCAGCAGCGTTCGGCTCCCGCCGGAGCCCTCCAGGAAGAGGTGGACGGTGCCGTCGCTGCCCTCCTGCATCAGGCGGCGACCATCGGGATCCGCGGTCGGGCCGGGCTCGGGCCGAGCCCCCTCGCCGAGGTCGGCGGCCGCGACGTCCTCGGCCTCCCCCGTGGCGACGTCGACCAGCTTGGCCCAGGTCGGGTCCAGTCGCTCCTCGCCGACCGGGGCATCGAAGGCGGTGACCAGCAGCCGACCGTCGTCCTGCCACACGGTGGTGGCCAGCGCCGGCTCCTCGATCGACCAGCAGTAGGCGTCGCGGGAACGGGCACCCGATGCGCTGACCACGCGGGCGCAGGCGCTGCGGCGGGTGGTGGTCTGCCCGGTCTCGAGGTCCTGGTCCGCCGCGTCACCGTCCTTCACCTCCACGACGAAGGCGACCGCGCCGCGTAGGGACGGGTCGGGTCCATCCGACAACGGCGCGAAGGCGGGGACCGGTCGGTCCCGGCGTTCGAGGTCTCGCACCACCACGACGGCCAGCGCGCCGAGCGCCACGGTCACACCGATTCCGACCAGGAGCAACCCCCGGTGCCGGCTGCCGGGCCTCGCCCCCTCGCGCGATGCGCCACCGGCCGCGTCGGCGGCGAGGCTGCGGCGTCGGCGAGCGTCTCGGATGCCGATCACGGCGCCGACAGCCGCGAGCACGAGGCCCACGAGGATCAGCTGGCCCATGGGTGCTCCGTCGGGTCGTCGGGTGACGCGCGGAGCGTCACCTCGGCGGTCGCCCGACGCCAGGGTCCAAGGTCCGCGCCCGGAAGGGCCCGGTGCCCTGTCGGAGGGACAGGGCACCGGGCCGTCCGGGGCGGGCGGTATCGCTCACCGGACCGTGCACCAGAAGCCGCCGGTGTCCATGGGCACCCATTCGGGGACCGTGGTCCACGAGCCCGTGACCGGGTTCTGCACGGCGTACTCGGCCAGCACCACGAAGGTGTGCCCCCGTGCCGGCGTCGGGCTCGTGGCCCAGACGAGCGACTCGTCCCAGTTCCGCTGGAACGGCCTCCAGGATCCGGTCATCCAGCCGACCCCGTGTACGTAGGACGAGAACCGGACGTGGCTGAACCCGGCGCCCTGGTAGGCGACGACACCGGCCAGTCGGCAGCTCGCGCTGGCGGCGGCGTGTCCGCCGCCACCGATGACCGCAGCCCCGGCGGGCGCCGCCACCGCGGCGAGGCCCAGCAGCACCGCGGCGATCAGCGCTCCCCGGCGCCGTCGCTTCGGACGACGAGGTCGTCGCTGGTCCGGGTCGTCGGCCGGGTCGTCGATTCGGTGGTCGAGGTGTTCCATATTCGCTCCGTTGGGCTCGCTTCGTCGGCGTCGGTCGCCGGGGGCAGCGTCCGCCTCGGCGCTTCGGGTTCGCTTCAGTCCCACTTCAGGCCGGTGGTCGATCGTCCACGGACGCGAGCGGTCCCCGGGCCGATCGCCCGGGGACCGCTCGGGTTGGTCCGGATCTCAGGAGAACCGCCAGCAGGCGCTCATCGAGGTCTTCCCGGTGTTCGTGTAGTCGAGGTAGTGGTAGTTCGTGGAACGGTCCACGATCCACGCGGTCCGCGAGGTCTGGTTCCACCACTCGATCTGGTAGTCGACGGAGTAGATCTGACCGCGACCGACCTCGCCCGAGAAGAGGATGTTCCCCGAGTACCGGGCGAAGGACACGTCGGTGGCCTGGGCCCAGCCGCTCCAGCCGGACGTCTGGAGGGTCCGGCCGGTTCGGTGGTCGACGAGGTGGGCCCGGAAGCGGATCCAGGAGCTGTCGTTGTTGGCGCCGGCGCGGGCGTTGCGGGCCCACACGGTGGGCGGGGGCACGGTCATCGCGACCGACTGGTACTGGCCGCGGATCTTGTGCTGGCAGGTGATCGCCGAGTTGGCCAAGTAGGGCCCCACCGCCCCGCCGCCGTCGATGATGCGGGCATCGGCGGCAGGGGACAGGGCCAGCCCGGCGGTGAGGGTGAGGGCCAGCAGCGCGGCGATCCGGGCGATGCGGCGGCGGAGGGAGCAGTCGGTCGAGGTGTTCATGGTGGGTTCCTTTCGTCGGCCCCGGCGGGGCCCGTCACCCGACCCTGCCGGCGGCCGCTTCAACGGCCCTTCAGCGCGGCTTCAGGGTCCGATCCCCGGGCGCCGCGTTGCTTGAAGCAGCCCTGAAGCCGGGCTGAACCCGGGGTCGGGACCATGGCCGTGGCGACGACGAGCGTCGCCGACGACGAGGAGGACGCCATGTCGACCCCGACCACCAACCCGGCCCCCGCCAACCCGACCACCGTGACCCTGCCCCGCAAGGTCCTCGGTGCGGTCCTCCTGGCCGCGGCCGTGCTCGGCGGCGGCATCGCCACCGCCCGCTCGGCCGCCCCGGCCGGAGCGCCGGCCGGCCCTCCCGGGTCGCCTGCCTCGGCCCTGTCGCTCCCCGAGGGTGCGGATCTGGCGGCTGGCGAGGTCGACCTCCCGGTCGAGGGCGACGTCGTCCTCGACGGCGAGCTCGGTGCCATGGAGGAGGGGTTCATCGGTGACCCCGCATCGTCCGCCTTCCCCGCCGACGACGTCTTCGACGAGGGCACCCACCTCGAGGACGGGTTCGGCGAGTTCTCGGCCACCGGCTTCGAGGACGGGGCCGCCGAGGGCCTCCCGGGTGGCCCGTGGGAGGGCGAGGACGATCGGTCGGCTCCGCCGGTGGAGGAGTCGCCCGCCGCCGACCCGGCCGTCGAGGCCGCGACGGAGCTCGATCCGGCCGGCGTCGACGGTCCCGTGGACGACGCCATCGGTGCGGAGCCGGCTCCGGACCCCGCGCCGGGCGGCGTGGCGCCGGTGCTGCCCTCGCGCACCATCGAGCGCCGGGTGGCGGTCGGCCAGCGGGTGGAGCTCTTCTCCGACGCCGCCCTGGCCGCCGGGTGGCACGATCCCGACGGCAGCGCCGACTGGCTGTGCCTCGAGTTCCGGCCGGAGCGCCGGGACTTCTGGTTGGACGGTGCCGACTGCACCGGTGCCGGCCTGTGGACCCGGATTCCGGTGGCCGGCACCTACGTGGTGCGCATCCGGGCCGTCGAGGTGCAGGCGGACGCCCCGTCGGAGGCAGGCCTGCGCAGCGAGGGGGAGATCGTCCTTCGTCTCATCGCCGGGTGATCCCCGCCGGGCTCCCCGGTAGGGTCGGTCGGCGTGAGTTCGATCGACGTCCGGATCCTGGGACCGCTCCAGGTCGTCGTCGACGGCGGGGTCGCGACGCTCGGTGGCCCCAAGCAGCGCAGCGTGTTGGCGATGCTGGCGATGGAGCCGAACCGGGTGGTCTCCACCGATCGGCTGATCGACGGGGTCTGGGGCGACGAGCCCCACGAGCGGGCGGGCTCCACGCTGCAGGTGTACGTCTCCAACCTGCGCAAGGTGCTCGGGGCCGATCGCATCGTCACCCAGCCGCCCGGCTACCTGCTCCGCCTCGACGACGACGAGAGCGACCTCGGCCGCTTCGAGACCTCGGTGGCCGCGGGTGAGTCAGCCCGCGTCGAGGGACGCCTCGCCGAGGCCGCCTCGGCCTTCGGGGCGGCCTTGGACCTCTGGCGGGGCCCGGCGGTGGCGGACCTGGTCCACGAGCCCTTCGCCGAGCTGTCCCTCGCCGGGCTCGACGAACGGCGGGAGCTGGTGCGCGAGGCCTGGTTCGACGTCCGACTCGACCTCGGCCAGCACGTCGAGCTGGTGGCCGAGGTCGAGTCCGCGGTCGCCGCCGCCCCGCTCCGCGAACGCCGTCGCGGTCAGCTGATGGTGGCGCTCTACCGCGCCGGTCGGCAGGCCGACGCGCTCAAGGTCTTCGGTGACACGAGGCGGGTGCTGGTCGAGGAGCTCGGGATCGACCCGAGTCCCGAGCTCCGACGACTCGAGGCCCGCATCCTCGACCAGGACCCGGCGCTCAGCTGGGCCGACGGGGCGTCGCCCGGTGAGCAGAGCACCACGATCCGACGCCTTCCGGGAATGGACGGGGCCAGCCTGGCCCTCCCCAACGGCACCACCCTCGAGCTGAGCGAGCGGTCGTGGGTGATCGGTCGCGCCGCGGAGGCCGACATCGTGCTGGCGTCGCCCGACGTCTCGCGTCGGCACGCCGAGCTGCGTCCCACCGAGGGCGGCTGGGTGATCTCGGATCTCGGCTCGACCAACGGCGTGCGCGTCGGGGACCGGTCGGTGACGGAGTACCAGCTGGGCGACGGTGACGAGATCACCATCGGCCGGTACCGCCTCGTGTTCCGTGACCCGCCTGGGTGAACCGACTGGTGGTCCTGGCCCGCCCGGCGGGCGTACCATCCGGCGGCGATCGGTGACGTGGCGGCGGGCCGGGGGAGCACATGGCGATCCAGATCGACGGGTTCGAGATCTGCGAGGAGGTGGGCCGGGGCGGCTTCGGCTCGGTGCTGCGCGCCCGCCAGGAGTCGCTCCGACGTGAGGTGGCCATCAAGGTCCTCCGTGCCGATCTGACCCGGGCCGGGGCCCGGGAGCGGTTCCAGCGCGAATGCCAGGCCATCGGCGGTCTCAGCACCCACCCGAACGTGGTCGCCGTCTACGGCAACGGCGTCTCCGACGACGGCGAGCCCTACCTGGTCATGGAGTACCTGACGGGTGGCACCCTCGCCGAGCGGTCGCCGCTCCCGTGGCCGGACGCGGTCGCCGTGGGGATCGGCATCGCCGGCGCGCTCGAGGCAGCGCACCGCAGCTCGATCCTCCACCGCGACCTCAAGCCGCAGAACGTGCTGTTCACGGAGTACGGAGCGCCGAAGCTCGCCGACTTCGGCATCGCGTCGATGGCCGACGGCTTCGAGACGCAGTCGGGCTCCACGTCGGTGACGCTCGCCTACGCCGCGCCCGAGGTGCTCGACGGGCGGCCGGCCAGCGAGCGCAGCGACGTCTACGGCCTGGCGGCCACCGTGATGGGGGCGATCCTCGGCCACGCCCCCTTCGCCCGCGAGGACGACTCCACCGTCGCGTTGATCGCTCGGATCGCCACCGCGCCCGTGCCCGACCTCCGCCCGGCCGGCGTGCCCGACGAGGTGGCCGCCGTGCTGGAGCACGCCATGGCGAAGCACCCCGAGGACCGGATCGCCACGGCGGCCGAGCTCCGCGCCGCGCTGGCGGCGGCGGCCGGCGTCGACCTGGCCGCGCTGCCCACCGGCGCCGTGCCGGCGGTGACGGTCGCGGCGGCCGGCGACGGCGATGCCCCGGCCGGTGCGACCGCGTCCGACGGGGTCGCACCCCAGGACCCGGCGACCGCGGCCACCTCGGGCGTCCGACGCCGTGCCCCGTGGCTGGTGGCGGCCGTGGCGGCGCTGGTGGTCGGCGGTGTCGTCGCCGCGTCGGTGGGGGGCGATGACGGCACCTCGCTGGTGGTCGAGTCGGCCGGGGACCGTGAGCCCCGCACCACGACCACGACCGCGCCGGGCGACGACGTCGAGGTGGCGGGCGCCGTGACCACCCCCGACGGCCAGCCGATCACCGACCCGGCCGCGCTCCCGCCGGGCGATCCGACCGCCTCGACCACGCCGGCCGCCGCCGGTCCGACCGGCGGCGCCGTCATCGTGGGTGGGGGCGCCGCGCCCACCGGTCGTTCGACGATCAGCAGCGGTGCGGGCGGCGGCGCCGCCACGACCGTGGGCGGGAGCTCCTCGGCCGGGACGGGGGGCGGTTCGGCCACCACCCAGCCCGCGGCGACGGCGACGACCGCGGCCCCGGCCACCACCGCGGCCCCGGCCACCACCGCCGCCCCGGCCACCACGGCGGCGCCGACGAACCAGGCGCCGCTGCTCCCCGCCGCCACCTTCGAGTTCGACGTCCCGGTCAACCAGAACACGGTGATCGTGCCCGCCGGCGACAAGCGCCTCTCGGCGGGGTGGTCCGACCCCGACCGGACGGCCGACTGGCTCTGCCTCCAGTTCGTCCCGCAGACGTCCGACTTCTGGTTGGACGGTCCCAACTGCGAGGGCTCCGGGCTGTGGGTGGCCGCGGAGACCGCGGGAGTCCGCACCATCAAGCTCCGGGCCATGGAGTGCGCACCGGGTTGCGGCGCGCCGCTGTCGGCGGGCGAGCGCACGATCCGCATCAACTTCTACCAACCCTGAGCCGGCCGTCCCCGGTGCTCGGTCGCGTGCGTGGCCGCGATCAGAGCCCGGCTGGCGCGGTGGACTCCGGCGGCGCGGTGGACTCCGGCGGCGCGGTCTCGGGGGGTGCCGTGGGCGGTGGCGTCGTCTCCGGCGGCGGCGATGTCGTGGTGGTGGGGAGCGTCGGTGGTGGCAAGGTGGTCGGCGGCATCGTCATGGTCGGGCCCAGCACCGGGTCGAGCTGCACCGAGAGCAGCGCCGAGGTGATCAGCCCGACGTAGGCGCCGACCCCGGCGTTGTTGGTGTGGACGAGGTCGGACTCGAACCACTCCGGGTGGCCGGCCGACAGTGCGTACCAGTCGACGATCCGCACGTTGGGGTGGCGGGCGGCTGCTTCGGCCAGCGTCTGGTTGGCCGCCTCCTGGTAGGCCCGGAACACCCGCAGGTTGACCAGCAGCACCGGCACGGGCCCCGCGGCCGCCACGATCCGGTCGACCTGCGCGGCGGTGGGCGGGCCGTTGGTGCCCAGGTGGACCACCACCGCGCTGAACGGGTAGCCGCTGCCCCGGAAGAGGGAGATGATGCCCGGACCCTCGCCGAACTGGCGGGACACCTTGGCGTCGACCCGGGAGAACGGCGACAGGAAGCCGGCCAAGGCCTGGGCGGACCGCAGCATCACCGAGTCGCCCACCGCCAGCACCGGCGGCCCGGTCAGCCGGACGGCCTCGGGCGCCGGCAGGGGTGGCACCGCGGTGGGGTCGGGGGTGGTGGGCGCCGGGGCGCTGGTGGGGGGCAGGGTGGGCACCGCGGCCGGATCGGTCGGCGCTTCCACCACCAGCTCCTCGGGCAGGTCGGCCAGGACGTCGCGCACGTCGGTCGACGCCGGCACCGGCAGCACCATCACCAGGAGCAGGACCACCGCCGCGCCGGCCAGGGTGGAACGTCCCAGCAGCTCGACCCGCGCCGACCGTGGCACGTCGCCCGAGCGGATCGCCCGGAGCGGGACCTCCACGGCTCGGTGGCACACTTCGGCCGCCACCAGCGTCAGCGCGACGCGGAGCGCCAGCGCGGTGCCCCACGACACGTCGAGGTCGGCGCCGGGTCGCGTGAACACCGTGATCGGCCAGTGCACCAGGTAGAGCGAGTAGCTGCGTCGGCCCACCCACTGGGCGACCGGGGTGGCGAGGGCCCGGGCCAACGGACCGTCCCCCGACGCGGTGGCGGCGATCACCGTCGCGGTCAGGACCGCGACGCCGAGGAACCCGCCGCGGTAGAGCCACGGGGCGGTCTCGCCGGCCACGACGAACGTCACCACCAGGCCTGCCCCGGCCGCCGCACCGGCCCATCGCAGCGCCGGCAGCGGTGGACGTTCGCTCCGGTCGCCCGGGACGGCGTGCCACCACAGCCCGAGCATCGAGCCGATCGCGAGCCCGCCGAGGCGGGTGTCGAGCCCGAAGTAGACGCGGGAGGGGTCCGCTCCCGGCTCGAAGCGCAGCGCCATCCACGCCGTCGAGGCGGCGGCGACGGCGCCCAACGCCACCAGGACGCCTCGGCGGGGCAGCATCCGGACCGCCACCAGCATGAGCGGCGGCCACAGGAGGTAGTACTGCTCCTCGATGGCCAGCGACCAGAGGTGACGGAGCGGGGAGGGGCGGGCGAAGGAGTCGAAGTACGACACCCCGCGCTCGATGAGGAACCAGTTCGAGACGTAGCCCAGCGCGGCGAGGACCTCGCCCCGCAGGCGGGAGAGCTCGCCCGGTGCGAGCAGGCGGACGGCCAGGACGGTGCCGGCCAGGCTGAACCACAGGGCCGGCACCAGGCGGCGCACGCGTCGCCACCAGAAGGAGCGGAGGCGGACGGTCCCGTCGCGGTCGTACTCGCCGGCCAGCAGCCCGGTGATGAGGAAGCCGCTGATGACGAAGAACACCTCGACGCCCAGGAACCCGCCTCCCAGCGCGGCGACGTCGAAGTGGTAGAGCAGGACGGCGACGACCGCCACGGCGCGCAGCCCGTCCACCGCGCCGAGGTGGGGGAGCAGGGAGGTCGGGCGACTCATGGCCGGGGGGTGGTTGCCTTTCGGCGCCGCGTTCGGTTCACTGGACGACGTCCCTCGTGGACGAACACAACCAGGAGGCAAGCGTGAACGACACAAAGGCGTGCCGTCACTGCTCCGGCCTGTGCGCAGGCAAGGCCAGCAAGTGTCACTACTGCAAGCGTGAGCTCCGGCGGGAGCCCTACACCTTCGGGGCGGAGCGCCGCCGGCGCTGAGCCCGGCCGACGACTCACCAGCGACCGAGCCGGACCGGCTGCTCCTCGACGACCCAGTCGGCGCGCTTGCGTGCCTGGCGGTCGTCCCACTCGGCGCGTCCGTCGACCAGGTCCACCAGGCCCCGAACCGGGCGCGGGGTGCCGCGGTAGTCGGGGTCGACGGCGGCGAGGACGTCGCCGGGGAACGCCCGGAGGATGGACGCCACCGCTTCGCGGTGACGGGTGGGCAGCTCGCAGCGTCGTCCGTCGGCGACGGTGGCCAGGCGCGCCCCGATGGCCTCGACGTCGCTGAGCGACCCGCTGCCGGCGACCAGTCGGGCGAGGTGCGTCGCGACCTCGCCGCCGCCGAACTTGCAGGGCGGGCAGAGCCCGCACGACTCCACGTAGAGGAACGTGGAGATGCCGTGGGCGACGGCCACCATGTCGGTGCCCTCGCCGTGGACCGTGAACGCGGCGCGGCCGAGGGCCGAGCCCACCGCCGCGAGCCCCTCCCAGCACAGCGGCGCCGAGAGACGGCTGCGGGTGAGCACCGGAGCGGTGACCCCGCTGAGCACCGCCTTGGGCGGGCGGCCGTCGACGAAGCCGTCGCCCACCTCCTCGAGCACGTCCACGGTGCGCTTGCCCAGGTCGACCTCGGCCACCCGGTGGCGGCGAACGTCGCCGGTGACGGTCACCAGGAGGTGACCGGGTGAGATCGAGGTGCCCATCGACCGGTACCACGACGGCCCGTTGGCGAGCACCCCGGCCACGTTGACCAGCGTCTCGAAGGTCTCCACCACGGTCGGGTGGCACGGCACGCCGACGGCGGTGTCGACGCTGCGCAGGTCGCGGTCGTCTCGGGAGAAGAGGCCGTCCACGGAGGGCGCGCCCCGAAGCGGCACGGGCGCCCGGCCCTCCACGACCTCGAGGGCTGCCCGCTCCTCGCCCACGAGGTACTCCTCGGGCCCCCGGACGACCTTCACGGCCACGTCCTCGAACCAGCCCGCCACCTCGGCCTCGGCCAGCACGTCGGCGAGGATCTCGTACTCGCGCTCGAACGAGCGGCGGATGAGGAGGTAGGCGTCGCCCGCACCCACGGCGCGGGCCGCGATCACCAGGCCCTCGACGATGCCGAACGGGTTGCGGCGCACCAGCGCCCGGTCGACGAAGGAGCCCGGCTCGCTGTCGGTGCCGATCGCCACCACGTAGCGGGGCCCGGCCGAGGGGTCGGCCGCCGCGACCTGGGCCCACCGGGGCCCGACCGCCACCGCGGCCGCGTCCCGCCCGCGCAACCCCGAGGCGGTCACCAGCTCGCGGACCCGGGCCGGGTCGTGGGCCCGCGCCTCGTCGAGGCCCGTCCCCCCGCCGTGGCGCCGGTAGGCGTCGAGTTCCCGGCAGGGGCGGTCCGGCAAGAGGTAGGCGCCCGCCACGCGCCCCACCCTAGCGATGCGGGCGCCTGCCCTACGCTGCCGTCATGGCCGATCAGGCGGACTTCGCCCGCGACGCGATGGTGCACATGGACGCGCTGTACTCCGCCGCGCTCCGGATGACGCGCAACGCCGCCGACGCCGAGGACCTCGTCCAGGAGACCTACCTCCGCGCCTACCGCGGCTACCCCCGCTTCGAGGCCGGCACGAACCTGCGTGCGTGGCTCTACCGGATCCTGACCAACACGTTCATCAACAGCTACCGGGCCAAGCAGCGGCGTCCCGACGAGAGCGACCTGGCCGACGTCGAGGACCTCTACCTGTATCGCCGGCTGGGCGGCCTCGAGACCTCCCAGCGCGGACGCAGCGCCGAGGACGAGCTGATGGATGTGCTCACCGAGTCCCAGGTGAAGGACGCCGTCGAGGCGCTCCCCGACCACTTCCGACTGCCCGTGCTCCTGGCCGACATCGAGGGATTCGCGTACAAGGAGATCGCCGAGATCCTCGACGTGCCGATCGGAACGGTGATGAGCCGCCTGCACCGAGGAAGAAAGGCGCTCCAGAAGTCGTTGTGGGACTTCGCCGCCGAACGGCGGCTCGTTCCCACCGACGGGGTCGATCCCGACCCCGACCGTCCAGCGCCCGCAGCGCCCCGCACCCGGAGCTGAGCATGTCCGACGACTGCGACGACGCCCTCGCCGAGCTGTACCTGTTCCTCGACGGGGAGCTCGACGAGGCCACCCGGGGGCGCATCGAGGCCCATCTGCGCCAGTGCTCGCCCTGTCTCGAGGCGTTCGACTTCGAGGCCGAGCTGCGTCGGATCGTGGCCGACCGCTGCCGGGACCGGGTCCCCGACCAGCTGCGGGCCCGGATCCAGGCCCTCCTCGACGGCGAGGTGGCCGGCTGATCCGAACCGCCCGCGTTTTCCGCGCGAGCCCCGGACGGCGGTATGGTGATCGGCGATGTGGACGATCCTCGCTGCCACCACCGCTGAGAGCACGCCGCACGTCTGGCACTTCTGGCTGGCCGCGGTCCTCGCTCCGGTGACGATCCTGACGGTCCTCGGCATCCTCGGGCTGTACCTGTTCAAGGTCACCCGGTCCCGCTACCCGGACCGCTAGCCCGCAGCGACCCGACGTGCCCAACGCCATCGACTGGGCCGTCGCCGAACGGGTCGCCGTCCGCTTCGGCGGCCGCGAGCCCTTCGCCGCGTCGTACCACTACGACTCGCTGCCGTCGGACTTCGACCGGCTGACCGCGACCGCCCAGGAGCTGGTCGAGGCCCACACCGGCTGGCGCAGCCAGGACGGCGCCGCCCGGGCCCGCGTGGTCGACCGTGCCGACTGGGTGCGCGCCAACATCGCGTCGTTCCGCCGGATGCTGCGCCCGCTCACCGAGCGGCTGGAGGAGCGGATGGTGCCCGGGCCCGCGGCGATGGCCACCGCCGCGGTCGCCGGCGCCGAGATGGGTGCGGTGCTGGGCTGGATGTCCACCCGGGTGCTGGGGCAGTACGACCTGTTGGTCCTCGAGGACGAGGACGTCGACGACCAGGACCTCGTCTACTACGTCGGTCCGAACATCCTGAGCCTGGAGAAGCGGTTCGGCTTCCCACCCCAGGAGTTCCGCCTCTGGGTGGCGCTGCACGAGGTCACCCACCGCACCCAGTTCACGGGAAAGCCGTGGCTCCGCCAGTACTTCCTCGACCAGGTGCAGTCCCTCCTGTCCATGGCCGACCCCGACCCGGCCCGGCTGTTCGCGGCCATCGGCCGGGTGGCCGAGGCGGTGCGGACCCGCCGGAACCCCCTCGACGACGGCGGCGTGGTCACCCTCTTCGCGTCCAGCGAGCAGCGGGCTGCCATGGACCGCGTCGGGGGGCTGATGAGCCTGCTGGAGGGCCACGGTGACGTGACCATGGACCGGGCCGGCGGCGACGCGGTGCCCTCGGCCGAGCGCTTCGGCCGCGTCCTCCGTCAGCGCCGGTCGAACGCGTCGGCGCCGGCCAAGCTCCTCCAGAAGCTGATCGGGATCGAGGCCAAGCTGGCCCAGTACGAGCAGGGCGAGCGCTTCATCGCCCGGGTCGAGGCCGTGGGCGGATCCGAGCTGTTGGAGCGCGCCTTCGCCGGGCCCGAGCAGCTCCCCAGCCTGGGCGAGATCCGCGAGCCGGACCGATGGCTGGACCGGATGGGCGTGCCGACGGTGGTCGCCGCCGGCTCGTGACCGGGGCGAACCCCTCGGTGGACGAGCTGCTGGCGCGCTGCACCTTCCCGGCCGCGGGCACCTCGGTCGACTGCGCCGTCTCGGGCGGGGCGGACAGCTCGGCACTGCTGGTGCTGGCGGTCGCCGCCGGGCTGCGCGTCACCGCCCACCACGTCGACCACGGGCTGCGCCCCGGGTCGGGTGCCGAGGCCGACCTGGTGGCCCGCCTGGCCGATCGGTTCGGGGCGGCCTTCGTCGGGCACCGCGTCGCCGTCACGCCCGGTGCCGACCTCGAGGCCCGGGCGCGACGGGCGCGGGCGGCGGTCCTCCCGCCCGGGGTGCTGACCGGGCACACGGCCGACGACCAGGCCGAGACCGTGCTGCTCCAGCTGCTCCGCGGTGCGGGCCCGGCCGGCGCTGCGGCCATGGCGGCCGAACGTCGGCCGCTGCTCGCCCTGCGCCGGGCCGAGACCGACGGGCTGTGCCGGTCCCTCGACCTCGAGGTGGTGGAGGACCCGACCAATCAGGACCCCCGCTTCCGGCGCAACCGGGTGCGCCACGAGGTGCTGCCGCTGCTGGGCGACGTGGCGGACCGCGACGTGGTCCCGCTCCTGGTCCGGTTCGCCGCGCTGGAGGCGGGCCTGGTCGAGGCCCTCGACGACCTGGTGGGCGACGTCGACGCCGCCGACGTGGCCGCGCTGCGGGCGCTCCCCCCGGCGGCCCGGGCCCACGTCCTGCGCCGCGCCTGGCGACAGGCGACCGGGGAGACCTACGCCCCCGACGCCGCGGCCGTCGAACGCATGCTGGCCGTGGTGGACGGCGAGGTGCCCCGGGCCGAGGTGCACGGCGGCTGGTCGTTGCATCGTCGGTCGGGCCGGCTCCGATGGTGCTCGGGTGCCGATAGGGTCGACGACCGATGACCTTCGCTGACCGTGACCCCCGCATCGGCGAGGTCCTGCTGACCCCGGACCGGATCGCCGCCCGCATCGGGGAGATGGGCGCGGAGATCACCGAGGACTACCGCGATCGACCGCCGCTGCTCGTCTGCGTGCTCAAGGGCGCCTACGTCTTCCTCACCGACCTGGCCCGCCGGATCGACCTGTCCGTCGACATCGACTTCATCGCGGTCTCGTCCTACGGCAACTCGACGCGCACCTCCGGCGTGGTGCGGCTCATCAAGGACCTCGACGTCGACATCGCCGACCGCCACGTGCTGCTGGTCGAGGACATCGTCGACAGCGGACTGACGTTGCGCTACCTGCGGCGGAACCTCCAGGCCCGCGGTCCGGCCAGCCTCTCGGTCGCCACGTTCCTGGCCCGGTCCTCCGCCGACCTCGGTGCCCTCGACGTCCGCTACGTCGGGTTCACGATCCCCGACGAGGCCTGGGTGGTGGGCTACGGACTCGACCACGCGCAGGAGCTCCGCAACCTCCCCTACGTGGCCCGCTACGCACGACCCTGAGCGGCGGCGCGCTCGCCCGTCGGATCGTCAGGGGACCTCGGTAGCCTGAGCGGACCGTGAACTCACCGAAGCGCTCCGTCCCCGAGCGGCTCGTCCGCAGCATCCCCTTCTGGTCCGTCGTCGGCCTCCTGGTGCTCGGCGCCGTCATCTGGTTCAGCGGCGGCGGCAGCGAACCCCGCACGCTCACCCTCGATCGCTTCGAGTCCCAGGTGCGGGCCGGGAAGGTCCGCGACGCCGAGGTCGCCAACCGGTCCAACGTGGTGACGGGTCACCTGACCGACGGCACCGAGTACCGGACGGTCTTCACCGCCGACTACGGCGACGAGCTCACCGCCCTGCTGTTGCGGGAGGGCGTCGAGACCTCCGGCGACAACGAGGACGAGTCCGCGCTCGACGCCTTCCTCATCAACTGGCTCCCCATGATGGCCATCGTCGGGGTGTTCCTCTGGTACGTGATGCGCATGCAGGCCGGCGGCAAGGCCAACAAGTTCGCCCAGGCCCGCACCCGCAAGTCGAAGGGCGCGCCCGACGTCGGCTTCGACGACGTGGCCGGCATCGAGGAAGCCGTCGAGGAGCTCAGCGAGATCAAGGAGTTCCTCTCCGATCCGGACCGCTTCGCCGCCCTCGGCGCCAAGATCCCCCGTGGCGTGCTCCTGGTCGGTCCTCCCGGCACTGGCAAGACGCTGCTGGCCAAGGCGGTGGCCGGCGAGGCGGGCGTCCCGTTCTTCACCATCTCGGGCTCGGACTTCGTCGAGATGTTCGCCGGCGTCGGCGCGGCGCGTGTCCGCGACCTGTTCAAGCAGGCCAAGGCCTCCGCGCCGGCCATCGTCTTCGTCGACGAGATCGACGCCGTCGGTCGCCATCGGGGCACGGGCCTGGGCGGCGGCCACGACGAGCGCGAGCAGACGCTCAACCAGCTGCTCGTCGAGATGGACGGCTTCGACGCCGCCACCGGGGTCATCCTCATGGCGGCCACGAACCGCCCCGACATCCTGGACCCCGCCCTCCTCCGGCCCGGGCGCTTCGACCGCCACGTGGTGGTCGACGCCCCCGACCTGGCCGGCCGCCGGGCCATCCTCGAGGTGCACGCCCGCAACAAGCCGCTGTCGAGCGACGTCGACCTCGGCGTGCTGGCCCGCCGCACGCCCGGGTTCACCGGCGCCGACCTCGCCAACGTGGTCAACGAGGCGGCGCTGCTGTGCGGACGTCGCCGCGGCGACACCATCGTCATGGCCGACGTGCAGGCGGCGGTCGACCGGGTCATCGCCGGTCCCGAGCGCAAGAGCCGGGTCATGTCCGAGCGGGAGAAGTCCATCACCGCGTACCACGAGGCCGGCCACGCCCTGGTGGGCCACGTGCTGCCCCACGCGGACCCCATCCACAAGGTGTCGATCGTGGCCCGGGGTCGGGCCCTCGGCTGGACCCTGGCCCTGCCCACCGAGGACCGCCAGACGCACGGGCGTCGCGAGCTGACCGACCGGCTGGCCATGCTGCTGGGTGGGCGGACCGCCGAGGAGGTCGTGTTCGACGAGATCACCACCGGTGCCGCCGACGACATCGACCGGGCCACCCGCATGGCCCGGGCCATGGTGGCCGAGTACGGCATGAGCGAGGTGATCGGCCCGCGGCGGCTCGTCTCGCGTGACGACGAGGCGTACCTGGGCGGCACCAACCGGGCCGAGCACTCCGAGGAGGTGGCGGCGCTGGTGGACGAGGAGGTCCGTCGTCTGCTCGACGCGGCCCACGACCGGGCCCGGACCATCCTCACCGAGCACCGGGCTACCCTCGACGCCCTGGCGGAGGCGCTGATCGAGCGGGAGACCCTCGACGAGGACGACCTCGCCCCGATCCTCGCCTCCACCGGAGTCCCTGCATGACCGACCTCAACGTCCCGGACCCGCTGCCGCTGCGTCCGGAGCTGGCCCCGCAGGTGGACCTGGCCCGCATCGAGGCCGCCGTGCGCGAGATCCTGGCAGCCATCGGCGAGGACGTCGACCGCGACGGACTCCACGACACCCCCGCCCGGGTGGCCCGCATGTACGCCGAGACCTGCGCCGGGCTGCACGACGACCCGGCCCGCCACCTCAAGGTCACCTTCGACGCCGACCACGACGAGATGATCATGGTCCGCGACATCCCCTTCTACTCGTTGTGCGAGCACCACCTCGTGCCGTTCTTCGGCAAGGCGCACGTGGCCTACATCCCCAACGAGGACGGGCGGATCACCGGGCTGTCGAAGCTGGCCCGCCTGGTCGACGGCTACGCCCGTCGGCCCCAGGTGCAGGAACGCCTGACCACCCAGGTGGCCGAGGCCATGGAGGTGGCCCTCCAGCCGCGGGCCACGCTCGTGGTCATGGAGGCGGAGCACCTCTGCATGGGCATGCGGGGGGTTCGCAAGCCCGGGAGCTCGACGGTCACCTCGGCGGTCCGGGGCCTGTTCCGCACCGACGCCGCCGCCCGGGCCGAGGCCATGCGCCTGATCTGAGCCCGTCCGGCCCCGCTCCGGCGGAGCTCCGATTTGACGGCGGGGGGTACGCTTCGGCCCCGTGATCCCCCTGGTCATGGGCGTCCTGAACGTCACCCCGGACTCGTTCAGCGACGGCGGTGCCTTCCTGGGCCCCGACGCCGCGCTCGACCGGGCCCGGACCATGGTGGCCGAGGGTGCCGCCATCGTCGACGTCGGCGGCGAGAGCACCCGCCCGGGCGCCGAGCCCGTGCCGGTCGAGGTCGAGCTGGCCCGGGTCGTGCCGGTGGTGGAGGCGGTGGCCGACCTCGGCGTCCGTGTCTCGGTCGACACGCGCCGCGCCGAGGTGGCTCGGGCCGCGGTCGCGGCCGGGGCCACGCTGGTCAACGACGTGAGCGCGTCGTTGTGGCCGGTGGCGGCCGAGCTGGGTGTCGGGTGGGTCGCCATGCACATGGCCGGCGAGCCGCGCACCATGCAGGACGCGCCGCGCTACGACGACGTGGTGTCCGAAGTGCGGGACCACCTCGTCGAGCGGGCCGAGGCGGCGACGGCGGCGGGCGTGTCGGAGGTGTGGATCGACCCGGGCTTCGGCTTCGGCAAGACCGTCGAGCACAACGTGGCGCTCGTGGGCAGCATCGGCGAGCTGGTGGCCACCGGGTGGCCCGTCCTCGTGGGCGTCAGTCGGAAGCGGACGCTGGGCGTGCTCAGCGCTCGGGCCGACGTCTCGGGAGACGGCGACGAGACGGGGACCGACGACCGGCTGGAGGCCGGACTCGCCATGGCCACGTGGGCCATGGCGAGCGGCGTGGCGATGGTGCGGGCCCACGACGTCCGGGCGCACGTCCGAGCGGCCCGGGTGGTCGCCGGCGAGATCGAGCGAGCGGCCTGAGGGCCCGAGGAGACACGATGGCAGCGAAGGGCAAGTGGGCGCAGGGCATCACCCCCCGCCACTTCAACTGGGTGATCCAGGACCGGCTCGCGGTCTGCGAGCGGCCGGGTGGCTACGGCGCCAACCACCGCCGGGTACGCCGTCAGGAGGAGATCATCTGGATCCGCGAACAGGGGTTCGCGCCGGTGGTCAGCCTCATCCCGGCCAACCACAACCTCCACAACTACGACGAGCTGTCGGTCAGCTGGCTGCACCGGCCGTTCCCGGGTCACGAGGACTACCCGACCTACCTGGGTGAGCTGTACGCCGAGCTCAAGGCGTTGCTGGACGGTGGCGCCAAGGTGCTGGTGCACCACGAGGAGCTGGGCGATCGGGTGGTGGGCCTGATGGCGGGATACCTGGTCTGGGCGGGCCTCGTGCCCGAGGAGCCGAAGGCCATCTTCCTGATGGAGCACATCTGCAGCCGCCAGCTCGAGCCGAAGGGTCGCGAGATCGTGGCGGTCGCCGCCAAGCTCGCCTCGACGCGCGGGTGAGCGCGGTGGCGGATCGCATCGAGCTGCGCGGGCTGCGCGTCGCCGGTCGCTGCGGCGTGCTCCCCGAGGAGCTGGAGCGGGCCCAACCCCTCGAGATCGACCTGGACCTCGAGGTTGATCTCGCCCGGGCCGGCCACAGTGACGACCTCGCCCACACCGTCGACTACGGCGCGGTGTGCGCGAGCGTCGAGCGCCTCGTCGCGTCCGGCCACGTGGCGCTGCTCGAGCGGTTGGCCGAGCGGATCGCGACCGAGGTGCTCGGCGTGCCCGAGGTCCGCGCCGTCGAGGTGGCCGTCCGGAAGCTGCGGCCTCCGGTGCCCCAGCAGATCGACACCACCGGGGTGCGGATCCACCGGGTCCGACCGTCGTGAGGGACCGGTGAGGACGTTCCTGTCGCTGGGGTCGAACGTCGGGGACCGTCGGTCGCACCTGCGCACGGCGATCGACTCGCTCCCCGACGTGGTGGCGGTGTCGCCGGTGTACGAGACCGACCCGGTGGGCGGACCCGAGCAGGGTCCGTACCTGAACGTGGTGGTCCAGCTCGACACCGACATCGAGCCCTCGGCGCTGTTGGGCATCTGCCACCGCATCGAGGCGTCGGCCCACCGGGTCCGTGACGTGCGTTGGGGCCCGCGCACCCTCGACGTCGACATCATCTGGATGGACGGGGTCGAGCTGGACACCGAGCGCCTCACCCTCCCGCACCCGCGGTGGCGGGAGCGGCGCTTCGTCGTCGCGCCGTTGCGCGACCTGGCCCCCGACCTCGTCTCGGCGGCCGACGTGGAGCTGGCGGAAGGACGCGTCTGGTCGGTGGAGCCGCTCACGTGACCACTCCCGCGGTCCGCCGCGTCCGTGTCGTCGGTGGGGGGCGGGCCGCCGGCGCCTTCGCTCGGGCGCTCGAGGCCGTCGGCGTCGTGACGGCGCAGCTCGACGGCCGCTCACCCGAGGTGGCCGCGGCGGCCGAGGGCGTGGACCTGGTGCTGGTGTGCGTCAGCGACGGTGCGGTGGCCGAGGTGGCCGTGCGGGTCCGGCCCGATCCGGCGGTGGTGGTCGCCCACGTGTCGGGATCGCTGGGGCTCGACGTGCTGGCCCCCCACCCGCGGGTCGCCGCCCTCCACCCGCTGGCATCGTTGCCCTCGGCCGAGGTCGGCGCGACCGTGCTGCGAGCCGGCACGACGTTCGCGGTGGCGGGCGACCCCCTGGCGCGAGCGGTCGTCGAGCGCCTCGGCGGCCGGGCCGTCGAGGTGGCCGACGCCGATCGCGCCGCCTACCACGCGGCCGCCTGCATCGCCTCGAACCACACGGTCGCGCTCCTCGGCCAGGTCGAGCGGGTGGCCGCGTCGGTCGGGCTGCCGCTCGCCGCCTTCCGGGCGCTGGTGGAGGGCTCGGTCACCAACGCGTTCGAGCTCGGCCCCGCCGCGGCGCTCACCGGGCCCGCCGCCCGCGGCGACGAGGCGACCCTCGACCGTCACCGCGCCGCGCTCGACCCGAGCGAGCTGGCGGCCTACGAGGCGATGGTCGCCGAGGCTCGACGCCTGGCCGGGACCGCGTCGTGAGCCTGCACCGGGTGACGACGATCGCCGACCTGCGCGCCCGGCTCGACGACGTCCGCCGCGACGGGTCGACCGTCGGGTTCGTGCCCACCATGGGCTACCTCCACGACGGCCACGTGTCCCTGGTCGAGCGGTCGGTGGCCGAGTGCGACCGGACGGTCGTGTCGATCTTCGTGAACCCCCTCCAGTTCGCGCCGACCGAGGACCTCGCCGCCTACCCCCGCGACCTCGAGGGCGACGCGGCGAAGGCGGCCGCTGCGGGTGCGGACTGGCTCTTCGTCCCGTCGGTGGACGAGATGTACCCCGTGCCGGTGGCGACCACCGTGAGCGTGGCCGGGGTGTCGGCCGCGATGGAGGGGGCGTCACGCCCCACCCACTTCGCCGGGGTGGCGACCGTCGTGGCGAAGCTGTTCCAGATCGTGGGCCCGTGCCGGGCGTACTTCGGCGAGAAGGACTTCCAGCAGGTGGCGGTCGTGCGGCGGATGGTGGCCGACCTCTCGATGCCGGTCGAGGTGGTGCCGTGCCCCACCCTCCGTGAGCCCGATGGCCTGGCCCGCTCCAGCCGCAACGTCTACCTCGACCCCGCGGAGCGTGAGGTCGCTCCGGTGCTGCACCGGGCGCTGACCGCCGGCGCCGCGGCGATCGCGGCGGGCGAGGCCGACGCCGAGGTCGTGCGCCGTGTCATGGCCGGCATCATCGACGCGGCGCCGCTCGGCGAGCTCGACTACGTCGAGGTCGCCGACGCCGACACCCTCGAGCCCCAGGCCCGCTGCGACCACCGCAGCCGGTTGTTCGGCGCCGTGCGGTTCGGTCGGGCCCGACTGATCGACAACGTGGGCGTGCCCACGGGAGAGGGGCCCGCGTGAGCGAGCTCGACCTGTTGGTGCTCGGCAGCGGGGTCGCCGGACTCTCGGCCGCTGTGCGCGCCGCGGAGGTGGCCGGGCTGGCGGTGGGGGTGCTGACCAAGGCCGAGCTGGACCAGGCCACGACGCGCTGGGCCCAGGGCGGCGTGGCCGCGGCGCTGTCGGGGGATCCCGAGGAGGTCGACCTCCACTACGCCGACACCCTGGCCGCAGGCGTCGGCCTGTGCGACCTGGAGGCGGTCCGCGTGCTCGTCGACGAGGGTCCCGGCCGGGTCAACGACCTCATCGCGCTGGGTGCCCGCTTCGACCGCGACGCCGAGGGTCGCCTGGAGCTGGCCCGTGAGGGCGGTCACTCGGTGGCCCGGGTGGTGCACGCCGGGGGCGCGGCGACCGGCGCCGAGATCGAGCGGGCGCTCGTCGCCGCGGTGCGTGAGCGGGTGCAGGGCATCTTCGAGCGCTGGTTCGCCCTGGACCTGATCGTCGAGGGGGGGCGTTGCCGCGGCGTGCGGGCCGTCGCGCCCGACGGCTCGGTGTCGGAGGTCCGGGCCCGCCACACGCTGCTGGCCACCGGCGGGGCGGGGCAGCTGTTCGCGGTCACGACCAACCCCACCGAGGCCACCGGCGACGGGGTGGCGATGGCGCTGCGGGCCGGCGTGGCGGTCGCCGACCTGGAGTTCTTCCAGTTCCACCCCACCGCCCTCGCCCATCCGTCGATGCCCCGACCGCTGCTGTCCGAGGCGCTCCGGGGCCACGGGGCGCTGCTGCGCGACGCCCGGGGCGAGCGCTTCGTCGACGAGCTCCTGCCCCGCGACGTCGTCTCGCGGGCCATCACCGCCGTGATGCTCGAGCAGGACCTCGAGCACGTCTGGCTGGACGCCACGGTGCTGCCCCACTTCGAGCTGCGCTTCCCGACCATCGCCGCCGACCTCACCCGCGTCGGGCTGGACCCGGCGGCCGACTTCCTGCCGGTGGCGCCCGCCGCCCACCACCAGTGCGGCGGGATCGTGACCGACCTCGACGGGGCCACCACGCTGCCCGGGCTGTGGGCGGCGGGGGAGACCAGCTGCTCGGGGGTCCACGGCGCCAACCGACTGGCCTCGAACTCGCTGCTCGAGGGCATGGTCTTCGGGGCCCGGGTCGTGGAGGCGCTGGCCTCCGGGGTGGACGGCGCCTCGGCCACCGGGGCCATGCGCACGGCTCGGGGCGCCCGGACCGACGAACGCGTGGTGGGGGGCCGGTCGGTCGAGCTGGCGCCACTGCCCGAGCAGCGCTCCGCGGCGCCGGGGCCCGAGCAGGTCGCCGAGCTGCGCCACCGGCTCCAGCGGTCGATGACCCTGCACGCCGGAGTGCTGCGCACCGCCGCGTCGTTGGCCCAGGCCGGCGAGGAGCTGGCCGCGGTCTGGGACGCCCTGCCGGCCGACTCGACCGACCCGGCCACCTGCGAACTGGCCAACCTGGCCACCGTCGCCCACGCGCTGCTGGGCGCGGCGGTGGCCCGCGAGGAGAGCCGCGGCGCCCACGCCCGCAGCGACCACCCCCACACCGAGGAGCACCTGCGCTGCCGGCTGGTGGTGGGCGGTCGGTGAGCCACCATGGAGCCATGACCCGCTACGTCGACCCCCCCGTCACCGCGGTGCGCGAGGCCGTCCGCCGCGCGCTCGAGGAGGACCTGACGCCGCTCGGCGACCTGACCGCCGCGCTCGTCGATCCCGAGGTCACCACCGTGGCCCACTTCGGGGCGCGCCAGGCCGGGGTGGTCGCCGGGGTGGCCTGCGCCACCGAGGCCTTCGCCCAGGTCGATCCCTCCGTCGAGGTCGTCTGGGCACTCGTCGACGGCGACCGGGTCGAGGCGGGTGGCGTGATCGGCACGGTGCGAGGCCGCCTTGCCCCGGTGCTCACCGCCGAGCGCACGGCGCTGAACTTCCTGGGACACCTCTCCGGCGTGGCCACCCTCACCGCGGCCTACGCGGCGGCCGCCGCGGCCGGCGGGCCGGCGAAGGTGTGGGACACCCGCAAGACCACCCCCGGGCTGCGGGCGCTGGAGAAGGCGGCGGTGCGGGCCGGGGGCGGCCGCAACCACCGCGGCAACCTCAGCGACTGGGTGCTCCTCAAGGACAACCACATCACCGCGCTCGGCATCACCGAGGCGGTGCGCCGCACGCGCGACCTGTGGCCCGGGCGCAGCGTGCACATCGAGTGCGAACGGCTGGAGCAGATGGTCGAGGCCATCGAGGCCGGCGCCACCGCCGTGCTGCTCGACAACATGGCGCCCGACGAGGTGGCGGCGTGCGTGGCGGCGGCCCGGGCCACCGAAGCGGGTCGGCGCTGCCTGCTCGAGGTGTCGGGCGGCGTGACGCTCGAGACCATCGGCGCCTACGCGGCCACCGGCGTCGACCAGATCTCGATCGGGCGGATCACCAACTCGGCGCCCGTCCTCGACATCGGCCTCGACTGCGAGTGAGGCCCGGACCGAAGTGAGGGCCGGCCGCGCCGTCGTGGGAGGATGGCGCCCATGTTGCTGACCATCGACGTGGGGAACACCCAGACCGTCATCGGCCTCTACGGCGACGGCGGGGCCAGCCACGAGCTCACCGATCACTGGCGCCTCGCCACCAACGCGTCGCGCACCTCCGACGAGCTCGCCCTCCTGCTCAGCGAGTTCCTCGGGTCGGGTGGCTTCGACTGGAAGACCGACGTCTCGGGCGTGGCCATCAGCTCGGGCGTCCCCATGGTCACCTACGAGCTGCGCCGGATGTGCGAGCGCTACCTGGGCATCGAGCCGGTGGTGCTCGGCGCCGGCGTGAAGACCGGCATGCCCGTGCTCTACGACAACCCCAAGGAGGTGGGGGCGGACCGCGTGGCCAACGCGGTGGGCGCCTACGACCTTTACGGCGGGCCCACCATCGTGGTGGACTTCGGCACCGCCACCACCTTCGACGTCATCTCCGCGGCGGGCGAGTACCTGGGCGGCGCGATCATCCCCGGCATCGAGATCAGCCTCGACGCCCTGTTCGGACGGGCTGCCGCGCTGCGCCGGGTGGAGCTGGTCGAACCCCGCAGCGTCATCGGCAAGACGACCGTCGAGTCCATCCAGTCGGGCACCATCTACGGCTACTCGGCCATGGTCGACGGGATGTGCGACCGCATCGAGGAGGTGCTCGGCGAGTGCACCGTGCTGGCCACCGGCGGCCTGGCCGACCTGATCGCCCCGGTCGCCGAGTCCATCGAGCACGTCGAGCCGTGGCTCACCCTCCACGGCCTCCGCCTCGTCTGGGAGAAGAACCGACCGTGAGCGTCCCCTACGAGGCGACCGTCACCCACACCGCCCAGCAGGTCCTCGACGAGCACCCGGGCATCGAGCCGGGCACCGAGACCGGCGACCGCGTGGCGGTGGCGGGACGCCTGCTGCTCCGACGCGTCCAGGGCAAGTTGGCCTTCGGGACCCTGGCCGACCACACCGGGCGCATCCAGCTCTTCGCCCCGTCGCAGACCACGCCCGACTTCGACGCCTTCTGCGACCTGAACCTCGGCGACTGGATCCAGGTGTCGGGCGAGGTCATGACCACTCGCCGGGGCGAGCTGAGCGTGCGGGTCGACGGCTGGGAGCTGCTGGCCGCAACCCGTCGGGGCTTCCCCGACAAGTGGCACGGCATCACCGATCCCGACACCCGCTACCGCCAGCGCTACGTCGACCTGTGGGTGACCGAGGAGGCCCGCCGCACCTTCACCCTCCGGTCGCGCATCGTGTCCCTCACCCGGCGCTGGATGGAGGACCGGGGCTACCTCGAGGTGGAGACCCCCGTGTTCCACCCCATCCCCGGCGGAGCGCTGGCCAAGCCCTTCGTCACCCACCACAACGCGCTCGACCTCCAGATGTACCTGCGCATCGCCCCCGAGCTGTACCTCAAGCGGCTGGTGGTGGGCGGGTTCCCGAAGGTGTTCGAGATCGCCCGGGTGTTCCGCAACGAGGGCATCTCCACCCGCCACAACCCCGAGTTCACGATGCTCGAGTGCTACGAGGCCTACGGCGACTACCGGGTGCACATGGACCTGACCCAGCAGCTGGTGGCCCACCTGGCCATCGAGCTGCTGGGCACCACGCAGCTGACGTACCAGGACCGTCCGCTCGACCTGTCGGCGCCGTGGCGGCGCGTGACCCTCGCCGAGATCACCTCCGAGCACGTCGGCACCGAGGTCTCCGTCGACACCCCCGTCGACGAGCTCCGGAAGCTGTGCGACGCCCACGGCGTGCCCCACAAGCCCAGCTACGGCCCGGGCAAGCTGCTGCTGGAGCTGTACGAGAAGACCGCCGAGCACACGCTGTGGGCGCCGACCTTCGTCACCGACTACCCCAAGGAGGTCTCGCCCCTGTCGCGGGACCACCGCAGCCACCCGCTGCTCACCGAGCGGTTCGAGGGGATCGTGGCCGGCCGCGAGCTGTGCAACGGGTTCAGCGAGCTGATCGACCCCGACGAGCAGCGGGCCCGCTTCGAGGACCAGGTCCGCCAGCGCGATGCCGGCGACGACGAGGCCATGGTGGTCGACGAGGACTACCTGCGGGCCCTCGAGTACGGACTGCCCGCCACGGTGGGGCTGGGCATCGGCATCGACCGCCTGGTCATGCTGCTCACCGACTCGCACTCGATCCGCGACGTGGTGCTGTTCCCGACCCTGCGGCCCGAGCAGACCTGATCGGCGCGACCCGATGACCTCGGTGCGCCTGGCGGGCGTGGAGCGCCGCTTCGGGTCCACCGCGGTGTTGCGGGGCATCGACCTCGAGGTGGCCTCGGGCGAGTGCGTGGCGCTCCTGGGTCCGTCGGGGTGCGGCAAGTCCACCCTGCTCCGCCTGGTGGCGGGGTTGGACGAGCCGGACGCCGGACGGATCGAGCTGGGCGGGCGGGTCGTGGCCGATCCGGCCAGCCGCGTACCGCCCGAGCAGCGGCGGGTGGGGCTGGTGTTCCAGGACGGCGTGCTGTTCCCGCACCTGGACGTGGCCGCCAACGTCGGCTTCGGCCTCGACCGCGCCCAACGCCGCGGCGGTCCCCGGGTACAGGAGGTGCTCGAGCTGGTCGGCCTGGCCGAGCTCGCCGACCGCGACCCCGCCACGCTGTCGGGCGGACAGGCGCAACGGGTGGCGCTCGCCCGCGCCCTGGCCCCGCGACCCGAGGTGCTGCTGTTGGACGAGCCGTTCTCCAACCTCGACGCCCCGTTGCGCCACCGACTCCGGCGCGAGGTCCGCGACGTGGTGCGGGCGACAGGGGTCACCACGGTCTTCGTCACCCACGACCGCGACGAGGCCTTCCTGCTCGGGGATCGCCTGGCGCTGATGCACGACGGCCGGATCCTCCAGGTCGACCGGCCCGACGTCGTCTATCGGAGCCCGACGGATCGGTGGTCGGCGGAGTTCCTGGGCGAGGTGGTCGACCTGCCCGACGGCACCTGGGTCCGGCCCGAGCAGCTCGTGGTGGGTCCGCCGGGTTCGGGGACCTGGCCGGGCCGGGTGCTCGACGTCGAGTTCGCCGGTCCGACGACCACCGTGGTGGTCGAGGTGGCCGGCGGTGTCGCCGTGCGGGTGCAGGTCACCGGTGATGCCCCCACCCTCGGGGCGGAGGTGGCCGTGGCCCGCCGTTGAGCCCGCGTCTCGGTTCGGCGGGCCGGCGGCCTAGCGGGCCGCGGCCGCCTCGACCGACGCCAGCAGGTGGTCGGCGGCCGCCGACAGCCCGTCGACGCCGGGGCTGGTCGGCAGCTGGGCCAGCGCCTCGGTGGCCGTGCGGGCATGGTCGCGGGCGACCTCGATGGCCCCGTCCACCCACGGCCCGCCGCGCACCAGCTCGACGGCCGATGCCCGGGTGTCCTCGCTCATGTCGTCGGTCAACATGGCCCGCAGCTCGTCGCCACGGTCGCCGCGCAGGGCCCGGATGACGGGCAGGGTGTAGACGCCCTCGGCCATGTCGTGGCCGGCCGGCTTGCCGAGGGCCTCCTCGGTGGAGACCAGGTCGAGCACGTCGTCGACGATCTGGAAGGCCAGGCCGTAGGAGCGTCCGAAGGTGGTGAGGGCGTCGGTCTGGGTGGGCGGGAGCCCCGCCACGATGGCACCGATGCGGCAGGCGGAGGCCAGCAGCGCCGCGGTCTTGCCGTCGATGCTGCGGAAGTAGGCGTCCTCGTCGCGGGAGGTGTCGTAGGTGTGCTTGAGCTCCAGCACCTGGCCCTCGCAGAGCCGCGCGATGGTGGCGGCGAGCAGGCCCGCCACCTCGACGCCCAACGACGCCGCGATCTCCGAGGCCCGGGCCAGCAGGAAGTCGCCGGCGAGGATGGCCTTGAGGTTGCCCCACTCGGCGTTGACGCTGGCCACCGTGCGCCGGGTGACGGCGTCGTCCATGACGTCGTCGTGGTACAGCGAGCCCAGGTGGACCAGCTCCACCGACACCGACGCCGAGATCACCTCGGCGGCGGCCGGTCGCGAGTCGCCCAGGGCGGTGGCCGCGGCGGCGATGCAGAAGCCCGGCCGCACCCGCTTGCCCCCGGCTCGGATCAGGTGCGACGCGATCTCGGTGAGGTAGGGGTCGCTGCTGAGGGCCGATGCGAGCAGCTCGTCCTCGACGCGGGCCAGGTCGTCGAGCATGGTCGGCATGACCGAGAGGGGGTGGTTCGATCCGCCAGCCACCCGACGACAGTACCCCCGTGCCCGCTCGAGCCCCCAACGCCGCGGCTGTGACCGATGGCGGGACGGGCCGGGAACGCGGCGGTCCTCCCGGCGGTTGACCACCCTCGATCGTCGGTGGCCGCCGCGCTGAACGGAAAAGGGCACGGTTAGACTGGCGAAACGAGTCCCCAGGAGGCGCTCCGTGTTCGAACGTTTCACAGACCGAGCTCGCCGAGTCGTGGTGCTGGCGCAGGAAGAAGCACGCCTGCTCAACCACAACTACATCGGCACCGAGCACATCCTGCTCGGGCTCATCCACGAGGGCGAGGGCGTCGCGGCCAAGGCCCTCGAGTCGCTCGGCATCTCGCTCGAGGCCGTCCGCCAGCAGGTCGAGGAGATCATCGGCCAGGGCGGCTCGTCGCCGTCGGGCCACATCCCCTTCACGCCCCGGGCCAAGAAGGTCCTCGAGCTGTCGCTCCGCGAGGCGCTCCAGCTCGGCCACAACTACATCGGCACCGAGCACATCCTCCTCGGCCTCATCCGTGAGGGCGAGGGGGTCGCCGCCCAGGTGCTGGTGAAGCTGGGCGCCGACCTCTCGCGGGTCCGCCAGCAGGTCATCCAGCTGCTCAGCGGCTACCCCGGGCCCTCCGGCTCCGGTGGCGCCCAGCAGAGCACCGGCAGCGGCGAGAAGGCCACGTCCGGTGGTGGCGGTGGGGACACCCCCTCCGGCTCGCTCGTGCTCGACCAGTTCGGCCGCAACTTCACCCAGCTGGCCCGCGAGAAGAAGCTCGACCCCGTCATCGGCCGGGAGCGCGAGACCGAGCGCATGATGCAGGTCCTCAGCCGCCGCACCAAGAACAACCCGGTGCTGGTGGGCGAGCCGGGCGTCGGCAAGACCGCCATCGTCGAGGGCCTGGCCCAGGCCATCGCGGCCGGCAACGTCCCCGAGACGCTCCAGAACAAGCAGCTCTACACCCTCGACCTCGGCGCCCTGGTGGCCGGGTCCCGCTACCGCGGCGACTTCGAGGAGCGCCTGAAGAAGGTGCTCAAGGAGATCAAGACCCGCGGCGACATCATCCTGTTCATCGACGAGATCCACACCCTCGTCGGCGCCGGTGCCGCCGAGGGCGCCATCGACGCCGCCAGCATCCTCAAGCCGATGCTCGCCCGCGGCGAGCTGCAGACCATCGGGGCCACCACCCTCGACGAGTACCGCAAGCACCTCGAGAAGGACGCGGCCCTGGAGCGCCGCTTCCAGAAGGTCGTCGTCGACGAGCCGTCGGTCGCCCACACCATCGAGATCCTCAAGGGCCTCCGCGAGCGCTACGAGAACCACCACCGGGTCACCATCACCGACCAGGCGCTGGTGGCGGCTGCCAACCTGGCCGATCGCTACATCTCCGACCGCCACCTGCCCGACAAGGCCATCGACCTCATCGACGAGGCCGGCTCCCGCCTGCGCATCCGCCGGATGCAGAGCCCGCCCGACTACCGCGAGCTCGAGAACGAGATCGCCGAGGTCACCCGCAAGAAGAAGGAAGCGGTCGAGAAGCAGGACTTCGAGGAGGCCGGTCGCCTGCGCGACCGCGAGAAGGAGCTGCTGGGCCAGAAGGAGGCCCGCGACGCCGAGATGAAGGCCTCGGGCGTGGACCTCTTCGACGAGGTCGACGAGGAGGCCATCGCCGAGGTGCTCTCGCTGTGGACGGGCATCCCCGTCTACAAGCTCACCGAGGAGGAGACGGCCAAGCTCCTCCGCATGGAGGACGAGCTCCACAAGCGGGTCATCGGCCAGCACGAGGCCATCAAGGCCGTCAGCCAGGCCATCCGCCGCACCCGCGCCGGCCTGAAGGACCCCAAGCGTCCGTCGGGCTCGTTCATCTTCCTGGGCCCCTCGGGCGTGGGCAAGACCGAGCTGGCCAAGACGCTGGCCGAGTTCCTCTTCGGCGACGAGAACTCCATGATCACCCTCGACATGTCCGAGTACATGGAGAAGCACACCGTCAGCCGTCTGGTGGGCTCGCCCCCCGGCTACGTGGGCTACGAGGAGGGCGGCCAGCTCACCGAGGCCGTGCGCCGCAAGCCGTTCTCGGTGGTCCTCTTCGACGAGATCGAGAAGGCCCACCCCGACGTCTTCAACGCCCTGCTCCAGATCCTGGAGGAGGGTCGCCTCACCGACGCCCAGGGCCGCTCGGTCGACTTCCGCAACACCGTCCTGATCATGACGTCGAACCTCGGCACCGCCGACCTCCGCAAGGCCATGATCGGCTTCTCCAAGCGTGACGAGGCCGTCACCTACGAGAAGATGAAGGAGAAGGTCAACGAGGCGCTGAAGGCCCACTTCCGCCCCGAGTTCCTGAACCGCATCGACGAGACCATCGTCTTCAGCGAGCTGTCCAAGCCCGAGGTGACCCAGATCGTGGACTTCATGATCGCCCGGGTGGCCGTGCAGCTGGGCGGCCAGGGCATGGGCATCGAGGTCACCGAGGCGGCCAAGCTCCACCTCGCCGACAAGGGCTACGACCCCACGCTGGGCGCCCGCCCGCTGCGTCGGGCCATCCAGCGCCTGGTCGAGGACCCGCTCTCGGAGCGGTTGCTGTGGAAGGAGTTCCGCGCCGGCCAGATCATCCGGGTCGACGTCGAGCCCGACCCCGACAAGGCGGGCGAGCAGCGCGTCACCTTCGAGGGCATCGAGGGCTTCGTGCCACCGGCCACCGAGCCCGAGCCCGAGTTGGCGGCGGCCGGCCCGGCCGACGTCGTCGAGTGACCCGGGCGCCCCGGGGCGCCCATCAGGACCACCGCCAGGGGGCACGGGCTCGGCCCGTGCCCCCTGGCGCGTCCGCGACGACGTCGAGCCGTCCGGTGGCGTTGGCGGCGCGACCACGTACCATCGACGCCGGAGGAGGCGATGGTGGGTGAGACGACGCACCTCGAACGGGGACGGGACCTCCCGGCGCTGACCGGCGTGCGGGCGGTGGCCGCGCTCGGCGTGTTCGTGTCGCACATCGTGTGGATCCTCCCGGAGCGCCGGGGGGCGGTGAGCGGGTCGCTCCAGATCGAGCAGGTGCTGGAGTGGGGACGCCACGGCGTGACCCTCTTCTTCGTCCTGAGCGGGTTCATCCTCACGTGGACCGCGGGGCCGAGCGTGGCGACGGGGCGGTTCCTCCGCAAGCGGTTCGCCCGCGTGTGGCCGAACCACGCGGTGGTGTGGCTCGCCTTCGTGGTGCTCGGCGCCGTCGGCGTCACCACGGCGCTGCCCGACCTCCCCGCCATGGTGACCAGCCTGCTGCTGGTCCAGACCTGGGTGCCCGGACAGGGGTGGGCCAACGCCGTCAACGGCGTGGCCTGGACGTTGAGCTGCGAGGCGTTCTTCTACCTCGCCTTCCCGTTCCTGCTGCCGGTCCTGCGCCGCTGCGACGACCGGCAGGCCGCGGCGCTGGGGGTGGCGGCCCTCGGGGGCGGGACCCTGCTCAACGTCGTCTACCTGGCCCCCCAGGGCATCGAGGTGAGCACCTTCCCGCCCTTCCGGATCTGGGAGTTCGTGATCGGGATGGTGCTGGGCGAGCTGTTCCGCCGCGGGGCGATCCGTCGCACCTTCCCGGTGGGCGGTCCGCTGGTCCTGTTGGTCGTGGCCCTGGCCGCCGCCGATCTGGTCGACGCGCTCAGCGGGATCGCCACCCCGGCCGTGGCCGTGGCGGTGACCGCGATCCTGGCCCGCCTGGTGGCGGGCGACCTCGACGGGACCCGGCGCGGGCGGGGGCTCCGCTCGGCGAGGGCGGGCCACGCCGGGCAGATCTCCTACGCCTTCTACCTGGTGCAGATCCTGCCGCTCGAGGTCATGAAGTGGGTGGCCGGCAGCGATCCCTCCGGCGCGCTCGAACGACTCGGCTGGGGGTTGGTGTGGTTCACCGTCACGGTGGCGGCGGCGGAGGGGCTGCACCGCTTCGTGGAGCAGCCCGCGCTCCGCTCGATCACGGGGACCCGTGGAGCGGGGAGGCCGGTGCCGAGCGCCCTCTAGGCTCGCCGCCGTGGGCGGTCCCCGGTGGTGTCGGCAGCGTGGACGGAGCGTCGCCCTCGCGGCGGCGCTGCTGCTCCTGACGGCCTGTCGGGTGGATGGGGCGGTGCGGGTCGACGTCGGGTCCGACGGCGCCGGCACGGTGTCGGTCACGGCCCGGCTCGACGAGGAAGCGGCCTCCCGGCTGGGTGGCGAGGACCTGCTGCGCGTCGAGGACCTCGAGGCGGGGGGTTGGCGGGTGCGGACCCGCCGCGCCGGGGAGGGCGGACTGCAGATCGAGGCGACGAAGGCGTTCGGGTCGCCCTCCGCCCTGGACGACGTGCTCGACGAGGTGGGCGGATCCGACGGGGTCTTCCGGGACTGGACCGTCACCGTGGCCGACGGATTCGCCTCGACGACGCGTTCGGTCTCGGGGCGGGTCGTCCTGAGCGGTTCGTTGGAGCAGTTCGGCGACGCCGACCTCGCGGCGGCGCTGGACGGGCTGGCCGTCGGGTACGCCCCCGAAGAGCTGGCCGCGCTGGTCGGCCCCGAGGGCGACGCCGTGGGACTCGACGTGGTCGTCGCGGTCCCGGGCGCCGAGCCGCGCACCGAGCGCTTCCGACCTGCGTCGGGCGCCGCGGTCGACCGGCGGGTGGCCGTCGAGGCCACCCAGCGTGACACCGGTGCGCTCCGCTGGTTCCTGCTGGCGGCGGTGACCGCCGCACTCGGCGCCGTGGTCGTGGGGTTCCGCCTCCTCCGCCCACCACACCCACCTGGCCCCGCCCATGACCCCGACGCCGGCGCCTGAGCCCTCCGCGGTCGACGTCTCGTCGGCGCGCCCCACGCCGGCGACCCTGGTCCGTCGGATCGTGGGGGCCGCCGCCGTGGGGGCGGGCTCGGGAGTGGCCTCGACCGTCTTCCTCCGTTCGCTGTCGGTGGTGACCGACGCGCATGCGGCCCATCCCGAGCTGCTGTGGGCGCTCCCGGTCCTCGGTCTGGTGATCGGCCTCGTCGTCGCCCGCTGGGGTGGTCGCGCCGCGGGCGGCGTCGGCCTGACGATGGCCGAGATCGAGGACCTGCGGGGCGGGGTGCCGCTGCGGATGGCGCCGCTCGCGCTGGGCGGCACCTTGCTCACGCACCTGGGCGGCGGGTCGGCCGGCCGCGAGGGCACGGCCGTGCAGATGGCCACCGGGCTCACCGACGGGGTGGCCCGCCGGCTCGGGCTGCCGGTGGGGGACCGGCGGGTGCTGCTGATCGCCGCGCTGGCCGGCGGCTTCGGGTCGGTCTTCGGGGTGCCGTGGGCGGGGTTCGTCTTCGCCGTCGAGGTGGCGCCGACCTCGTGGCGACGTCGGCGGGATGCAGCGGCCGCGGCGCTGGTGGCCGCGTGGACCGGCCACGGCGTGGCGCACCTCCTGGGGATCCGCCACGAGGTGCTGGCGCCGCTCGGCCGGGTGGGCGCCGCGGACCTCCTGCGGGTGGGGGCGGTGGGGGTCGGGGCGGGGCTCGTGGCGGCGGCCTTCGTCCGAGGGGTCGCCGCCGTGCGCTCGCTGTCGGTCCGCCTGGTGCCCTGGGCGCCGGCCCGCCCGGCCGTGGGGGGCGCCGTCCTGGTCCTGGCCACCGTGCTGGCGGGCACGCGGGCGTACTCGGGGCTGTCGTTGCCCCTGCTGGACGACGCGTTGGCGGGTGCCCCGGTGCCCGACGCGGCCTTCGCGCTCAAGGCGCTGCTCACGGCGCTGACGGTCGGCTCGGGCCTGATCGGCGGCGAGGTGACCCCGCTCTTCGTCATCGGGGCCACGGGGGGCTCGACGATGGCCGGGCTGGTGGGCGGTCCCGCCGCGGTATTGTCCGGCGTGGGCATGGTCGCCACCTTCGGCGCCGCGGCCAACGCCCCGCTGGCGTCCGCCGTGATGGGCGTCGAGCTGTTCGGCTGGCACGCCGCCCCGGCGCTCGTGCTCGGCTGCCTGGTCGCCCGGTGGTGCTCGGGGGCGGGCCACCTCTACGCGCATCGCTGACCCGACCGCGCCCGGGGCGCTCCGGCGGGCGGGAACAGGTGTTCGATCCTGTCGGTGGTGGCCGGTAGCGTGGCGATCCATGACCGCAGCCACCCGGACCCGTCGCCGCACCCGCTTCGCCTGCATGGAGTGCGGCAGCGTCGCGCCCAAGTGGGTGGGCCGCTGCGACGGCTGCGGGCAGTGGAACACCATCGTCGAGGAGCCCGAGCCGGCGGTGGCGCCGCCGGCGCTCGTCCGACCCGTCACGCCTGCCGCACCCATCACCGACGTCTCGGCGCTCGACGCGCTCCCGGTGCCCACCGGGTTGGGCGAGCTGGACCGGGTGCTCGGGGGCGGGGTGGTCCCCGGTTCGGTCACGCTCCTGGGGGGCGAGCCGGGCGTGGGCAAGTCCACGTTGCTGCTCCAGGTCCTGGCGGGCACCGCCGCGGCCGATCGGCCCGTGCTCTACGTCACCGCCGAGGAGTCCGCCCAGCAGGTGCGGCGTCGGGCCGAGCGGTTGGGCGCGCTCCGCCCCGACATCTTCCTGGCGGCCGAGACCGACCTCGAGGCGATCGTCGCCCACGTCGATGCGGTCCGACCCGCTCTGGTGGTGGTCGACTCCGTCCAGACCATCGCGGACCCGGCGCTGGGCTCGGCCCCGGGGTCGGTGGGCCAGGTCCGCCAGTGCGCCCACCGTCTGGTGGGGCTGGCCAAGGAGCGCGGCGTGGCGGTGCTGCTCGTGGGCCACGTCACCAAGGACGGCACGCTCGCCGGCCCGCGCGTGCTCGAGCACGTGGTCGACACGGTGCTCTCGTTCGAGGGCGACCGCCACCACACGCTCCGCCTCCTGCGGGCGGTGAAGCACCGCTACGGCTCCACCCAGGAGCTGGGCCTCCTGGCCATGGGGGGTGCCGGGCTCGAAGCCGTCGCCGACCCCTCCGAGATGTTCCTGGCCGATCGCCGTCCCGGGGTGGCGGGCTCGGTGGTGGTGCCCGTGCTCGACGGGCACCGTCCCATCGTGGTCGAGGTGCAGGCGCTCCTGGCCCAGGGTGGCGGCATGCCGCGACGCTCCGTGACCGGCGTCGACCAGGGTCGCGTCGGCCTGCTGCTGGCCGTCATCGACCGCCGGATGGGCCTCCCCGTCATGGGTCTCGACACCTTCGCCATGGCGGTCGGGGGCGCCAAGGTCACCGAGCCGGGTGCCGACCTGGCGCTCGGGCTGGCCATCATCAGCTCGGTCACCGGCCAGGCCGTGCCCGCCGACGTCGTGGCGTGCGGCGAGGTGGGCCTCGGGGGCGAGCTCCGGTCGGTGGGTGGCATCGAGCGCCGCCTCGCCGAGGCGGCGCGGCTGGGCTTCCGGCGGGCGGTCGTGCCCCGGTCCACCCCCGCCCTCGACGTGGGCCTCGAGGTGCTGCGGGTCCCGACCCTCGACGCCGCCGTGGCGGTCCTGGGGCTCACCGGGTGATCTGCTCGCTCCCCGGTCCGCTGCGTCCGGTCGGTCGGTAGACTGCGCCGATGGCAGCCCGCCGCGCCAAGCCGCTCCTCGACGCCCTGGCCGCGGTCGCGCCCGGTCAGCCCCTGCGGGAGGGCCTCGACCGGATCCTGAAGGCGTCCATGGGCGCGCTCATCGTGGTCGGCGACGGCCCCGAGGTCCTCAACATCTGCTCGGGGGGCTTCCTGCTCGACGCCGCGTTCTCGCCGCAACGCCTGTCCGAGCTGGCCAAGACCGACGGCGCCATCATCCTGGCGCCCGACGCCAGCCGGATCGCCCGGGCCAACGTGCACCTCGTGCCCAACCCGAACACCCCCACCACCGAGACGGGCACCCGCCACCGCACCGCCGAGCGCGTCGCCCGCTCCATCGGGGTGCCGGTCATCTCGGTCTCCGAGGACATGGCCGTGCTCACCGTCTACATGAACGAGTTCAAGCACCAGCTCGAGCCCATCCCGTCGGTGCTGAACCGCTGCAACCAGGCGCTGCAGACCCTCGAGCGCTACCGCCAGCGCCTCGACGAGGTCGCCCTGCGGCTGGCCGCGCTCGAGATCGAGGACCTGGTGACGGTGCGCGACGTCGTGCTGCTGCTGCAGCGCACCGAGATCGTCATGCGCATCTCCGACGAGATCGAGCGCTACCTCGTCGAGCTCGGCTCCGACGGCCGCCTCGTCAGCCTCCAGCTGCGCGAGCTGATGGCCGGCGTCGAGGACGATCGCCGCATGGTGGTCCTCGACTACTTCCAGCCCGACGCCTCCTGGAACCTCGAGCAGGCCATGGCCACGCTGTCGGACCTCGAGATGGAGGAGCTGCTCGATCCCGAGGCCGTCGCCGAGGCGATGCACCTCTCGGGCGGCACCAAGGACGCGGACGGCAGCGTGCAGCCCCGCGGCTACCGCATGCTCTCGAAGGTCCCGCGCCTCCCCGAGGCGCAGATCAACCGGCTCGTCGACACCTTCCACACCCTCGACAAGCTGCTCCGTGCGGGCGTCGACGACCTGGCCGCGGTCGACGGGGTGGGCGAGATCTGGGCGCAGACCATCAAGGACGCCCTCTCCCACATCACCGAGACCTCCATCCTCGACCGCTACAATTGAGGCCCGTGCGCATCTCGCTGCCCTCCGGCACCCCGGCCGAGCTGGTGACCCCGGCCGACCGTCCGCCCACCCGGGGCCTGGTGCTCTGGCCCGACATCTTCGGGCTGCGGCCGCTCTTCGTCGACCACGCCCGTCGGCTGGCCGACACGCAGGGCTGGACGGTGTGCGTGATCGAGCCCTACCCGGGCCAGGAGCACCTCGACGTCGAGCAGCGCCAGGCGGCCGCCACGGCCCTGGTCGATGCCGACAAGGTGGCCGACGCGGTCGCCGCCGCCGACGCCTGTGGCGTCGAGCCCGTGGGGCTGCTGGGCTTCTGCATGGGCGGGATGTACGCCATGAAGTCGCTCGCCGCGCCGGGTCGCTTCGACCGTGCCGTGGCCTTCTACGGCATGGTCCGGGTGCCCGAGCACTGGCGGGGCGGCGGGCAGGGCGACGCCATCGACGTGGTGCGCCGCCGGGGCGACGCCGAGCTGCTGTGCATCTTCGGTGGTGACGACCCCTGGTGCCCCGACGACGACCAGGACGAGGTCGAGGCGGCCGGGGCCACCGTCGTGCGGTTCCCCGGCGCCGGCCACGGGTGGGCCCAGGACCCCGACCGTGACATCTACCGGGCCGAGGACGCCGCAGTGGCGTGGGCCCGGGCCGTCGAGTTCCTGGGCGGGACCGCCTGAGCGGCCCCGGCGTCACATCGCCCGGATCTCCAGCTGCCGCCGGTTGAGGATGCGGTAGCCGCCGCCGATCGGCTCCAGCCACTTCAACTTCACGAAGCTGGCGATCGCCTTGTTCACCCGCTCGCGGGACGCCCCGATGAGCCCGGCCAGCTCCTCCTGGGTGACGGGGATCTCGAAGTGGTCCTCGTCACCGGCGATCTCGAGGAGGTGCTTGGCCGTGCGGCCGGTCACGTCCAGGAAGAAGGCGTCGGCGAGCGCCTCGTCCATGTTCCGGAGGCGGCGGGTGAGCAGCCGGACGACCGTCCAGAGGCGGTCGGGCCGTGCCTCCCACATGGCGCGCAACGGCTCGTAGGGCAGGGCCACCACCGTCGACGCCTCGAGGGCCCGTGCCTCGGCGGAACGTCCGAGGCCGTCGAACAGGCTCATCTCGCCGAACAGGTCGCCGTGCTCCATCAGCGCCACCATCGACTCGCGACCGTCGACCGACTTGTTGCTGATGGCGACCCGGCCGCGGTCGACGACGAAGAGACGGTCGGCCACCGACCCCTCCTCGAAGATGACGTCGCCCCGGACGAGGTGCTCGATGCTGGCGTGGGCGAGGAGGTCGTCGAGCTCCTCGCCGCTCAGCTCGGCGAACCACTCGATGGACCGGAACAGCTCGGCGTCGACCACGGGAGGTGAATCTAGAGCGGCGGACGGGGGCCTCGTCACGAGACGGTGCCGGGCGCGGCCGTAGGCTCGCTGGCCGTGGACGGCACGGTGTGGACGATCGTGGTGGCCGCGGGCCGCGGCGAGCGGTTCGGCGGCCCGAAGCAGCTGGCGGACCTCGGTGGCGTCCGCGTCATCGATCTGGCCCTCGACGCGGCGCGGGCCGCGGGTGACGGGGTGGTGGTGGTGGTGCCGCCGGAGGGGACGGCGTGGGGGTTGGTGGCCGACGCCGTCGTGGTCGGCGGGGCCACCCGGTCGGCGTCGGTCCGGCGGGGCCTCGAGGCCGTCCCCGCCGATGCCGGCGTCGTCCTGGTGCACGACGCGGCCCGACCGTTGGCCACACCGGCCCTCTACGCCCGGGTGGTCGCCGCCGTGCGGGCGGGAGCGGAGGGGGTCGTGCCCGCCGTGGCGGTGGTCGACACCGTCCGCTCGCTCGACGGGGCGCCGGTCGACCGGGACCGGCTGCGCTCGGTGCAGACGCCCCAGGGCTTCCCGGCCGCGGTCCTCCGTCGGGTCCACGCCACCGGGGGCGACGCCACCGACGACGCCGGGCTGGTCGAGGCCGCCGGTGGGCGGATCGCGCTCGTCGAGGGCGAACGTGCCAACCTCAAGATCACCGAAGCGGCCGACCTGGCCGTGGCGAGCGCCCTGCGGGGAGCGAGGACGACCATGCAGCTGAGGGTGGGCAACGGGTTCGACGTGCACCGCTTCGCCGACGATGACCGCCCCCTGGTCCTCGGTGGCGTCCGCTTCGAGGGCGAGCGTGGGCTCGCGGGCCACAGCGACGCCGACGTGGTGGCCCACGCGGTGGCCGAGGCGCTGCTGGGTGCCGCCGGGCTGGGCGACATCGGCAGCCACTTCCCCGACACCGACCCCCGTTGGGCGGGGGCGAACTCGCTGGTGCTCCTGGCCGAGGTGCGGCGGCAGGTGGGCGAGGCGGGATGGTCGGTCGCCAACGTCGACTGCTCGGTGGTGGCCGAACGGCCGAAGCTGGCCCCTCGGCGGGTCGAGATGGAGGAGCGGTTGAGCGAGGTGGTCGGAGCGCCGGTGACGGTGAAGGGCCGACGGGCCGAGGGCATCGGCGGGCTGGGTCGGGGCGAGGGCGTGGTGGCGATGGCCACCGCCCTCCTGAGTCGCGAGGGCGTGGCGTGAGCGGTCCGCCCCGTCGTGGTGGCGGACCGGCCGGGGGGGCCGGCCGAGGGCCCGGTCGCGGGCGGCCGGCGCCGGCCTCCCGGGGCGGTCGCGGCGGAGCTCCGGCCCGGGGCGGTGCCGCGTCGCGAGGCGGCGCCCCGGCGCGAGACGGCGCCCCGGCGCGGGGCAGCCGGCCCCCGGCGCGGACCAAGGCCGAGCGCGGTCTCGGCGGCACCCAGGTCGAGGGTCGTCAGGCCGTGCGTGAGCTGCTGCTGGCCGGACGGCGCCGGGTGCACGAGGTGCTCGTGTCCGCCGAGATGGAGCGCTCCGACATCGTCGACGACATCATCGAGCTGGCCCAGGATCTGAAGGTCCCCGTGCGGGAGCTGTCGCGCCGGCGCCTCGACGCGGCCAGCCACACCGAGGCGTCCCAGGGCGTCGTGGCTCACGCGGCCCCGCTGCCCGAGGCCGAGCTCGAGTCGCTCCTCCGGCCCGCGGCAGGGGTCGAGCCGTTCCTGGTCGCGGTCGACGGGGTGACCGACCCGGGCAACCTCGGTGCCGTGTTGCGGACCGCCGAGTGCGCCGGGGTCACCGGTGTGGTGCTGCCCCGGCACCGGGCGGTGCACGTGACCCCGACCGTCACCAAGGCGTCGGCCGGCGCGGTGGAGCACGTCGCGATGGCCGTGGTCGGGGGCCTCCCCACCGCGGTCGAGCGCATGAAGGCCGCCGGTGTCCGGGTGATCGGCCTCGACATGTCGGGGTCCAGCACCATCCACGACGTGGCCCTGGGCGGCGAGGCCGTGTGCCTGGTGCTGGGCGCGGAGGGCTCGGGGCTGTCGCGGCTGGTGCGTCAACGATGCGACGACGTCGTGTCGATCCCGATGGCCGGCCAGCTGGGCTCGCTGAACGTCGCCACGGCCGGTGCACTGGCGATCTACGAGGTCGTCCGCCGCCGAGGTGCCGCAGCGCGGTGACCACCTCGCCGGCCCGCCGCGCCACTCGACGGCTCGCCGCCCTGGGCGGCGCGGCCGCGGTGCTCGTCGCGGGCGGCTGCACCCAGGAGGTGGTGACCCCCGGAGCGGCGGTCTCGACGACGGTCCCCCCCGAACGCACCGCGGTCGTCGGGGAGGAGGTGACCTCGGGCGGGGTCGAGCTCATCGTGCTCGACGTGACGGCGACCGACCGCAGCCCCGACGGGGTGCCCCGGGTGCGAGCCGTCGTACGGACCGAGAACGTGGACGACGTCGAGCGGCAGAACCCCGCGGTCACGCTGCGGTGCGCCGAGACCACCGCGGACGGCGACTGGTTCCGCGGGTCCACCTGGGAGCCCGGCCAGCTGCTGCCGCCCGGCGCGGTGAGCGAGGGGGTGGTGCTGTTGGGGTTCCCGCCGAAGGACGGTGCCCCGCTCTACAGCGTGGCCACCTGCACCGACGCCCACCTGGAGGTGGAGCTCGGTGGTCCGGGGGAGCAACACGTCCACGTCCGCTACGACGTGTCGGCCGACGTGGTCACGGAGTCCATCGAGCGCCCACGGGGGAAGGTCCTGCCGCTGCCGCTCGAGACCCGCTGAGCGTCGCCGGCCGCCGGGGATCGGGATCAGCGGCTCGGGTGGCCGACGGAGCGGGCGGCCGGAGACTCGGACCGCTTCCGGTCACGTCGTGCCGCCCAGCCGGCCAGCGTCGCGGCCCCGGCGGGCAGGGCCACCAGCAGTCGGCGTCCGGTGAGCGCCCGCCCGCAGTCCGCCTCGACGGACTGACGAGCGAAGTCGTCGTCGAGGTCGTCGCCGCTGCGCACGACGGGCCGTTCGGCCGCCGGCAACAGGGCCGATCCGCAGTTGGCCGCGCCGGCGCGGACGTCGGTGGTGCCGACGATGGCCGCGACGGCCATGAGCGCCGCCACCAACACCAGGAGCACCACGCGACGCACGCCCATGGGCACCGGACCCTACCGGCCGACCCCGGCGTGCCCGTGGCTCGCTAGCGTGGCGTCGCATGGGCAAGGTGCAGGCCGGGAACCGTCAGCTGCGTGGACGGACCGTTCCCTTCGATGCCGAGGTGGTGACCAAGGCCCGCAACTACATGCGCCTGGGGGCCGCGGCCAACGTCCGACTCTTCCGGGCCACCGGTGGCCGCCTGGGCAGCCGCTGGCGGGTCGGTCGGAAGTTCCTCCGCGGCGTGCCCGTCTGCCTGGTCACCACCCGGGGCCGCCGCAGCGGCCTCGAGCGCACGGTCCCGCTGCTGTTCCTGCGCGACGGCCGTGACGTGGTCATCGTGGCGTCCCAGGGTGGGATGCCACGGCACCCCGACTGGTACTTCAACCTGACCGCCCACCCCGAGGTCCGCATCGAGCTGCGGGGCGAGACCCTCGACGCGGTGGCCCGGGTGGCCGACCCGGACGAACGGGCCCGTCTGTGGCCCCGACTGCTGGAGCTCTACCCGTCCTTCGCCGTGTACGCGGCCCGGGCCGAGCGCGAGATCCCCGTCGTCATCTGCTCGCCGCGCTGACCGGCCGACCGGCCAACGCGGCGACGGGCGCCGGGACCGGCGGGGCGCCCACCAGGTCGGCGGCCGGGCGCGGTTCGTCGAAGACCGACCGGATGGGCACCGTGCCCGCCCAGTGGGGCCCCGCGAGGTCCTCGGGCTCGTCGATCGGGTCGCCGTCGCGCACCTTGGCCGAGACCTCGTCGAGGGACAGCGCCACCACCCGAGTCCGCCGGAGGTCCGATGTCGAGACCGGCCGTTGGAGCTCCCAGGTGGCGACCACGTGGTCCGACACCGCCCGCAACGCCCGCAGGACCTCGTCGGGATCGGTCACGGCCCGGCCCCGGCCGCGCACCACGACGCTGCGGTAGTTCATCGAGTGGTGGAACGGGGTGCGGGCCACCACGAGCCCGTCCACGATCGTGACGGTGGCGCACAGCTCACCCTCGTCGGACTCGCCCAGCAGGGCGTTGCCCACGGCGCCGTGGAGGTACAGCGTGTCGCCGACGCGGCCGTAGGCGAAGGGGAGCACGACGGGGCCCCGCGGTGTCGCGACGCCGACGTGCGCCACCAGGCCGGCGTCGAGCACGGCGTGGACCCTGTGGCGGTCGTAGTCGGCCCGGCCGGCACCCCGACGCACGGTGACGCGGTCGCTGGCGGGCCCGGGTGCGGTGGGTTCGGGGGACGACGGGGCGGGCATGGGGGCAGTGTGGCCGACGGTTCCGGCCGCGGCCGCCGGTTTTCCCGCGGGCGGCCGTCGTCGGCGGCGAAGATGGGGCCATGGGCATCGAGATCGACGAGGCGGTGGCGTCCTACCTGGCGCTGCGGGAGCGGATCGAGGCGGGGGAGGCCGACTGGATCGACCTGGCCGGCTGCTTCACCGACGACGTGGTCTACATCGACCCGGCCTGGGGGCGCGTCGAGGGCATCGAGTCGCTGCGGGAGTTCCTCGTCGAGTCGATGGCGGGGCTGGAGGATTGGCGCTTCCCGGTGCAGATGGCCACCACCTCGGGGTCGTGGGCCATCGTGAAGTGGACCCAGATCGTCCCCGCTCCTCGCGGTGGTGAGCTCCGCCACTCGGGTGTGTCGACCCTGCGCTACCGGGGCGACGGTCGATTCGACTACGAGGAGGACGTGCTGAACATGGTGCACGTCATCGAGGACCTGACGGCGTCGGGGTGGCGTCCGGGGCCCGGGTTCACGCCGCCGCCCTCCGCTCCGGTGCGGGACTGGTCGGCGCCGTCGCGCTGATCGCGGGCGGTCCGGATCCCCGGACCGGTTCCCGCGGACCGCTCAATTGCGAGTGGGCCGTGCCGACGGGTGAAGGGTTCCCGGCGCGCCGTCGCGGTGCGTCGCCGACCCCTCAGGAGCACTCATGTCCACCTCCGTCCGCGATGTCGCACGACGCATCGGTCCGCTCCGCGGCGGTGCCGTGCTCATGCTGCTGGGCACCTCCTCGTTCGTGGGCGGCCTGGTGGCCACCACGTCGTCCTCGCACGGAGGCGCCAGCTGCCCCAACGGCTCCACGCTGGTGGCGAAGTTCGAGTGGAGCGGCAACCGCTACCGGCTGGAGGAGGGGTCGGGGGTCACCATCTCCAACGGCACCACCTCGGGCGGGAACTGGTCCTCGTCGACGCCCATCTCGGCGATCATCGTCAAGGGCGGTCCCGGCTCGGTGACCACCACCTACGCCCCGCCCCAGAGCTCGGGCTCGTTCTCGCAGGCCGGCCTGCCCAAGGTGGGCAACGGCCGAACCCCCGACATCTCCAACGTCCAGTTCTGCCGCCCGAACGCGGTCACCACCACGACGGCCGCGCCGACGACCACCACCACGGCGAAGCCGACGACGACCACCGCCAAGCCGACGACGACGACGGCCAAGCCGACGACGACGACCGCGAAGCCGACCACGACGACCGAGGCGACCACCACCACGAAGGTGGACCCGACCACGACGACCAAGGTCGAGAAGACCACGACGACGAAGGTGGAGGAGACGACCACGACGACCGTGGCGCCGACCACCACCAAGGTCGAGGAGACCACGACGACGAAGGTGGAGGAGGAGACCACGACGACCGTGGCGCCGACCACCACCACGAAGGTGGAGGAGACCACGACGACGACGGTCCCGGCGACGTCGACGACCGTGGCGCCGACCTCGACCACCACGACGACGTCCAAGGTGGAGGGCACGGTGGTCACCAGCACCTCGATCGCCGAGGACGACGCCGAGGTCCTGGGCAACGAGGCCGAGCGGCCGCTGGCCGTGACCGGTGCGCCCTCGATCGTGATGGTCACCTTCGGCACCCTGCTGTTCCTGCTGGGCGCCACGATGGTGGGGGTGACCGGTCTCCGGCGCCGCCGGTCGGAGCCCTGAGCCCCGACCCTCACCGCGACGACGTGACGAAGCGCCTCACCGGCATCGGTGAGGCGCTCGTCGCGTCCGCGACCCTCGCCGTGGGCGTGGCGTCGGCGCTCCTGGCGGTCCCCGACCAGCGCATCGTCGGGGTGGTGGTGGGCGTGGGCGTGCTCCTCGGTGGGGTGACGACCTTCGCCGTGGGATCGCTCCGGCGGCACGGGGTCGACCCCGCCGACGGGCAGGCGGTCGACGGCCCGGCCATGTCGCCGCCCGGCGACGAACGCGGCGAGGCGGAGTGGAGCGTGCTCGTCCGTTGGGGCGACGAACCGCCGGCGGTCGCCACGGCGTCGATCGAGCTGGCCGCCCGGGTGGCGCCGGTCGTGGTGGCGGCGGTGGGACGGGCGCCCGACGACCTCGCCGACCTGGCGGTCCGGGTGGTCGTCGGGGCCGACCCGGCCGAGGCGTTCCGCCTCGGCGTCGAGGCCGTCACCACCCCGATCGTGCTGGTCGCCTCGGCCCGGGCCGTGCCCGATCCGGACGCGTGCGCCGCGGCAGCGGCACGGTTGGTCGGAGGTGGGGCCTCCTGGTACGTCGGGCGGAGCGAGCCGATCGGTGCCGGTACCGCCGATCCGCGGACCGAGGTGGGCGCTCGACTTCGGGCCGCGCTCGGTCGGGTCGGGGTCTGGACGTGGGAGCCCGACGCCGTCCTGGTCGACACCGGGCTCCTCGTCTCCCGGCCCCCCTTCGCCGGTCGACCGCTGGGTGGATGGCTCCGAGCCCGGGCCGCCGAGGGGCACACGGGTCTCGGTGGTGACCGCTGCCTGGCCCGCCGTGCCGAGCCGACCGGTGGGGCGGCACACGCCGCCTTCGTCGGCGCCCGACGGCGCGCCCTGGTGGCCGACCTGGTCACCGCCGCCCGGGAGCATCGTGGCTCCGGCCGGCTCGCCGCCGGGGCCCTCGCGGCGCGCGAGCTCGACGCCGTCGCCCTCCTCGCCGTCTCCACCGGGTGGTGGTCGACGCTCCTCACGGGCCGGACCCCGTGGGGTTCGGCCACCCTGCCCTACCTCGCGGTCGCCGCGGTCGTGCTGGCGGGCCGATGGCGCTGGGTGCGTCGCGTCGTCGGCGTCCCGGCGTCGGGCTGGGGCGACCTGCGTTCGACGATCGCCGGGTTGCCGTCGTCCCTGCTGGCGCTTCCGGCCGTGGTCCGTCGTCGCCCCCTGGCGGTGCGGGCCCCGGCCCCGACGCGGCCGCTGCTGTCGACGGCGCTGGTCGTGGCTGCTGTGGCCGGGGCGGGGCTGGTGGACCAGGCGTCGGGGGTGCGGCCGTCGGCGGCGGCCGTCGCCGTGGCGTTGTCGACCCTCGTGGTGCTGTGGGGCCTCGGTGTGCGGGCGCTGGTCGACCGGGCGTCGGGGCGCCAGGCGGTGCGGGTCCGGGCCGACGCCGCGGTCCGGGTCGGTTCGGGGCGTGGTCGGCTGCTCGACGCGTCCGTCGCCGGCATGGCCGTCCGGTTCGACGCCGGGTCGGCACCGTGGCAGGCCGGCGACGACGTCGAGGTGGACGTCGAGGTCGCTCCGGGTGCGACGTGGACGACGCGGGCCCGAGTGGTGACCCGTCGTCGTCGGCACGGTGCGACGGTCCTCGGGCTGGCCCTTCCCGCGCCCCCGCCCGAGCGCGGGCCGTGGCTGGATCTGGTGGTCCGTGCCGTGGCCGCCCCCGAGGTCGGGACGCGACCCGATCGGGACCTGGCGTCGCCCGACCCCGGAGAGGTCGGCGTCCGCCGGCGTGCCTGGGCCGACGTCGCGCTGGCGATCGCCGGCGTGGCGGTGACCGTGTTGGTGGTGGGCAGCCTGGGCCTGGTGCTGGCGGGCTACCAGCCGCTGGTCGTCCGCAGCGCCTCGATGGCCCCGACGCTGGGCATCGGTGATCTGACGATCGACGAGCCGGTCCCCGCGTCCGCGGTCCGACCCGGCGACATCGTGACCCGACCGGTCGGCGCCGGTTGGTCCGAGCGGCTGACGCACCGGGTGCGGGCCGTGCGCCCGGTGGGCGACGGGCTCGAGATCACCACGCAGGGCGACGCCAACCCGTTCGGTGAGCGGTGGACGGTGGCGCCATCGGCGATCCTCGGGCGGACCGTGGTGAGCATCCCCGGCATCGGGGCGCCGGCCCTGCTGCTGCGGACGGTCTGGTTGCGGGCCAGCGTGGTGGCCCTGGTGGTCGTGTGGGTCGTGGCCGCGCTGGCGCGGCCCCGTCGCGTCAGCAGTCGGCGAGCGTCTGCGGCGTGGTGATCTGACCCACGCCGTTCGGGCACACCGTGCGCTTGTAGATCACGTCGGTCAGGTTCGCCGCGCCGACGTCGAGTCCGGTCAGGTCGGCGTCGGTGACGTTGGCGCCGGTCAGGTTCGCGGCCCCCGCCGGGGTGTCGAGATCGCCGCCGTTGAGAGCGGCCCCGATGAGGCTCGTGGACACGAGCGAAGCCCCGCCCAGCCGGGCGTTCGACAGGTTGGCCCCGTCGAGGCGCAGCCCGGCGAGGTTCGCGCCGTCGAGCACGGCACCGCCCAGGTCCACCTTGGGTCCGACGAGGTAGCCGCTGCGCAGCGCGACCTCGGCGGGGAGCGCGGCGGGGGTCCCGACGATCCCACCACTGCGCACGCTGCTCACGACGGTGGTGGCCAGGTTGGCGGCGCCGAGCCGGGCACCCTCCAGGTGCGCGCCGGTGAGGTCGGCGCCGCGCAGGTCGACGCCGGTGAGGTCGGCTCCCGAGAGCAGGGCTCCGACCAGCACGGCGTTGCGGAGGTCGGCGGTTCGCAGGTCGCAGTTGCTGAGGTCGACGCCGAAGCCCCGCGCCGCGCACCGGTCCGGGATCGTCGTGGTGGTCGTGGGCGGCAGCGTGGTGGGCGGCGCGGTCGTGGGCGGCATGGTGGGGGGCACGGTCGGGGGGACGGTGTCCGGCGGGCGCTCCTCGGTGGCGCCCTGCACCGCCGGCGGGTTCAGGCGGGCCATGAGCTCGAGGTACTGCCCGAAGGTCATCAACCGGGCCCAACGACCGTTGCGGCAGGTGAGGACGTGGGAGTTGTCACGGGCGAAGCCCGACCGGCACCGCTTGCCCACCCGGGACGCGTCGCACGCCGTGAGCGACGCCAGCACGGCGAGCCCGACCACGACGGCGAGTGCTCGGACCGGTCGGCGGGAACGGTGGGGGGTGCGGTGGGACATGCGATCTCCCGGCCCGGTGGGCCTCGTCCCGAGGGTGCCGTCGGCGCCGTCGGGGGGCAAGCGGCAATTCTGCCCCCCGGTGGGGGCAGCGGTCAGGTCGCCGTCGGTCCGGGCGCGGCGAGCACTCGCGAGTAGGTGACCACCGCGTGGGCGACGAGGTGGTCGGGGTCGCCGTCGTGGAGCCGCACCTCGGCGAGGGCCTGGGTGCGCCCCGCCTTCAGCAGCTCGGCGTCGGCCACCAGCACGCCGGGCTCGGCTCGCCGCACGAAGTTGATGGACAGGTTGGTGGTGACCGCCAGGGCTTCGAGTCCCACCGCGGCCAGCACCACGGCGTAGGCGGCGCTGTCGGCCAGCATCATCATGGTGGGCCCCGACACGGTGCCGCCCGGACGGAGGTGACGGTCGTCGGTGGGCAGCGTGAGGGTCACGCCGTCGGCGTCGAGACGGTGGATCGTCCACGGGACGCCGCCGGGGAAGGCGCCGCCCATGAACGCCGTCAGCTCCTCGACGTCGACCCGGATCTCCACGGCGGCCGACGCTAGCGGCGGGTCCCGTCGGTGGCCGTCGGCGGTCTCTGCGACCATGGAGGTCGTGGCCACCCGGGCCGCGTGAGGGAGCACCCATGGCGTTCGGACAGAGCTCGGGCCCGCCGGCCTCGGCCAAGCAGGTGGCCTACCTGTCGTCGCTGGTCGAGGCGGCCGGCTTCGCCTCGTTCCGTGAGGCCCGCCACCCGCTCGGCCTCACCCAGCGCCAGGCCGGCGGGAAGTTCACCTCGCAGGAGGCCTCGGCCCTCATCGACCTGTTGCTCGCCGCGGCCGACGAGGACGGCGAGGGCGCGGAGGACCGCGACCGACCGCCCTCGTCGGCGCGCTCGCTGGCCGACGAGCGGGCGTTGGTCCGCATCGAGGAGGAGCGCGCCGCGCTGGCGGCCGGGCTGCCGGCCGAGGTCATGGTGCTCGAGCTCGAACGGCGCGGCTGGGTGTGCTCGCCGCCGCCGGTCCGCTGACCGTGGACCCGCACTCCTCCCAGACCGAGCCCCGCCGGGTGGCGGTGCGCGTCACCCGGGACGCACTGCGCCAGCTCCGCGGCGGCCACCCGTGGGTCTTCGACGCCTCGGTGGTGTCGGTCCCCGAGGACGCCGCGGCGGGCGACCTGGCCGTCGTGTTCGACGACAAGCGCCGCTTCGCCGCCATCGGGCTGTACGACCCGACGTCGCCGCTGCGGGTGCGCATCCTCCACCACGGCGAGCCCCGCACCATCGACGACGCGTTCTGGCGCGAGCGCCTCGGTTCCTCGGTCGAGCGGCGGGCCGAACTGGCCCGCTCGTCGGGCACCACCGGCTACCGGGTCGTGCACGGCGAGAACGACGGGCTGCCGGGGTTGGTGCTCGACCGCTACGACCGCACCTACGTGCTGAAGCTCGACACGGTGGCCTGGCTGGCCCACCTGCGGGCGATCGTGGCCGCCGTCGAGGAGGTGATCGGACCCGACGCGCTGGTGCTGCGCCGGTCGCGCCACGTGGCCGACCACGACCCCGCCCACGGCGAGGGCCAGGTGCTCCTGGGCGAGCTGCCCGAGGGCCCGGTGACGTTCACCGAGTCGGGCCTGACCTTCGAGGCCGACGTCGTGGCCGGGCAGAAGACCGGCTTCTTCCTCGACCAGCGCGACAACCGCCTCCGCGTGCGCGGCTGGGCGAGCGGCCGACGTGTGCTCGACGTGTGCTCGTGCACCGGTGGCTTCTCGGTGAACGCCGCGGCCGGCGGCGCCGAGCTGGTGCACAGCGTCGACGTCAGCCAGTGGGCCATCGACGCCGCGGTGGCCAACATGGCCCGCAACGCCGGGCGGCCCGCGGTGGCCGCGTGTCGTCACGAGGTCACCACCGGCGACGCCTTCGAGGTCATGTCGAAGATGGCCGCCCGGGGACGTCGCTTCGACCTGGTGGTCGTCGACCCGCCGTCGTTCGCCTCGTCGGCCCGGCAGGTGCCCGCGGCGCTCGCCGCCTACCGACGACTGGCCGAGCTGTCGGCCCGCCTCGTCGAGCGGGGCGGGCGGGTGCTGTGGTGCTCGTGCTCCAGTCGGGTCAGTGCACCCGAGTTCGTCGGCACGGTGCGCGAGGGCGTCGCCGAGTCCGGCAACCGCCTCGAGGACGTCGTCCAGTACGGCCCGGGGATCGACCACCCCGTCGGGTTCCCCCAGGGCGCCTACCTCAAGTCGGTCACCGCCAAGGTCGTCCGTCGCTGACGGGTGCTCAGGGGTCCAGACGCACCTTGCAGCACCCGGCCGAGCGGGCCGCGGCGGTGGCGTAGGCGTCGGCGGCGTCGTCGAGCGCGAAGCGGTGGGTGAAGATCCCCGAGGTGTCGAGGCGGCCGCTCTGCACTAGCGGCACCAGCTCGCCCCAGGTGCGATGCACCGGGGCCGTGGTCATGCGCAGGGTGAGGCTGCGGAACACGCCCATCAGCACGGGGAGGGGATAGGGCTCGAGGTCGTGCACGCCGACCACCGAGACCACCCCGCCGGGGCGCACCGACAGGAACGCCGCGTCGAGCGAGGCGTCGGTGGCCACGGCGTCGATCACGCTGTCGGCCCCCCGTCCGTCGGTGGCCTCGAGGACGGCGGCGACGGTGTCGCCATCGACCGCCTCGGCACCCGAGGCGGCGGCTCGATCGCGGCGGCCGGCCACCGGGTCGACGGCCAGCACCCGACCGGCGCCGAGGGCGATCGCCGAGCGCACCGCGCACAGGCCCACGGCGCCGAGGCCGAGCACCACCACGGTGTCGCCCGGCGCGATCTCGGCCCGCTGCGCCGCCACCCAGCCGGTGCCCAGGTTGTCGGTGAGCAGCAGCGCCGCCTCGTCGTCGACGCCGTCGGGGATCGGGAGGAGCTGGAAGTCGGCGGCCGGCACGGCCAGCAGGTCGGCCTGGCCGCCGCCCAGCTCGCCCGCCCCGAACACCTTGGGTCCGGAGTGGCAGCGGACCGGGTCGAGCGTGGCGCAGCCGGCGCAGTGCCCGCATCCCGCCACCGACGCCACCAGCACCCGGTGGCCCACCTGGAGGTCGCGCACCTCGGGGCCCGCGGCGACGATGCGGCCCACCACCTCGTGGCCGATCGGCACCGGGTACAGCTCGAGGTCGCCGTCGTAGAAGTGGAGGTCGGAGCCGCAGATGGCCGCCGCTTCGACGGCGACCACCGCGCCGTCGGGTCCGGGCGGTGCCGGATCGGGCAGCTGGTGGACGGCGACCCGGCCGGGTCCCTCGACGACGACGGCGCGCATGGCCGCACCCTACGGCCGGCCCGCAGCGAGTGATGGGTGCTCCCCCGGGCGCGCCGAGCGGGGGGTGCCTACGATCCCCGCGATGCGCAACCCCCACGCCGGGCTCCCCTTCTCCGCCGACGACCTGAGCGACGAGGAGCTGGCCGCCGCGCTGGAGGACCTGTCGATCCCGACGCTGCTCCTGTCCTGCGTGCACATGACCGGCGACACGTCGATCCTCGACGGGCCGCTGCGCCCGCAGGGCTGCTTCCTCAACGAGGTGCAGGGCTTCATGTCGGACGAGGACCGGGCCGCGGCGCGGGCGTTCGCTTTCGACGTCATCCGGGACTGGCGGGACCGGGGCTGTCCCGAACCCGAACCGCCCGATCCCGAGCTGTTGCACCGCATGATGAGCTGGCTGGTCGTCGAGGACGTGCCGGCCGAGTACGTCCCGATGCTGGCCGAGGAGATGGAGCTGGACGGCGTCGACGCCCGGGCCACCGCCGCGCCCGACCCGAGCGCCGCGGCCGAGCTGCCGGTGGTGGTCATCGGGTGCGGGATGTCGGGCCTCCTGGCGGCGATCCGCCTGGGCGAGGCCGGCTACCCCTACGTGGTCGTCGAGAAGAACCACGGGGTGGGCGGCACCTGGTGGGAGAACCGCTACCCCGGCGCCCGCGTCGACGTGGGCAACCACTTCTACTGCTACAGCTTCGAGCCGGCCGACCACTGGACCGAGTTCTTCGCCCGCCAGCCCGAGCTGCAGGCCTACTTCCAGGGCGTGATGGAGCGCCACGGCGTGGACCGCCACGTGCGCTGGGGCACCGAGGTGGTCGGCGCCACCTGGGACGAGGCGGCCGCCGGCTGGGCCGTCGAGCTGGACTCGGGCGAGGTGCTCCGGGCCCGGGCCGTCATCAGCGCGGTCGGTCAGCTGAACCGGCCGTTCGTCCCGGACGTGCCGAACGACTTCGCCGGCCCGCAGTTCCACACCGCCCGGTGGGACGACTCGGTGGACGTCGACGGCAAGCGGGTGGTGATGGTCGGAGCCGGGGCCACCGGCTTCCAACTGGCCCCGGCCATCGCCGAGCGGGTTGGCCACCTGACGATCCTCCAGCGCAGCGCCCAGTGGATGTTCCCCAACCCGAACTACCACGAGCCCACCGGAGCGGGCGTGCGCTGGGCCATCCGCCACCTCCCCTTCTACGGCCGGTGGTACCGGTTCCTGCTGTTCTGGCCCGGCTGCGACACCGGCTTCGTGGCGGCCAAGGTCGACCCCGAGTGGGGGCCGCAGGAGCGGTCGGTCAGCGAGGTCAACGAGGTGACCCGGGCGATCTTCGGTGACTGGATCACCAGCCAGCTCGAGGGTCGTCCCGACCTCGTCGAGAAGTGCCTGCCGGAGTATCCGCCCACGGGGAAGCGGACGCTCCAGGACAACGGGTCGTGGCTGGCCACGCTGCGGCGGCCCGACGTCGAGCTGGTCCGCTCGGGGGTGTCACGGCTGGAGGCCGACGCGGTGGTCGACACCGACGGCGTGCGCCACGAGGCCGACGTCGTCATCTGGGCCACCGGGTTCCGGGCCAACGACCTGCTGCTGCCCCTGCGCATCGTCGGCCGCGGCGGGGTGGACCTGCGCGAGCACTGGGGCACCCGACCCCGGGCCTACCTGGGCATGACCGTGCCGGGCTTCCCCAACTTCTTCTGCCTGTACGGGCCGGGCACCAACCTGGCCAGCGGGGGCAGCCTGATCTTCCACTCCGAGTGCGAGGTCCGCTACGTCATGCAGTGCCTGGGCGCGCTGGCCGCGGCGGGGCCGACGGCGTCGATGGAGCCGAAGGTCGAGCGCTACGACGAGTGGTACGAGCGGTGCCAGGCCGAGATGCGCACGCTGGTGTGGGCGTCGCCCCACATCGAGCACAACTTCTACCGCAACGCCGACGGCGAGGTGCACGGGCTCAGCCCGTGGCGCCTCGTCGACTTCTGGCGGTGGACCCGCGAGGTGGACCTCGACGACTTCGAGGTCCACCCCGGCTGAGGGTCGCGTTCCCTGGGGCTCCGTCGCTCAGGTCAGCGGGATCCGCTGGGTGAGGCGCAGGCTGTTGCCGGAGGGGTCGCGGAAGCCGCAGTCGATGCCGTAGGGGCGCGGCTCGGGCGTCTCGGTGAACTCGACGCCCTTGGCCGACAGCGCCTCGTAGTCGCGCTGGCAGTCGTCGGTCTCGAGGAACACGGTGCCGGCGAAGCCCTTGGCGGTGAGGGTGGCGATCTGCCGCTGCGTCTCGGCGTCGATCATCGGCTCGCCCGGGATGGCCATCAGCACGATCGCGATCTCGGGCTGGCCCACCGGCCCGACGGTCAGCCAGCGGAACGTGCCGAACTCGGGGAACGAGACGTCCTCCCGGAGCTCGAGGCCCACCTTCTCGGTGTAGAAGGCGAGCGCCTCGTCCTGGTCGTGGACCCAGACCTGGGTGGTGGCGATGCGCATGGGGGTGGACCTCCTGGGTCGTCGTGGTTCGTCGGGGTGAACCTACGGACGCGGCTCGGCGTCGGCCTCTCGAAACGTGCGGTTCTGGGGCCGCCCGTAGAAGCGCACCACGCAGCCCGGCAGCTGAGCGTGGGCGGCGGCGGGCGGATGGTCCGCCCGGTACTGGGTGGGGGTCCGCCCGTGTAGCCGGCGGAAGCTGGTGGTGAACGACCCGACGCTGGACAACCCCACCAGGAAGCAGATGTCGGTGACGCTGCGGTCGGTGTGGCGGAGCAGGAAGGCGGCCCGCTCCAGGCGGCGGGTCAGCAGGTAGCGGTGGGGCGTCTCGCCGAACGCCTTGGCGAACTCGCGGCTGAAGTGAGCCTTCGACAGTCCGGCGGCGCGGGCCAGGTCGTCCACGCCGATGGGCTCGGCGTAGGCGCGGTCGGCCAGGTCGCGGGCCCGGACGAGGTGGCGGACGGGGTGCACGGACACGAGGTCGGTCAGTCGCCCTCGTCGACGAGCGAGAGGTCGAGTCCGAGGAGCTCGAGGGTGGTCGCACCCGCCCGGAGGCGCTCGAACATGATGCGTTCGGCCTCGAGCTTCGCCCGCCCGGCGGTCACGACCTCGTCGAAGGCGGCGCCGGGCACCACGACGGCGCCGTCGCCGTCGGCCACCACCCAGTCGCCGGGTTCGACCGTCACGTCGCCCACCTCGACGGGGACCCCGGTGGCGCCGGCCCCGCGCTTGGTGGCGCCGGGGAGGGCCAGGCCGGTGGCGAAGACCGGGAACCGGTGGGCGGCCAGGGCGTCGATGTCACGTACGGCGCCGTCGATGACCAGTCCGGCGATGCCGCGGACCTCGGCCGCGGTGGTGAGCACCTCGCCCCAGTAGCCGACGTCCCGAGCGGCGCCGACCTCGGCCACGAGCACGCTGCCTGCTGGCGCCCGCACCACGCCCGCCTGGATGGCCAGGTTGTCGCCGGGCGTGCAGCGCAGCGGGAACGCGGGGCCGGCCAGCGCGGCGCCCGGCCAGATCGGGCGGATCCGCGGGGCCATCCGGCGCGCACCGCACTCGCCGAGGGTGGCGGCCCCCAGCGCCAGCAGGTCGTCGTTCCCCACGGCCGCGAACCGTAGCGGCGTGGCCTCGGCGTCGCTCGGGCTCAGACGTAGCCGAGCAGCTTGGCCGCCATCCCCCGCATGATCTCGGTGGTGCCGCCGCCGATGCCCAGGATGCGCAGGTCGCGGTAGTGGCGCTCGACCTCGCACTCGCGCATGTAGCCCATGCCGCCGTGCAGCTGGACGGCCTGGTCCACCACCCACGAGCCGTTCTCGACCGCCACGTTCTTGGCGAAGGCGATGGTGGCCATGAGGTCGGGCTCGCCCGCTTCGTGCCGGCGGGCCGCCTCGCGCGTGTAGACCCGGGCCACGTCGACGCGACAGGCCATCTCGGCCAGGGTGTGCTGGACGGTCTGGCGGGAGATGAGGGGTGCGCCGAACGTGGTGCGGTTCCGGCACCACTCGACAGTGAGGTCGAGGGCCCGCTGGGCGGTGGCGTAGGCCTGCACCGCCAGGAACAGCCGCTCGGTCTCGAAGTGGTGGACGATCTGGAAGAAGCCGGTGTGCTCCTCGCCGACCAGGTTCTCGACGGGCACTCGGCAGTCCACGAAGGCCAGCTCGGCGGTGTCGGAGCTGAGCCAGCCCATCTTGTCGAGCTTGCGGGTGACCGAGAACCCCGGGGTGTCCCGCTCGACGACGATCAGCGACACGCCTCGGGCGCCGGGTCCGCCGGTGCGCACGGCGGTGGTCACGAAGTCGGCCCGGGTGGCCGAGGTGATGAAGGTCTTGGCGCCGTTGATGACGTAGTGGTCGCCGTCGCGCGCGGCCGTGGTGCGCAGCCCGGCCACGTCGGAGCCGCCGTCGGGCTCGGTGATGGCGAGGGAGCCGATCATGTCGCCGGCGATCGTCGGGCGGACCCAGCGGTCGATCTGGTCGGCTCGGCCGCCGGCGATGATGTGGGGGAGCGCGATGCCCGCCGTGAAGAGCGAGGCGTACACGCCCCCGCCGCACCCCGCGTAGTGCAGCTCCTCGCAGGCGACCAGGAGGTCCACCGCCGACCCGCCGCCCCCGCCGACCGCCTCGGGGAACGACAGGCCGATCAGCCCGGCCTCGCCGGCCCGCTGGTGCAGCGACCGGGGCAGCTCGCCGTCGCGCTCCCACTGCTCGACGTGGGGGGCGATCTCCCGCTCGGCGAACTGGCGGACCATCTGGCGCAGGGCCAGGCGCTCCGGGGTGGTGAAGGGGTCGGTCACGGTGGCTCCTCGTGCGGTCGGCGTGCGGACGCTACCGCCGGCCTCCGATCGGGAGCTGGGTGAGCCCCAGTCGCCGCCGGCGTCGGTCCCACCGGGGATCAACCCGCACCCGTCCACCCTGACCAGTCGGGCCGCACCGCATCGATCGCCTCCAGAGCATCGGCGACCCGACGCTCGAGTGGGCCCTCGAGCACGACGAAGCGTCGGCCGCTCTCGGTGAGCGCCTCGACGAACCGTTCCGTCATCCACGACCGGATCGCCTCGCCGTCGCGGATCCCGTCCTGAACGAAGGGCACGCCGTCGTGGTGGGTCAGCAGGTAGAGCGGATGGTGCCGGGCGAGCTCGGCGACCTCGTCGCTGGCCGAGCCGACGTACCGCTCGTGCCAGATGCCGGTGGTGAAGGCATCGGTGTCGCAGACCAGGACCGGTCCGCCGAGCGCCGCGTGGTGATCCTCCTCGGCGTTCTGGGCCCGAGCGATGTCGACGAACTCGTCGCTCGGCCAGTCGAGGTCGTCCATCGACGGAGGTTCACCACCACGCAGCCGTGCTTCGGCCCAGGCGACGGCCAGCTTGTCGATCGTCCACGCCCGGCCCACCTCGGGCACCCACCGGGTCTGCCCGTGGGAGCCGCCGCGGGCTCGGAGCGCGTCGACGAGAGCGCGGGAGACGGTGGTCGTGCCGGTCGACTCGGCGCCGAGGACGACGACCCGCTGGGCGAGACCTCTGCGAACGGGAGGGGCCAGGTGGTCCCAGGCGGACACATGGTCGTCACGGACGGCGGTGCCGCTGATGGGCACGAGCGTGCGTCCGGGGTCGACCTCGACCGACGTGGCGCCGAACCGTCGGGCCAGCTCGGCGCCGTAGGGTTCGGAGCTGAACACCGCGGTCACGGGTTCGGCGGTCAGCGTGGCGAGGACGGCGCGGAACGCGGATTCGTGGAGGTCCCACACCTCGGCGCTGTCGTAGCCGATCGGGTGGGGATCCATGCCGCCGGCGACCATCACGTTCGGCAGGTCCGCGACGATCGAACGGAGCCACGCCACCCGATCGTCGAGGGTGATGGGTTCGTCGGGGTGGGCCAGCACCAGGACGGACACCCGGCGGCTGGTGGCCGCCGCGGTGCGGACGAGGAGTTCGTGGCCGGCGTGGGGCGGGAGGAACTTGCCGATGACGAGCCCGTGGTCGGTGGCGGTCATGGCGTCGCCGCCTCGGGGACGAGCTCGAGCGGTGCATCCATCGTCCTGGTCCACTCACGGAGCCCGCCGACGCAGAGGCAGCCGAAGACGACGTAGAGCAGGGCCGTCGGGTAGAGATCACGACTCAGGTACAGGGGCACGCTCACGACGTCCACGACGATCCAGATCCACCAGGACTCGACGAGCTTCCGGGCCTGGCCGTAGGTGGCCACGATGGCGAGGGTCATGGTCAGTGCGTCCCAGAACGGAGCGGGGGAGTCCGTCCGGGTGCCGAGCCACCACGTCCACGCGACGAGGAACGGGGCGCCCACGGCCGTCAGGGCTCCCCACTCCGACGGGCGGGTCCGCCGGACCACGGCGATCGGTCGGTCCTCGGGGTCGGTCCGCACCCAGGTCCACCACCCGATGCAACCCAGGGTGATGAACACCACCTGGAGGAACGCGTTGGCGTAGAGCTTGGCGTCGAGGAACAGCACCAGGAACAGGGCCGAGTTCAGGTTGCCCACGGGCCAGGTCCCGACGTGCTCGCGGGCCGCCCACCACACCGAGACGAGACCCGTCAGGTCGCCGAGGACCTCGGCCCACGTGACATCGACGCCGAGCACGTGGATCGCCGTGGTGTTGAGCCAGTGCACCAGGGTCGTCATGGCCTCCACCCTTCGGGCGGGCCGGCCGTGGGGTCGGTGGACCGGACGGCCGGAGCAGGAGGACCTCTCCTGTCACTCTGACGATAAATGGAGGCTGGCTTCTCGTCAAGGTGACGATTAACATGGAGACATGGCCCCTCCCCGTTGCTCGGTCGCCGTGGACCTGGTGGTCCTCACGGTGCAGGACGGTCGGGCTCGTGTGCTGGTGGTGCGACGGGCGATCCCGCCCTTCCGGGGCGAGCTGGCCCTGCCCGGCGGATTCGTCCTGGCCGACGAGGACCTGCTCGACGCGGCCGAGCGGGAGCTGGCCGAGGAGACCGGGCTGGTGGACCTGCGGGCGCACCTGGAGCAGTTGCGCACCTACGGCCGGCCCGACCGCGACCCGCGAGGTCGGGTGATCTCGGTGGCCTACCTGGCCCTGGTGCCCGACGCCGGCGTGCCCGTGTCGGGCTCCGACGCCGACGACGCCCGCTGGGTCGACGTCGAGGAGCTGCTGGCCGAGCCCGGCGCCCTGGCGTTCGACCACGCGACGATCCTCGCCGACGGGGTGGAGCGGGCGCGGGCGAAGCTCGAGTACACGTCGCTCGCCGCGGCGTTCTGCCCGCCGACCTTCACCGTCGCCGAGCTGCGAACCGTGTACGAGGCCGTGTGGGGGACCCCGCTCGACCCGCGGAACTTCCACCGCAAGGTCACGGGCACTCCGGGCTTCGTCGAGCCGACCGGCCGCACGACGACGCGCCAGGGCGGTCGGCCGGCACAGCTGTTCCGGTCGGGCCCCTCGGCCCGCCTGCACCCCCCCATGCTCCGCCCCGGTGACGGTGGATCGTGACCGGTGGCCCGGTGACCCCGCTGCTCGCTCAGCTGCGCGCCAGCCGTGCCATTGCGCCCGACGAGCTGCTGGCGGCCAAGGTCGGCCGGTGCGTGGGATGGTTCGCACGGGAAGGGCTCGACGCGGCGATCGTCGGCGTCAGCGGAGGCATCGACTCCGCCGTGGTGCTGGGTCTCCTTGAGGCGGTGCGTCGCGCCCCGGGGTCCCCACTTCGTCGGGTCGTGGCCTGCATCATCCCCGTCGAAGGCCCCGGCGGGACCGGCCAGCGCGACGCCGAGCTTCGGGCCCGGGCCGTGGTCGAACGGTTCGGCAGCGAGGCCTGGGTGGTCCCGTTGGCCGCCGCCCACGCGGCGACCGTCGCCGCCCTCGAGGCGGGGTCCGGGCGGACACTCGACGGCTGGACCGCCGGCCAGCTGCTCTCGGTGGAACGCACACCGGTCCTGTACGGGGCGGCGGCGGTGCTGCAGTCCGACGGCCACCGGTCGGTGGTGGTCGGCACCACCAACCGTGACGAGGGTGCCTACCTCGGCTTCTTCGGCAAGGCGTCGGACGGGGCCGTGGACCTGCAGGCGATCTCCGACCTCCACAAGTCCGAGGTCCGCGCCCTCGCCGGTCTGCTCGGCGTGCCGGAGTGCGTCACGTCGGCGCTGCCCTCGGGCGACGTGTGGGACGGGCGCACCGACGCCGAGATGATCGGCGCCGACTACGACGACGTCGAGACGGTGCTGCGGTTGCGTGAGCTGGGTTGGGACCCGCAGGTGGTCGCGGCGCGGACCGGCGACGAGCGGCTGGGTCGGGTGGTCGAGGCGGTCGAGCGACTGCACGCAGTCAACGCCCACAAGTACCGGGTGGGCAGCCCCGCCGTGCACCTCGACGTGCTGCACCGCGGCGTGCCGGGCGGGTGGAGCGACGAGGTGCTGACGGGTCGGCAGGAGCACCCGCCCGCGGCATCGCTCCCGGGTCGCTGGGACCCACCGCCGGTACGCCTCTGCGAGCCCGCCGGGCTGCCGGCCGTCGACCGACGGCCCGACCTGGTGGTGGGTCACGACGTGCTGGGTGTCGACGATCGGGCCGCGCTGTGCGCCGCGTTGGCCGACGCGCCCAGCGCGCCGGTGGGCGTGACCGGCCTGCCCGGGACGGAGGGCACCGGTTCGTGGCGGTCCACGGCGTTCGCCCCCGAGCTGGCGGACCAGCTGTGGCGTCACGTGGCGTCCCTCGTGCCGTCGGTGCTCGTGTGCGAGCCGACCGACGCCACCGACGCCCACCGGACGGAGGACCGCACCGGGCACCGCACCTGGCGGTCGGTCGGACTGTCCCCGCTCCTGCGGTTCATGCGGTACTCGGCGGGAGGCCGGCACTACGGCCACTACGACGCCGGGTTCGACTACGGCGACGGTCGGCGCACGCTGTGGTCGGTGGTGTGCTTCCTCCGGTCCGACGGCGAGGGCGGGGCGCTCCGGTTCCTCGAGGACCACCAGGGCGGGTTGCCCGTGTGGGAGCGGGACCACACCGATTGGGCCCGCGAGGCGACGCCGGACGAGGTGGTGGCGTCAGTGGTGCCCCGGGCGGGCACGGTCGTGGCCTTCCCCCACCGGCGCTGCCACGACGTCGACACCTGGCTCGGCCCCGGCGACCGCATCGTCATCCGCGCCGACGTGGTCTACGAGCGCATCCCCGACGGCCGGGGGCTCGGGTGAACCCGAAGATCGCCCGGGACCCGTTCTTCGCCGCCGTGGCGGAACGGTGGGGCGAGGATGCCGTCTGGGAGGCGGGCTTCTTCGAGGACGAGGACCCGGCCGACGCGCCGCTCGACGACGTCGGGTGGCTGTGCACGCCCACCGCCGCGGTGCGAGCCAGCCTGGCCGAGGCCGGCGAGGCGGCGGAGCCGGTGGTGCTGGTGGCCACCGGTGGGTTCTGGCCGCCGCACCACGGGCACGTTGCTCTGATGGAGCGGGCCCGTGAGGCGGTCGAGGCGGACGGGCGCACGGTGGTGGGCGGGTACCTCTCGCCGGGTCACGACGACTACCTGCGGCTCAAGTGGGGCGGGGCCGCCCCACCGGCGGCGGAGCGGCTGGCGGTGCTGCGGCGCCACGTCGCCGAACGGCCGTGGCTCGACGTCGACCCCTGGGAGGCGTTGCACCGGACCACGTCGGTGAACTTCACCGACGTCGTCACGCGTCTGGAGCGGTTCCTCCGGGCGCAGGTCGACGAGCGGATCCGGGTGGTGTTCGTCTGCGGTGGCGACAACGCCCGCTTCGCGCTGGCGTTCGCGGCTCGAGGAAGCTGCGTCGTGGTCGGTCGCCCGGGTGCGGAGGCCGAGCTGGCCCGGTGGCGGGCCGACCCGCGGATCGCCGGGTCGGACCGGGTGGTGTGGGCCGAGGGCGGCGTGCGGGCGGCTTCGTCGACGATGGGGCCGCCGCCCGACGTCGTTCCCGAGGCCAGTCGTCCGAGGCCGACGTTGCGCCTCCGGATGGAGGACGGTCGGGCGGTCGCCGGGCTGGGGTTGGACGACGGGGTCTGGCGAGCCTTCCAGACGGCGCTGACCGACCGGCTCGCGCTGGGCGTCGACGTCATCGGCGTGCCGATCGAGCAGCAACCCGCGGCCCCTGTGAACCGGCCGACCATCAGCCTCGACCCGATGACCCCGGGCACGGTCGACGTCGGGGTGAGCCGCTTGTTCGACTGCGGCGGGGCCCGGCACCTGGGCTACGTGGCCAGACCGGGGTCGCCCCCGGTCGAGGAGCAGCTGGCCGGAGTGTCGCCGGGATCGTGGACGCTCTTCGAGGACGACCGCATGAGCGGCGGGACGCTCCGCCACGTGCGGGAGCGGCTGGCGGCGGGCGTCGAGGTGGTCGAGGTCGTGCTCGGCATGGCGGTGGGCGGCGGGGAGATCGCCGACAGTCGGGACTTCCTGCTGGGCGCCGACCACGGCGGCCTGGTGATCGAGCTGCCTGACGGGTCGATCGGGCGGGCGCCGTACCTCCTGCCCTACGTCGACCCGTTCGTGCGGTGCGGCGTGCCCGCCGCCGACATCCTGCGGTTCAGTCGGGACGTGTGGGCTCTCAACGCGGCGGTCTTCGAGGGGACGGACCTCCGGGTGTCCGACCTGCACGAGTCTCACCGGAGGGTGCTGGGTCGGGCGGGTCATCCGGCGGAGGCGCGACTGGCCGAGGTGTGCCGGGCGCACGCCGCCGTGCTGTCGGGTCTGCTCCGCGACGGCTGAGCGGCGACCCCGTGTCGGTTTCGGCCGGTGGTTCAGGAGAGGGCGACCGCCACCGCCGGGAGCTCCACCGAGCTGCACCTCGGGCAGGGCCCGGCTGTCGCGCTCGGCTCCCCGGACTCGACGACGAGCCACTCGCTCGGGAGCCGTGACCGACCGTCCGCCGCGTACTCCTCATGCCGAGCGGCGAGGCGGCCCGTGCGGCCGGCTACCTGAAGGGGAGCTCCGGGTTCACCGTCGATTCCTCGACCGAAACGGGTCCGTAGACGGCTTCGTAGATGGCGCTGGCCTCGTAGACCCGCCCGCGAGAGCGGCCGGTGATCTCGGTGAGGTCCCCGCGTTCGACCAGCGCGTCGATCGCGGCCTGAGCCGTTGGCCGGGTGACGCCGATCGCGGCTTCCACACGGGACGCCGTGACGAGCGGGACGGCGAACAGCTGCTCGGCGAGCCGGACGACCGAGTTCGGTCGACCCTCGTCGAGCAGCTCGTTGCGGAGCTGATGTTGGAGCTCGACGAGGCGGACCGTTCGCTCCTCGGAGTCGCGTGACTGCTGTCGAACGCCGCGAAGGAAGAAGGCGATCCACGGCATCAGGTCACCCTTCTGGCTGGTGAAGAGCAGATGGTCGTAGTACTCACTCCGGTGCTGCTCGAGGAAGGCCGAGAGGTAGAGCAGCGGCTGGGGCAACGCCTCGCGCAGCACGAGCATCAGCGGGATCATCAGTCGGCCGATGCGGCCGTTGCCGTCGAGGAACGGGTGGATGACCTCGAACTGGTAGTGGGCGACAGCGAGCTGGACCAGGAGCGGCAGGTCGGTCTCGTGGAGGAAGCGTTCGAGGTCGGAGAGCGCGTGGTTCATCTCGTCGGGCGGAGGAGGGACGAAGACGGCGTCGTCGAGCGTGGTGCCGCCGAGCCAGACCGGGCTTCGCCGCAGCTCGCCGGGGCGGCGGTGCTGGCCCCTCGCTCCGTCGAGGAGACGTTCGTGCATCTCCCTGAGGAGCCGGATGGAGATGGGGAAGCCCTCACGGACGCGAGCGAGCCCGTGCTCCATGGCCACGATGTAGTTCCTGACCTCCGTCGCGTCCTCGGCCGCTTCACCTGGAAGTACCTGCCCGGCTTCGAAGCGGAGCAGCTCGCTCACGTCGGTCTTGGTCCCCTCGATCCGGGAGCTCAGGACTGCCTCGAGACGGAGGTGGGGTCCGATGAGCAGGTGCGGGTTGGGGATCAGGCGGCCCACGCCGCCGAGGCGGTGCACTGCGCCAGTCGCCTCATCGAGGAGCTTGATGACCTCGTCCGACAGGCTGAGTCGACGAGGCGCTTCCGTCGGGTGGAACGCCCAGTACCCCTCGGGAGCCTTGCGGACGCGCCCTCGGTCGGTCGACGTGAACGCATCGGGCCGCATGTCGCTCCTTCGTGAAAGCAGGCTTTCGGAACCTTCACTGTAACTAAAGCGATGTGCCATTCGCTTTAGTTGGCAGGTGGCGAGCGCAAGGGGGCTTTCCATCGGAGAGTGCCCGCCTGGCGAGCGTCCCGTCGACCTCGTCGCGAGGCTGGGCGGCTCGGTTCGCCCGCGAGATATCAGGCGATGGTCAGGTCTGACCTGGAGCCCGAACTCGGATTCGAACCGAGGACCTGCTGTTTACAAGACAGCTGCTCTGGCCAACTGAGCTATTCGGGCGGCGGTTCGCATCGTAACGACGCGAACCGCCGCCCGGTCCGGCTGCCGGCCGGCGCTCCCGTCAGGCCGACGGCGTCCAGCGGGGGTCGCGCCCGTTCCACGCGACCAGGCGCTCGACCGCCGTGGCATCGTCGCCCACCTCGACGGCGTTGGTGAACGGGTCGGCCCACGGGATGCCCTCGGGCAGCTGGGCCGCGAAGGCGTCCCACATCGGCCGCCGGTCGGCATCGGGCAGCTCCGAGTGGATGGCCGCCGACGCCACGGCCAGCACCTCGTCGCTCCAGACCGCCTCGACCCCGATGGCGGCAGCCAGGTCCCACGTGTGGGTGACGATCTCGTTGACGTAGATGGCGACGACGTCGGCGCCCGCCAGCACCGTCCAGGGCAGGGCGATCTCCTCGTCGAGGCGATCGTCCGCGTCGGCCCACGCCGCCGTCGACGCGCCGGCGGCCTCGCGCCACGCCGGCGCCCACTCGTCGGCGGCCAGCTCGGGTCCGGCCATTGGCCAGGTGGCGAGTTCGTCGCCCCGCCCGGCGCACGCCGTTCGGCCGATGGCCATGAGGAGGTGGCTCAGGAGCTCGCCCACGTTCATCTCGCTGCACGGCGTCGGTCGGTCGAGGTGGTCGGGCCGCACCTGGCCGATGACGTCGGCCGTGGTGGCGGCGGCCTCGGCCAGCTGGGGTCGGGGGTCGGTCGTGATGGTTCGTGTGATGGTCATGGACCCATGATCCGGTCCCAAACCGGACATCTGATGACCGGTTTGTGGGAAATGATGGGTTCGTGCGCGCCGACCGCCTCGTGGCCATCCTCCTCATGCTCCAGCAGCGCGGGCAGGTGACCGCGGCCCAGGTGGCCGAGGAGCTCGAGATCTCCGAACGCACCGCCCGCCGCGACCTCGACGCCCTCGGCATGGCCGGCCTCCCCGTCTACGCCACCCGGGGGCGCGGTGGCGGGTGGAAGTTGGCCGGAGGCGGCCGCACCGACCTTTCGGGCCTGACGGCCGACGAGGCCCGCGCCCTCTTCCTGGTGGCCGGCCCCCATCCCGACGCCACGCCCGAGGTCCGGGCCGCCCTCCGCAAGCTGGTCCGGGCCCTGCCCGAGCCGCTGCGCGACCGGGCCGAGCGGGCGGCCGCCTCGACGGTCGTCGACCCCGCCGCCTGGGGGCGCCGCCCGCGCCCCGCGGCGCCCGCGTTGCTCGCGACGGTCCAGGCCGCCGTCATCGACGCGGTGCAGCTCCGCCTCGACTACGTCGACCGCTCGGGCACCGCCACCACTCGGGTGGTGCATCCCCTGGGCGTCGTGGCCAAGGGCTCCACCTGGTACCTGGTGGCCGGCACCGACGCCGGCCGCCGCACGTTCCGGGTCGACCGCATGCGCGACGTGGCCGTGCTCGACGAACCCGCCGATCGTCCCGCCGACTTCGACCTGGCCGAGGCCTGGGCCGAGGTCGTCTCGGCCATGGACGCCCACCGCGCCCCCGTCGTGGCCACCGGGTGGGCCGACCCGTCGATCCTCATGCCGCTCGACCACGTCTTCGGGACCCGGGCCAGCATCGGTGCCGCCGGGCCCGACGGCCGGGTCTCGGTGGCCGTCCGTGGCCACGACGCCTTCGTGCTGGCCGCCGAGCTGGCCGGCTTCGGGGACCGACTCGACCTGGAGGCACCGAGCGAGGTCCGTCAGCAGCTGGCCAGCATCGGCGCCCAGCTCGTCGCCCGCTACTCGCCGCTCGGGTCCGGCGCGCCGACGGGCCCCACCGCCGGACGGAAGCGCTCCACCGGCGCCAACAGCTCGGCGAAGCGGTCGAAGGGCTGACCGCGCTGGCAGTCGACCACCAGGCCGGTCCCGTCCGCGCACGCCAGCGTCAGTCGACGGCCCAGTCCGTGGCCCTGGTCGTCGGCCACGGCCAGCTCGAAGTGGTCGAAGGCCGCGACGATGGACCGCATCTGCACCCCGTTCGAGTCGATCGCCACCACGCGGCGGTCCGTCACCGCGAGCACCATCGATCCGGTCGGGAACCGAGCCGCCATCCCGCCCTCCTCCGCCCGATCGCGGTCGGCCGCCCGCTCCAGCCGCCGGCGTCCGAACCGGGGGAGGAGGGTGAGGCTGGTCAGTCCGGCCAACCCGTAGGTCCCCCGTGGTTCGGCCAGGATCGCCGCCAGCACGGGTTCGCCTTCTTCGAGCAGGCGTGCCGCCCTGGCTGCCGTCCGCTTCGTGATGTCGGCCATCGTGTCCTCCGATCTCGTGGCCCAGCCCCGGAACGGTGGGCACGCGACCCGACGAGTCCGGAACGGTCATTCCCGGTGAGGGGTCCGGCGGTGGCGCGCGTGATACCCTAGGGGGTATGAGCACCACGACCTCCACGCACCGATTCCGTCGTTTCGCCGGCGCCGCCGGCCTCGTCGCCCTGGCGCTGGTCGTCCCGGCGTGTGGCGACGGCGGTTCATCGACCCCGGCGGCTGCCGAGGGCGGCGCCACCGCCCCGGGCGCCGCCTCCGCGGCCGAGGCGAAGCGCATCGGCGCCACGCCCATCGACGTGCGCACCCCCGACGAGTACGCCGCCGGCCACGTCACCGACGCCGAGCTCATCGACGTCCAGTCCGGCGACTTCGCCGACCGGATCGCCGAGCTCGACCCGGCCACCACCTACGTCGTCTACTGCCGCTCGGGCAACCGGTCGGCCGTCGCGGCGGGCCAGATGCGCGACGCCGGGCTGACCGTCCTCGACGGCGGTGCCCTCGGCGACATGGCCGACGCCGGCTGGCCCACCACCTGAGCGCCGCGGCTACACGGCGGGGGTCGCCGCGCCGCGGCCGCTAGGGTTCGACCGATGGCCACCTCGGAACGTCCCCGCGCCGCCAGCCGGTCGGCCACCCCGCAGAACTCCGCCACCATGGGCGTGGTGCTGGTCGCCGTCGCCCTCGTCGTCGGCCTCTTCCTGCTCCTCAAGGGCGGCACCTCCACCGAGACCGCCACCGAGGACGGCACGTCGGGCTCCGGCTCGGGCGCCGACACCGAGCAGACGACGACGGTGCCGCCGCCGGTCACCACGCCCCCGGCCCAGCTCGAGGTCATCGTGGCCAACGGTTCGGGCGTCAGCGGACGGGCGAAGGCCACCGGCGAGGTCCTGTCGGCGGTCGGCTACACCAGCAACTCGGCGGTCGACGGCACGCCCACCGAGGCCACCACCATCTTCTACATCGCCGGTTTCGAGACCGACGCCGCCGGGATCGCGGCCGCCATGGGCCTCGGTCTCGACCGGCTGGCCGCCATGCCGGCGCAGCCGCCGCTGAAGTCCAGCGAGCTGGGCACCGCCAAGGCGCTGGTCCTCGTCGGTCCCGACTGGGATCCGGCCAACCCGCCCGCTCCGACCGCAGGCTGACGCGCCGTCGTGGACGGGGTCGCCGCCGCTGCGCTCGCCCCGCTGGTCGCCTCGCCCCGCACGACGATCGTCGTCACCGACTACGACGGGACCCTCGCCCCGATCGTCGCCGACCCCGCCGCGGCCGTGCCCCACTCCCGGGCCGTCGAGCTGCTCGCCCGCCTCGCGGTCCACTACCGCAAGGTCCTCGTCGTCTCCGGCCGGCCGGTGTCCTTCCTCGCCGCCCAGGTGCGGGCGCCGGTGCACCTCGTGGGGCTCTACGGGCTCGAGGGCGCCGACCTCGGCGAGCGCTGGGAGCACCCCAACGGTGGAGCGTGGCGCGAAGCCGTCGCCGACGTGGCCTCCCGGGCTCGGGCACAGGGTCCCGAGGGCATGCGGGTCGAGCTGAAGGAGCTGTCGCTGACGCTTCACTACCGCGAGCATCCCGAGCTGGCCGACGAGGTCCGGGCCTTCGCCGAGCACGCGGCGGCCCGCGCCGGGCTGGCCTGCCGGCCGGCCCGGATGTCGGTCGAGCTGCACCCGCCGATCGCTGTCGACAAGGGCACCGTCGTCGAGGGCGCGGCCGACGGTGCGGCCGGCGTGGTCTTCATCGGCGACGACGTCGGCGACCTGTCCGCCTTCGATGCCCTCGACCGCCTCGAGTCCGGTGGCCTCCGGGTGGCCCGCGTCGCCGTCCGCTCGGCCGAGGCGCCGGCCGAGCTGTTGGCCCGCGCCGATGTCGTCGTCGAGGACAACGACGCCGTGATGGACCTGCTGGCCTACCTCGTCGATTCAGGCGACGCCGCGGCCAGCTGATCGGCCAGCCAGGCCCCGGCATCGCGGGTCGTGGCCCGCTCCACCCGCCGTTCCCACTGGGCGGCTCGCTCCTCGGCGTCGCGGTCGAGCGCCGCGGCCAGGGCGGCCGCCGTCGCCGACACGTCGAAGGGGTCCACCTCGTCGCACGTGCCGCGCAGCTCCTCGATGGCGCCGGCCCCCGAGGACAGCACCAGCGCCCCGGCCCGTTCGCTCAGGACAGTGGCCTCCTTCGCCACCAGGTTCAGCCCGTCCCGCGTGGGGTTCACCACCAGCACGTCGGCCAGCGCCATGGCGGCCACCGACCGGGGGTAGTCGTCGTCGGTCTCCAGCAGCACCGGCTGCCAGTCCGCCGTGCCCCACCGCTCGTTGACCGCCTCGGCCGTCGCCACGACGTCGGCCGCGTAGCGGCGGTAAGCCTCGACCCCCTGCCGCGACGGGTAGCAGAAGGCGCCGAAGACCACCCGGCCCCGGAGGTCGGGCCGACCCTCGAGCAGCTCGTCGAAGGCCCGGAAGCCACGCACGATGTTCTTCGACAGCTCCATGCGGTCGACCCGGACCACGAACGCACGGTCGCCCACCCGCTCGAGGAGCCGCTCGCGTGCCGCGGCGACCTCGGCCGAGCGCCGGGTGGCGCCCAGGGCGGCCACGTCCACCCCCAGCGGTGCCACGAAGGTGTGGGGCGGTTCGGCCACCGCGCACCGCGCCAGGCTGGCCCGGGCGTCGCGCACCCAGCGTTCGGTGTGGAACCCGAGCGCCGAGAAGCCGGCCAGCCCGGCGGCCAGCTCGGCGCGGACCTCGGCCGGCAGCATCTCGACGAAGGCCGGCTCGCCGAAGGGCGTGTGGTGGAAGTGGACCGTCCGCAGGTCGGGCCGCAGCTCCCGGACCATCGAGCCCACCAGGCTCAGGTGGTAGTCCTGCACCAGCACCACCGCGTCGTCGGTCGCCGTCTCGACGATCGCCTCGGCGAAGCGACGGTTGTAGGTCCGGAACGACGCCCACGCCTGGTGCCAGCGTCGGTCGAAGGCGGGCTCGCGGCTCGAGTCGCCGAGGTGGTGATGGCAGAACCACAGCGTCTCGTTGCTGACGCGGTCGTAGGCGTCGTCGTAGAGGTCGCGGTCGAGGTCCAACAGGACGACGCCGTCGTCGGCGGCGGTGCCCGTTCGGGCCGCCACCCGGTCGCCGTCGGTCATGGCCGCCGAGATCCACCGCGTGTCGCCCCGCTCCAGCAGCGGCGCCAACCCCGATGCCAGGCCCCCGCCGCCGCGGCGGGCTTCGGGGGTGCCGTCGTCGGTCAGCTCGTAGCTCACCGGGCCCCGGTTGGAGGCGATGATCACCGGCCCGACGTCCACCGGTCCTGTCTAGTCTCGCCCGATGCGCGCGGTGGTCGCCCCCGACAAGTTCCGGGGCACCGCGTCCGCATCCGAGGCCGCGGCGGCGCTCGCCGCACCGCTGCGCGAGCTGGGTGTCGAGGTCGACGAGGTGCCATTGGCCGACGGCGGTGAGGGCCTGCTCGACGCACTCGGTGGCGCCAACCGGCGCACGCAGGTGAGCGGTCCCCTCGGCGAGCCGGTCGACGCGGGGTGGCGCTTCGACGGTCGGACCGCAGTGATCGAGATGGCCCGGGCCTCGGGGCTCGAGCTGGCCGGCGGGGCCCGCCACAACGACGCCGTGGCCGCTTCCACCCGGGGAACCGGCGAGCTGATCGTGGCCGCGCTCGAGGCGGGCGCTCGCCGCATCGTGGTGGGCGTCGGCGGGTCGGCCACCACCGACGGAGGCCTCGGTGCCGTCGAGGTCGTCCCGCCGGCCCGGCTCCGCGGCGTCGAGGTGGTGGTGGCCTGCGACGTCCGCCTCGGCTTCGTCGACGCCGCGGAGGTGTTCGCCCCGCAGAAGGGAGCCTCGCCCTCGCAGGTGGCGCTGCTCCGACGGCGGCTGGACCGGCTGGTGGAGCTGTACCGGGAGCGCTTCGGCGTCGACGTCGCCGATCTGGCCTTCGCCGGTGCCGCGGGCGGGCTGGCCGGCGGGCTCGCGGCGCTGGGGGCCCGGTTGGAGAGCGGGTTCGAGCTGGTGGCCGACGAGGTCCGGCTGGCCGATCGACTGGAGGGCGCCGACCTGGTGGTCACCGGCGAGGGGTACCTCGACGCCGAGTCGTTCGACGGCAAGGTGGTGGGTGGGGTGGCCGAGCTGGCCGCGGCCGCCGGCGTCCCGCTCCTGGTGGTGGTGGGCGACCGTGACCCGGGGGTGGGCGAGGACCTCGACGTCGTCGCGCTGGTCGAGCGCTTCGGCCGCGAGGCGGCCACCGGCGACACCGAGCGCTGCCTGCGGGAGGCCGTCACGGCGTGGGCCGCCGGGCGTAGCTTCGGGCCATGACCAACCCGTTCGCCGCCCTCGACGCCACCGAGCAGGCCCGCCTCGTCCACGCCGGAGAGGTGTCGCCCACCGAGCTGGTGCAGGCCGCCGTCGACGCGGCGACCGCCCTCGACCCGCAGCTCAACGCCATCATCCATCCCCGCTACGAGCGGGCGTTGGCCGAGGCGGCCACCGTCGACCGCTCGGCGCCCTTCGCCGGCGTGCCCATCGTGCTGAAGGACCTCGACGGCACCTTCGCCGGCGAGCCGTACCACGCCGGCACCGTGCACCTCCGTGACGCCGGCTACGTCGCTCCGCAGTCCAGCTGGCTCTTCGAGCGCCTGGTGGCCGCCGGGTTCGTGGTCATCGGCAAGACCAACACGCCCGAGTTCGGCCTGGTCCCCACCACCGAGCCGGTCGCCCACGGTCCCAGCCGCAACCCCTGGAACCCCGAGCACTCCACCGGCGGCTCCAGCGGCGGGTCGGCCGCCGCGGTGGCGGCCGGCGTCGTGCCCGTCGGCCACGCCGGCGACGGCGGTGGGTCCATCCGCATCCCCGCCAGCGAGTGCGGGCTGGTCGGCCTCAAGCCGTCACGCGGTCGCATCACGCTCGGCCCCGGCGAGACCGAGTCGTGGGGCGGGCTCGTGGCCCGCCTGGCCGTCACCCGCTCGGTGCGCGACACCGCCGGGATCCTCGACGCGGTGCACGGTCCCGGACCGGGCGACCCGTCGTGGGCGCCGCCGCCGGCCCGCCCCTACGCCGACGAGCTGGCCGGTCCCTCGGGGTCGTTGCGCATCGGGTCGACCGTCGCCACCTCCGACGGGGTGCCCGTCCACCCCGAGGTGGCAGCCGCGGTCGAGCGGGCGCTCGGGCTGCTGCGCGACCTGGGGCACCGCGTCGACGACGCGTCCCCCTCCCAGATCGGCGACGAGGGCTTCTTCGCCGAGATGAGCGGCCACTTCCTCACCGTCTACCCGGTGTGGGTGTCCCAGGACGTCGACGAGCTGGCCCGGATGACCGGGACGCCGGTGGTCGAGGGCGGTGTCGAGCCGCTCACCTGGTCGCTGGCCGAGGCGGGCCGCGGCGTCGGTGCCGTGGCCTACGCCGATGCCATGGAGGGGCTGCGCTCGATGAGCCGCCAGGTGGCGGGCTGGTGGGCCGACGGCCACGACGTCCTCGTGACGCCCACGCTGCCCGACCCGCCGCCCCGCCTCGGCGCCTTCGACGCCACGCCCGACAACCCGCTGGCCGGCATGTTCGTGGCCACCCGGGTGGTCATGTACACGATGCCGTTCAACATCACGGGCCAGCCGGCGATCTCGGTGCCGTTGGGGTGGACGTCGGACGGCCTGCCCCTCGGGGTGCAGCTCGTGGGCGCGGCCGGGCGGGAGGACCAGCTCATCGCGCTGGCCGCCCAGCTGGAGGCCGCCGCGCCGTGGGCCGACCGTCGCCCCGGCATCTGGGCCGGCTGAGTATCCCGAACATGCGTTGCTCAGGCCGGGATTCCGGCCTCAGCCACGCATGTTCGGCGGGTGTGGCTCAGGCGGTGCGGGCGAGGTAGCTCTCGACCTCGACCAGCGGGGGCCGCTCCGCGAACTCGACCGGCGTGGTCGAGGCCAGGCCGCGCAGGAGGACCGTGTCGTCGACGATGCCGGGCTGGGCCCGTTGCAGGATCGTCTGGGCCACCGCCGTGGCCTGGGGCGAGAGCTCGACGAGCGGCCGGTTGCGGTGGTGGCGCACGTCGAGGTCGACCTGGGCCAGCCCGTCGAGGCCGAAGCGCCGGCTGAGGTCGATGAGCAGGCCGACGTCGACGCCGTAGCCGCACACGAACGGGACCTGCTCGAGCACCGCGCGCCGGCCGCCGTACTCGCCCGACAGCGGCTGGTGGATGCCGCACAGCTCGGGGAAGAACATCGACAGCAGCGGGCGGGCCACCAGCTCGGTGACGCGTCCGCCGCCCTCGCGGTCCTGCTCGGGCCGGCGGTAGTGGCCCTTGACGAAGCACACCGACGGGTCCTCCAGCATGGGGCCGAGCACGCCGCGCACGAACCGGGTGTCGAACTGGCGGATGTCGGCGTCGCACCAGACGACGATGTCGCCGCGGGCTTCGTGGAGGGACTTCCAGAGCACCTCGCCCTTGCCGTGGCCCTCGCCGTGCTCGACGAGGATCTCCTCGGCCGCCACCACCCGGGCACCGGCTGCGGCCGCCACCGCTGCGGTCCGGTCGGTGGAGTGGTCGTCGACCACGACGACCTCGTCGACGACGCCGCCCTCGACCAGCTCGGCGACCAGGAGACGGACGATGTCGCCCACGGTGGTGGCCTCGTCGCGCGCCGGAAGGCAGACCGAGACGGTCTGGTCGCCCTTGATGCTCCGCAGCCGCTCGACGGGGAACTCGGCGTGGTGGAACGTTCGGATGGGGGGCGGGCCCGAGGGCCCGGTGACGACGTTCATCTCCGCCCCCTCCCCGGGGCGCCGCGACCCTCACGGCGAGGACGGCAACCTATCCCGGCACCCCGGTCATTCCCACCCGACGATCCCGCCGGCGAACCGCCCACGCCCGGTCGGGAAGATGTCCCCGCCATGGGCGTGTTCTACGATCCGCCCGCACCGTCGACCAGCCGAGGACACCCCCATGAGCGTCGCCATCCGCATCCCGACCACCCTGCGCACCCTCACCGGCGGGCAGTCGTCGGTGACCGTCGAGGGCGCCACGGTCCGAGAGGTGCTGGCCGCGCTCGACGCCGCTCACCCGGGGTTCGCGGAGCGGCTCATCGACGAGGCCGGCGAGCTGCGTCGCTTCGTGAACGTGTTCGTGGCCGACGACGACGTTCGCTTCATGGACGGGATGTCCACCCCGGTGCCCGACGGCGCCGAGGTGTCGATCATCCCCGCCGTCGCCGGCGGCTGATCCCGGGCCCCGCTCCGGGCTCAGCCCGGCTCGACGTCGCGGCAGGCCCGTGACGCGGCCCGGCCCAGCTCCAGCAGCAGCGCGGGGTGGGCGGCGGATCGTCGCGTCAGGTGGACCGTCGTGATCCCGAGCAGCGCGTCGTGGCGCGCCCGCGCGTCGGCGTCGATGCCCTCGAGGCCGACGACCTCGAGCGCGCCGAGCACCGACTGCACGACCTCGGCGGTGAGCGACGTGGCGAAGACCACCTCGGGCCCGTCCGGGTGGTGGCGGACGAGGCGGTCGCCGAGCGGCTCGACGAAGGGGCTGGCCAGGTCCCAGCCGCCCACGTCGATCAGCCAGGCGGGCGGCTCGCCCCGGCGATGGGCCTCGATCGCCTGGCGGAGGTGGCACGGCGAGAGCACGGGCACGAAGGCGGGGTCGTGGCTGACCCGCGCCGTGCGGCCGTCCCGGAGGTGCAGCTTGAGGCAGAGGCCGGGCACGGCGTGGGCCAGGGCGACGGCCCGGCGGAACGCAGGCGGGGTGAGCAGGCGGTGGAGGGCGACGTCGGTGTCCGTCATGGGAGTTAGGCTTGCCTAACTCATCTCGGTCGTCAAGCCCCCCTGGGATCTTCCGGCGGGGTGTTAGCACTCACGCCGATCGAGTGCTAGATTTTTCAGCACTCTCACCGTGCGAGTGCCAACCCGCCCGCTGCGGGGGCACCCGAGCCACAAGGAAGGTCCCATGGCCAAGCAGATCACCTTCGACGAAGAGGCACGCCGCAAGCTCGAGTCGGGCATGAACCAGCTCGCCGACGCCGTGCGCGTCACCCTCGGCCCCAAGGGCCGCAACGTGGTCCTCTCCAAGAAGTGGGGCGCCCCCACGATCACCAACGACGGCGTGTCCATCGCCAAGGAGATCGAGCTCGACGATCCGTACGAGAACATCGGCGCGTCCCTGGTGAAGGAGGTCGCCAAGAAGACCGACGACGTCGCCGGTGACGGCACCACCACCGCCACGGTGCTCGCCTGGTCGATGGTGCGCGAGGGCCTGCGGAACCTGGCCGCCGGCGCCAACCCCATGTCCATCAAGCGGGGCATCGAGGCCGCTGTCGAGGCCGCCGTGGCCCGCATCGGCGAGGTCTCCATCGAGGTCGAGAACAAGGAGCAGATCGCCCAGGTCGCCTCCATCTCGGCCGCCGACCGCGAGATCGGCCAGATGATCTCCGAGGCCATCGACAAGGTGGGCAAGGACGGCGTCATCACCGTCGAGGAGTCGCAGACCTTCGGCATGGAGATGGACCTCGTCGAGGGCATGCGCTTCGACAAGGGCTACATCTCGCCCTACATGGTGTCGGACCCCGAGCGCATGGAAGCCGTGCTCGACAACCCCTACATCCTCTTCGTCTCCTCGAAGATCTCGGCCGTCCGCGACCTCGTGCCGGTGCTCGAGAAGGTCATGCAGGGAGGCAAGCCCCTCGTGATCATCGCCGAGGACGTCGAGGGCGAGGCCCTGGCCACCCTCGTGGTCAACAAGATCCGCGGCACCTTCAACTCGGTCGCCGTCAAGGCCCCCGGCTTCGGCGACCGCCGCAAGGCGATGCTGGCCGACATGGCCATCCTCACCGGCGGCCAGGTCATCTCCGAAGAGGTCGGCCTCAAGCTCGAGAACGTCGACGTCTCCCTGCTCGGCCGCGCCGAGAAGGTCATCGTCACCAAGGACGAGACCACCATCGTGAAGGGCGCCGGGGCCAAGGAGGACATCGACGGCCGCATCGCCCAGATCAAGATGGAGATCGACAAGACCGACTCCGACTACGACCGCGAGAAGCTCCAGGAGCGCCTGGCCAAGCTCTCCGGCGGTGTCGCCGTCCTCAAGGTCGGCGCCGCCACCGAGGTGGAGCTCAAGGAGAAGAAGCACCGCATCGAGGACGCCGTCTCCACCACCAAGGCCGCCATCGAGGAGGGCGTCGTCGCCGGCGGTGGCGTGACCCTGCTCCGGGCCCAGGCCGCGGTCGAGGCCGTCATCGAGAAGCTGGAGGCCGACGAGGCCACCGGTGCCCGCATCGTCGCCAAGGCGCTCGAGGGCCCGATCAAGCAGATCGCCGAGAACGCCGGTCTCGAGGGCGGCGTGGTGATCGAGCACGTCCGGTCCCTGTCGAAGCCGTCCGAGGGCCTCAACGCCGCCACCGGCGAGTACGAGGACCTGGTCGCGGCCGGCATCATCGACGCCGCCAAGGTGACCCGCTCGGGCCTCCAGAACGCGGCCTCCATCGCCGCCCTCTTCCTCACCACCGAGGCCGTCGTCACCGACGCCCCGGAGAAGAAGGCGGCCGCCGCCCCCGGCGGTGGCATGGGCGACATGGACTTCTGAGCCACCGGCTCACCTGCACCGATCCAGCGAACGGGCCGGCCCTCCGGGGCCGGCCCGTTCCGCGTCCCGGTGGCCGGATCCGTGGGCGCGACGTCGTGGACGCCACGGCACGGAGTGGGCAGGATCGCTCCATGCTCGACCTGCGCCCGTCCTGTGAGCACTGCGACGCCGACCTCCCGCCCGACGCGCTCGATGCTCGGATCTGCACCTACGAGTGCACGTTCTGCGCCGCCTGCACCGACGGCCTCCTGGGTGGCGTCTGCCCGAACTGCTCGGGCGAGCTGGTGGCCCGGCCGGTCCGGCCCGACGCCCTCCTGATCGTGCACCCGCCGTCGACCGATCGTGTCCACCGCCCTGCCGACCTCGACGCCCACCGGGCGATGCTGGCCACCCGAGCCCTCGGCGCCGACCACGGCGGCGTCCCGCTCCGCCGCTACGTCGACGCCTGGCTGGCCGGCGACCTGGCCACCGTGGTCGACGGCTACGACGAGTCCTTCACGTTGCACTACGCGGGAGCGCACCGCTTCGCCGGGACCCACGTCGGGCCGGACGCCGCGCTGGCCGTGCTGGCCGAGGTGTCGGTGCTGGCGCCGCGTGAGCTGGTCTCGGTCGACGAGGTGCTGGTGGGGGACCGGGGCGCGGCGGTGGCCGTGACCGAGCGGTTGGCCCGCGACGGCGAATCGGCCGAGGTCCGCCGGCTCCTCCGCTACCGCATCGCCGGTGGGCGCTTCGTCGAGTGCTGGCTGCACGAGCTCGACCCGGCCGTCGTGGACCACTTCTGGCGCTGACGTCCCGATCTGGAATGGCGGTTCCAGGTCGGCTCCGTACCTTCCGGCCCGGAGCTGCGGCACGGGGCCGCGGCCGGCCGAGAGGAGCGTCGACGTGGCCACCTGGAAGAAGAAGATCGAGAAGTCGGTCGGCGGCGACATCGAGGCCGGCGAGGTCCTCGTCGAGGGGATGCTGCTGCAGCCGTCGGGGATGGTGAAGGGGCTGGTGGCCAAGGAGGTGGGCGGCCTGGCCGGCGCCGCCATCGCCTCCCGGATGGGCCGGTCCGCCGAGGACGCGACCGCGCCGATCGGCGGGACGGCGGCCGCGTTCCCCGACGGCCCGATCGTGGTCGGGCTGACCGACCGCCGCCTGGTCGCGTGGAGCTGGGCCAAGCTCACGGGCAAGCCCAAGGAGCTCCTCGCCGCCGTGCCCCGGGAGTCGGTGGCGGCGATCGACCTCGAGAAGCAGTCCGCCACCTATCGGGTGACGGTCACCTTCGGCGACGGGAGCTCCCGGGTCTATGAGGCCCCCAAGCTGGGCAACCAGGCACCCGAGTTGGTCGAGGCGTTCGCCGGCCGTTGACGCGGTGGACCCGGTGCTCCACGCTGAGGCCCGCCGTCCCGACCGACTGTCCCGACCTGCTGTTCCGACCTGCTGTTCCGACCTGCCTTCCGTTGAGCCGACCCGTGTACGACCTCCTCGACCTCGACGCCCCGATCGAGCACCGACTCCGCCGCCCGGCCACCACGGCGTCGGCGCGTGCGATGGTCGACCGGGTGGTCGACGTGGCGGCCCGGCTGTGGAGCGAGCGTGATCTCGAGGAGATCACGGTCCTCGAGATCTGCAACGAGGCCGGCATCTCGATCAGCTCCTTCTACGCCCGCTTCAGCGGCAAGGACGAGCTGATGCGCGCGGTCCAGGACCGGTACCGCCACGAGGTCCGGCGTCGGATCGCGGCGGGGGCGCTGGCCTTCGACTGGTCGATCCCCGACCTCGAGGTGCTGGCCCGGCGGGCGATCCGGGAGTACCTGGCGATCCGTCTCGAGTTCGCCTCGATGTACCGGACCATGGCGCGCCTCGAGGCGCGCCACCCCGAGGTGCGCACCACCTCGCGGACCGAGGACGAGCTCGCCTTCTCCACGCTGGCCGAGCTGTACGTGGCCACCCGGGTCGCCGACGGGCCCGACCGGGCCGAGGCCGCCCGGCGGGTCGCGTTCCTGGGCCGGGTGGTGGTGGCGGTGGCGAACGACCTGGCCGGCTTCCAGCGCACCTTCACCGGAGGCGTCGACGGCGAGCTCGACCGGCTGGCCGCGCAGCTGGGTGAGCTGTGCGCGTCCCACCTACGGGACCTGGACCGCAGCACCCCGGTCTGACGGAAGCGAGTCGTCGGCTTCGGTCGGGGCGGCCGGTTGTCGGTGGTGTGGTGTTGGATGGACGGCATGTCATCGAACACCAGTTCGCAACCAACCGAGATGGCGCTGACCAGCCCGCGGGTCCGGTCGTCGGTGGCGGCCGGGCTGCGCGAGGTGGTGGCGGGGTTGGAGCCGCGTGAGGTGCCATTTGCGGTGGCGGCGGAGGTGTTGGCGGCGTTCGTGGAGGTGGAGCGGGCCGCGGCGTCGGGTCGTCTGTTGGTGACGGCGCGGGCGGCGGAGGCGGGGGAGTGGGAACGGGCCCGTGCTGGGTCGCCGGCGGAGTGGTTGGCGGCGCAGTTGGGGACGTCGACGGGGCGGGCGAAGGCCGAGCTGGTCACCTCCGAGCAGTTGGGTTCGTTGGCCGAGACGGCGGGTGCGGTTCGGGCGGGGTTGTTGTCGGCGGAGCAGGCGGGGGTGGTGGCCGATGCGGCGTCGGTGAACCCTGGTGCCGAGTCGGATCTGGTCGCGCATGCCCAGCGGGAGTCGCTGACCCGGACCAAGGCTGAGGCGGAGCGGCGGAAGGCCGAAGCGCGGTCGGAGGATGAGGTGGCGGCTCGGGATGCTCGGGTGCGTCGGGAGCGTCGGGTGCGCTGTTGGTACGCGAACGGTGCGGGTCATCTGGAGGCGGTCGGGCCGGTCGCGGCGATCAAGGACATGGAGGCGTGGATCAACCAGCAGGTCGACGGGACGCTGCGCCGCAAGCGTGACGTCGCCGATCGTGAACCGGCCACCGCGTTGCGGTTCGACGCCCTGATGGGCGCCGCCGACACGGCCGGTGCGGGCCCCGGTGAGTCCGCTGGGCGCCGGGCGAAGCAGACACCGGTGCGGCGTCTCACGTTGGTGAAGGTCGATCTCGCGGCGTTGGTTCGGGGGCAGACGTGGCCGGGGGAGCTGTGTGAGATCGGTGGCCTGCCGGTGTCGGTGGCGGAGCTTCGCCGCACGATCGGCGACTCGATGTTGCATCTGGTGCTCACCAACGGCGACGCGGTCGTGGATGTGGTGAACCTGGGGCGGAAGCCGACCGTCGCGCAGATGTTGGCGAAGCTGTTCGCCGACTCGTGCTGTTCGGTCGAGGGTTGCGATCGGGCGGTCCGGCTGGAGTTCGATCACCGCGACGACTGGGTGCGCACGTTGACCACGAGGTTGGCGTCGTTGGACCTGGTGTGTGATCACCACCACCGGCTCAAGACGTTCGAAGGCTGGGCGCTCGTCGAGGGCACGGGGCGACGGGCGATGGTCCCACCGACCGACCCCCGCCACCCCGAGTACGGAAAGAAGCAGGCGACCGCGCCACCCTTGGTGCCGGTCCGCCGACCCGAAGCCGTCGAGCCCACGCCCGAGGAGGCAACGGGCAGGAGCACGCCCACGGCGAGCGCGCCCACCCGCCCCCGCTCAGCGACCCCGGCGGCCGCCCCGTCGGCGAGGCTGGCCGAGCTCACCGGGCGACTCGACCGGCTCAAAGCACAGGACGCCGCCCACCGGGCCCGACGCGCCGGCCAGCGGGCGCTGTTCGACTCCAGCTGAGCGCGGCGCCGCGGCGCCGCTCGGTGGTCGTGCGGGGACGGCTGCGTACACTCGCCACGTGCCCCGAAGCGCTCCGGTCCTCGCCGCCCGCATCGGCGTCGACGAGCGCCCGGGCCGCCGGCGGGACCAGCTGGTCGTCGAGGAGCCGCTCGAGCTGCGGTGTGGTGAGGTGGTCGTGGCCACCACCATGCGCACCCCGGGGCACGACTTCGAGCTGGCCGTCGGCTTCTGCCACGCCGAGGGCTACCTGGGCGACGGCAGTGTCCGCGATGTCCGCTACTGCGCCACCGGTTCCGCCGTGGACACGGCGTTCAACGTGGTGACCGTGCAGCCCGGGGGGCGGGGCGGGCGCGCGCCCGCGGCTCGGGTGGGCAACGTCAGCTCCTCGTGTGGCTGGTGCGGCTCCGACTCGGTCGACGAGCTGGTCGAGCGCCTCGAGCGCGTCGAGGCCGTGCCCCCGCCGTCACCCGAGGTGCTGAGCGGCCTCGACGCCGCGGTCCGCGAGCGCCAGGAGCTGTTCGCCCGGACCGGCGCCAGCCACGCCGCCGCCTGGTTCGACCCCGCCGACGGGTCGGTCCGCCAGCTGCGCGAGGACATCGGACGCCACAACGCGGTGGACAAGGTGGTCGGCCGTCTCCGCCTCGACGGCCACCTCCCCGCCGTCGGCACCGGGCTGTGGGTGTCGGGGCGGGCCAGCTTCGAGATCGTGCAGAAGGCGTGGGCGGCCGGTGTGGGCCTGCTGGTCGCCGTCAGCGCCCCGTCGTCGCTGGCCGTCGCCACCGCAGCGGCCGCCGGCCTCACCCTGGTCGGCTTCGCCCGCGACGGCGCCGCCACCCTCTACGTCGACGGGACCACCCCGTGAGCGGCCCGGCCCGCCCGAGCGTCGAGTCCGTCCGCCACGAGTTCACCCCCGACGGTGTCTACCTGAACACCGCCACCTACGGGCTGCCACCCGCCTCGGCGATCGCCGCCCTCGACGAGGCGGTCGACGCCTGGCGTCGCGGGACCGCTCGGGCCGCCGCCTACGACGAGTGGGTGGAGCGAGGTCGGCGGGCCTTCGCCGAGCTGGTGGGCGTCGACCCGACGTGGGTGTCGACCGGCACCCTGGTGTCGCCCTTCGTCGGCCTCGTGGCCGCGTCGGTGCCCGACGGGGCCCGCGTCCTGTGCGCGGCGGGCGAGTTCACCTCGGTGCTGTTCCCGTTCCTGGTGCACCACGACCGCGGCGTGCAGGTCGACGTCGTGCCGCTGGAGGCGATCGCCGACCACGTCGACGAGCGCACGCACCTCGTCGCGGTCAGCGCCGTGCAGTCCGCCGACGGACGCATCGCCGACCTCGACGCCGTCGCCGAGGCCGCCGCCCGCCACGGCGCCCGCACCCTCGTCGACGCCACCCAGGCCGCCGGCTGGTTCCCCCTCGACGCCACCCGCTTCGACCACGTGGTCGTCGGCGCCTACAAGTGGCTGCTGTCGCCACGCGGCACGTCGTTCCTGACCGTCCGCCCCGACGCCCCCGCGTCCCTCCGGCCGCTCCACGCCAACTGGTATGCGTCGGCCGATCCGTGGACCGCCATCTACGGCCCGCCGCTGCGCCTGGCCCCCGACGCCCGCCGCTTCGACTCGTCGCCCGCCTGGCTCAACTGGGTGGGCACCGCCGTGGCACTCGAGCTGATCGGGTCGGTGGGGGCCGAGGTGATCGGCGCCCACGACCGCGCCCTGGCCGCCGACGCGGCCGACCGGCTCGGCGTGGCCGACCCCGCGTCGGCCATCCTCTCGCTCCCCGTCGCCGACGCCGAGGCCGCGGTGGCCCAGCTCGACGCCGCCGGCATCCAGGCCGCGGTCCGCGCCGGGGCCGTCCGGACCTCGTTCCACCTCCACAACACCGGCGACGACGTCGACGCGCTGGTGCGGGCCGTCGGCCACCTGGTCCGCCGCCCCTGAGCCCGATCGCACCCGCCGCGCCACCGGCCCGGCGACGAGCACGCTCGGGGACGTTGGACCCTGTGCCGGATCGTGGGCGCTTCCTACGGTGCAGGTGGGTGGCCGCGCCCGCCCGAGGAGGCACCGATGGTCCCGTCGTTCACCAACCGAGCCGTGCTCGTCATGTCCGCCACCGTGGCGGTGGTCGGGACCGTCGACGCCGCCGTGTCCCGTGACGCCGACCTCGCCGTGGTGTTCGGGCTCGTCGTGCTGCTCCAGCTGGTCCTGCTGCTCCGCCTCTCGGTCGGCCGGGTCAGCGTGCCGGTGCGGGCCGACCTCGTCCGCTGGCTCCACGACCGCGCCGCCCAGGAGGGGGACTCGGTCGAGCTGATCGCCGATCGTGCCCTCGCCGCCTACCGCTCCGAGCTGCTCGGCCCGGTCGAGGCGACCCGGCACCCCGGCCCGTCGCCGTCGTGAAGGCCGCTCGCCCCGCGCGGGGGCCGGCGGCGGTGGTCCTCGACGCCGCCGCCCCCGCCGACGGTGGTGCCGCGCTGGGGGGCAAGGGCGCGGCGCTCGGTCGTCTCGTGGCCTGGGGGTTCCCCGTCCCGCCCACCGCCGTGGTCACCACCGCGGTCGGCCGGCGGCTCTCGGAGCACCCCGCCGTGGTGGCCTGCCTGGACCGGCTGCACGACGCCGGTGCTCACGACGCCGGCGAGATCGACGCCGTGTTCGGCTCGGCGCCCCTGGCCGAGGACGACCGGGCCGCGATCCTCGACGCCGCCCGGCGGATCGCCGGCGGCCACCACCTGGCCGTCCGGTCCTCGGCCACCGTCGAGGACCTCGCCGAGTCGTCCTTCGCCGGGCAGTACCGCTCGGTCCTCGACGTCGACCCCGCCGACGAGGGGGCCGTCCTCGACGCGGTCCGTGCCGTCCTGGCCTCCCTCTGGCACCCCGCTCCCCGGGCCTACCGGCGGGCCTTCGGTGTGGCCGACGACGAGGCGGCCATGGCGGTCGTGCTCATGGCGATGGTGCCGGCGGTGCGGGCGGGGGTGGTCTTCACCGTCGACCCCGGCGGCGCGCCGGACCGGGCTCGCATCGAGGTGGTCGAGGGGCTCGGCGAATCGCTGGTCTCCGGAGCCGCCACCCCCACGGCCCACCTGGTGGCCCGCGCCCCCGCCGAGCGCCCGGCCGACCTCGACCCGGTGGTGGCCGAGGCGCTCGACCTGTCGCTGCGCATCGAAGCGCTCGACGGCCGGCCCCAGGACGTGGAGTGGGCCTGGGACGGCGAGCGCACCTGGATCGTCCAGGCCCGGCCGATCACCGTGGCGCCCGACTCGACGGACCCCTTCGACGATCCCCTCACCGACCACGAGCTGACCACGGCGGGCATCGGCGAGATGCTGCCCGGCGTCATCCCGCCCCTGGTCTGGCAGCTGGCCGCCCACCTGGTCGACGAGGCCTTCGCCCGGGTGCTGGCCGAGCTGGGCGCGCTGCCCGACGACCCGGCCGGCACTCGGCGCCTCGTCCACCGGGTCCGTGGCCGCGCCGCGCTCGACTTCGACCTCCTGCGAGAGTTCGCGGCGCGGATCCCGGGCGCCGCGGTGGAGGAGCTCGAGTCGCAGTACTTCGGATCGGGTCGCACCGATCGTCCGACCGCACCACCGGGCGGTCGGCAGGCCCGGTGGCGGCACCTGGCCCACGACCTCCACTCGCTCGCCACCCGGCGGCGGGTCGTGGGCGATGCCGACACGGTCTCCGACGCCGCCGAGCACCTGGCCGCCGACGGCGCCGTCGTCGACGGGCTGGGATCGCTCGACGACGCCGAGCTGTGGGCGCTCCGCGCCCGGCTGGTCGACCTGGGGGCGCGGGCCATGGGCGCCGAGCTGGGGGTGGCCGCCGTCGCCGCCTCGGTCTTCCGACGCCTCGAGCTCACGCTGGTGCCCCACCTCGGCGCGGACCGGGCCACCGCGGCGGCGGCCCGGGTCACCACCGCCGCCGCGCCCCGGGCCGTCGTGGCGCCGGGCGCCTCGGCCGCCATCTTCGCCGGGCCGACCTGGGCCGAGCTGGGTCGCGCCCCGACCGGCGGTGCCGTCGGGCCCGCGGAGGTCGGTGACGCACGGTTCGCCGAGTTGGTGGCGGAGCTGGCCGACACGCCCACCTGGGGGCGCGGTGAGCTGCGCCGCTTGGTGGCCACGGCCAGCCTGCGCCGCCTGGCGGCCGATGCCGCCGACCAGCTGCGTCGGCGCGAACGGACCAAGGCCGCCGTGCTGGGGATCGGCGGCGCGGTCCGGGTCTGCCACCTCGAGCTCGGTCGTCGGTTGGCCGAGCGGGGGCTGCTCGCGGATGCCCGTGACGTCGACCTGTTGGGCGACCTCGAGCTGCGGCGGGCCCTCGCCGGTGACGCTCCGACCCGGGCGACGCTGCAACAGCGCCGCCGCGCCCTCGAACGCGCCGCGCTCGACCCGCCGCTCCCGGCCCGCTTCCGCGGCCGGCCCGAGGTCGCCGAGGTCACCTGGCCCGACGGCGACCGGATCGAGGGCTGGGCGGCCAGCGCTGGCCGGGCCAGCGGCCTCGTCGAGGTGGTGCGCGATCCCGCGCTCGGCGTGACCGCCGGTCGGGTGCTGGTGGCCGAGGCCACCGATGCCTCGTGGTCGCCGCTCTTCGTCGACGCGGCGGGCATCGTGCTCGAGCGGGGCGGCCCGCTGTCGCACGCCGCCATCCTGGCCCGGGAGCTGGGGGTGCCGGCCGTGCTCAACGTCGCCGGCGCCACCCGCCGCCTGGTCGGCCGCCGCGTGCTGGTCGACGGCGACGCCGGCGTGGTGGTCGTCCTCGACGACGACGGGAGCGAGCCGTGAGCCGGCACGAGCGCCCGACCATCGAGCCGCTGCCCATCACAGGGCTGTTCCGCTTCAACATCTTCGTGCCGGCGATCATGAGCGTCGGCCTGCTCTTCTGGGTGGTGACGCTGACCCGCGACCTGTTCCGCTGGCGGGGACGGCGCGAGCTGGAGCGTCGGACCCGACTGGCCGGCGCCGGGGTCGCCGCGTTCGTGGAGCGCCCCGGGACCGTCGTGGCCGTCCGGGCCGGGCTGCGCCGTCGCCGGAGCTACCTGCTGACCGGGCTCGTCCTGTTCGGGGTGGCCGGCTACGTGCTCGTCGGCGCCGCGCTCAACTACCTGCGCCCCGGCGGCTACGTCGCCGAGCGCGCCTGGCTCGTGAGCCTCGCCGTGCTGCTGGCCGGCGCCTTCGGCTTCGTGGGTGGCGTGGCGAGCGTGGTGTTCCTGTTCTGGTCCCGCCCGCCACGTCCCCTGGTCGGCGTGCTCGTGGCCACGCCGCTCACCCGCACCCCCCGCGGGCCCGACGACGACCCCGACGACGAACCCGGGTGGGGTCTCAGCGTGGCCGCCCTCCTCACGCCGCTGGCCGCGGTGGTGTGGGCCCTGGTGGTGGCCACCACGCCCCAGCGCCTCCGCTCGGTGGACCTGGCGTCGATGCGTCGCGTCGCGGGCGAGCGCTTCTTCGAGGTGGCGGCCTGGCTCGACCCCGTGCACCAGCCGATCGCCGGCGCCGTGCTCCTGGTCGTGATCGGCCTGGCCGCGTGGCGCTGCCGTCCGCTCGCCGGATCCCTGGTGCTGTTCGGTGTCGTCGGTGTGGCGGCCAGCGCGGTGCTCCGGCTGGCCGTCGACCGCCCCGGGCCGGGCGAGACGGCGGCCGTGTCGTTCCCCAGCGGCTCGACCGCGGTGTCGGTCCTCGTCGCCGCGGTGCTGCCGCTCTCGATCGGGGTCCTGACCCGGCGGACGTCGGTCATCGGGCTGGTGCGGGTGCCGGTGGCCGTCGTGGCCGTGCTGATCGCCCTGGCCCAGGTGGCCCAGCGGGTCGCGTGGACCACCGACGTGGTGGGCGGCGCGCTGGTGGGCCTGGCCATGGCGTTCGGGGTCGAGTGGTCGGTGGCCCACCGCGGTTGGCACGCGGGGTGCCGAGGCTGTCCGTGGAGCCCCCACGACCACCGACCCCGCCTCCTCAGCCACATCGACCTCGGCGACCGCCGGCGGGTCGTCCGCGTGCTGGCCCACGCCTCGACGCTGGTGGCCGTGGTGGGGCTGTCGGTGCTCACGCTGAGCGGCACGATGCCCGAGAACACCGAGGGCTCCCTGCTGGGCGAGCACATCCAGCGCCCGGTCCAGCTCGGCCTGGTGGGCCTGGTCTCGCTGGGGGCGCTGATCTCGTGGCGGTTCGAAGCGGTGGGGGCGACGTTGGTCGCGGTGGCCGGGACCGGCCTCGGCGTCTTCGCCGGCCTCGAGTACCGCCCCGAGCTCGCCGTGCTGGTGACCGTCGCGCTCCTCGTCCCCGCCTTCCTGCTGTGGCTGTCGTGGCAGCACCGGCGCCGCCATCTCGAGATCGCGGTCGTCGCCGTGGTCGCCGCGTCGCTGGTGGCCGGGACGTGGGTGGGCGCGGGGCGGGTCTTCGACCACTACTTCGGTCCGACCCACCCCGACAGCGCCCGCCCCGAGCTGGAGATGGACCGGGTCCGCTGGATGTGGACCGGTGGCCTCGAGGCCGACACGGTGACGGTCGTGGCCGGGATCGCCGCGGGCGGCGAGTCGGTCCGCATCCGCCTGTCGCCGTCGGTGGGGGCGCCCGTGTGGTCCCCGCCGATCGCGGTCCCCACGATCGGGATCGTCCGCCACCGATTCGACGGGCTGCGGCCCGGCACCGAGCACCGGGTGGAGGTGGAGGTGGACGGCCGGATCGACGCCACGCGGGGCCGGGGCCGGGTCCGGACGCCCGAGGTCGGGCCGATGTCGTTCACCGTGGCGGTCGGGGCGTGCGCCCGGGTCGGATCGAACGGCGCGGTGTTCGACGAGATCGCCCGGCTCGATCCGCTGCTGTTCCTGGCCACCGGCGACCTCCACTACGGCAACCTGGCCGACACCGACCCGGCGTCGTTCCGGACCGCGTGGGAGCGGCTGCTCACCCGGCCCGGTCCGGCATCGCTCTTCGCCCGGACCCCGGTCGCGTACGTCTGGGACGACCACGACTACGGCCCCAACGACGCCGACGCCGCCTCGCCGTCGCGGGCGACCGCCCGGATCGCCTACCGCCAGGTGGTGCCCCACTACCCACTGGTGGCGCCGGGGGATGCCCCCATCCAGCAGGCCTTCACCATCGGGCGGGTCCGCTTCGTGCTGAGCGACCTGCGCTCGGAACGGACGGCCGAGCACATGACGAGCCCCGCCCAGCAGGCCTGGCTGATCGACGAGCTGACCCGCGCCTCGGCCACCCACGCCGCGGTGGTGTGGGTGAGCGCCGTGCCGTGGATCGGTCGCCCGGTCGCCGGCTCGGACTCGTGGGCCGGCTACCCCGACGACCGGCGCGCCATCGCCGACGCCCTGGACGCGGCCGGCGTCGAGAACCTGGTGATGGTGGCCGGCGACGCCCACATGGTCGCCATCGACGACGGGACGAACACCGGCTACGCCTCGGGCGGCGGCCCGGGCTTCCCGCTGCTGCACGCGGCGGCGCTCGACCGCCCGGGCGGGGTCAAGGGCGGTCCGTACAGCGAGGGCACGTTCCCCGGCGGCGGGCAGTTCGGGACGGTGCGGGTCGTCGACGACGGCGGTGACCGGCTCGTCGTCGAGCTGGCGGGCCGAACCTGGGACGGGCGGACGCTGGTCAGCCACCGGGTCGTGCTCGCCGTGCCCCCCGGGGCCTGAGCCGACCTCCGTGCCCGGCGGTAGGTTGGCCGGGTGAGCGACGAGCGGCGGTTCGAGCGGGCCCTGGTGGTGGTGGCGCACCCCGACGACGTGGACTTCGGGGCGGCGGGCACGGTGGCCACCTGGACCGCGGCCGGGGTCGAGGTCACCTACTGCCTGGTCACCAGCGGCGACGCCGGCGGCTCCGACCGCAACCAGTCCTACGCCGAGCGGGCGGAGCTGCGCGAGGAGGAGCAGCGGCAGGCCGCCGCCGCGGTGGGGGTGAGCGACCTCCGCTTCCTCCGCCACCCCGACGGCAAGGTCGTGGCCGACCTCGACCTGCGCCGCGACATCTCGCGGGTCATCCGCCAGGTGCGCCCCGATGTGGTCCTGTGCCAGAGCGCGGCGCGCGACCTCGACCGCATCTACGCCTCCCATCCCGACCACCTGGCGGCCGGCGAGGCGGCCATGTGCGCCGTCTACCCCGACGCCCGCAACCCCTTCGCCCACCCCGAGCTGCTCGACATCGAGGGGCTCGAGCCGTGGACCGTGCCCGAGGTGTGGGTGATGGCATCGCCCCACGTGCCCGAGCACGCCCGGGTGGTCGTCGACGTCACCGACGTCATCGACCGCAAGGTCGAGGCGCTGCGCTGCCACCTCAGCCAGACCGCGCACCGGGAGGACCTCGACGACATGATCCGGCAGTGGGCGGCGGGCACGGCCGCCGCAGTCGGGCTGCCCGAGGGGCGGCTGGCGGAGTCCTTCCGCCGCGTCGACACCCGATGAGCGGGGCGACGCGTTGAGCCCGACGCCGGTCGACCCGCCCCGGCGACGAGGCCGCGCCGCCCTGTCACACCTCGGCCTGCACCCCGACACGTGGGCGGGGCTGTCGCCCAACGGGATCGGCCAGCAGAAGCCGCACCACCTCCGCGAGATGGCCGAGGTGGCCTGGATCAACCGTCGCTCGCTGCCCTACGCGTGGCAGCTGCTCACGCGTGGCGTCTGCGACGGCTGCGCGCTCGGCGTGGCCGGCCTCCACGACTGGACCCTCGACGGCATCCACCTCTGCACCACGCGCCTGCGGATGCTCGAGCTGAACACGGCCCCGCTGGCCGACCCGTCGGCCCTGGCCGACGTGGCCGCCCGGCGCGGCGCCTCCACCGCCGAGCTGCGGGCCCTGGGTCGGCTGGGCCACCCGCTGCGTCGGCGGCGCGGCGAGCGGGGCTTCCGTCGCGTCGACTGGGACGAGGCGCTCGGGGTGGTGGCCGAGGCGCTCCGTGCCGCGCCGCCCGAGCGGGTGGCCTGGTACCTCACCAGCCGCGGTCTGACCAACGAGACCTACTACACCGCCGGCAAAGCGGCCCGGGCGCTGGGGATCGCCAACATCGACTCGGCCGCCCGGGTCTGCCACGCCCCCAGCTCGGTGGGGTTGAAGGAGACCATCGGTGTGGCCGCGTCGACCTGCTCGCTCCAGGACGTGCTGGAGACCGACCTGGTCGTGCTCTGGGGCACGAACCCCGCCAACAACCAACCGGTGTTCATGAAGTACCTGGACCGGGCGGTCAAGCGGGGCACGAAGGTCGTGGTGGTCAACCCGTACCTCGAGCCGGGGCTCGAGCGGTACTGGGTGCCCTCGGCGGTCGAGTCCTACCTCTTCGGCACGAAGATCGCCTCGCTGCACGTGCCCGTGCGCCCCGGCGGCGACGTGGCCTTCGCCAACGCCGTGCTCCAGGCACTCGACGAGCGGGGCGCGGTCGACCGCCGCTTCGTCGAGGCCCACACCGAGGGCTGGGACGCGCTGCGGGCCACGCTGGCCGCCCAGTCGCGTGACGACCTGCTGGCCCGGGCTGGCCTGGAGGCGCAGCACCTCGACGCGTTCGTCGACGCCTACGCCGGCGCGGCCTCGGCGATCCTCGTCTGGTCGATGGGCATCACCCAGCACCGCGACGGCGTGGCGGGCGTGCAGGCCATCGTCAACCTGGCCCTCGCCCGGGGCAACGTGGGCCGTGACGGCGCCGGCCTCATGCCCATCCGCGGCCACTCCGGCGTGCAGGGCGGCGCCGAGATGGGGGCCTACGCCACCGCCCTGCCGGGCCAGCAGCCGGTCGACGCCACCCACGCCGCGGCCCTCGCCGAACAGTGGGGCTTCCCCGTCCCCGACCGGCCGGGCCGGACCGCGCCCGAGATGCTCGACGCCGCCGCGGACGGCGAGCTCGACGTGCTGTGGAGCTCGGGTGGGAACTTCCTCGACGTCCTGCCCGACCCCGGCCGGGTCCGGGCCGGCCTCGAACGGGTGCCGCTGCGGGTCCACGCGGACGTCGTGGCCACGCCCCAGATGCTGGTGGACGGCGACGACGTGGTGATCCTGCCCGTGCGCACCCGCTACGAGCAGGAGGGCGGCGGCACCTCGACCACCACCGAACGCCGGGTCGCCTTCAGCCCCGAGATCCCCCGGCCGATCGGCGAGGCCCGCAGCGAGTGGCGGCTCTACGGCGACGTCGTGGCCGCCACCCGCCCCGAGCTGGCCGGCCACTTCGCCTGGCCCGACAACCGGGCGCTGCGGGCCGAGATCGCCCGGGTGGTGCCGGCCTACGCCGGCATCGAGGACCTGGCCGACACCGGCGACGCCATCCAGTGGGGCGGGCGCCACCTCTGCGCCGGCGGCCGGTTCCCGACGCCCTCGGGCCGGGGTCGGTTCACCGCGCTCGTGCCCGGCGACCGTCGCCTGCCCGACGGCCGCTTCGAGGTGGGCACCCGCCGGGGCAAGCAGTTCAACTCGCTGATCTGGGCCGAGACCGACCCGCTCACCGGGGCCGGCCGCGACGCGGTGTACCTCGACGCCGAGGACGCCCGCGAGCTGGGCGTCGCCGAGGGCGATGCCGTGGTCCTGCGCAACGAGGTGGGCGAGCTGCGGGGGCGGGTGAAGGTGGTGTCGCTCCCCCGGGGCAGCGTGCAGGTGCACTGGCCCGAGGCGAACGTCCTGCTGGCGGCCGATCGGGACCGACGCGAGCCTCGCTCGGGCATCCCGGACTACACGGCCGGCGTGACGGTCGCTCGGGCCTGAGGGCGCCTCCGACGCCCCGACGTAGGGTGGGGCCATGACGACTCCCGCCTCGCCGTCGGTCGGCCTCGCCGTCGCCCACCAGTTCTGGAAGCTCACGCCCCTGGCCGATCGCGGCGCGGTCCGGGCCGCCGTGGCGGCCGCCCGCGACCGGGGCACCCAGGTGGTGACCGTGGCCGTGCTGGGCCACAAGGGCGACCTCGCCGTCATGGCGCTCTCGACCGACCAGTGGGACCTCCGTCGGCTCCAGACGGCCCTGGCCGCCGCCGGGCTCGAGTTGGTCGACAGCTACAACTCGCTCACCGAGCTGTCCGAGTACGCCCAGGGCGTGCCCGAGGAGATGCGCCAGGCCCGCCTGCACCCCCAGCTGCCGCCCGAGGGCAAGCCGGCGTTCTGCTTCTACCCCATGTCGAAGAAGCGGGCGGGCGACGCCAACTGGTTCACCCTGCCCTACGACCGGCGCAAGGAGCTGATGTACGAGCACGGCGCCTCGGGCCGGAAGTTCGCCGGCCGGGTGCTGCAGGTGGTGACCGGCTCCACCGGCACCGACGACTTCGAGTGGGGCGTCACGCTGTTCTGCCAGCACCCCGACGACGTCAAGGACGTCGTGTACACGATGCGCTTCGACGAGGCGTCCGCCGTCTACGCCGAGTTCGGGCCGTTCTACGTCGGCATGGTCGGTGAGCTCGACGAGGTGCTCGACGAGCTGGGGCTCACCGAGGGCTGAGCCGGCCGCTCAGCCGTCGCCGACGAACGCCACGACGGCGTCGTCGACCGAGCTCGACAGCGCGTAGGTGGGCACCGTGGCGGGGCCCTGGCCCCGCCGGACCAGCTCGCGCAGGACCGGCCCCGAGATCTCGGGCGGGGTGAGGACCACCACGGCCTGGGCGTCGGCGCCCACCACGCGGTCCACCGCGCCGGCCACGTCGGTCTCGGCGCCGACCACGGCCAGCGCGGTCACCTCGGCGCCCACCGAGTTGAGCGAGGCGTTCAGGTCGTTGGCCCGGTTCTCGCCCTCGTCGGAGTCGGCCAGGACGATCGCCACCCGCACCGAACCGTCGTCGCCGACGAGCCGTCCGAGGACCTGCACCTCGAGCTCCTCCGAGGGCACCACCCGGTGGAAGAGGCCGCGATCGGGCAGGGCCGAGAGGAACCGGTTCCGATCGGTGGGCGAGATCATCAGGATGCCGGCGTCGGTCAGGGGCCCGATCGCCACGGCGTCGATCGCCTCGGTGGCGCCGCCGACCACGACGTCGACGCCCTGGTCGATCAGCCGTTGCACCGCCGCCTTGGTGGCCTCCACCGACCCGTCGCCGCTCTCGTCGGCCACCAGCTCGACCGGTGCGCCCAGCACCCCTCGGTCGCCGTCGATGTCGGCGACCGCCAGCCGGACCCCGGCCAGCGCGGAGCGTCCGGCGACCGCGGCCGGACCGGTCACCGGCAGCAGCGTGCCCACCCGGAGCGCGCCATCGGGTCCCGGCCCGTACAGGCGGTCGGCGGTGGGGGGTCGGGTGGTCAGCGCGGGCGCCTGGACGGTGGTGGTGTCGACCACCCGGCGGGATCCCGACCGGGTGACCTCGGCGACCTGGAAGGTCGCCTCACCGGGATCGCCGTTGTCGAGGAGCTGGATGCCGCCACTGCGCCCGTCGTAGTCGAGATCGGTCAGCTCCTCGGCCAGTCGGCGGCACCGGGTGAAGGTGGTGCAGGCCTCCCCCTGACGTGACACGTCGGCCAGGGAGGCGGCGATCTGGCCGGGCGCGTCGCTGCGCGCCACCTCGGCGGCCAGCGCCGCCAGCACCACGGCGTCGTAGCCGGCCGCTCCCGCCGCGACGTCGGTGGCCTCGGGGTCCGACGCCCGCATGCGCTCGCCCAGGTCGCCGGGGTCGCGGGCCGCGGACCGCGTGGTGCGCAGGCCGGCCAACGCGGCGTCGTCGAGCCCGGGTCCGTCGGCGACGGCCACCGTGGAGGTGGTGGACTCGTCCACCTCCACCAGGTCCGACCCGCTGCACCCCGACCCGGCCGCCACGACCGCCGTCACCAGGGCCACCACCGCGGCGCGCCGGTGTCGTCGGGATCGGAGGCGTGAGCGGTCCACGACGGGCCATGGTACGGGCGGTGCCCGCTCAGTCGGTGGCCGTCCACATGGGGAACACGACATGGGCGACGCCCTGGTGGTCGACCACGCGGCCCTGGCGGGCCAGCGCCCGCAACGGGGCGTCGGCCAGCTCGGGCCCGCCGACGAGGGCCATGAAGGTGGGTGCGGGGAGCAGGAGCGGCCCGTCGGCATCGCCGTCTCGCACGATGGCGTCGACCTCGATGCTCGGGCGGAAGGGGTCGGTCGGGTCCATCACCACGGCGTGGTGGACGACGCGCTCGAACAGCGCCAGCACCCGGATCCGCACGCCGACAGCCTAGGAGGGGTCGCCGTCACCAGCCCCGGGTGCCCGCCGCGCCCTTGAAGGGTCCCACCACGTCGGGCGTGATCCACCCGCCGTAGAAGTCGCCGTCGTTGGGGGTCACGTCCACGCCGGCCACCTCGCAGCGGTCGACCCGGGCCGCGTAGAACGCCAGGTGGTCGGCGATCTCGGTGAAGCCGGACGTGGGGGAGCGGTAGCACCAGGCCGCCGCGTGGGCGATCCGCTCGTCCACCACGACGTCGAAGTAGGTGGCGCTGCCCTTCCACTCGCACCAGGTGGGCCGGGCGCTGCCGGGTCGGAGGAGGCCCAGGTCGACGTCGTCGGGGGGCAGGTACCAGGCCGGTGCCTGGCTGGTCTCGAGCACCCGCCGGGCCCGTCGGGTGTCGGCCACCAGGCGGTCGGCGAACCAGACGCGCACGCGCCGGTCGTCGGCCACGACCACCGGCGGACGCGGGTAGTCCCACACCGACTCCTGGCCCGGGCCGGGCTCGACGCGCATCGGTCGCACCTGGGGCAGGATGGCGCGGTGCCCGAGCCGACGCCCACCGAGCCGACGCCGACCGAGCCGACGCCCACCGACACCGAGCGCCTGGCCGCGATCGCCGCCCACCTCGCCGAGGTCCTGGCCGACGCGGCCGAGCCGTGGGCCCGGGCCCGGCTGGCCGACCGCCTCGGCCCGATCGGTGCCGAACCGGGCCCGGCGAACGAGGTCGACGCGGCGGTCGCGGCCTACCGCGACGCCGTCGTCCCGGCGCTCCGGGCCCTGCTGGGCACCGACATCGACGCCCAGCGCACCACGCCGCTCAGCATCCTGCGCGACGCCGTGCCGTTGCTGCACCCGCCGCTCGAGGCGGCCGGGGTTCCCGAGGCCGTCCGCGACGACCTCGACCGGGCCCGTGATCCCGACGACCGCTGGGCGCTCGCCCCCGCCACGTGGTCCGACCTGGGCCCGGAGGTGGCCGACGCCGGGATCACCTGGGGTGCGGCCAAGGCCCACGTGCACCTGGCCCGCCGGCGTGCGACGGCCGAGGGCGCGTCACCGGATCGGGAGCCTCAGGAGCCGGGCGGAGCGTCGTAGCGCTGCCAGCCGAACTCGCCGAGGGGACGGTCCTCGAAGAAGAGGCAGCCCTCGGGGCAGCCGAACGGCGTGGTCTCGTTGGCGTCGAGACGGCACCGCTGCACGACGTCACCGCCCACGCTGCGGGTGGAGTAGTGCCGGCACTCCTGGCGCACGCCCATGGCGCACAGTCTGGCAGCGCCCCGCCCTCGCGCCGCGCCGCACGGGTCGCGGTCCGCTCCGCGGGAACCGTTGCGGTCGCGTTGCCGGAGCGTGCGGACCTCCGATTCACGAAAACCTGCTCTTCTCACTCCGGAAACACGCCGTTAACAGGCCGTCCATAGGTTCCCCCGTGCTCCGGGGTCGTGGGTCCCCTGGCAGACAAGGAGGAACGGAACCGTGGATACGGGCAATCTCACGTGGGTGCTGGTCTCCGGCGCACTCGTGCTCTTCATGACGCCGGGCCTGGCGTTCTTCTACGGCGGCATGGTCCGCTCGAAGAACGTGCTCAACATGCTCATGATGAACTTCTGGTGCGTGCTGGTCGTGCCCATCCTCTGGGTGCTGGTGGGCTACTCGCTGTCGTTCAGCGGGTCCGGGACGTGGCTGGGCAACTTCGACAAGGCCTTCGGTCGGGGCTTCGACTTCGCCGGGTCGATGGAGCCGGCGGTCATGATCTTCCTGGCCACCTTCGCCGCCATCACCCCCGCCCTCATCTCGGGCGCGGTGGCCGACCGCATGCGCTTCGCGGCCTGGGCGGTGTTCGTGCCCATCTGGAGCCTGCTCGTCTACGTGCCGGTCACCTACTGGGTGTTCGCCCCCAACGGCTTCCTGAAGGACCGGGGCTCGCTGGACTTCGCCGGCGGTACCGCCATCCACGTCAACGCCGGCATCGCGGCGCTGGCCGTGATCCTGGTGCTGGGCAAGCGCAAGGGCTGGCCCACCGAGGGCGCCCCGCCGCACTCCATGCCGCTGGTCATGTTGGGCACGGGCATCCTGTGGTTCGGCTGGTTCGGCTTCAACGCCGGCTCCGAGCTGGCCGCCGACGGCGTCGCCGTGCAGGCCTTCATCAACACCTTCCTGGCCGCGGCGGCGGGCGGGCTGTTCTGGGCGCTCACCGAGCGCATCCGTGACGGCCACTTCACCAACCTGGGCGTCGCCTCGGGCATCGTGGCCGGCCTGGTGGGCATCACGCCGGCGTGCGGGTTCGTGACCACGCTGTCCTCGATCGCCATCGGTGCCATCGCCGGCATCGTCTGCGCCTTCGCCGTGGGCCTCAAGACCAAGCTGGGCTACGACGACGCCCTCGACGTCATCGGCGTGCACCTGGTGGGCGGGCTGGTCGGCTCGATCCTCATCGGGTTCTTCGCCGACCCGGCCGCGCTGGGCTACGAGGCCGGCACGGGCGTGAACCCCGAGACCGGCCTGCTGATGGCCGAGCAGGGCCTGTTCTTCGGCGGCGGCGCCGGGCTCCTGGTGGAGCAGCTCCTCGCCAACGTGATGGCCATGGTGTACTCGTTCGTGGTGACCTTCGTGATCATCAAGGTGCTCGACGCCACCATGAAGATCCGGGTGAGCCACGACGTCGAGGCCGAGGGCCTCGACCTCAACGAGCACGCCGAGACGGCGTACAACATGTCCGAGCGGGCCATGGGCCGCACCAACTGATCGGGAGGTCGAAACATGAAGCTCGTCACCGCCATCATCAAGCCCTTCAAGCTCGACGACGTGAAGGTGGCCCTCAAGGGCATCGGCGTCGAGGGCATGACCGTCAGCGAGGTCCAGGGGTTCGGCCGCCAGGGCGGCCACGTCGAGACCTACCGGGGCGCCGAGTACCAGATCGACTTCGTGCCCAAGGTTCGGGTGGAGGCCGTCGTGGCCGACGCGGATGCCGAACGGGTGGCCCAGGCGATCGTCGACGCGGCCCGCACCGACAAGATCGGTGACGGGAAGGTCTGGATCACCGCCGTCGAGTCGCTGGTGCGGATCCGCACCGGCGAGCGGGGCGACGACGCGGTCTGACCGTGACCCCACCCCTCGACCGGACCGCCGTCCTCGGAGACGACTCGCTCCGAGGACGGCGGTTCGCCGTCGCCCACACCGAGGTGGTCGACGCCTGGTTGGCCGAGCTCTACGCCGAGGTGGTCGGCGACCGCTCCGGCTGCGCGCTGGTGGCCACCGGTGGGCACGGCCGCAACGAGCTGACGCCCGGCAGCGACCTCGACCTGCTGCTCCTCCACGACGGTCGCCTCGACCCCGACACCGCCCAGAAGCTCTGGTACCCCATCTGGGACACCGGCATGAAGCTCGGGCACTCGTTCCGCACCCGGCCCGAGACGCTCCAGCTGGCCACCAACGACCTGGCCACGGCCACCGCGCTGCTGAGCGTGCGCTGCCTCGCCGGTGACGCGGCCGCGGTCGACGAACTGGGCGAGGCGGCGCGGGCCCAGTGGGCGAAGGGGGCCAAGCGGTCCCTGGTCGAGCTGGCCGACGCCGTCGACGCCCGCCACGAATCGGCCGGCGAGGTGGCCTTCGCCCTCGAACCCGACCTGAAGGAGGGTCGGGGTGGGCTGCGCGACGTGCAGGCCATCGGCTGGGCGCTGGCCGCGTTGCCGGGCCTCGACATCGTCGACCCCGACCGGCTGGCCGAGCGCTACGACGTGCTGCTCGCCGCCCGCGTCGAGCTCCACCGGGCCACCGGTCGCGCCGTCGACCGGCTGCTGCTCCAGGACCAGGACGAGGTGGCGCGCCGACTGGGCCTCGACGACGCGGACGTGCTCATGGCCCGGGTGGCCGGCGCGGCGCGCACCATCGCCTGGGAGTCCGACGAGGCGTGGTTCGAGATCCGTCGCCAGCTGGGCGCCAGCCGCTTCCGGCGGGGCGACAAGCGCATCGACCTCGGCCACGGCGTCGAGCTGGTGGGCGGCCGGGTCGAGCTGGCCGACGGCACCCGACCCGAGGCCGACTCGGTGCTGCGGGTGGCCACCGCCGCGGCGCGGCGTCGGGCCCGCATCGGGCGGGCCACGCTGGAGTGGCTGCGCGACGCCCCGGACCTGCCCGACCCGTGGCCCGCCGAGGCCCGTGACCTCTTCGTCGAGCTGTTGGGCTGCGGCCACGACGCCGTGTCGGTGATCGAGTCGCTCGACCACGCCGACCTCTGGCTCCGCCTGGTGCCCGAGTGGGCGCCCAACCGGAGCCGCCCCCAGCGCAACGCCTACCACCGCTTCACGGTCGACCGGCACCTGCTCGAGGCCACCGCCAACGCGGCGGCCCTCGTGGAGCGCGTCGGGCGGCCCGACCTGCTGCTGTTGGGCACCCTGCTCCACGACATCGGCAAGGGCTACCCGGGTGACCACGCGATCGTGGGTCGCGACCTCGCGGCGGACGTGTGCCGGCGCATCGGGCTGTCGGCCACCGACACGGCCGTCGTCCAGACCCTGGTGGAGCACCACCTCCTGCTGCCCGACGTGGCCACTCGCCGCGACCTCGACGACCCCGTGACGGTGCGGTCGGTGGCGGCCCACGCCGGCAACTCGCTCACCCTCGAGCTGCTGTGGGCGCTCACCGAGGCCGACTCGATCGCCACGGGCACCGCCGCGTGGGGATCGTGGAAGGAGGGCCTCGTGGCCGCGCTGGTGGAGCGGGCCCGCCACGTGCTCGACGGCGGCGACGTGACCGAGGTGGCCGCCACCGTGCCCCACACCGCCACCCAGCGCGACCTGGTGGCGCGCTGCACCGAGGACGGGCAGGTGGCGCTCAGCGTGGACGGCGACCGTCTCACCGTCGTCGCGCCCGATCGTCACGCCCTGTTCAGCCGGGTGGCCGCGGTGCTGGCGCTCAACGGGCTCGATGTGACCGAGGCCTCCGCCCGCAGCGAGGGCACCGTGGCGATCGACGAGTTCCGCGTCCAGTCGGCGTTCGGCACCGACATCGCCTGGACCAAGGTCGAGCGCGACCTCGGGCGGGCGTTGCGGGGTCGACTGGCCATCGAGCCCCGGCTGGCCGAGCGGGCCCGCAGCTACCGCCGCACCCGCCTCACCGCGCGCACGCTCGATCCCAGCGTGCGCGTGCTCAACGAGGCATCCGCCGACTCGACGGTGGTCGAGGTGGTGGGCCCCGACAGCATCGGGCTGCTCTACCGCCTCACCCGCGCCCTGGCCGACCTCGACCTCGACATCCGCTCGGCCAAGGTGGCCACGATGGGCAACGACGTGGTCGACGCGTTCTACGTGCGCACCGCGGAGGGTGCCAAGGTCGACGACCCCGACGACCTGGCCGAGATCCGTGCCGCGCTGCTGCACGCGCTGCTCGTCCAACCGGTGTGAGGGCCGGTCGGGGTCGGGGGCGCTCGGCGTAGGGTTGTCGGATGGCGGACGAGGCGGGCAGCACGGGCGGCGACCGGCCGCTCACCGAGACCGATCTGCTGCGCTGGAGCGAGGCGTTGGCGGGGATCGCCCGCACCGGGCTCGGCTTCACCGACAGCACCTACGAGCGTGAGCGCTTCGAAGAGGTGCTGCACGTGGCCGCCGCCATCCACGCCGCGGCCACCCGCCGCCACGAGCCGGCCTCGGTGGTCAACGAGTGGCTGCGCTCGGTGGGCCAGGGCGTCGCCGGGTACGTGACCCCCAAGGTGGCGGTCGGTGCGGTGGTCGGCAACGACCGGGGCGAGCTGCTGCTCATCCAACGGAGCGACTCGGGCGTGTGGCTCTACCCCACCGGCTGGGCCGACATCGGCTACTCCCCGTCGGAGGTGGCCCAGAAGGAGGTCCGGGAGGAGACCGGCATCGAGGTCGAGGTCCGGCGCCTCATCGGTGTGTACGACGGGCTCCGCCTCGGGTTCAGTCGCACGCCGCTCTACTCGCTGGTGTTCCACTGCCACGCCGTGGGCGGGGAGCTCGACCCCCACCCCCTCGAGTGCCTCGACGCCGGCTGGTTCGCACCCGACGCACTGCCGTCGCCGCTGGCCGGCGTGGAGCACTGGGGCGAGCTGGTGTTCGCCGCGCTGCGCGGCGAACCGATCGACGTGGCCTTCGACCTGCCCCGCCCGGACGTGTGGGAGCGGTAGCCGGGGAGCTCGAACGCCGGTCGCTACTGCTCGCGGAGGAAGCGCTCGATCTCGGCGACGATGTCGGCGCCGCCCGAGCCGGCGAGGGCCTCGCGGTCGTGGGTGGCCTCGAGGTGCTCCACGTAGGAGACCGTCTCGGGGTCCTCGGCCACCAGTTGGTCGATCTGGTCCTCGTAGGCCGCCGCCGCGTCGGGCAGCGGGCCCACCGGCGGTGGCGTGCCCAGGATGGCCGCCACGCGCTCGACCAGGGCCAGCGTGGCCTTGGGTGACGGCGCGGCCCCCACGTAGGAGGGCACGGCGGCCCACAGCGACGCCGAGTTCACGCCGCCGTCGCGGCACGCCGCGTGGAGCACCCCGACGATGCCGGTGGGGCCCTCGTAGCGGGACGGCTCGAGGCCGAGCGCGTCGATCACCTTCGGGTCGTCCGCCGTCCCGTAGACCGAGGTGGGTCGGGTGTGGGGGACGTCGGCCAGGAGGGCACCCAGCGTGAGCACCAGGCGCACCCGCAGCGTGGAGGCCACCTCCAGCACCTGTTCGCCGAACGTCCGCCAGCGGAGCTGGGGCTCGATGCCGCGCAGCAGGATGACCGGCGGCGATCCGGGCGGCGCCGCCCACGTGAACCGGTTGGCCGGCCAGTCGATGCGTCGCAGGTTCCCCTCGTCGATGCGGACGTGGGGGCGGGTGGCGGTGAAGTCGTAGAAGTCCTCGGGATCGACGTCCGCGAAGGGCACGGCACCCCAGTGGTCGACCAGGTGGTCGATGGCGCCCGACGCCGCGTCGCCGGCGTCGTTCCAGCCCTCGAAGCCCGCGACGAGGATCGGCTGGTCCAGGTGGGGTCGGCTGCTCCAGCGGAGGTGGCTCACCGATTCACGCTACCCACGCACCACGGGAATCGGACGGGCCGATCGACGGGAACGGGCATCGTCGGCCCTAACCTCGGGGGATGCCCGTCGATGCATCCGTGACCGTGCACGAGGTCACCGAGGTCACCCCCGAGATCGTCGCCGCCTTCGCACGGCTGGTCCCCCAGCTCTCGTCCACCGCTCCGGCACCCACCGAGGCCGAGCTGGCCGAGATGGTGGCTTCCGACGCCGACCACCTGCTCGTCGCCCGCGACGCGGATGGCACCATCCTGGGCTCGATGACGCTCATCGTGTTCCGCATCCCCACGGGTGTGCGGGCCTGGATCGAGGACGTGGTGGTCGACGAGGCGGCCCGCGGCCGGGGGGTGGGCGAGGTCCTCAACCGTGCCGCCATCGACCTCGCCTACGGGCGGGGTGCCAAGACCATCGACCTGACGTCACGCCCCAGCCGGGTGGCGGCCAACCGGCTCTACCAGAAGCTGGGGTTCGAGGAGCGCAACACCAACGTGTACCGCCACAACCCCGACGCCGACCCGATCGTCACCGAGTCCTGAGTCGTCGGGCCCACTCAGCTGGGGTCCAGCGGGGCCACGCCCCCGCCGGTCGGCTCGATGCGGAAGATCGAGCCGGTGAGGCTGAGGACGTAGAGCTCGCCCTGCTCGTCCTGGCCGAAGGCCGAGGCCTGGGTCAGCTCGGCGCCGGCGACGGTCAGGTCGACCGAGTCGACGAGGGCGTCGCCGTCGGGGACCAGCGCCCGCAACGTCGATCGCCCCCAGTCCGAGAACAGGTAGGCGCCACGCAGCCCCTCGATGGCGTCGCCCCGGTAGACGTAGCCGCCGGTGATCGAGACGCCCCGGTCGTGGTCGTACTCGTGGACCGGCTCCACCAGGTCGGCCGGCCGGTCGCCGTCCTCGTCGGTGTCGTGGGCGCCCTCACGCAGGTTCCACCCCAGGTTGGCGCCCCGACCGCCACCGTCGGCCGCCCGCAGCAGCGTGACCTCCTCGTAGCGGCTGCCGCCCACGTCGGCGACCCACAGGTCGCCGGTGGCCCGGTCGAAGCTGAAGCGCCACGGGTTGCGCACGCCGTACAGCCAGACCTCGGGGCGGGCGCCCCCCTGGCCGCCGGCGAACGGGTTGTCGGCGGGGATGCGGTAGGGACGGTCGCCCTCGGGGGCGGAGGGGTCGATGCGCAGGATCGTGGCCAGCAGGGTGGAGGGGTCCTGGCCGTTGTCGTCGGGATCGCCCTGGCTGCCGCCGTCGCCGAAGCCCACGTAGAGGTACCCGTCGGGCCCGAAGACGACGTTGCCACCGTTGTGGTTGGGGAACGGCTGGTCGAGGGTGAGCAGGACCTGCTTCGAGTCGACGACCGCGGTGTCGCCCGACATCTCGTAGCGGGCCACCACCGAGTCGCCGGCGGGATCGGTGAAGCACACCACGAGGTGGGTGCCGTCCGGGTCGAAGGCCAGGCCGAGGAGGCCCTGCTCGAGGCCCTCGGCGCCCACGTCGTCGCGCAGGTCCAGCACGGGCTCCTCGAAGGCGCGCAGCATCCCGTCGGGCGCCGGGGCCAGCGCGGTGACCAGGCCGCTGCGCCCCGCCACGTAGACGGTCTCGGTCCCCGTGCGGGACGCGAAGGCCACCGGGCCGTCGACGGTGGCCACCTCGCGGAGGGCCACCGGCGTGGTCAGGTCGGGGCGGTCGTCGGCAGCCGCCGTCGTGGTGGTGGTGGTGTCGCCCCCGTCGGTCGTGGTGGTGGGCGTCAACGTGGTCGACGACGCGGTCGAGGCGTCGTCGTCGGAGCAGCCCGCCCCGCCGAGGGCGAGGCCGGCGGCGGTGACCGCGGCGATCAGGGTCCGTCGGGTGCTCATCGTCGTCCTCGCATGGGTCGGATCAGTCCTTCCTGTACGACCGACACCGCCAGGGCGCCGTCGCGGGTGTACATCAGCCCTCGGCCCAGGCCCCGCCCACCCGAAGCGGACGGGGTGTCCTGGGCGTAGAGCAGCCAGTCGTCGGCGCGGAACGGACGGTGGAACCACATGGCGTGGTCGAGGCTGGCCATGAAGATGTCGCCCAGCCCGCTGCCGCCGTGGGGGCGCATCGAGGTGTCGAGCACGGTCATGTCCGACGCGTAGGTGACCACGCAGGTGTGCAGCACCGGATCGTCGGGCAGCGTGCCGGCGGCCCGGAACCAGACGTTCTCGACCATGGGGCCGGGCGTTCGGTCGTCGGGCGGCTGCCAGTCGCAGTAGCGCGTGTCGATGGCGCGCGGGCGGGTGTACCAGTCGCCGAGCACGTCCTTCCACGGCGCCATCCGCGTGCGGAAGTCGGGGAGCGTCTCGGGCTCGGGCAGGCCCTCGGGCATCGAGAACTGGTGGTCGAAGCCCTCCTCGGGCACGTGGAAGGAGGCCGAGAGGCCGAAGATCGCCCGCCCGTGCTGGATGGCTCGCACCCGCCGGGTGGTGAAGCTGTGCCCGTCGCGCAGGCGGTCGACCTCGTAGAGGATGGGGGCGGCCGGGTCGCCCGGGCGCAGGAAGTACGAGTGCAGCGAGTGCACCTCCATGCCCTCGACGGTGCGGGCTGCCGCCACCAGTGCCTGGCCCGCCACCTGGCCGCCGAACACGCGCTGGCGGTCGGTGTCGGGGCTGCGGCCCCGGAAGATGTTCACCTCGATCACCTCGAGGTCGAGGAGGGCGACGAGGGCGTCGACGGCGGCCTGGTCCATGTCCCCCATTCTCGTCGCTGGCCTTGGGGTCGCCGAACCGTCCGCAACTACCATCCTCCTCGTGAAGATGTCGCCGGGCGCCCTCATGGACCACGCGCGGTCCGCCGAGGGCCGCAAGCAGCTCCGCTACGCCGGCGTGTCGGTGGTGTTCGTGCCGCTGGGCCAGGCCTTCGTCCAGTTCTTCCACTGGACCAACGAGACCTGGCCCAACTACCTGTCCATCCTGGTGACCGCCGGCATCCTGACGGTCCCCAACTACTTCGCCAACAAGCTCTACGTGTGGCGGGACACCTCGAAGGACAAGCTCAAGACGCAGATCACCGTCTTCTGGATCGCCGCGATGCTGGGCACGGGCTTCGCCATGGGCCTCGCTGCCATCGCCGACCACTTCACCACCGAGCTCTCCAAGCTCTGGCAGGCCATCTGGCTCTTCCTGGCCCAGCTGGCCGGCTACGGGCTCGTGTGGGTGGGCCGCTACATCTTCCTGGACCGGTGGATCTTCAAGGTCACCCACCACGGCCAGGAGCCGCCCGAGGAGCTCCTCGACGAGCTGCACCACGAGTTCCCCGTCTGATGGGCGCCCGCTGATGGAGGCCGCGCTCCGCGCCGCGGCCGAGGCCGCCCGCGGGTTCATGCCGCCCGACGAGGGCCTGGCCCTCCACGAGGCGGCGGTCGACGCCTGCCGACGGGTGCCCGGGGCCCCGCTCCTCGAGATCGGCAGCTACTGCGGCAAGTCCGCCCTCTACCTGGGCGCGGCGGCGGCCGCGGCCGGCGTCGTGCTCTTCGCGGTCGACCACCACCGCGGCTCCGAGGAGAACCAGCCGGGCTGGGAGTGGCACGAGCCCGATCTGGTCGACCCCGAGGTCGGGCGCATGGACACGCTCCCTCGCTTCCGGCGCACCGTCCTCGACGCCGGGCTCGAGCCGGCGGTGGTGGCCGTGGTGGCCGACTCGCCCACGCTGGCCCGCTTCTGGGCGACGCCGCTGGCCCTCTTGTTCATCGACGGCGGCCACGGCAGCGAACCGGCCCACCGCGACTACGAGATGTGGACCCCCCACGTCGCCCCGGGCGGCCTGCTGGCCATCCACGACGTGTTCCCCGACCCCGCCGACGGGGGACGCCCGCCCTACGAGATCTACTGCCGGGCGCTCGAGTCGGGGACGTTCTCGGAGGTCTCGGCCACCGGCTCGTTGCGGGTGCTCGCTCGGGGCTGAGCCCGCCGCTTCCGGCGTGATTCCCGGGCCACCAGCGTCGTGATCGTGGCCAGGCCGGCCAGGAGGGCGCCCAGCACCACGAACTGGCTGGTGGTGCCCCGCTGGCCCTCGTAGGTGGGCGCCTGGCCCGAGTTGGGCTCGACGACGATGCGCGGCCCCTGGAGGGGCACGGCCCCGCCGATGGAGGGGGGCGGCTCGTCCTGGGCACCGGCCACCGCCACCCCGGGGCCGACCAGGACGGCCAGCGCCGTCGCCACGCCGACCAGCAGGCGGACGGCGCGGCGGGTCATTCGACGGTCCGGTCGACGACGGCGTCGTCGGTGTGGGTGTCGATGAGCGGGGGGAGCGTGTCGTGGCGCACGAACAGCCCCGCCGCGGGGCTGGCGTCGGCCAGCGCGTCGGCGGCCAGCACGACCGCGGCGGCGGTGTAGCTGGACTGCTCGCCACCGGGGAAGTGCACCTCGTCGGGGTAGACGATGCCGGTCCAGTACTTGCCGTCGGGCTCACGCAGGCGCTGGGCCCAGCGGAACAGGTCCATGGCCCGCTCGCGCTCGCCGACGGCCAGGTGCGCCATGAGGCACTCGCAGGTCTCGGCCGCGGTCACCCAGGGCCGGTCCGAGACGCAGCGAACGCCCTTGCCTTCCATCACGAAGGTGTCGTAGCGCTCGGCCAGGCGCTGGCGTCCGGCCTCGCCCAGCACGACCCCGGTGAGCACCGGGTAGTACCAGTCCATCGCCCAGCGGTGCTTGGGGGCGAAGGCGTCGGGCTCGTCGCGGATGACCCGGGCCAGCTGGGCCGCGCTCAGCTCCCAGTCCGGGCGCTGGTGGCCGAGCACCTCGGCCACCGCGATGGCGCAGCGGAGGCTGTGGCAGATGCTCGACGACCCGGTCAGCAGCGCGAAGGTCCACGGGGTGCCATCGGCGTGGCGGGCCCAGCGGATCTCGCCCCGCGGGGTCTGCAGCTCGAGGACGAACTCGACCGCGGCGTCGACGACCGGCCACATCTCCTCGAGGAACCCGCGGTCCTCGAAGAGCAGCCAGTGGTGCCACACGCCCGCCGCGATGTAGGCGACGCAGTTGGCGTCGAGCTTGTCCTGCTCGACCCGGTCGGCCAGGTAGTACTGGTGCCAGCTGCCGTCGGGCCGCTGGATGGAGCGCATCCAGTCGAAGCCCCGCTCGGCGTCGGCCCGCCGACCGCCCAGCTGCAGCGCCATGAGCGCCTCGACGTGGTTCCAGGGATCGGCGTGGCCACCCTCGAACCACTGCACCATGCCGGAGGGCAGCTGCAGCGAGGCGATGTGGTCGACCGTCGCGGCGAGGTCGCCGGCGGTGACGACGTCCTCGACGTCACGCAGCCACACGACGTGGCTTCTTCCTGGCCGGCACGACCGGGGCGGGCTTGGTGGCGTACACGACGGTGCTCTTCCCCAGCACGGGGTTGAGCAGTCGCTCGGTGAAGCGGGTGGCGAAGGGGGCCTTGGAGATGTCCCACACCAGCAGCTGGTGGTAGGCCCGCACGGCGGGGTGGGTGTCGTTGGTGGGGCCGACCGCGCACTTCAGCCACCAGTACGGCGAGTGCAGGGCGTGGGCCCGGTGCGACGGCCCCGGCTCGAGCCCGGCGTCGGCCATGCGCTTGCGGAGCTGGTCCTCGGTGTAGATGCGGACGTGGCCGCCCTCGGCGAGCGGGGCGTGGTACTCGGCCGACAGCGCCCAGCACAGCTTCTCGGGCAGCCACGACGGCACGGTCACGGCCAGCGTGCCGCCCGGCTTGAGCACCCGGGTGACCTCGGCCATGGCGCCGGCGTCGTCGCGGATGTGCTCCATCACCTCGGAGGTGATGATGCGATCGAAGGTGTCGTCGGCGAAGGGGAGGCGAAGCGCGTCGCCCTGGAGTCCGATGCCCTGGGCCTCGGGCGGGATCTCGCCCACCTCGTGCATGGCGCCGAACATGCGGGCGACGTCTCGGACCTCACCGAAGCTGTAGTCGAGCGCCACCACCCGGGCGCCGCGACGGATGGCCTCGAAGGCGTGGCGCCCGGCACCGCAGCCGAGGTCCAGGATGAGGTGGCCGGGCCGGAGGTCCAGGACGTCGAAGTCGACGGTCAGCATCGAGGGTCCGTCCGCTCAGCTCTCGGCCAGCAGGGCCCGGTAGTGGTCGACCGTGCGCACGGCGGTGTGGCGCCAGCTCCACTTGGCCACCACGCGCTCACGTCCGGCGGCGCCGATGCGGGCCGCGGCGTCGGGCTCCAGCAGGGCCCGGCGGATGCCGGCGGCCAGGGCGTCGCTGTTGGCCGGCTCGACCGAGAAGCAGGTCTCGCCGTCGGGGCCGGTGACCTCGGGGAGCGCGCCGCCGGTGGTGGCCACCAGCGGACAGCCCGTCGACATCGCCTCGATGGCGGGCAACGAGAAGCCCTCGTAGAGCGAGGGCACGACGGCGCAGGCCGACTCGTTGTAGAGCTCGACGATGCGCTCGTCGGTGACGCCCGAGACGAACTCGACGGCGTCCCACAGCCCGAGCTCCTCGATGGTGCGCTGGGCGTGGGAGCCCTCCTTGAGGCGGCCGATGATGACCAGGCGCAGGTCGGGGAACTCGGTGCGCAGCTTGGCCAGCGCCTCGAGCAGGAAGCGCTGGCCCTTCATGGCCACGTCGGCCGAGGCCGTGGAGATGATCTGGTTGGTGCGGCGCTCGACGCCCGCCATGGGGGCGAACAGCTCGGGGTCGACGCCCACGGGCACGATGTGCAGCTTCTCGGGCGACACACCGTGGGTGCGGCAGATGTCGTCGTAGCTGTTCTGCGACACGGTGATGATGCGGGTGAGACGCTGGGCGACCCGGCTCTGCATCTTGGTGAAGGCGTACCAGCGGGCCTTGGAGATGCGCTCCCAACGGGTGCGGGCGTGCTCCATCTCGATGCGACGGTCGACGGTGATGGGGTGATGGATGGTGCCCAGGACCGGCAGGCCCGAGCGCTCCATGGCCAGCAGGCCGTAGCCGAGGCACTGGTTGTCGTGGACCAGGTCGAACTCGGGCACGCGGTGGCGGAGGTGCTCCCAGGCGCGCAGCGAGAAGGCGAGGGGCTCGGGGAACGTGCCGGCGCTGAACGCCGTGACCTCGGCGTAGTCCATCCACGTCTTCAGCTCCCAGATGCCCGGCATCCGCATCGGGAAGTGGTCGTTGTAGATGTCGAGGCTGGGGAGCTCGACGAGCGGGACCCGCTCGTCGACGATGGGGTAGGGCTGGCCGGACAGCACCTCGACGTGGTGGCCGAGGTCGACGAGCGCCTTGGTGAGGTGGCGCGTGTAGACGCCCTGTCCCCCGACGTGGGGCTTGCCCCGGTACGTGAGGTAGGCGATCCGGAGCGGGTCGTCGGGCCCGGGCCGTCGTCGTGGTCCGGTCGATCCCCCTGCGCCTGCCTGCATAACGACCTAGCTTCCCCAACCGATCCGGCATCGGTCAAACCACGTCCCCGCGGAGGTCCTCGTGCGAGCAGTCGTCCAACGTGTCACGTCCGCGTCGGTGGTGGTGGCCGGCGAGACCGTCGGAGCGGTCGGCGCGGGGCTCTGCGTGCTGGTCGGGGTGACCCACGACGACACGGTCGCCGACGCCTCGCGGTTGGCCGACAAGATCTGGAACCTGCGCGTCTTCGAGGACGAGGCGGGGACCATGAACCGCTCGGCGGCCGACGTGGGCGGCGAGGTCCTCGTGATCAGCCAGTTCACGCTCTACGGCGACGCCCGGAAGGGCCGCCGCCCGTCCTACGTCGACGCCGCCCCGGGTCCGGTGGCCGAGCCGCTCGTCGACGCCGTGGTCGCCTCGCTGCGGGCGGCAGGGGCGACGGTGGCCACGGGCCGCTTCGGGGCCGACATGGCGGTCTCGCTGACGAACGACGGCCCGGTCACCCTCCTGCTGGAGGTGTGACCGGGCCGTCGGGGGGTCCCCGGCGCCGCCCGCGGGCGGCGCTGCGGATCGGGCTCAGCCGGCGTCGGTGAAGGTGGTCGACACGTTGGCGAAGCCGAGCTGGCCGTTGGGCGCCACGAGGCTGCCACCGGTGACGGTGGTGGCCCCGTTCACCTTCGGGGTGATCGGGCCGAACAGCGTGATGCCGGTGACCTGACCGATCGACGGGTCCGTCACGGTGACCGTGCCGAAGTTCCAGAAGAGGAACCGACCGATGTCGGCCGCCACCGAGGTCTGGCCGACCGTGCCGAAGCCGGTGACGCGGTTGACGCCGGCGAAGTCGGTGCCGATCGAGTAGCCCGGACCGCCGACGGCGCCGCCACCGGCGAAGTCGATCGCCCCGGTGATCCGCACGGCGACGGCGTCACCGGTGGGCTGGGGCACCGTCGTGGTGGTCGTGGTCGTCGGCGGGGTCGTGGTGGTGGTCGTGGTCGGCGGCGCCGTGGTGGTGGTGGTGGTCGTCGTGGTGGTCGTCGTCGGCGCCGTGGTGGTGGTCGTGGTCGTGGTGGTGGTGGTGGTCGTCGTCGTCGAGGTGGTCGTCGTCGTGGTCGGCGGCGCCGTCGTCGTCGTCGTCGTCGTGGTGGTCGTGGTGGTGGGCGCCGCCGTGGTGGTCGTGCTCGACGCGGTGACCGAGGTCTGGCCCAGCAGGATGGCCGGCAGGTTCGGGTTCTCGGTGCAGGTCACCGTGATGGTCTTCACCTGCGTGAACAGGATCTGGATGTTGGCCACCAGCGAGAGGCGGACCGACCCCGGCCGGAACTGCACGAGACCACCCGCACCGACGGTCGGGGTGATGTTGCCCGCCAGGGTCTGGCTCACCACGATGGGCGAGGTGGTCAGCGGGATGGTCGGGTAGGTGGTGAAGCTCGCGTTGAGCGCCGCCGGGGTGCCGTTGGTGACGTTCGCGTTGAACGACCCGTCCTTCACCACCAGCTGGGTCAGCCCGAAGTTCTTGAGGCCGTCGATGAGGCTCTGGGGCAGGGTGGCACCCAGCACGACCGAGGCGGGGAAGGCACCGGAGCCCTCGGCCACCGAGATGGGTCGGGTGGTGGTGCCGGTGGCCTGGACCGGGATGGGGTAGGCGAAGCCGGGGATGGTGCCGGTCAGGCCCGAGAGGAACTGCGCCGACGTCTGTGGCGAGCCGCCGAAGATGTCGGTGGTGGCCACGTCGTTGGTGGCACCGGCGCACAGGTAGTTCACCGTGGCGGTGGTGGTGATGTCCTGAGCCGTGGCCCCGGGCGTGCCGTACAGGAACCCGCCGGCCACCGCCGTGGCCGCGAGCACTGCTCCGACGACCCGCGTACGAAGCTGCTTCATGCTGTGCTTCCTCCCTCAGCGTGACGGACGTCCCGCGGGCGCGGGACGGCACACCGCCAGGAGCAGGTTCTATCGCACCTCCCCGCTGGTGTCGAGCGTCACACGGCCCCGACGCGACGACGCCGGGCCCGGAGGCCCGGCGCTGCCGGAGGTCGAGTGCCGGAACGGCTCAGCGTCGGGTGGTGGTCTTCTTGACCGTCACCCAGCGGCAGACCCGCTTGGTGTAGTAGCGGCCCTTCGAGTTCTTCACCCGGACGTTGCTGCAGCGCCGGACCCGGGTGGTGGAGGCACCGGCCACGGCCGTGGCGACGGGTGCCGGGGCCACGATGAAGCTCACGTCGAACGAGGTGCACAGCGGGCCGGTGGGCACCGACGGCTCCTCGGTGACGCCCTCGGTCACGGTGGCCATGGCCGGCTTCTTGGGCAGCAGGTTGGTGATCGCCTGGATGGACTCGGGCGAGGTGAACCCGGCGATGATGTCGCTGCGCAGGTTGGTCAGCTTGCCCTCGAACCACTTCTCGATGGTGATGGTGCCGGCGGCCAGGGCGGCGTCGAGCTGCTCGTTGGTGAGCGGCGGCGTCGTCGTGGTGGTGGTCTGGCCCGGCTGGGCCGGCGGGTTGAGGGTCTCGAGCGCGGTGGTCAGCAGGTCGCTGGGCAGCCAGGTCAGCCACTTGCCGACCTCGACCTGGGTCCGGTCGCCCTTGCCGAGCGCCCCGTCGAACTCGATCCGGTACGGACCGTTGTTCGCGCCGCCGGTGACCTTCACGTTGCCGGCGCCCATGATCTTCTCGAGGGCGGTCTGGACCTGCCCGGCCGAGGGAGCCACGAAGTCCGACAGGAAGCGGTCGGCGAAGTCCCACTGGTTCTGGTCGACCGGCGTGGTCCGGGGAGCGGCGAACAGCTGCGGGGTCTGCGACAGCGGGATCGGATCGGTCTCCTTGCCCTCCCAGGTGAGGGTGACGGCGTAGGGCTTGGCGTTGAGGTCCTTCTTGATGCGGTGGTCCTCGCCCCAGGTGAAGTTCTGCACCTCGTTGACGCCGGGGATGAACCGGGTCATCCGGCTGGCGCCGCACACGCGCATGGGCACGTTGTGCACGCCCGTCGCCCCGGCGGGCGCCAGGAAGAACACGGCGCCGCCGGCGGCCGCCGCCGCGCCCCCCGGGTTGGGGGAGCCGGTCACGGCCAGCGAGTCCGAGATGATCGGGTTGCCGTCGTCGGGGGTGATGATCGGCGTGTCGAGCAGCTTCACGCCGCCCACCGAGCCCGAGTAGGCGCCGCCCCAGATCTGGCCCTCGAAGTTGCCGCCGATGTTCGGCGAGCCGGGCACCGACACCGAGGTGATCCCCAGCGCCGAGTTGGAGGTGCACTCGATGGTGAGCGTGTTGATGGTGGCCGGGCCGACCGACTTGTTGATGGCGATCGACATCCGGGTGGCGCCGGGGCGGAAGACGATGTTGCCGGCGCTGGTCGGCGTGACCTTGCCCGACACGGTCTCGTTGATCGACACCGAGGCGGCGTTGAGGTCCACCGTGCGCGAGGCGATGGTGGTGGTGATGGCCTGGTTGGCCGCACCGGTGGCGTTGATGGCCAGCTGGATGTCCTTCACCTCGAGCGAGGACAGGCCGAGGGTGGTCTTGGCCGCCGACACCACGGTGGCCGGCAGGTTCACGTTGATGGCGAACGCGGCGTCGAACGCTCCGGCGTCGGGCCGCACCTTGGCCGGGATCGTGGGTGTGATGTCGACGTCGAGCGTGATGCCCGTGCTCGAGATGACGCCCAGCGTGGCTCGCGAGTCGCCCAGGGACGAGGCGTTGTCGCCGGTGATGCCCTGGCAGGTCAGGCTGGCCTTTGCGGCGCCGACGCTCGGGGCCTCCAGCACCTCGAGCCCGAGGGCCGCCATCGTCGTGGCCAGACCGATGCCGATCCAGCGCTTCGTCCGCTTCATACGAGTCTCCCGGTGTCAGAAAAACGAGCAGTGAGTGCCCGATGCGTTCGGCCCCTCCGCCGATCGCCAGGTCCCTCCGTCGCCGAACGGTACCTGTCGACCCCGTCAGGGCGCTAGAGGGGACTCTTCCCCTGGTGCCGGGTCGTTGGAACCAGCACCGCGTCGCCGGTCGGCCAGACCGAGGGCCACGAGCACGCCGGCGAAGGCCAGCGGGAGCGCGTCGCCGGTCAGCGCGGCGAGGGTCCGTCCCGACCGCAGCTCGACGCGCCCGCGGAGGACGCGGGCCTCGCCGGTGCCGGTGCGCGCCACCACGTCGCCGGAGGGGTCGACGATCGCCGAGAACCCGGTCGGCGCCGACTGCACCAGCCAGCGTCCCGACTCGACCGCCCGCAGGGTGGACTGGGCCACCTGCTGGCTCTGCACCTGCGTCAGCCAGTAGCTGGCGCCGTTGGTGGGGTTGAGCACCACGGCCGCGTCGTTGCGCACCGCCTCGCGGACGCGCCGCCCGAAGAACACCTCCCACGAGACCACGACGCCCAGCCGACCGGCGTCGGTGTCGAGCACGGCGGGACCCCGACCCGGCACGGCGTCGCGTGGCGGGACGAAGGACCCCGTGGCCTCGGCCAGCCAGGTCATGAGCCCCCGCATCGGGGTGTACTCGCCGAAGGGCACCCGACGGACCTTGTCGTAGCGGTCGACGGAGCGGCCCCGGGCATCGATGGCGATGGCCGCGTTGCGGAACGTCTCGGCGTCGCCGCGGCCCTCCACGATCCCCACCACGACGGTCGCCCCGAGGTCGCGGGCGAGCTCGGCCACCGCGGCCTCCTCGGTCGAGCCGGCGAAGGTGCCTCCCACGTTGACGATGTTCTCGGGCAGCACCACGAGGTCGGCTCCCTCGCCGCCGGCCCGAGCGGCGCGGAGGTGGCGGTCCAGCACAGCGGCGTAGTCGGTGTTCGCGGAGAGGGTCTGCTGCGGACCGCCGCCCTGCACGGCCGCCACGTCGAGGTGGCCGACCACCCGCCCCCGTGGGGCCACCACGCCGACGAGGGTGACCGCCACCACCGCCACCAGGGCCCCCAGGGCACGGCGGACCCGACGGGGGTCGCCCCCGGCACGGCCCGCCACGAGCGCGGCCAGCGCCGCGCCGGTCGTGGCCACCGCGGCCACCACGCCCAGGGTCCCGGCCAACCGGGCCACCGGCAGCAGCGGACCGGCGGCCTGGGTCACGGCCAGCGACGACAGCGGCACCCCACCGAAGGGCGCGTGCCAGCGCACCCACTCGGCCAGCACCGCCGCGCCGGGCAGCACCAGGGCCGCCCGCCGGGGCGGGCACAGCAGCGAGGCGAGGCCCGTGACGCCCGGGAACCAGACCGAGACGCCGACGATCCACCCCGGCGCGGAGAACTTGACCATCCAGAGCGTGGACGGCAGGAACCAGCCGAGGCCCACGACCACGCCCACCCACCAGCGCTGTCCGCCGGAGCGGCCGTCCAGCAGGAGAACCCACAGCGCGACGCCGAGCAGCGCCAGCGGCCACCACCCCCACGGGGGCAGGGCGGCGCACACGAGGAGGCCCGCCACGAGGCCCAGCGGCAGGCGGACCCACCGCCGTTCGGCGGCGTCGGCCAGGCGGGCGGCGGCGGTCACGCCGACAGCCTGGTCACGCCGACAGCCCGGCCGCCAGCGTGCGGGCGGCGGCCCGCGCCTCGCGGACGCAGGCGGGGATCCCGACGCCCCGGTGCGCCATGCCGCAGACCACGACGTCGGGGGCGTAGGCGGCCAGCGCGGCCTCCAGCGCGTCGGTCCGCTCCAGGTGGCCGACCGCGTACTGGGGGAAGGCCCGGGGGTAGCGGGTGATGCGCGTGGCGACCGGCTCGGCGACGACGCCCATGGTGGTCCGCAGGTCGGCCCGGACCGCGGCCAGCAGCTCGGCGTCGCCCAGGCGCTCGCCCCGGTCGTCGTGGCGATGCCCCACCGAGCACCGCAGGACGGCCAGGTCGGGGTCGTCGAGGTGGGCCCACTTCGACGACGCCCACGAGACGGCGGTGACGGTCAACCCGTGGTCGCGGGGGGCGAGGAACCCGCTGCCGTCGAGGGCCACCGGCACGTCGGCGCGGCGGAGGGCCACGCCCACGAAGGCGACCGACGCGAACTCGACCGCGGCCAGCAGCTCGGCGGCGGCCGCCGAGCGGGGGGCCACCAGCCGGGCGGCCACATCCGCGGGGGTGGTGACCACCACGCCGTCGGCCTCGGGCAGGGCGTCGGCCCGCATGCCGGTGCGCAGGGCGACGCCCCGCTCGGCCAGCGCGGCCGCCAGCGTGTCGACCAGGTGGCCCATGCCCCCGACGGGCGCCACGAACGGCGGCCCGGCGGGCGCCTCGGCCAGCCGTGCGGCGAGGCCCTCGACCAGCGACCGGTGGGTGTGGGCCACCTCGGCCACCTGCGGCGCGACGGCGTCGAGGCTCATCTCGTCGATGTCGCCCGCGGCGATCCCGCCCAGCAGCGGCCCCACGATCCGCTCGGTCACCTCGGCGCCGTAGCGGGCGGTGACCAGCGGGCCGATGGCCACGTCGCCGACCACGGGCCCGTCGGCCACCTCGGGTTCGCGGCGGGCCCGCTCGACGCCGGCGGGGCTGAGGAGGTCGCTCGACGCCAGCTCGTCGAAGCGGGCGGGGAAGCCCAGCACGAGGCCGCCCGGCAGGCGGTGGAGCCGACCGTCGACCCAGACCGACGCCGGGGCGGGGCGGGGCGAGGTGAGCCGGTCGGCACCGATCCCGACCTCGGCGCACAGCCGGACCGCGTCGGGGGTCCGGGTGAGGAACATGTCGGCGCCCTCCTCGACGGCCAGGCCGGCCAGCGTCGAGGTGGCCAGCTTGCCGCCCAGGCGGTCGGCCGCCTCGTGGACCTCGACGTCGAGGTGGTCGTGGGCCGACAGCTCCCAGGCCGCGGCCAGCCCGCTGATGCCGCCGCCGACCACCACGACGCGCCGGCGGGGGGTCACGGAGCGGCCGCCCCGGCCACCTCGGCCACGCGCCCGGCGAGGGCCGCCATGACGGCCGGGTCGGCGTTCACCACGTCGGTGCGTCCGAAGGCCAGCCCGACCTGCTCGGCGGCGCGGGCCGCCTCGATGTCGAGGTCGTAGAGCACCTCGAGGTGGTCGGCGGTGAAGCCGTGGGGGACCACCACGATGCCCTCGGAGCGGCCGGTGGCGGCCAGATCCGCGATGACGGCGAGGATGTCGGGCCCCCGCCACGGTTCGGGCGTGCGCCCGGCGCTCTGCCAGGCGATGCCCCAGTCGGCCCACGGACCGAGCCCGGCCGCCGCCGCGATGGCGCCGGCGCCGGCGGCCAGCTGGTCGGGGTAGGGGTCGTCGGCCAGGACGCGCTCGGGCAGCGAGTGGGCCGTGAAGACGACGTGGGTGCGTCGGGGCAACGGAGCGAGGCGGTCGCGCAGGCTGGCGGCCTGGTGGGCGACGAACGCGTCGAGGTCGAACCACCGGTCCACGCCGGCGAAGTCCAGCCCGGCCTCGGCGGCGGCCGCCGCGGCCCGGGCGTGGTACTGCCCGACGCTGAAGCCCGAGTAGTGCGGTGCCAGCACGACGCCCACGACACGCTCGACGCCCCGGGCCGCCAGGGCGGCCACGCCGTCCTCGACGAAGGGGGCGGCGTGCTTCTGGCCGAGCGCGACGGTGAAGCCGCCGGGGTGCGTGGCCTCCAGGGCGGCGGCGATCGCGTCGACCTGCGCGGCCGTGCGTGCGGCCAGCGGTGAGGTGCCGCCGAGCGCGTCGTAGCGGGCCTGCAGCTCGGCCAGCTGCTCGGGGGTGGGCGGCCGTCCGCGGCGGATGTGGGTGTAGTACGCCTCGACGTCGGCCGGCGACGCCGGGGTGCCGTAGGCCATGACGACGACGCCGACGCTCACGCGACCCGCCCCTCGGTGTGGACCAGCTCGACCAGCTGCTCGAGCACGGTGGGGTCGACCTCGGGCAGCACGCCGTGGCCCAGGTTGAAGACGTAGCGACGGGCGTCGCCGCTGCGGCGCAGCACGTCGCGGGCTGCGTCGCGGGTGGCGTCCCAGCCGGCCAGCAGGATGGCCGGGTCGAGGTTGCCCTGGAGGCCCACGTCGGCCGGCACCCGGGTTCGGGCGGCGTCGAGGGGGGTGCGCCAGTCGACGCCGACCACGTCGGCCCCCGCCGCCGCCATGAGGCCCAGCAGCTCGGCCGTGTTCACGCCGAAGTGGATGGTGGGCACGTCGAGGTCGGCGACGCCGGCCAGCACCTTGGTGCTGTGGGGCAGGACGAAGCGCTCGTAGTCGGCGGGGTGCAGGGCCCCCGCCCACGAGTCGAAGAGCTGCACCGCCGACGCGCCGTTGGCCACCTGGGAGCGCAGCGAGGCGACGGCCAGGTCGGCCAGGCGGTCGGCGAGGCGGTGCCACAGCGCCTCGTCGGTGTGCATCAGCTGCTTGGTCAGCCCGTAGGTCCGGCTGGGGCGGCCCTCCACCAGGTACGACGCCACGGTGAACGGCGCGCCGGCGAAGGCGATGAGGGGCACCGGCAGCTCGGCCACCAGGTTGCGCACCGTCTCGAGCACGAAGGGGGTGTCGGCCTCGGGGTCGAGCGGCCGCAGGCGGTCCAGGTCGGCGGCGTCGCGGAACGGGTGCTCGACCACCGGGCCGATGCCCGGTGCGATGTCGACCCCGAACCCGATGGCCTCGACCGGCGTCATGATGTCGCTGTAGAGGATCGCCGCGTCCACGCCGTAGCGACGGACCGGCTGCAGCGTGATCTCGGTGGCCAGCTCGGGGTCCCGGATGGCCGCGATGATCGAGCCGGTCCCGCGGATGGCCCGGTACTCGGGCAACGAGCGCCCGGCCTGGCGCATGAACCAGACGGGGACCCGCTCGTGGGGGAGGCCCCGGCAGGCGGCCAGGAAGGGCGAGGCGCTCAGGTCGGCGGGCACCGGCCAAACCTACCGACGGGCCGTCCGGACGGGCCACGTGGCGTCGGTGGGGTCCGGCGGGGTCACGCCGGTACACTTGGAAACCCCCCTTTTCGGGACCGCACCCCATGACGCACAACTCCGAGCTCGAGGCCGAGCAGGCCTACATCGACCACGCCTACGAGTGCCTCGAGCGCACCCGTCGGGCCGCGCTCGGTGCCAAGGAGCTGGTCGAGCACGGCCCCGGCGGGACGTTCCAGGCCCGCTTCGAGCGCGAGGCGCTCCTCGAGAACGCGGCCAACCGCCTGGCCCAGCTGGAGCTGGGCGACCAGTCGCTGTGCTTCGGCCGCATCGACCAGGCCGGGGGCGACCGGTTCTACATCGGTCGCCTGGCCGTGGCCGACGAGGCCAAGGAGCCCGTGGTCGTCGACTGGCGGGCCCCGGTGGCCGAGGCCTTCTACCGGGCCACCGGACGTGAGCCCATGGGGCTGGCCCGCCGCCGCCACTTCGCCTCGCAGGGGCGGGTGCTGCGGGGCCTCGAGGACGAGTTCTTCGGCGAGGCGACGGCGCACCTCGACGACGGCCGGGTGCAGGGCCAGGGGGCGCTCATCGCCGCGCTCGAGGAGGCCCGGTCCGGGCGGCTCTCCGACATCGTCGCCACCATCCAGGCCGAGCAGGACGAGGTGATCCGGGCGCCGCTGCCGGGGGTGCTGGTGGTGCAGGGCGGTCCGGGCACGGGCAAGACCGTGGTGGCGCTGCACCGCGCCGCCTACCTGCTCTACACGCACCGCTTCCCCCTCGAGGGCCAGGGCGTGCTGGTCATCGGACCCAACCGGCTGTTCCTCTCCTACATCGAGCAGGTGCTGCCGTCGTTGGGCGAGGCCGGGGTCGAGATCGCCGTGCTGGCCGACCTGGTGCCCCACATCCGCGCCACCGGGGTGGACCCGCCGGCGGTGGCGGCGCTCAAGGGCGACCTGCGGATGTGCAAGCTGTTGGCCCGCGCCGTGCGCGACCGCCAGCGGCCCCTGCGGCGGACCGCGGTGATCCCCTACGGCGTCGAGCGGCTGCGCATCACTCCCGAGGACACCGCCGAGCTGATCGCCCAGACCCGTCGACGGGCGCGGGGCCACAACGCCGGCCGCAAGCACTTCGACGCCCTGTTCTTCCAGCTGGTGGCGTCGAAGATGCGCGACCCGCTGGAGCCCCGCGTGCTGCGGGACCGCATCCGTCAGCTGCCCGAGGTGCGCGAGGCCATGGAGCGCATGTGGCCGGTGCTGACGCCGGCCGAGCTGCTCAACGACCTGCTCGGCTCGCGGGGGCTGTTGCGTTCGGCCGGTCGGCGCTGGTTCACCGACGCCGAGCTCGGTCTGCTCGAACGACCCCGGGCCGCCGACGCGTCGGCGGTGGTGTGGACCTCCAACGACGTGCCGCTGCTCGACGAGGCGCTCGAGCTGTTGGGTCCCCGGCCCCGCCACCGCGACGACGACGCCATCCGCACCTACGGCCACATCCTCGTCGACGAGGCGCAGGACCTCTCGCCGATGGAGCTGCGGGTGGTCGACCGGCGCTCGTTGGGCGGCTCGATGACCATCGTCGGCGACATCGCCCAGGCCACCGCGGCCGGCAGCCACGACAGCTGGGAGTCGGTGCTGGCCCACCTGCCCGACCGCCACGAGCCGCGGCGGGCCGAGCTGGTGGTGGGCTACCGGGTGCCGGCGCCGTCGATGGAGCTGGCCAACCGGGTGCTGCACCTGGCCGCGCCGGGGCTGCGCCCGCCCCGCTCGATCCGTGAGGCCGGCGACGCCCCGATCGTCGAGGCCAGCACCGACGAGCGTTTCGCCGCCGACCTGTGCGCGGCGGTGCGGCGCGAGGTGGCCGCGGTCGAGACCGGCAACGTGGCGGTGATCGTGCCGACGTCGTGGACCGAACGGGTCGAGGAGGCGCTGCGTTCGGGCGGGGTGGACTTCGGTCAGGCCCACCGCGGCAACCTCGACCACCAGGTGACCGTGGCGCCGGTTCGGCTGGTGAAGGGCCTCGAGCTCGACGCCTGCATCGTGGTGGACCCCGCCACGATCCTCGACCAGGAGCACCGGGGCGCCCAGACGCTCTACGTGGCGCTCACCCGCGCCACCAAGCGGCTGTCGATCCTGCACACCCGGCCGCTGCCCGACGTCCTCCGCGACTGACCCCCACCCCGCAGTTCTCTGGGCGGTGCCGTTCGCTTTTCGGAGGGGACCGCCCGCGGAACGCGGTGGGGGTGGGGGTGGCGGGTCAGGCGGGGGCGTCGAGGCCGAGGGCTCGGGCCACGTCGGCGACCAGCTGCTCGACCGGGGGCCACGGCAGCACCGGGTGGCTGAGGTGCAGGTCGGCGATGCCGTGCATCCAGGTCCACACCTGGAAGGCCAGGTACACGGGGTCGTCGCTGGTGGGCGGCTTCGCCCCGGCGGCCAGGCAGTCGGTGACCAGGGCGACGAGCTGCTGGAAGGCGGAGCCGGCGGCGTCGGGGGTGGTGTCGAACTCGTGGTCGTGGGGGGCGGGGTTCGAGAACAGGACCCGGTAGTGCCCGTCCTGCTCGCTGGCGTAGGCGATGTAGGCGGCGCCCGCGGCGCGCAACCGGTCGAAGGGGTCGGGCACGGCGATCGTGGCCTCGAGCATCCGTTCGGAGAAGTCGTCGAAGCACGCCTGGCACGCCGCCTCGATCAGCGCGTCGCGGTCCTCGAAGTGGCGGTACGCCGCGGTGGGGGAGACGCCGACGGCCTTGGCGACCGCCCGGAGGCTGACGTCGTCGGGGTCGCCCGAACGCGCCAGCACGTCGAGGGTGGAGCGGATGAGGTCGTCGCGGAGGCGGTCGCCCTCGCCCCGGGCGTTGCGCTTGCGGGTGGCGGTCGGTTCGGTCATGTCGGGATCCATGGTAGCGAAGAAGGGTTGACACCTGTACGTTGACGTGTGTAAATCTACAACCGTCACTGAACACCTGTCACCTCACTGGGAGGCCCCCCATGTTCACCCGCCTCGGACGACTCGCCGTCCGCCGCCGTCGAGCGGTGCTCGCCGTCTCCCTCCTCTTCGTGGCGCTGGCCGGCGTGCTGGGCACCGGCGTCTTCGGCCGGCTCAGCGGGGGCGGGTTCGACGACCCGCGCTCGGAGTCCACCCGGGTGCGGGCGGTGCTCGAGCAGGAGTTCGGCACCGGCGAGCCCAACCTGGTGCTGCTCGTCGACGCCGCGACGTCGGCCCCGGTGGCCGACGGGGTGAGCGCCGTCGACGACCCGGCGGTCGAGGCGGCAGCGGCCGAGGTGTTCGCCGCCCTCGAGGAGCGCGACGACGTGGCCGAGGTGGTGAGCTACTGGTCGCTGGGCAAGGTCCCGCCGCTGCGCTCGACCGACGGGACCGCGGCGATGATCGTGGCCCGCATCGCCGGCGACGAGGACGCGGTGGACGCCGCCACGGTCGAGATCACCGACGAGCTGGTGGGCGAACGGGGGCCCGTCACCGTGTCGGCCGCGGGGCGGGGTCCGGTGTTCCAGCAGGTGTCGGAGACCATCCAGGGCGACCTGGCCACCGCGGAAGCCATCGCCGTGCCGGTCACCATGCTGCTGCTGGTGCTGGTCTTCGGCGGCCTCGTGGCCGCCGCGCTGCCGCTCACCGTCGGCGTCGTCGCCGTGCTCGGCACGTTCTTCACCCTCTTCGTCGTCACCCAGTTCACCGACGTCTCGATCTTCTCCATCAACCTCGTGACGGCGCTCGGCCTCGGCCTGGCCATCGACTACTCGCTGTTCATCGTGTCCCGGTTCCGTGAGGAGCTGGCCCGGGGCCGCAGCGTCGACGAGGCCGTCGTGCGCACCGTCGAGACCGCCGGGCGGACCGTCGCGGTCTCCGCCGTGACCGTCGCCGTGTCGCTCTCCGCGCTCCTGGTCTTCCCGCTCTACTTCCTGCGCAGCTTCGCCTACGCCGGCATCGGCGTGACGCTGGTGTCGCTGGTGGCCTCGGTGCTCACCCTGCCGGCCGTGCTGGCCATGTTGGGCACGCGGGTCGACGCGCTGCGGATCCCCGGCCTGGGTCGGCGAACCGCGGCGTCGGCCGGCGACGGGTTCTGGCACCGCCTCTCGCTGGCCGTCATGCGCCGGCCGATCGTCGTGGGCGCGGCGGCCATCGGTCTGCTGGTCCTGTTGGGCCTGCCGTTCCTGCGGGTCGAGTTCGGCACGCCCGACCAGCGGGTGCTGCCGGCGGACAACCCGGCCCGCATCGCCACCGACCGCCTGCGCAGCGACTTCGCCTCGGCCGAGGCCGCCGCCTTCCCGGTGGTGGCCACCCGGGGCGGCGCGGCCACCGACGAGGTGGTCGCGGCGCACGCCGAGGCGCTGGCCGCGCTCGACGGCGTCGCCCGCGTCGACGCCCCCACCGGTCGCTACACCGACGGCACGCTGCTCATCGGACCCGACCCGTCGTTGGCCGCCTTCCGCACCGAGGACATGGTCCGCTTCAACGTGGTGCCCGACATCGAGCCGGTCAGCGAGGCGGGCGAGCAGCTGGTCGCCGAGCTGCGGGCGGTGCGCACCGAGGGCCTCGGCCCCCAGCTGGTGGGCGGGGCCAGCGCGGCGTTGGTCGACTCGAAGGCCGCCATCGGCGATCGGCTGCCGCTGGCCGCCGGCATCATCGCCGGTGCCACCTTCGTCCTGCTCTTCCTGATGTTCGGGTCGGTGCTCGTGCCCCTGAAGGCGATCGTGCTGAACCTGTTGTCGCTGTCGGCCACCTTCGGGGCGATGGTCTGGATCTTCCAGGACGGCCACCTGTCGGACTTCTTCGGCTTCACCGCCACCGGCATGACCGACACCACCACGCCCATCCTGATGTTCTGCATCGCCTTCGGGCTGTCGATGGACTACGAGGTCTTCCTGCTCAGCCGCATCAAGGAGGAGCACGACCGCACGGGCGACAACACGGCGTCGGTCGCCCTCGGCCTCGAGCGCACCGGCCGCATCGTCACCGCCGCCGCGGCGCTGCTGGCCATCACCTTCGTCGCCTTCTCGACCTCGGGCATCAGCTTCATCAAGCTCTTCGGCGTGGGCCTCACGCTGGCCGTGCTGATGGACGCCACGCTGGTGCGAGGTCTGCTGGTGCCGGCCTTCATGCGCCTGGCGGGCGAGGCCAACTGGTGGGCGCCGGCACCGATGCGCCGCATCCACGAGCGCTTCGGCTTCAGCGAGTCGGAGCCCCCCGAGGTCCCCGCGCCCGCCTCCCCCTCCGTTCTGGAGAGCCCGAGCCCCGCAGAGGGTGCCGTAGCTCTCCAGAACCGGGAGGTCGCGGGGAACGCGACGCCGGCGGACGACGCAAGTTCGGGGGAGGGGGCTGGTCAGTCGTCGGCGGACGCGCCCACCGACAGCGCCGGACGCTCGGCGCCCGAGGTGGTCCACCACTGACGGGTGCCGGCGCCGGGGTCGTGCGCCAGGGCGCACTCGGTGTCGAGGACCATGGTCGGCCGACCGTCGCCGTCGGCGGTCGGCCACGTGGGCAGCCCGGCGGCGGCGGGGACGCCGGTCGCCGCGAAGGTGCGCCACGCCTCGTTCGTGGCCCGGGCCAGCTGCGCCGGCGCCTCGGGTCCCACGAAGACGTGGAGCCGGTGGTCCTCCACCAGGTCGAAGACGAAGGGCAGCTCGATGGCGTGGGCGGCGCCGATCATCCCGCCCCATGCCGGGCTCCTCCAGGACCACAGGTACTGGTAGGTGGCGCCGTGGGGAGCGTGGGCCTCGACCAGGCGGGTGGCGGGGATGCGGAACACCAGGTCGGTGAGGAAGGCGCTCTCGAGCTCGGCCACCGTGGCGTCGGGGTGCTCGGCCCGGTACGCGTCGAGCGCGCCGTCGGCGTCGGCCACCAGCAGGTTCAGGCGCTTGCGGAGGTGCTCCTCGTTCTGCGCGGCCGGGCTCATGAGGGCGAAGAGCTTCCACTCCTCGGCGTTGGTGCCGCAGACCAGCTCGACGCCGGCCGAGGCACCCGCCGCGATCTCGGCCAGCGGGTCGACCGGCACGTGGCGGCCGTCGGCGACGGGGCGGAACGACAGGAAGGCCAGCGGGTTGCCGCTGGTGCGCACGAAGCGCTCGGGGTCGCCGATGCGCCCCGACGACATCGCGGCGTGGGCGGTGAGGAGCTCCTCGGTGGTGGCGGCCCGGAGCGCGTCGAGGTCGGCCCAGCCACCGTGGCCGAGGAACTCCTCGGCGTCGGCCGCCGCCAGCTCGGGCGTGCGCCCCGCCGACGCGTGGCCGGACTGGGCGATGACCCGGCCGAACAGCCCCCGGGCCGCCGGCATGGCCATCAGCATCGACACGCTCATGGCACCGGCCGACTCACCGAAGATGGTCACGTTGGTGGGGTCGCCGCCGAAGGCCGCGATGTTGTCGCGCACCCACTCGAGCGCGGCGATCTGGTCGAGCAGGCCGACGTTGCCGGAGCCGGCGTAGCTCGGATCGAGGTCGCCCAGCTCGAGGAAGCCCAGCGAACCCAGTCGGTAGTTGAGCGACACCAGCACCACGCCGTGCTTGGCGAAGTGGGTGCCGTGGTACAGCGGCGAGGATCCCGATCCCATCTCGAAGCCGCCGCCGTGGATCCACACCATGACCGGCATGCCGCCGCCCTCGGTGGCCCGTTCGGGGGCGGTCGTCCACACGTTGAGGTAGAGGCAGTCCTCGTCCCAGCGCTCGGTCTCGCCGCCGAAGAGGGCGTCCATCATCGACGGGTTCTGCGGGCTGATGGGGCCGAAGTGCTCGGCCGCCCGCTCGCCCTCCCAGGGGGTGACGGGGGCGGGCGGGCGCCACCGCAGGTCACCGACCGGTGGGGCGGCGAAGGGGATGCCGGCGAAGCGGGCGACGCCGTCGTGCCAGCGGCCTCGCAGCCGGCCGTGGGTGGTCTCGACGAGCGCGGGGGTGTCAGCGACGTTCTCCATCGCCCCGATGTACCACGCGGTGCCGGGCCGCGCCCGATCGAGCGCGGGAACATGGAGCGCTCGGTCGTCGTTGAGTAGTTCAGATTCGAACGACAACGTCCGACGAGAAGGAGCCCGACATGCCCGCCGTCACCGCCGACACGCTCACCCTGCCCCGCCTCCGACCCGCCGGCCCGGATCGGCGCCGACGCCCGGTGCGCTCGGTCACCACCGCTCCGGCCGGCTTCGAGGGCGAGGGCTTCCCGGTGCGTCGGGCCTTCGCCGGCGTCACGCTGGCCGACCTCGACCCCTTCATCCACATGGACCAGATGGGCCCGATCGACTACCCGCCCTACGAGCCGAAGGGCACGCCGTGGCACCCGCACCGCGGCTTCGAGACCGTCACCTACATCATGGACGGCTCCTTCCAGCACCAGGACTCCCACGGTGGCGGCGGGATGATCTCCGACGGCGCCACCCAGTGGATGACGGCGGGCTCGGGCATCCTCCACATCGAGACGCCGCCCGAGCAGCTGGTCATCAGCGGCGGGCGCTTCCACGGCATCCAGCTGTGGGTGAACCTGCCGGCGCGGGACAAGTTCCTGCCCCCCGCCTACCAGGGCCTCGAGCCCGACGACGTCGTGCTGGTGGCGTCGCCCGACGGCGGCGCGCTCGTTCGCATCGTGGCCGGCGAGGTGGACGGCCACGCCGGGCCGGGCTCCACCCACACGCCCATCGCCTTCCTCCACGTGACCGTCGCCCCCGGCGCCGAGGTGGACCTGCCCTGGCGCTCGGACTTCAACGCCCTCGTCTACGGGCTGGAGGGCGAGGGCGCCGTCGGCGCCGATGTCGCGCCCCTGCGGGGCGGTCAGCTGGCGGTGCTGGGCGACGGCGACGACGTGACGCTGGTGGGGCCGCCCGCCGGGTCGGCGCAGCCCCTCGAGGTCCTGGTGCTGGGCGGACGACCGATCCGCGAGCCCATCGCCGTGCACGGCCCGTTCGTCATGAACACCCGCGACGAGCTGGTCACGGCGTTCGAGGACTTCGAGGCCGGTCGCCTGGGCGTCGTGCCGCCGGGTGCGCTCCAGCCCTACCGCCGGCCCGCCGGCTCGTAGCCGGCGCCCGAGCGTCTCCGCTGCCGTCGCTCCGGGTCGCCCTGCCGTCGCTCCGGGTCGCCCTGCCGTCGTTCTGGAGAGCCCCAGGCTCACATGCGGGGCCGCAGCTCTCCAGAACGGGAGGGGGAGCGGTGGGAGGGGGGGGGGGTGGGGGGGGGGAGCGGTGGGAGGGGGGAGCGGTGGGAGGGGTGGGGAGCTACTGGACGAAGCGGCCGCTGCGGATCCGCTCGGCCTCCATCAGCTCGAGCTCCTTGGCGCCCGACACCACGATCCTCGGGTCGGGCACGAAGTCGAGGTGGGGGTCGCGGTCCTCGTAGGGCACGGCGTTGAGGATGACCCGCATGGCGTTGAGCCGGGCCTGGTGCTTGTCCTCGGAGCGGATGATGGTCCAGGGCGCGTCGGTCGTCGAGGTGCGCTTGAGCATGTGGTACTTCCGCTCGGTGAAGTCGTCCCAGTGCTCCTGGGCCTGCACGTCGATCTCGGACAGCTTCCACTGCCGCAGCGGGTCGTCGTGGCGGCGCTCGAAGCGGCGGGCCTGCTCTTCCTTGGTGACCGAGAAGTACAGCTTCACGAGCACGGTGCCCTGGCGGACCAGGTCCTTCTCGAAGCCGACCACGCCCCGCATGAAGTTCTTGTACTCGGTCTCGGTGCAGAAGCCGAAGACCGGCTCCACCATGGCCCGGTTGTACCAGGAGCGGTCGAAGAGGACCATCTCGCCGCCGGTGGGGAACTGCGCCACGTAGCGCTGGAAGTACCACTGGGAGCGCTGCTCCTCGGTGGGCTTGCCCAGGGCCACCACCCGGTAGTGCTTCTCGTTCATGTAGCGGGTGACCCGGCGGATCGTGCCGCCCTTGCCCGCCGCGTCGCGACCCTCGAAGAGCACGATCATGCGCTGGTCGTGCAGCTCGAGGTGGCGCTGGAGCTTGAGCAGCTCGACCTGGAACGGCTCCAGCTCCTCGTCCTGGGCCAGCCGACGCACGGCCCGACGCGACTCCCGGCGCACCTTGTCCAGCTCGGTGCGGGTGGAGGTCAGCTCGGCGACGAGGTCGACGACGCGCGTGGGCCGGCCCTCCACGTCGACGACGAGGTCGTCGCCGACCGGCGCTGGGGTCTCGGGGTCCATCCGCTTCATGATCGGCCGGTGGAGGGCGTTCGGTTAGGGACGTTCGTCCCCGACACGAGCGCCTCGGCCCGCGGGTCGACCGCCGTCCACCCGCGCAGCTGGGCGAGGGGTTGGGGCCGGGCCAGCAGGTAGCCCTGCCCGTCCGCGACCCCGAGGTCTCGACAGCAGGCCACGTCCCGATCGGTCTCGATGCCCTCGGCGATCACGCGGATGCCGAGGTCGTCGCAGATGCGCACGAGCCCTCGAACCACCTTGCGGGACGGCTCGTGCACGGCGAGGCGCGCCACCATGCGCCGGTCGAGCTTGAGGTAGTCGACCGGAAGGCGGGTGAGGTACTCGAGGGACGAGTAGCCGGCCCCGAAGTCGTCGAGGGCGATGCGCACGCCGCGGCGGTGGAGCTCGTCGAGTGCGGCCTCGGCCGGAGCCGACACGTCGATCAGGTTGGTCTCGGTGACCTCGACGACGAGGTCGGGGGGCGTCAGGCCGGTGCGCTCGACGATGTCGAGGTGGCGGCGCACGTAGTCGGGGTGCGACAGCTGGACGTCGGAGAGGTTGATGCCGATGCGGACCGATGCCAGCTGCGGGTGGTCGCCCCGCACGATCGGCAGGTCGCGGGCGGCACGGTCGAGGCCCCAAGACGCGATGGTGTGGATGGCGCCGGTGTCCTCGGCGACGGGGAGCAGCTCGTCGGGTCGCACCGGCCCGAGGTCGGGATGGTCCCACCGGATGAGGGACTCGATGCCCACCATCTGGCCCGAACCCAGATCGAAGATGGGCTGGTAGTCGAAGCGGAAGCCGTGGCCGGCCTCGGTGGGGCGGGCCAGCGCGGCCTCGATGGCCAGGCGCCGCGTGGCGGCGGTGCGCACCTCGCCGTCGGCGATGCGAACGCCGCCGGTCTCGGCGGCCTTGGCCGCGTACATGGCGGCATCGGCGTCGCGGAGCAGCGCCTCGGCGTCGCCGCCGGAGGTGGCGCCGATGGCGACGCCCACGCTGGCGCGGGCCTGGATGAGGGTGCCCCGGAGCTCCACCGGTTCGCGTACCGCGGTCAGCACGCGGTGGGCCAGCGCCAGCGCCCCGTCGGCCCCGCGGGGCTGGTCGCTGACGATGACGAACTCGTCGCCGCCGAAGCGGACGACGAAGTCCTCGGGGCGGACCGCCTCGCGGATCCGGCGGGCGATGGTGGACAGCAGTTCGTCGCCCACGCTGTGGCCGAGCGAGTCGTTGACCCGCTTGAAGCCGTCGAGGTCGACGAAGAGCACCGTCACGTCGTCGGCGCCGCTGTGGAGGATGCGCTGCTCGAGGTGGGTGCTCAGCGCGGCGCGGTTGGCCAGCCCGGTGAGGCTGTCGTGGGTGGCCGCGTGCTCGAGGCGGGCCTCGAGGGCTCGACGCTCGGTGACGTCGTCGACGGAGCCGACGACCTCGCTGAGCGCGCCGGCCTCGTCGTGGACGGCGCGGGCCAGGATGCGGATCGTGCGCTGCGGCCCGGGTGGGGCGCCCGGGCCCGGCGCCAACCGGAACACGCCGTCGAGCACGTCGCCGTCGCCCGCCGCGGACGGGTCGCCGAAGGCGAGGAGGGCGTCACGGAGGAGCGGCAGGTCGATCCGGTGGACGAGGTCGGTCCAGCGGCTCGAGTCGACCTCGAGGGGGTGGAGCCGGCGGAGCGCGGCGTTGGCGAAGCGCACGATGCCGTCGCCGTCGGCGCGGAACACCCCGATGGGGATCGACTCGGCCAGCGTGCGGAGGCGGCGCTCGCTGCGGTCGAGGGCGTCGAGGGCCCGCATCTCGTCGTCGATGTCGGTGATCGTCGTCCGTACCCGGACCAGATCGCCCTCGTGCTCGCCGATGCCGTGGAACGCCACCCACCGCCAGGTCCCCGCCGCGCTCCGCAGGCGGGTCCGGACCTGCTGGCCCATGCCGGGCTCGCTCAGGCTGGCGGCGAAGGCGGCGATGGTCCGACCGCGGTCGTCGGGATGGACCGCGGTCAGGAGCGGCTGGTGGAGGAGGTGCTCGGGTGGCCAACCCAGGAGCGCCTCGAGCTGGCCGCCGCTGCGCAGCATCGCTCCCCCGGCGTCGAGGATGACGGTGGCGGTGGTGATGGTGGCGTCGACGGGCTCCACGAGCTCGGCGGGGTCGTCGGAGAACGCCACCAGCACGAGCTCGAGGTCCTCGACCAGCACCGCGGTCATGCGGCGCTCGGCGCCCCCGCGGAGGAAGCGCACCGCCGTCTCGGCCCGGCCGTCGCGCAGGGCGTCGTTGAGGCAGCCGACCGCCGCGGGGTGGCTGGTGGGCTCGAGGTCGTTGGGGTGCCAGCGGGTGAGCACCGCGGCGAGCGGCGCGAGCTCGGGTGGTGGTGGGGCGACCTCGCCGAGGTTCGTCGAGGACAGCACGGCCACGCGCGGCGAGGACAGCTCGGCGAACGCGGCACGCGCCGCGTCGAGCGAGGTCCGGGACACCGAGGCCATCGGTGTCCCGTCGGCCGTGGTGGGCCCGTCGTGAGCGTCAGCGTCGTCCGAGGCGCTTGGTGTCGGCGAGCAGGGCGTCGATGGCGCGCTGGAGCTGCTGGCCGAAGATCATCCGGGCGGCGTCGCCGGCGACGGGGCGCAGGGCGTCGACCAGCGCGGCGGGATCGCTGCCCTGGCCGAACCCGTCGCGCAGGGTGTCGACGAAGAGGTCGATGAGCGCGTCGGCGGCCGGTCGCAGGTGGCGTTGGAGGATGGCCCCGGCCTCGAGCACGGCGTCGGCCGGCACGCCGTCGCGGATGAGGCCGACCGTGAGGTCGAGCAGCGCGGGGTTGGGGAGCAGCCACGCGCCGCCCTGGCGGGTGAGCAGGCCGGCGTCCTCGAGCTGGGCCTGGGTGCCGGGCGGTGTCCCGGCCAGCGTCGCGGCCACCTCGTGGCGGTCGGCGATGCGGGGCAGGTCGGTGGCCCAGGGGCCACGGAGGCGCTCGTCGAGTCCGAGCCAGTCGCCGATGCTGACGTTGGCGCCGCCTTCGGCGAGGAGCGCCCGGACCGCCGGGAGCTTCAGGCCGCGGTCGCGGAGCTCGCCGATCAGGCGGAGGCGCTCGACGTGGGAGGGCTGGTAGCGGGCGACCCGGGCGTCGTCGGGGTCGCGACGCGGCTTCGGGAGCAGCTTCTCGGCCTGGTAGTAGCGGATGGTGCGGGGCGACACCCCGCTGGCCTCGGCCAGCTCCTCGAGGGTCAGGCCCGGTTCGGGCGGGTCGGCGTCGGTGGTCGTGGTGGACGCGGTCGGGTCCTCCGGCGGCGGTGGCGCGCTGGCTCGACGTGGCATGGCCCCATCTTCGCCGCCGATGGTGCCAGTGTCCACTGTCACAGACTCTTGACAGTGGACGCTGATAGCGACATCGTGTGCTGTCATGAACTCGCTGCTCGAGGTCTTCACCACCCCGCACCACCCGGCCGACTTCGCCGCCGCCCTCGTCCGGCGGGGTGCACGGACGCTGCCCCCGCCCGCCGTCGAGCCGCCCCCGACCCCGGCGGCCGACGGCGCCGAGGCCACGGTCGTGCGGTTCGCCGCCAGCGACGCCTGGGTGGTGGCGGCGGGCGACACGCCGATCCTCCAGGCGGCCGAGTCGGCCGGCCTCGAACCGCGCTTCGGGTGCCGCCGCGGCGTCTGCCACCGCTGCACCGCACCGCTGGTGGACGGCACCGTCCGCGACCTCCGCGACGGGCGGACCACCGGGGCGGGCGGCCACGTCCGCGTCTGCGTCTCGGCACCCGTCACCGACGTCGTCGTCGACCTCTGATCCCACCGTTCCTCGACCCTCCCCGGAAGGACTCCCCGTGACCCTGCTCGTCGACCCGCCCACCGCCGCTCCCGCGGTCGGTCCCGCGAACCGTCCCGTCCCCCGCTCCGCGGTGCGGGGGGCCGTGCCGCCCGATCTCGACCTCGACGCCCTGGCCGCCGACCTCGACGCCATCCGCGCCGAGGTCCTCGCGGAGCTCGGCGAGGCCGACGCGGCCTACGTCGACGGGCTCGTCCGGCTGCAACGCCGACTCGAGCTCGGCGGCCGCCTGGCGCTGTGGGCCGGCGTGCTGCCCCCGGCGTGGGTGGCCGGCGTGGCCATGCTCGGGCTCTCGAAGATCCTCGAGAACATGGAGCTGGGCCACAACGTCCTGCACGGTCAGTGGGACTGGCTGCGCGACCCCGACCTGCACTCGACCACCTGGGAGTGGGACAACGTCTGCCCCTCCGAGCAGTGGAAGCACACCCACAACCACCTCCACCACCAGTGGACGAACGTGGCCGGCATGGACGGAGACCTGGGCTACGGGCTCATCCGCATCGACCCCGACCAGCCGTGGCGGCCCCGCGACTTCGGCCAGCCGCTGTACTTCGTGCTGCTGGCCCTCGGCTTCGAGTACGGCGTCGCCCTCCAGGACCTCGAGCAGGACGTCACCTCCGGCGCCGACCGGGCGACGTGGTGGCCGAAGCTGCGGGCCACCGCGGCGAAGGTGGGCCGCCAGGTCACCAAGGACCTGGTGGCCTTCCCGCTGCTGTCGGTGCCCTTCGGTCCGGCCGGCGTGGTGGCCGCGGCCACCGGCGCGCTGGCCGCCAACGTGGTGCGCAACGTGTGGGCCTTCTCGGTGATCTTCTGCGGGCACTTCCCCGACGGCGCCGAGGTGTTCGACCCCGAGGTGGTCGAGGGCGAGACCCGGGGCGGCTGGTACCGGCGGCAGATCCTGGGGTCGGCCAACTTCGAGGGCGGCCGGATCATGGACCTGCTCTCGGGCAACCTCGACCACCAGATCGAGCACCACCTGTTCCCCGACCTGCCGTCGAACCGCTACGCCGAGATCGCCCCGCGGGTGCGCGAGGTGTGCGAGCGGCACGGGCTCGCCTACAACACGGCCTCGTTTCCCCGGCAGTTCGGGTCGGTGGTGCGCAAGGTGCTGCGCCTGGCGCTGCCCTGAGACGGCGACCTCAGGCGATGTCGGGCGCCGTCAGGCGGCCACGGGAGCAGCGCCCGATCGGGCGGCCACCCGGGCCTTCGACGCCTCGGCCTCGGCGGTACCCGGCCCGTACTTGGCCAGCACCTTGTCGCGGTTCCGGGGGTGGATGTTGGCCCGGGTGATGTCGCCCTCGTAGTGGTCGAGGACGCGTCGGTCCATGACCTTGCGCCAGAGCGGCGTCACGTAGGCCAGGCCCAGCATCAGGCCGTAGCCGCTGGGCAGCTGGGGCGACTCCTCGAAGTGGCGCAGCGCCTGGTAGCGGCGGGTGGGGTGGGCGTGGTGGTCGGAGTGGCGCTCGAGTTGGTAGAGCAGCACGTTCGAGGCGACGTGGTTGGAGTTCCAGCTGTGCTCGGGGCGGCACCGCTCGTAGCGGCCGTTGGCGTCCTGCTGGCGGAGCAGTCCGTAGTGCTCGAGGTAGTTCACGACCTCGAGGAGCGAGAAGCCGAAGATCGCCTGGGCGACGAGGAAGGGCAGCACCTTCCAGCCGAAGACCGCGGTGAGCGTGCCGAACAGCAGGGGGGTGAGCAGCCAGCTGGTGAGCACGTCGTTCTGCAGCGAGAGCACCGGCTTGCCCTGGGCCCGCAGGCGCTTGGCCTCGAGGTGCCAGCCCGAGCGGGCGCTGCCCACGACGGTGCGGGGGAGGAACTCCCAGAAGGTCTCGCCGATGCGGGACGACGCCGGGTCCTCGGGGGTGGCCACCCGGTTGTGGTGGCCGCGGTTGTGCTCGACGACGAAGTGGCCGTAGCCCGACTGCGCCAGGGCGAACTTGGCGAGGAGGCGCTCGACCTTGTCGCTCTTGTGGCCCAGCTCGTGCGCGGTGTTGATGCCGACGCCGGCGACGGTGCCGACCGTGAGCACGTAGCCGATGGTGTCGAGCCAGCTCATCTCGACGTTGGTGACCACCCAGCACGCCAGCGCCAGGGTGGCGTACTGCACGGGCACGAACAGGAAGGTGCAGACCCGGTAGAAGCGGTCCTCGGCCAGCTGCTCGACGGCCCACTCGGGCGGGTTCGAGCGGTCCTCGCCGAGGACCGCGTCGAGGATCGGGATGACGACGAGGACGAAGATGGGCCCGAGCCACCAGAAGACGTCGAGCCCGTGCTCGGTGGCGTTGCGCCAGGCGCCGAAGGGCAGCAGCGGCACGATGATGCCGAGCAGCCACAGGTAGCGCTTGCGGTCGCGCCAGGTGACGGTGGCGCCGTCGATGGTGGCGGTGATGCTCACGGGTGTCCTCCGGTGGGAACGGGTGCGCCGGCGGGCGCGGTGGGTGCAGTGGGGTCGAGCGGGGTGGCGGCGAGGCGGTCGGCGACGCCGTCGATGAGGAAGCGGGCGACGAAGGCGGCAACGACCTCGGGGGGGTCGTCGGGGGCCGAGACGGCGTAGCTGACCAGCAGGCGGGTGACGACGTCGGCGAAGCGGCGGAGCTCGACGGGGTCGGGTTCGGGTGCGCCGACGCCGGCGGGCACGATGGCCCGCTCGGCCAGGATCGCCTCGACCACGGCGCGGACCTGGGCCATGACCGGGCCGCCGTCGGTGGTGAGGAGGGGCAGGAGCGTCTCGGGCTCGGTGCGCACCAGTCGGTCGAGGAGCGGGTGCTCGCGGGTGACCACGAGCGCGGCGTGCAGCGCGGCCTCCAGCGAGGCCCGCGGGTCGTCGTGGGCGGCCGCGGCGCCGGCGACCTGCTCGATGAGGAGGGCCGTCTCGGTGACGACGACCTCCGCCACCAGCGCGTCCTTCGAGGCGAAGTGGCGGTAGAGGGTCTGGCGGCTGAGCCCGGCCCGCTGGGCGACGTCGGCCATCGACAGCCGGCTGAGGCCGTGCACCGACGCGGCCTCGACGGCCGCGGCGAGGAGCTGCTGGCGGACGGAGGGCTCGTCGGACATGGGTGACATACTAACAGTAGCTGTAACTCTGTCAACCCGAAGGCGAGCGGGCCGGGGTTGAACGGCACGAAAGGGCATGGCGTAGTGTGTGGCAATGCGGGTGAGTCGCACGATGGCGCTGATGGCCGTGCTCGTGAGCGGAGCCGGTTGCGCCGAGGAGGAGGCACCGGCGGCCCGTCGTCCGCTGGGCGACGTCGTGTCCACCACGACCGCGGCGGAGACCACGACCACGACCACGACCACGGCGCCGGTCGACCCGGTGCGGGTCGAGGTCGAGGCCGCCTACCGCAACGCCGTGCGCGTCGCCGAGGAGGCGGCGATGATCCCGGACCCCGATGCGCCCGAGCTCGCCCAGTGGAACACCGGCCCGATGCTCGAGGAGTGGCGCCGACGGATCGAGGAGCTGAGGGCGAACGGGCAGCGGGTCACCTTTCCGGCGGACACGGTCAGATCGATCGCCTTTCGCGACTTCGAGCTGTTGTCCGAGGGCTTCGCTGCCGTGGAGGTCTGCGAGGTCGACGACGCTCTAGTCGTTGAATCAGGAACCGGGGCAGTTGTGAACGACAGGGTCTCCACTTCGCGGAATCGCGGTGTCCTTGCTTTGGGACCCGAAGGCTGGAGGCTTGAGCAGCGGGAGACCTTGGAGCGAGTGGACGGTGTCACGTGCTGACCAAAGGCCTCGGCCTTGCCGTGGCGATAGCCGTCGTTCTCGCGCCCGCTGGCCCTGTTGGCGCTGACTGGGGTGGCGGCGATTCGGCAACCGGCGCGTCGGGGACGTTGACCGAGACCGGTGGGTCGACCTCGGCGTGGGGGATCGCCGGGAGCGGACGCACGGCGCACCGGGGCGGCGGCGCCTCCGACGTGGTCTGCCGCTACTACCGGGTCTCGGCCGAGATCGGCGTCGGCGTGCCGGCCGACGACGCCGCGCCCGGCGAGACCGTCGTCCGCCGCTGCGAGGACCGCAGCACCGGCCGCCCCGTCTCGCTCCCCACGCTGGTCGTCGTCCCCGAGCCCTCCGAAGCAGCGGTCGTCGCCGCCCTCGTCGACCAGGCGATGGCGCAGCTCGACGTCGAGCTGCCCGACCCGCGCACCTCGCCGCCGGGCGGGCGCACCCTGGCCAACCTCGACACCTGGTTCTGGCTGGCCGACACCGCGCCCCAACGCCGCAGCGCCACCGCCGCCGGGGTCACCGCCACGGTCACCTCGCGCCTGGTCGACGTCGCCTTCGACCTCGGCGACGAGGGCGTCCTCCGCTGCCGGTCCGGTGGCACGGCCTACGACCCGGCCCGCCCGGCCCGCACCCAGCGCTCGGACTGCACGCATGCGTTCGCCGCGCCGACGCGGCGGGTCGACGTCGAGGTGACCGCCACGTGGCGGATCTCGTGGACCGCCACCACCGGCGCCGGCGGCGACCTCGGCACCGTCAGCCGCACGGCCGTCCTCCCCGTCGACGTCGAGGCGCGCACCACCGTCATCCGCGACGCCTGAACGCCGGCCCGGCCGGGTAGTCGCTCGGCATGGGCCCGATGGACCGTTCGACTGGAGGTCTCGCGGCCGATGGCCGATACGACGACGTGCGGACGGCGGTCGGCGACACGATGGAGGGCGGTGGCACCTGGCTGTGCCCCACCGAGGTGGACCGCGCCCGGTTCGTCGAGATGGGCGGACGGCACCGGTGGGCCTATGTGGCGGTCGGAGCGACCATGGTCGTGGTCCTGGGGGCGTCGGCGCGCTGGCTCGGTCCGGGGCCGCTGGTCGTCATGGCGATCGCCATGGCGGTGGCGGGGGCCGTCGAGCTGGCCGGCGCCCGGTCGCGCCATCCCGAGGTGGGGGTGGCGCTGGCCCTGCTGGTGCTGCAGGCGGGCGTGCTCGTCTCGATCCACCGCACCGGTGGGGTGTCGAGCCCGGTGCTGCCCTGGGCCGCGCTCCTCGTGCCCACGTTGGCCGCCCGCTTCCCGTCGCGGGTCGTGCTGGTGGGCACCGCGCTGACCGTCGCCGGGCTGATCGTCACCGTCGGCCTCGGCGACACCGAGATCCTCCGCGACGACCCCTCCGCGCTGCTGTTCTCGTTGAGCATCGTGATCGTGGTGGCGGCGGTGGGCATCACCATGGGTGCGTCGGACCGGACCTACCGCAACGAGGCGGCCATCGACCCCCTCACCGGCCTGCTGAACCGCGCGTCGCTGCCGGAGCGCTTCGAGGAGCTGGCCGCCCAGGCCCGGCTGAGCGGCGGTGGGTTGTCGCTGGTGGTGTGCGACATCGACCACTTCAAGGCGGTCAACGACACCTTCGGCCACGACCGCGGCGACGAGGTGCTGCGGGCGACGGCCGACGAGGTGCGCCGCTCGTTCCGTCAGTTCGAGCTGATCTACCGGATCGGCGGCGAGGAGCTGCTCATCGTCTTGCCGGGGACCGGGCTGACCGAGGGCGTGGCGGCGGCCGAGCGCATCCGCCGACGCGTCGAGGCCGCCCGACCGGGCGGCCTCGACCTCACCGTCTCGTGCGGCGTGGCCGCCGCCGCGGGAGACGGCCTGGACTTCGCCTCGCTGTTCTCGGCCGCCGACGGTGCCCTCTACGCCGCCAAGCGGGAGGGCCGGAACCGGGTGGTGGCGGCAGCGTCGGTGACCGCGCCGCTCACCACCCGTCCCTCGGTCGAGCGTCGCCGCTCGGCCTGAGCGAACCTCAGGCCCCGGGGGCCGCCGGCGCCGAGGGAACGGGCGCCGGCGCCGGGACGGCGGTCGTGCCGGTCGTCCCGTCGGTGCCGTCCTGGAGGGGGGCGGTGCGGCCGTCGGGGTAGAGGATGATCGGCTCGTCGGGCAGGACCCGACGGGGCGTGCTGCCCTGGCCCGACCACGGACCGCTGCCGTCGCCGCGACCGGGCAGTCCCTGGCCGCTCCCACCCTGGTCGCCGCGGCCTGCCCCACCGCCGAAGCGGTCCTCCATCTGGCGTCGCCGCTCGCCCCGCATCCCGTCGTCGTCGACCACCCCGTCGTCGTCGGCGCCGAAGCGTCGCTCCATGCGGCGTTCCATGCGGTCCGAGACGTCCTCGAAGCGGTGCTCGCCGAAGCGGCTGCCCACCGCGCCGGTGACGACGCCGGCACCGAAGATCAGGCCGGCCAGCACCAGCGCGCCGACACCCGCCGCGACCTTGCGGCCGGTCGACCAGCCGCCGCCGGCGGGCGGCGGCGCGGCCGGGGGCACGCCGCCGACCGCGGGCGGGACGGGTGGGAGGGGCGGCGCCGGAGCGGCGGGTGCGGCGGGTGCCGCGGGCGGTGCAGGCGGCGCGACCGGTGCCTCCACGGCGGGCTGCTCCACGGTGGCGGCGGCCGGGGGCGCCGGGGGCGCCGGCTCGGCTGTCGCCGTGGGCTCGGGGACGACGGTGGCCCCGGGCGTCTGGGCCGGGGGCGGGGTGTCGCCCTGGGGGGTGTCGGGCTGAGCGGTGTCGTTCATGACGGTCACCATGACGTCCCGGTCGAAGACGGACCTGAGCCGATCCTGAACGGAAGCTGAGAATTCCCGGAGGGTCGCCGGAGTGGGGTCCGGGCGGTTCGGGCGCGCCCGACGGGCTCGCTCAGGTCGAGGTCGCGTCGAGCCCCGCCGCGGGGAGGGTGAGCGTCACCCGGGTGCCGCCGTCGGGCGCGTCGTCGACGGCGGCGTGGCCGCCGTGCTGGTCGACGACCTGGGCGACGATGGCCAGCCCGAGCCCGGAGCCGGGCACCGCCCGAGCCGTCGGCGCCCGCCAGAACCGCTCGAAGACGTGGGCCCGATCGGCGGGGTCGATGCCGGGGCCCTCGTCGTCCACCACGATCGTGCCGCCCGTCTGGCGCACCCGGACCGTGCCGCCCGTCGGGCTCCACTTCACGGCGTTGTCCACCACGTTGAGCACGGCCCGCTCGAGCAGCGCCGCCTCGCCGTCGACGACGGCGGGCTCGACGCTGGCCTCCACCACGATGCCGTTGGCACGGCGCCGGGCCCGCTCCACGGCGCGCTCGACGACGCGGTCGAGGCGCACCTCGGTGCGCTCCGGCGTGGCGGCGGTGTCGTCGCGGGCGAGGGCCACCACGTCGGCCACCAGGGTCGACAGCTCCTCGAACTGGGCGTTCACGTCGGCCAGCAGCTCGCTCCGCTCCTCGACGGGCACCGAGGCGGGCCCCTCGTCGGCCAGCATCTCGAGGTTGGTGCGGATCGAGGTCAGCGGCGTGCGCAGCTCGTGGCCGGCATCGGCGATCAGCTGGCGCTGCTGGAGGCGCGACGCGGCCAACGAGGCCATGAGGCCGTTGAAGGCCCGGCCGAGTCGACCGAGCTCGGTGTCGCCCTCGGCGGGCACGGTGACCGACAGGTCGCCGGTGCGCGAGACGTGCTCGACGGTGCCCGTGAACGCGTCCACGGGGCGCAGCGCCGAGCGGGCCACCAGCCACGCCATGATCCCGGCCACGACCAGGCCGAAGCCGGTGGTGGCGAGGCCCACCACGCCCAGCACGATGAGGGCCCGGTCGACGTCGCCCACCGGGCGCGCCACCTGCAGGGCCAGGCCGCCGGTGCCGTCGGTGCTGCCGCCGGGCAGGGCGACGGTGAGGGTCCGCAGCCGGTCGTCGCCCGACTCGAGGTCGCCGTAGTGCTCGCCGCGGGCTCCCGCCGCTACGGCCAGGTCGTCCTCGTCCAGCGGGAGGGCGGCCAGCGGGCTGGCGGCCTCGGTCCGGCCCTGCGCGTCGAAGATGCGGCTCAGCACGGTGTTGCCCCGGAACTGCGAGAACGGCCCGTCGAAGCCGAAGCGGTCGCGGTCGCCGCGCCGGGGTGCTCCCAACCAGTCGACGTCGCCGTCGTCGGTCACCTCGGGTGCCGCGCCCAGCAGCACCCGGCGCCCGCCCAGGTCGCGGGTCAGCTGGCGGGCGGCCTGGCGGAGGTCGTCGTCGACCTGGTCGCGCAGCACGAAGGCGGCCACCCCGACGGTGAGCGCGGCCAGCACGACGGCGACGCCCGCGGTCGACGACGCCGCGGCCAGCATCACCCGCCGCCGCAGGCTCATCCGCCGCCACCAGCCCATCACGGCTCCCGCATAACGTAGCCCACGCCGCGCACGGTGTGGACCAGGCGGGGCTCGCCGTCCGCCTCGGTCTTGCGTCGGAGGTAGCCCACGTAGACCTCGAGGCTGTTGGAGTTGGTGTCGATGGCGTAGCCCCAGACGCGGTCGAAGATGACGTCGCGCTCCAACACGATGCGGGGGTTGCGCAGGAAGAGCTCGAGCAGGTTGAACTCGGTGCGGGTGAGCGGCTCCAGCACCCGCTCGCCGCGCCGGACCTCGCGGGTGGCGAGGTCCATCGCCAGGTCCTCGAAGCGCAGCACGTCCTCGGTCGGCACGTCGATCCGGCGCAGCAGCGCCCGCACCCGGGCCCGCAGCTCCTCGAGGGCGAAGGGCTTGACCAGGTAGTCGTCGGCGCCGGCGTCGAGGCCGTCGACCCGCTCGCCCACCGAGTCGCGTGCCGTGAGCATCAGCACGGGGGTGCGGTCGCCGGCCGCCCGCAGGCGCCGGGTGGTCTCCAGCCCGTCCAGCCGGGGCATGGCCACGTCGAGGATGACCAGGTCGACGGGTCGGGTGGCCAGGGCGTCGAGGCCGGCCTGGCCGTCGCCGGCCACCTCCACCTCGTGGCCCGCGTAGCGCATGGCGCGGGCCACCGCGTCGCGCACGGCGGGATCGTCGTCGACCACCAGGATCCTGCTCACGGCCCCAGTATGGGGGGCGCCCCCCGCCCCGACGAGGGTTGGGGGCGTCATCTCAGCGAGGTCTCAGGTTGGCGGCCGACGGCGGGGGCAGCGGTCGGCGGGGCCCGTGCCGAGGGGACGGTAGGGTCGCCCGATGGCCGTCGACTGCGAGCGGGTGGGGCTCGACTACTTCACCAACGCGCCGTTCCGCTACACCGCCGCCGAGGTGGTGGACGCCACGCCCGAACGGGTCTTCGAGGTCTTCGCCGACGGCGAGGCATGGCGCCGCTGGGTGCAGGCCATCACCGCTGTCGAGTGGACGTCGCCGCCGCCCTACGGCGCGGGGACCACCCGGACGGTGCGCATGGTGGGCGGCCTGGTGGCCTGGGAGGAGTTCCTGGCCTGGGAGCCGGGCCGACGGATCGCCTTCCGGGTCAACGAGGTGTCGCGGCCGGTGGTGCGGGCCTTCGCCGAGGAGTACCGGGTCACCGACGTGGGCCTGGGGCAGAGCCGGATCGAGTGGACCATGGCCCTCACGCCGCCCGGTCCGGCGCGTCGCGGCGTGGCGTTGGCCGGTCCGGCCGTCGCCTTCGGCGTGCGGGACACGCTGCGGCGCCTGCGTCGCCTCCTGGCCGCGACGGCGCCGACGCCCGGTTGAGGGCCGGCTGAGGGGCGGCCGGCCCGCGCTGGTCGCCCAGGGGGACCCTGGTCCCTCGACCACGGGGGCGGGGTAGGTGTCGGATGTGTCCGTGGAGACCGTGAACGACGAGCCGCGTCCGCCCGCCGACGAGCCCCGTGCCGCCTGGTGGTGGCCGGTGGCGGCGGTGCTGGGGCTGATCGCCGTGGCGGTGGTGGCGGCGCTCGTGCTGGCCGACGACGAGGACGACGTGGCCACCGGGGTGACGACCACCACCGTCGAGGTCACCACCTCGGGTGCGTCGTCCACCGCCGCGCCCACGACGACCGCGGCGGTGGGCACCACCGCCACGTCGAGTCCCCCACCGCCGGTCACCACGCCGGTCGTGCCCGAGGCCCTGCGTCCGTCGGTGTGGCCCACCGGCGACACGGCCCGTCGCTTCGACGACCCGGTGGCGGCGGCCCGCAGCTTCGCCGTCGAGCTGGTCGGCTTCGCCGACCCGCAGCTGGGCGAGTTCCGCCAGGGCGACGCCCGATCCGGCGAGGTCGAGGTCCGGGCCTCCGCCGACGGGCCGGCCACCACGGTGTTCGTGCGCCAGCTCGCCGACGACGACTCGTGGTGGGTGCTCGGGTCCGCGACCGCGGACATCGAGGTCACCGAGCCCGCCGCGCTCGGCGCCATCGACCACCCGCTGCAGGTCTCGGGTCGGGCCCGGGCTGGCACCCTCGAGGTGCGAGTCCTGGCCGACGGCACCCTCGAGCCGGTGGGCCAGGGGATCGTGACCACCCGGGGCGACGGCGAGCTGGGCTCCTTCGACGCCTCGGTGCCCTTCACCAGCCCCCGCGGCGGCTGGGGGGCGGTGGTGTTCCTGACCCGCTCGGCCGACGACGGTCGGGTGCAGGCGGCGGGCGTCGTGCGCGTCGGCTTCATCGGCGGCGACTGACGGCGACCGACTCGGCTCGGGCGACGGGCGCGGCCCGGACGCGGGACCGCCGGCCCATGGAGGGCCGGCGGTCCGGTCGTCCCGGGGTGGGGGAGCGTGGGGCGCTGTCCGGGACGGGGGGAGGAGGCCGATGGCCTCCGGGGGATCAGGGGAGGGGCAGCGGCCGCAGCACCAGCGAGATGCCGTGCACGTAGCCGTTGGCCAGCTTCCCGCCGAAGTTGAACTTCGAGTACACGACGCCGGGGTCGGTGTCGTCGGGGTCGAGGTCGCCGAGGCGGATCTGGGCGAAGGTCTTGTTGACCACGTCGACGGTGATCTTCCCGCCCTGGAGGGTGGTGAGCTCGGCGCCGTCGGCCTCGAGCGCGTCGGCCGCGGCGATCTTGGCGGGCACCAGGTGGTAGGTCAGCACGGTCTTGACCGTGTCGGGACCGAGGCCGGCCACCGCCGCGAAGATCTCCTGCTCGCTCTTCAGCCAGTCGCCGGTGAGCTCGTACACGAGGACCTGGAACGCCCGGTCGTTGGGCAGGAAGGCGGTGAGCTCCGACTTGGGGTCGGCGGCCGCGGCCACCAGGTCGTCGTAGCCGAGGACGGCCTGGGTGACGATGTCGAAGTCGTACCAGTTGTCGTCGAAGCCGTTCGCGTCGTCGCCGGCGGCGTCGGAGAGGAGGACGGCGGCGATGGTGTCGGTGGTGGGTGCCGGCTCCGGCACGGTGCAGGCGCTCAGGCCGATGAGGCCGGCGATCGGGAGGGCGAGCCAACGCTTCAGCTGCATGGGAGGGACCTTTCGGGGGGCAACGGGGGACGTGGGGTGGTTCGTACCCACCGGCGGGTCCGGATGCACCCGGCGTCGGCATGGACCACGCCGGGCCCGATCCGCTCTACTGGTCGGCCGATCGGGAGGTGGAGCGCGTGGGATTCATGGAACGGGTGGTCGAGCGGTTCCGCGGCTACGAGTGGCTGGGGTCCAGCGGCGACCAGCAGGAGCGGGACCTGGCCGTCGTCGAGCTGCTGGTGCTCGCCACGCACGCCGATCGCGAGGAGTCCCCGGCCGAGCGCCGGCTGGTGCGTGACTACTGCTTCTCGTGCGGGTGGGCGGCGCCGATGGACCCCGAGACGGCGTTCGAGCAGGCGGTGGCGACGGTGGCCGAGGCCACGGCCCGACCCGGCGGCGTGGAGGAGCTGTTCGAGTCCATCTGCGTGCGGTTGGGTGACGCCGGGGCGCAGCAGTACGCGCTCACCGAGGTGGCCGAGGCGATGCTGGCCGACGGACGGATCGCCGCGGGCGAGATGGCCTTCGTCGACCGCCTCCGCGACCGCTTCGGCATCGCCTGAGGTCGGAGGCGGCCGCTCAGCCCAGCAGGTCGGAGAGCTGGTCGCGCAGGTCCAGGAAGCGGGGGTCGCGCTTGACCATCGGGCCGCGGTTGCGGTCGAAGGGCACCTCGATGGTCTCGGCGATCCGCCCCGGGCGCGACGACATGACGTAGATGCGCCGGGACAGGTAGACGGCCTCCTCGACGTCGTGGGTGACCATCACGATGGTGGCGCCGGTGCGCTGCCACACCCGCAGGAGGAAGTCCTGGAGGTGGTGCTTGGTGTGGGCGTCGAGCGCGCCGAACGGTTCGTCCAGCAGCAGCACGTCGGGTTCGGGGGCGAGCGCCCGGGCGATGGCCACCCGCTGGCGCATGCCGCCGGAGAGCTCGCGGGGCAGGGCGTCGGCGAAGTCGCGGAGCGACATGATGCCCAGCAGCTCGTCCACCCGCTCGGTGCGGCGGGCGGCGTCCCAGCCGGCCACCTTCAGGCCGAACTCGATGTTGGCCCGCACCGACAGCCACGGGTACAGCGAGTAGCCCTGGAAGACCATGCCGCGATCCGCGCCGGGGCCGACCACCAGGTCGCCGTCGACGCGGACCTCGCCGGCGGTGGCCAACTCGAGACCGCCGATGATCGACAGCAGGGTGGACTTGCCGCAGCCTGAGGCGCCCAGCAGGCACACCAGCTCGCCGTCGCCGACGGTCAGGTCGACGCCGTCGAGGGCGAGGGTGCCCTTGCCGCGCTTGCCGTAGGTCTTGGAGACGCCGCGGACCTCGAGCTTGGGGGCCACGACGGTCGGCCGGGTGCCGGCGGGGGAGTGCTCGATGGTGGTCATGACACCGCCCAGGGGGAGGTCCGGTTGCGCAGCCACCGGAGGAACAGGTCGCTCAGCAGGCCGATGACGCCGAAGACGATCAGCAGGGCGAACATCGAGTCGACCGCTCGGAACCGCTGCGCCCGGATGATCTGGTAGGCGAGGCCCTCCTGGGCAGCGAGCAGCTCGGCCACCACCAACATCAGCCACGCCGCGGCCAGGTTGATGCGGGCCACGTCGATCATCCCGGGCAGGGCGTGGCGGAAGATCACCCGCCGCATCACCAGCAGCCGACCCGCCCCCAGCGTGTAGCTGGCGTTGAGCAGCTCGCGGGGGACGGCTCGGGCCACGTCGGCCACCATCAGCACGTTGAAGAAGACGGTGCCCACGACGATGAGCCAGATCTTGGGGCTCTCGCCGATGCCGAACCACAGCAGGAACACCGGGGTCATGGCGCTGGCGGGGATGTAGCGGAGGAAGGCGACCTGGGCCTCGAAGAACGACTCGACCGCCGCGAAGGTGCCGATGGCCAGGCCCAGCACCACGCCGACCAGCACCGAGATGCCGTAGCCGATGAGGATGCGCCGGCCCGACGCCCACAGGTCGGTGGTGAGCACGCCGTCGTCCCACAGCTTGCCGAAGGCCGAGACGGTGTCGAGGGGGCCGGGCAGCACCGAGGGGGACGAGCCCGCCGCGGTGACGGCCCAGGCCACCAGCACGCCGGCCACGCCGGCCACCGAGAGCCCGATCCGCCACGGCAGGTCGATGCCGTCGCGGATCCGCCACAGCGGGGAGTGCCGCCGACCGCGGGTGCCGCCGCCCCTGCTCGACGGCACCGCGGTCGGATCGGCCGGCGCCGGGGGGGTGGCGCCGGGGTCGGCCGGCGCCGTTGCCGCCGAGGTTCCCGCCGGGGAGGGGTGGTCGGTCACGGCGAGCCCGGCGTCAGGAGCTGGCATCGACGTAGGCCTGGGTGAACGAGGGGTCGAAGAGGCCGTCGAGGTCGGCCTCCTTCTCGGCCAGGCCCGACTCGACGAGGAAGGGGTTGATGCGCCGGGCCATCTCGGGCAGCGAGGTGGGGTCGTCGGGCCGGTCCTCGAAGGCGTTCAGTGCGGTCTCGGCGTCGAAGAGGGTGGTGCCGCTCTCGAAGTCGGCGTACTCCTCGACCGACACCTGGGCCTGGTCGGCCATGATCTTGCGGGTGCCTTCGGGGTCGGCCTCGAGGGCGTCGAGGGTGGCGTACCAGGCGTTCACGAGCTTCTGCATGGCGTCGGTGTCCTCGGCCGCCTCGGCGGTGGCGACGAGGTGGTCGGGGATGGCGCCGGGGAAGTCGGCCGAGGTGAAGACGGCCTTCGAGCCGGGCCGTTCCAGCGCCTGGACGGTGAAGGGGGCGAAGACGCCGACGCAGTCGAAGGTGCCGCCGGCGAAGGCGGCCGCCGCGGCGTCGGTCTTGACGCCCTGGAAGTCGATGTCGTCCTGGGTGAGGCCCTCGGCGGCCAGGCCCTGCAGGAGCAGGAAGTGGTCGACGACGCCCTCCTCGGCGGCGATGGTCTTGCCCAACATGTCGGCCACCGAGGTGATCGACTCGTCGCAGATGATCTGGTCGTTGCCGGTGGAGTTGTCGTTGACCACGACCACCACCTGCTCGGCGCCGGAGGCGACGGCGAAGATCGTGTCGTTGAGCGTCTGGGCGTTCACGTCGATCTGGCCGGCGACGAGGGCGTCGAGCGACGCCGTGTAGTCGGCGAAGTAGGTGAGCTCGACGTCCAGGCCGGCCTCCTCGAAGATGCCCTGCTGCTCGGCGACGGCCAGGGGCAGCCAGCCCGGCCAGGCGCTGTAGCCGATGCGGAGCTTGGTGAGCTCGGTGCTCGAACCGCCGTCGCCCCCGTCGGAGGCGGTGTCGTCGCTGTCGCCGCCGCAGCCGACGGCCACCAGCGAGGTGACGGCGAGCAGGGCGGCCAGGAGGGTGCGGGGTCGGTGCTTCACGGTGACGTCCTCCGTCGTCGCCGCGGCCGGGTGCCGCGGACGATGACGGCGACCGTAGGAACCGGTTGTTACGTGCGTGTTTCGTGGCCGCGAACGGCCGGTGACGTTTCGAATGTCCTTCGAAACTCGCTCGACGGACGGGCCGGGTCAGCCGAGCGCGGCGGCCTCGGCGACCACGGCGTCGAGGGCGTCCTCGCCGCCCCGCAGGAGGCCGCCCACGGCCAGGTCGGCCACGGCCCGGGCCACCGTGGCGGGGCGCTTGCGGGGTCCGACCCGCCACCAGTTCTGGACGCCCTCGTCGTTGCCCATGAGGGTCCAGGCGATGAGGGCGGGGTCGACGTCGCGCAGCTGGCCCGCCTCGACGCCGGCCCGCACGATGGCGGCCAGCGCCCGGTGCAGGCGGGCCCGCTCGCTCCAGTAGGCAGCGAAGCGCTCCCGGTCGCGGGCCGCGATGCGGTGGATCTCGCCGATGTCGAGGGGCAGCGCGCAGAGCGCCTCGACGTCGCCGCGCACGAAGCGGTGGAGCTGGCAGGCGGGGCTGCCGCCGTCGGCTCGCACCTGCTCGACCAGCTCGAGGGGCACGACGTTGGCCCGGGCCACCAGCTCGGCCACCACGGCGTCGCGACTGGAGAAGTAGTAGTACAGCGACGACTGGCCGAGGCCCACCTCGGCGGCCAGGCGGGCCATGGTGGTGGCCTCCACGCCGTCGGCGCCGAAGAGGCGGGCCGCCGCGGCCAGGATCTCCTCGGTGGGGTCGCCCACCACCTCGCGGCCGTCGCGCCGGGGCCGCCCGGCCCGCCGGGGAGCGCCCGTGCGGGGCGTGGTGGACCCGGCGTCGGCGGGGGTGCGGGGCGGGCGGGGCACGGCGGCGGAGCCTACGGCGTGGTGGTGGCGGCCGGTGGGGGTCGCTTCGTTTCGTGCATGTGAACAGTCGGGCTCGGGGCTTGCCAGACGGTGGCGGGATCGGGAGACTGGCCATGTTTCGAAGCCGCTTCGAAAAGGAGCTCCATGCCCGACGACGCACCTCCGGCCACCGGCACCCTGGCAGGGGCCCGTGACCACGCGCGCTCCCAGGAGGGCGCCGCTCCCCCCGGCGGGCGCACCGCCCCCGCGGCGGCGGCCGTCGACGACCTGGGCCTGGCGGTCGAGCCCGCCGACCTCCTCTGGGACGAGACCTTGCCGGCCGGGGGCTACGCCGGGCACCTGCTGCCCCGCGGTGCGGTGCTGCGCCTGGCCGACCTCGAGGGCGACGCCTGCTGCCAGCTCGTGGTGCACCGAGCCGACCAGCGGTCCGAGCGGACCAACGTGGCCGACACCATGAAGGTCCAGTGGCAGGCCTACCTGGGCGAGGGGTCGGTGCTGCTGTCGGGACTGGGTCGGGTGCTCATGACGGTGCGGTCCGACACCAGCGGCCGCCACGACTGCCTGTGCGGCGGGTCGGTGCGGGCCGAGGTGGGCGAGCGCTTCGGCGACGGCTCGCCGTGGGGTCCCACCCCCGCGTCGCGTGAGCTGCTGGCGCTCGCGGCGGCCAAGCAGGGGCTGTCCCGACGTGACCTGCCCCCGGCGATCAACCTCTTCGCCGGGGCCCGGGTCGCCGACGACGGCACGCTGGTGCCGGCCACCGGGCCCGTGGCGCCGTCGGTGGTCGAGCTGCGGGCCGAGCTCCACGTCGTGGTCCTGCTGTCGGTGACGCCGCATCGCCTCGACCCCCGGGACACCTGGTCGGTCACGCCGGTGCGGGCCACGGCGTGGCGCGAGCCGCTCGTCGACCCCGAGGCCGACCCGGTGCGCCGCTCCACCCCGGAGCGTCGCCGGGCGTTCCTCAACACCGACGACCTGCTGGCCGGGATCGGTGCGGGCGCAGGCGGTGCGCGATGAGCGCCACGCTGGTCTCCAGCGAGGTGGTGCCGGCCCGGGCGCCGTGGTCGGCGGTCGTCGAGGCGGGCCAGGTGCTGCGCATCGTCGACCTCGAGGGCAACCAGGCCGTCGACTGCCTGCTCTACCTGGCCGACGACACCGACGAGCGCTACTCGGCCGACACCACCATCGCCATGCAGGGCTCGATCTTCCTGGTCGAAGGGTCGGTGCTGCGCAGCAACGAGGGCGAGCCGATGATGACCGTCGTCGGCACCACCTGCGCCTACCACGACACCATCGGCGGCGCCTGCAGCCGTGAGTCCAACACGCTGCGCTACGGCCACCACACGTTCCACCAGCACGCCTGCGCCGACAACTTCCTCCACGAGGCGTCGCGCTGGGGCCTCGACGCCCGCGACCTGGTGTCGAACATCAACTGGTTCATGAACGTGCTGGTGGGCCCCGACGGCACGTTCGGCATCGTCGACGGCATCTCGGCGCCCGGTCTCACCGTCGACCTGCGGGCCGAGCTCGACACGCTGGTGCTGGTCTCGAACTGCCCGCAGATCAACAACCCGTGCAACGGCTTCGATCCCACGCCGATCCGCATGGAGATCTGGGACGGGGTGCCCTCATGACCCACGCTTTCTGGGCCGTGCCTTTCGCCTTCCGAAAGGGAGGGCCCGCGACGTGAAGCTGGAGGTGGTCGAGGGCGGGCCGCTCACCACGGTCCAGGACGTGCCGGGCCGCGTCGGGTACTGGCACGTGGGCGTGCCGCCCAACGGGCCCATGGACACGCTGGCCCACCGGCTGGTCAACCGGGTGCTCGGCAACTCGTCGGACGCCGCCGCGCTCGAGCTGACCGGCGCCGGCCTCACCTGCACGTTCACCGAGGACGCCACCGTCGCGATCGGCGGGGCCGACATGGGGCTGACCGTCGACGGCGAGCCGGCCGCGCCCTACACCCCGGTGGCGGCGCCGGCCGGTGCGGTGGTGAAGGTCGGCGGCATCGCCGGCGCCGGGGTGCGGGCCAGCTTCGGGGTGCGGGGCGGCATCGACACCCCCCGCTTCCTGGACAGCCGCGCCACCTTCACCCTCGGCGTCTACGGCGGCCACCACGGTCGGCCGCTGCGGGCCGGCGACGTGGTCGACGTCGGCGACGACATCGAGGCCGATGCCGCGCCGCTCGCCCCCGGCGTGGCCCCCCGCATCGGGCGCACCTGGGAGCTGGGGGTGCTGATCGGTCCCCACACCGCGCCCGAGTTCCTCACCGCCGACGGCCTGGCCGAGCTGCTGGGCGCCACCTGGACCGTGCACTTCAACTCGGCCCGCACCGGCATCCGCCTGGTCGGCCCCAAGCCCCGGTGGGCGCGGGGCGACGGCGGCGACGCCGGGCTGCACCCCTCGAACATCCACGACACCGGCTACGCCATCGGCGCCGTCGACCTCACCGGCGACATGCCGGTCATCCTCGGCCCCGACGGCCCCAGCCTGGGCGGGTTCGTCTGCCCGGCGGTGGTGGCGGCGGCCGAGCGATGGAAGCTGGGGCAGCTGGCGGCCGACGACGAGGTGCGGCTGGTGCCGTGGTCGCCCCGCCGTGCCGCCCAGGCCGCCGAGCAGCTGGAGCGTTGGGTGGACCGGGCCACCGACGCGGTGCACCCGGTGGCCCGCCCCAAGTGGAACCGGCTGGCCTCCGCTCCGCTCCACCTGCCGGCGCCGGCGGTGGTGCTCGCCGAGGACCTGGGCGACGGCGTGCTGCGTCGCGACGCCGCGGTGGGCGAGCGTCCCGAGGTCACCTACCGGCGGGCCGGCGACCGGTTCCTGCTGGTCGAGTTCGGGCCGATGGCCCTCGATCTCGAGCTCCGCCTGCGGGTGCATGCCCTCGAGCGTTGGGTGACCACCGAGCTGGGCGGGCCCGACGGCGGCATCGTCGACGCCACCGCCGGCGTGCGATCGCTGCTCGTGCAGGTCGACGGCCGGAAGCGCACCGTCGAATCGGTGGCGGCGGCCATCGCCGGTGCCCAGGACGAGCTGGACCAGGTGGCGGCCGAGCCGTTCACCACCCGGGTGGTGCACCTGCCGCTGAGCTGGGACGACCCGGCGACGCGTCTGGCCATCGAGCGCTACATGCACGGCGTGCGCCCCGACGCCCCGTGGTGCCCCTGGAACATCGAGTTCATCCGGCGGGTCAACGGCCTCGAGACGGTCGACGACGTGCACCGCGTGGTGTTCGACGCGTCGTACCTGGTGCTCGGTCTGGGCGACGTGTACCTGGGGGCGCCGGTGGCCACGCCGCTCGACCCCCGTCACCGTCTGGTGACCACCAAGTACAACCCGGCCCGCACCTGGACGCCCGAGAACGCCGTGGGCATCGGCGGGGCCTACCTGTGCATCTACGGCATGGAGGGTCCGGGCGGCTACCAGTTCGTGGGCCGCACGGTGCAGGTGTGGAACCAGCACCGTCGTGGCCCCCACTTCGCCGAACCCTGGCTGCTGCGCACCTTCGACGAGCTGCGCTGGATGCCGGTGGGGGCGGAGGAGCTGATGGAGATGCGCGACGCCCAGGCCGCGGGCGAGCTGGAGCTGCGCATCGAGGAGCACCGCTTCGACATCGTCGAGCACCGGCGGTTCCTGGCCGCCGAGGCCGACAGCATCGACGCCTTCCGCCGCACCCAACAGGCCGCGTTCGCGGCCGAGCGGGCGGCCTGGGAGGCCAGCGGCGAGCTGAGCGGCGGCCCGACGTGACCGGTGCCGTTCGACGGGGCTCGGCCCGAGCGTTGGCCAATGCGTGTCGAAACCCGTCACGGAAGGGCCGACGTTCGTGTGCCCCTGGGTGCTGCTCTGGTGAACTGGGGGGACGATGAACGACGCGGCGGTCGGTCCCGACGAGATCCAGTGCCAGGTGGCGCGGTCGCTCGACGCCATCGAGGCCGACGGTCGTGAGGGCATCTGGATCCAGCGCCGGTCCCGCGCCGACGTGCTGGCCGACGCGGCGCGGGTGGCGTGGCGGGTGGGCGAGGGCGAGCGCCTCCCGCTGGCCGGACGCACCGTCGCGGTGAAGGGCAACGTCGACGTGGCCGGCATCCGGACCACCGCGGGGTGCCCCGAGTTCGGCGAGGTCGCGGCCCGCAGCGCGCCCGCGGTGGCGGCGCTGGAGGCGGCCGGCGCGGTGGTGGTGGGCGTCACGAACCTCGACCAGTTCGCCACCGGCCTGGTGGGCACGCGATCGCCCTACGGGGTGTGCCCCAACGCCTGGTGGCCCGAGCGGATCTCGGGCGGGTCCAGCTCGGGGTCGGCCACCGCGGTGGCGGCGGGGCTGGTCGACCTGGGCGTCGGCACCGACACGGCCGGCTCGGGCCGCATCCCGGCCGCGGCCCACGGCATCGCCGGGATCAAGCCCACCCGAGGCCGGCTCACCACCGCCGGGGTGGTGCCGGCCTGCCGCTCGCTCGACTGCCTGTCGGTGTTCGCCGTCGACGTCGAGCTGGCCGACCTGGCCGTGCGGATCGCGGCGGGCGCCCGGCCGGAGTCGGTCGACGACGACCCCTGGTTCCGGCCCGGGCCGAACCCGCTGCCCGCCGCCCTGGCGGGCACGGTGCGCATCGGCGTGCCGAAGCTCACGGCCGAGGCGTTCGACGGTGTCGCCGCCGGGCCCGACGTCTTCCGGGCGGCGGTCGACGAGCTCACCGTGGCGGTCGAGGGGGTGCCCGGCCGATCGGTGCGCGAGGTCCCGGTCGACATCGAGTCCTTCGTGGCCGCCGGCCGCCTGCTCTACGACGGCGCCTTCGTGGCCGAGCGCTACGCCGCGGTGGGCGACTTCGTGGCCGCCGGGGTGGGCACCTTCGACCCGACGGTGCGCTCGATCATCGAGGCGTCCGCCGACCTCCCGGCGTGGCGCTACGCCGAGGACCTCGGCGAGCTGCGCCGCCTGGCTGCGCTCACCGCTCCGGTCTGGGCCGACATCGACGTGCTGGTGGTGCCGTCCGCGCCGCGGCTGCCCACGGTGGCCGAGGTGGTGGCCGATCCGATCGGGCTGAACTCGATGCTCGGCACCTACACGAACTTCGTGAACCTGTTGGACCTGGCCGCGGTGACGGTGCCGGTGTGGGCGGCGGCCGGCGTGTCCGGCCACGACCCGGTTGCCGAGCCGCCGCCGAGCCTGACGCTGGTGGGCCCGGCGTGGAGCGACGCGACGCTGGTCAGCCTGGCGGCGCGGCTGCCGAGCGGTACGCCCGCCACCCGCCGAAGCTCGTGATCTCGGTGGCGTCGAGCCACCCGATCTCCTCGCACCCGAACCCGGCGACGTCGGTGCCGTCGGCCAGGCGGACGCGGCAGATGCCGAGCGGTTCGGGGATGGCGTCGACGAAGCGGCCGAACGCCTCGGCGGTCAGCTCGTAGACCTCGACGGCGACGGCCGCGCCGGCGGGGTCGCCCTCGGCCACCCGCCGCAGGCCGGGCTTGGGGGGCGTGGTGTCGAGGGCGTAGAGGCGGTAGCAGGGGGCGGTGGTGGTCTCGGCCACGAAGGTGGCGTCGAGGTCGGTGAGCTGGTGGTGCAGCGGTTGGCCCCGGAGGTGGGCGCCGACGACGGCGAGGCGGATGGGCGGCGCGTCGCTCACCGGGCCGACACCTCGGACTCCCAGACGACCACCTCGGCAGCGCCGCCGACGGCACACACGGTGGCGGCGCCGGCGGAGGTGAGGCGGGCCGCGGCGCCGGTGACCAGGTGGTGGGGTCCGGCGTCGCCGTCCACACCGGGGGTGGCGAGGGCGACGGTGCCGCGGGCCACGAAGCAGTGGACGTAGGGGGCGTCGGGCAGCTCGACCGCCTCGTCGTCGCCGAGGCGGCCCACCCACATGACGGCGTGCGCCTGGTGGAGGGTGACGGCGCCGTCGTGGCCGCGGCCCGACGCGACGGGCACGAGACCGCCGCCGGCCAGGGCGTCGTTGACGTCGATCTGCTCGTAGCCCGGTTCGAGGTCGGTGCGGTCCGGTGGCACCCACATCTGGAGGAAGTGCACCGGCTCGGTGGCCGAGTGGTTCATCTCGGAGTGGCGGATGCCCCGTCCGGCGCTCATGCGCTGGGCCAGCCCGGGGTAGATGACGCCCTCGCCGCCGCTGGAGTCGCGGTGCTCGAGCTGTCCGTCGAGCACCCAGGTGACGATCTCCATGTCACGGTGGCCGTGCTCACCGAAGCCGCCGCCCGGCGCCACGAGGTCGTCGTTGGCGACGATGAGCAGGCCGTGGCCCACCTCGTTCGGGTCGTGGTGGGGGCCGAAGCTGAAGCTGTGCCAGCTGTCGAGCCAGTCGAGCTGGGTCCGGAAGCGCTGTTGGGGTAGTCGAAGGGTGACAGAGGGATGCACGGGAACCTCCCGGGTGGTCGGGTGGTCCGCAGGCTACGACGCGACCACCGACGGCCGACCGGCGCCCCTCAGGGTCCGGTGGTGGGCGCGGGGATCGTCGTCGTGGTGGTGACGGGGATGGGGTCGCAGGCCGGGCCCATGTACTGGAAGCCGCAGGCGGCGAAGAGGGCGGGCTTGCCGGGGGCGACGAGCGGCTGGAGGCGGGCGTACTGCTCGGTGGTGCAGTCGCGGAAGGGTGCAGTGATCTCGGGGGTGGCGAGGGCGGCCAGGCACGACGCCTCGGTGGGCGCCGGCGGTGCGGTGGCCTCGGTGACGGCGGGCGGCGGCACCGGGGTAGCGGCAGGGTCGGTAGCTGCGGGGTCGGTGGCGGTCGGGTCGGTGGCGGTCGGGTCGGTGGGGACCGGGTCGACGGGGATGGGGGTGGGGGCGCCGTCACCGATGATGATGGTGGCGCCGGTGTCGGTGTAGGTGGAGGGGGTCGGCGGGCCCGTGGGCTCGATGGTGCCCGAGTGGATGAGCCCGACGATCTGGGTGGCCTCGGCCAGCCCGTTGTCGTCGACGACCAGGCCGATGCCCAGTCCGAGGCCGAGGCCGAGGATGGTGCAGAGCAGGGCGCGGAAGAGGTGGACGCGGGGGGACCCGATCGACGTGACGGTCAGGCGGGTGGCCTGCTCGGGCGGGTACCAGCGGCCGTCGGCCGCGTACCACCAGCCTTCGCCTTCGGGGAACGAGCTCATCTCGTCGACTCCTGTCCGCGACCAGGGTTCGATGCCTCCCCGGGGGGTCGGTGAAGCGGAGGAATCCTCGCGAATCCGCACGTTGGGCGCGCGGATGCTCGCGCTGGGTGGAATCGGGCCGGCCCGGCTCGGTGACGGATCAGTCGGTGCCGGGGGGCTGCTCGGTGCCCGGACGCTCGACGGTCCGATGGTCGGTGTCGCCCAGGAGGCGCGGGTAGAGGTACATGAAGGTGGCGGCGGCGGCCACCGCGGCGGCCACGCGGGCGGCGCGGCGACGGAGTCGGGTGCGGTCGACGGGCACGGCCGGTCCGACCGCGATGGCCAGCGTGTCGCCGGGGTCGGTGGTCCGCTCGCCGGTGCCCCGCCGGTCGTCGCCGAGCTCGGTGCGCTCGACCATGGTGGCGGCCCAGCGGGCGGCCTCGGCCTGCTGGTGGTCGTCGAGCACCCGGGGACCCGAGGCCAGCAGTCCGCCCAGCGCGTCGAGGGACACGACGTGGACCCCGCCGACCTCCTGGACGGGGTGGGGGAGCCCCGTGCCCACCAGGCAGAGGACGGGACGGACCTCGACCCCGAGTCGGGCCGACGCCCGCTCGGCCTCGCCGCGGGCCGCGGTGAGCTCGAGGTTGATGGGGTAGCGGCCCCGCCGGAGCATCCCGCCCTCGTCGGTGAGCGGGGTCCCCCAGGCTCGGGTGGTGATCGCCCAGACGCCGGTGGGGCCCACGGCCAGGTGGTCGATGCGGGCGTCGTGGGTGCCGGGGACGAAGAGGTCGTGGTGGGCGCGCACCGGTCCCAGCGCGTCGAGCACCCGGGCCACGGCGGCGGTGGCCGCGTCGTGCTGGCCGGGGTGGGGTCGATCCGCTTCGGTCTCGGGCATGGGTACCGGGGAAGTCGCTCGGGCTGGTTGCGCGATGCAAGTGCCCGGAGCCTAGGACGAAGTGCGAACCGTCCGCGCGAAATGCGAGTGAAGTGGCACGACTGGTGACGGAAGTTGTGTGCGGCCGCAGGCCGAGGAGCGCCTGGCGCGACGGCGGTACGGTGGCGCCGACCCAAGGGGGTGGACCAGGTGGCGGTACCCGAGGAGTGGATCAGCGCGCTGTGGGCCGACTTCTCCCACGACGAGCGCTTCGTCCGCGAGGCGGTGGTGCACTGGGAGGTCGCGGACGCCTTCGAACGTCTGCCCTCGCGCTACGAGGACGCGGTGCACCTGGCGCTGCGGGGGCGCGCGGATGCCGGAGCACGACCCGCTCCGGATCGACGCGACGAGGTGCTGGCCCGTCTCCGGGCGGTGCCGTTCGCTCCGCTCGACGCGGTCGACGCCTTCGACCGGGTGGCCGCCGTCGCGTTCGACGAGCGCGGTCGGTTCGTCGCGATCGACTGGGGATCGGTGGCGGAGTCCCTGGAGGGCCGTGGCGAGTACTCGCCCGCGCAGCTGTTCGCCGAGCTGTGCGCGACCGCTCCCGATGTCATGGCGCAGTCGGATCCCGACGAGCTGGCCCGGTTGGTCTCGGCGGCGGTGCGGCGATCGATGCTCATGCCGTACGTGCGGCTCGCGGCGGACGACGTGGTGGCGGCGCGGCGCCTCGCGGTCGGGCTCGACGCGGGGGCCCGGTCCGGTGGTGAGGGTGGCGTCATGGGGGCGATCCTGGTCTCGAACGGTCTCACCGCCCTCCTGGACTTCGCGGGACAGGCGTCGGACCTGCTCCCCGGTCCGAAGGAGCGCGGTCGGGTCTTCGCGGTCATCACGGCCGCTGGGGTGATGGCGCACCGCGAGCCGAAAGCCGCAGTGGAGCGCGCCTTCGCCGAGGACGCGCCCAGGAAGCGTCTGACCCAGCGGCCGCTCGCCTGGGCCGCCCGAGTGGGGCTCGCGGCGTGCGCCGTCCTGCTGCCGTTCTCGGTGTTGACCGCGGCCGTGGCCGCATGGCTCCCGTGGGCTGCCGGGCTGCTGGCGATCGCCGCGCCGATCGTGGGGACGGTGCTCACCCGGCGATGGTTGTGGACGCGACGGGCCTGGTTGATCCGGCCCGGTCATCCTCCGCCGCGGTCCGGGAACGGCGAGCTGGTCGTGGCCGGCGCGGTGGCCTTCCTCGTGGGCGCCGCCGTCGCCGCCGTCGCCATCGCGGCCTTGGATCGGCTGCTCGGGATCTCGGTCTCGTGGGCGGTCCTCGGCGGAGCAGGGTGGTTCGGGCTGGTGAACCTGATCTACGTGGGACACCAGCTCCTCGGTCCCCACTACCCGAGCCGGCTTCCGCCCTGGGAGGGGCTCGTCGAGGGCGCGGTCGACGACTTCGCCCAGGGCGAGTGGGCGTGAGCCGGCACGCCCGCCCCGCACGTAAGGTCCGGCCATGACGCAGCGTGGTGACCGTGAGCTCGACGTGGTGGTCTTCGGGGCGACGAGCTTCGTGGGCCAGATCCTGTGCCGGTACCTGACCGAACGGCACGGCACCGAGGGCTCGCTGCGCTGGGCGATCGCCGGGCGTGACGCCACCAAGCTCGACCGTGTGGCCCGCGACACCGGCGCGGAGGTCGAGCGCATCGTGGCCGATGCCGCCGACGCCGCTGGGCTGGCCGCCATGGCCGAGCGCACGAAGGTCGTCGTCTCCACCGTCGGCCCCTACGCCCGCTACGGCTCGCCGCTCGTGGCCGCGGTGGCGACAGTCGGCACCGACTACTGCGACCTCACCGGCGAGGCGCAGTGGATGCGGCGCATGATCGACGAGCACTCGGCCGCGGCCGAGGCCAGCGGGGCACGCATCGTGCACACCTGCGGGTTCGACTCGATCCCCTCCGACCTCGGCGTCTGGTTCACCCAGCAGCAGGCCACCGAGCGCTTCGGGGTGCCGTGCGAGCAGATCCGCATGCGGGTGCTCTCGACGCGGGGCGGGGTGAGCGGCGGCACGATCGCCTCGATGCTCAACCTGCTGGACGAGGCCTCGGCCGACCCGGCGCTGCGCAAGCTGCTGGCCGATCCCTACTGCCTGGCTCCGCCCGACCTGCGCCACGGTCCTCGCCAGCCCGACACGCTGCGGCCCACGAAGGACCCGGCCAGCGGGCGGTGGATCGCCCCCTTCGTGATGGCGGCGGTCAACACGCGGGTGGTGCACCGAACCCACGCCCTGCTGGGTCGGCCGTGGGGGCCGAACTTCCGCTACGACGAGGCGATGGCCACCGGCACGGGCCCGCTGGGCGCGGCGGCGGCCACCGGCCTGACCGCCGGGCTGGCCGTGGGCATGGGCGCGCTGGCGGTGGGGCCGATCCGCCGCACCCTCGGTGCCAAGGTGCTGCCCCAGCCGGGCAGCGGGCCGTCGCCCGAGGCGCAGGAGAAGGGGTCCTTCGAGTTGGGCTTCTGGGGCACGACCGCCGACGGCCGCCGCATCGAGACCCGGGTGCGGGGCGACCGCGACCCCGGCTACGGCGCCACCGCCCGCATGCTGGGCGAGTCGGCCTCGGCGCTGGTCGACCTGCCGGCCGACGAGGTGGGCGGAGGGTTCTGGACGCCGGCCACCGCCTTCGGTGACCGCCTGGTCGAACGCCTGGAGGCCCACGCCGGCATGAGCTTCGACGTCGTCGGCTGAGTCGGCCGACGAGTTGGGTTCGGCGGTGTCGGCGAACGAGGGGGTCGGAACGGCGCGGCGCCGGTGGTGGCGGCCGGCGGTCGTGGCGCTCGTGGCGGTGGCGCTGGTGGCGGTCGGCCTGGTGCTCGTCCTGCGCGGCGACGAACCGTCGGGGACGATCACGGCGGTCACCTCGACCACGGTGCGCACGGACGAGGAGCTGGTGGTGCCAGTCGGTCCCGACGGTGGCCGCTTCATCGGGCCGGGTGGCGTCGTCATCGAGGTGCCGGAAGGCGCGGTCGACGACGAGGTCGAGCTGTCGGTGGCGGTCATCGAGGCGCCGGCCGGGCTGGGCGAGGCACTCGAGGCGGTGGGCACGGTGGTCGACGTCGACCTCGGCGGGGTGCGGCCGGACCGGGCGATCCGGCTGGGCTTCCCCGTGGGCCCGACGCGGACCCGCGCCGAGCTGCCCGACGGGCGGGAGGTGACCCTCCCGACGGTGGCCGCGGTGGGCCACCGGGGCGACGACGGCTGGCAGCTGCTCGAGTCGTCGACGCCGGACCGTGACGGCCTGGTGTGGGCGTCGTCGGAGGACCTGTCCCCCTTCGGGCTGTTCCGCTTCGCCACCGACCTCGTGGTCGAGCTGGCGTCCTCGCTGCTCGAGGCGCTCACCGGGGGGCTGTTCGTCGACGTGCCCGAGCCGTCGTGCCCGGCAGGCACCGACGACGCGGCGTCGTGGGTGGTCACCCCGGCCGACGCCCCGGTGTCGTGGTGCGCCACCCGCACCGACGACGGCGCGGTGTCGCTCCAGTTGGCCAACCGCCGCCGATACGCCGTGCTGGTGTCGGCGGCGGGCGCCGACCTGGACGCGTCGACGGGCGACCTGGCGGCGATGCTGTCCGAGCTGGCCAGCCTCGACGGGCCGCAGGTGTTGGCGCCGGGCGAGGTGGTCGACGTGGCGTTCCCGGCCACAGTTGCCACGCCGCGGGTGGAGGCCGAGTACGACGGGCTGGCTCAGTCGTTGACGGCGCTGCTGGTGGCCGCCGACATCCTCGCCGCGCTGGCCGCCAAGGTGCCGTTCTCCAAGCAGCGCTCGGGCCAGCAGTTCCTCCGGATGCTCGATGTCGCCGACTGCCTGGGCGCGCTGTCGGGCGAGGCCGACCTGTCGGTGAAGAAGGTGGCGTCGTTCGTGTCGGATCTGGTCACCGAGTGCTTCGACGACGTGCTGGAGGCGAACCTCGGCGTGCTCGGCAGCCTCCTGGGCGGCGTGCTCGGCCTGGTCGGCGGCACCGTCGCGTTCTTCGTGTCGAGCGGCTCGGCACTCTTCGACCTGATCATCGGCGGCGCCGAGGCCACGATGGTCCGCCGCCCGGGGGAATCGACCACGTCGACCTCCACGCCGACGTCGGCGCCGGGGGACGCCGGCGGCGGCAGCTCGGCGTGGCCGGTCGACGACGAGGAGGGTCCGCCTGCGCTGTACGCGCTGTTCGGCGCCGAGCTCATCGGGTTCCCCGACTGGGTGTCGTGCATCCCGACGTGGTGCATCGCCGGCATCGACGACACGATCCGGGCCTACAAGCTGCAAGGCGTTGAGTACCGCGGGTCGATCCCCGACACCGCCACCGACCGGGCCTCGGCGGTGCGCCTGCTGGTCGAGCAGGGCTTCAGCCAAGCCGACGCCGAGGGGCTGGTGGCGCCCGGCGAACGCTGAGCGGCGCCCGGCCCCTCAGCAGGGCTGGGGTGGGGTGGTGATCGACAGGTCGTGCCGACCGAGGCGCTGGCCGGCCGCGTCGAGCGTCTCGACGGTGAGCGTGACCAGCTGGTCGGGCCCGAGGTTGCGGAGCTGGTCCGAACGCTGGCCGGCGCCGAGGTCGCCGAGGTAGGCGGGCAGGCCGTTGACGTTCGCCGTGACCCGGGCCCGGGGGGCGCTCGGCCGCAGGGTGCGTCGAGCCTGGAACGTCCAGCCGGTGCCGGGGACGGGGCAATCGACGGTGGTGACCACGTCGCCCGACCCGGCGGTCGGTGTGGGTCGAGCCGTCGACCGTGGCGTAGGCGCCGGGGCACTCCGCATGTCCGAGGTGGCGATCAGCAGCGCGCTGACCGCGCCGAGCACCAGCGCTGCCACCACGATCATGGCCACGATCGTCCGGAGCACCCCGGTACGGGGTCGGGCCAGGTCGGTGGGTTCGTCGTCGGGTTCGGGGATGACGACGATGCCGGGCGACGGACGATCCCACGGCAGCGGCGGCTGGATGCCCGGCCGCGCCGGGGGAGGCTCGGTCTCCATGGTGCGGGCCCGGTGCCCGAGCATCTCGACGGTGTTGGGGAGCAGCACCGGTGTGGCGCCGACGACGTGGTCGACGAGCGCGTCGAGGGTGACCACTCGGGTGCGCTCCACCATCTGGGCGGGGCGGGGGAGGACGGTCCCGACGAAGCAGAGCATCGGGTTCACGTCGACACCGAGCCGCGCCGCGACCGTCTCGGCCGACCGTTCGATGTGCTCGATCTCGTCTCGGATGGGCGTGCCGCCCCGCCACAAGGTGCCGTCGCCCGCCCGCAGCTCGCCGGCCCAGGCCCGGGTGTCGATGAGCCACGCACCCGAGGGCCCGATGACCAGGTGGTCGACGGTGGTCGGGTCGCCGTGGTGCAGCTCGATGTCACGGAAGACCTGGTAGCCGACGGGGAGTCGCGTCAGCACCCGGGCGACGGCGGCCTCGAGCTCGGAGGCCTTCCGCCCGCCGGGCCCGGGCGCCGTGTCGCTCACCGTCGACGCTCCAGCGGATCCACAGCACGCCTGCCTATCCCTCGGCCCGGCCCGGGGCAAGCACCCTCGGCTGTCAGGAGCGCCGGGCTTGGGCAAGCAGCGACTTCAACAGGGCTGGGTCGGGGTGACCACCTCGAGCCGCCACTGCCGCGCCACCTGGCCCGCACGGTCGAGGGCTTGCACATCGATGCTGACGGCCTGATTGGGTTGCAAGCCCTTCACGGGCTCGGAGCTCCTCCCGATCCTGAGCTCGCCGAGGAACACCGGGATGCCGTTGACGGTGGCCGTCACGCGTGCGGGATCGAAGTCGGAGTTGCGCACGAGCAGAGACCAGCCAAGTCCAGGGATGGGACAATCCACCTCTGCCTTCACGGCGTTGGGAACCGTGGTCGACGGCGCTGGCAACTGGCTCGCTTCCGGCGCCGAGCCGGCGGATGGTGCGGGTGACACATCCTCCCTGGTCTCGGTCTCGTCGTCACCTCCCCGGAGCACCAGGCCGAGGACCACCAGCAGCAGTACGCCACCTACGACGAGCGCGCCGATCATGGCCAGGCACCCGGTCAGGAGCCTGGTCCGCGTCGGCGTCGGCGTCGGCTGGGGCGTGGGCAGCATTGGGACTCCTCCCATTGTGGGGGCGATCGACGAGCGAGCCGGTCGACGGTCGGGCTGGCGTAGGGAACTGACCTGCATGGTGCGGGCCCAGTGGTCGAGGGCGTCGACGTCCTGGGGTAGCAGCACCAGCGGCGCCCCGGCGATGTGGTCCACCAGCGCCCCGAGGGTCAGCACGCGGGTGCGCTCCACCATCTGGGCGGGACGAGGGAGCGTCGTGCCGACGAAGCAGAGCATCGGGTTGACGTCGACGCCCAGCCGTTCGGCGGCGCGCTCGGCCTGGCGCTCGACGGCCTCGACCTCCTTGCGGATGGGGGTTCGCCCGCGCCACAGCGTTCCGCTCCCGGCCCGCAGTTCGCCGCTCCACGCCTTCGTGTCGATGAGCCAGACTCCCGACGGTCCGAGGACGAGGTGGTCGATGTTGGCCTTGCCGGCGCCGGGTTCCTTCAAGTCGTGGAAGACGCGGTAGCCGACGGGCAGGCGGGTCAGCTCACGGGCGACGGCCGCCTCGCCGTCGGCGCCCTTCTGCCAGTTCTCGGCCACTTGGCGGGCGCCGCCGCCGGCCTCGCCGTGCTGCGTGGCGCCGCCGGGCCGCGGCGGCGGGTACCAGTTGCCGTCGGAGGCCTGCCACCAGTCGGGCCCGGGTGGGGTCCCGCTCATCGACGCAGCCCTGGCGTGGCATCCACGGGTCGTTTGCCTATCGGGTGTGACGGCGTCGGGCAAGTGGCCGAACGAGCGACCCGTCGCGCCGGCATCGACCTCCGGTACGGTCCCGGCGTGCGCCGGAGCGGCGCGACAGGGGGGTCGGAGATGGCGGGTCTCGTTCGACGGTCGGTGGTCGTGGCGCTCGCGGTCTCATCGGTGGGCCTGGTCCTGGGGTGCATCCCGCCGCCGCCGTCGGCCGACGGGTTGGCCTGCGAGCCCATCACCCTGCGGTTGGGCCTCGACCCGGCGCTGGGCACCACGCCGACCGTCGCCAACGCGTCGCTGTTCGCCGCGGCGCAGACGGCGTGCACCGACACGACCGGCAACGGCATCACGTTCGCGTCGATCGAGTCGTTCTCGGTCCGCCTCCAGGGCGCGATCTGCACGCCCGACGTCGGGCTCACCGGCGAGGGGAGCGGCACGCTGCGCACCTCGGACGGGACCATCTCGCGGGTCGAGCTCGGTTTCGGCGCCGACGGTCCGGCCACCGGCAACTTCTCCGTGCGGATCCTGGAGGGCCCCTTGGCCGGCTACTCGACGCTGGGTCGCCTCGATCTCCGTCCGGTGGTCGGGGGCGGCGACTGCGGCGAGGGCGTGATCACCGCCGAGGCCGTCGCCTCGGGGATCGACTTCCGCCGGCGGGGCTGAAAGGCGGACCTCAGCGTTGCTGCTGGTGACGGAGGCGCTGAACCTCGGCGTCCGTCAGACCGTCGCCCTGTGCCTGGATGGCTGGCCACCCGTCGTCGCCGGTCACCACGGCTCGCGTCGGCTCGACGTCGGCCACGGTGTCATCCGGCTCATCGGCCACGTCATCGATCATCAGCCACGCTCACAGCCGATCCCGTCACGGTCGCGGTCCAGGCCGTGGATGTCGGTGCCCACCACCCGGACGGGACCCTGCACGTAGTACGGCCCGTTGCCGCTGCCTCCGGCGCAGTCCACGTCAGGGACATTCGGCGGCACGCACGCGCCTTCGTAGTTGGGGTCGCACTTCGGACGATTGGTCACCTCGGCGATGGCAACCGCTTGGTCCCAGGAGATCTCCTCGTTTCGGTACACCTTGAACCAGAGCTGCACCTCCTCAGGGGTGCAGGCTGCGACCGGGAGGAGAGCCAGCGTGAAGACGAGAGGAAGCAGACGGCGCATTCAGGACTCCTCGGGGAAGGAAAGCGCATTCTGCTCGCATCAGTGACGGACTTCCACCTGGTGGGAACGGGCGGCGCCTTCTTCCGTCTCCTACCCTGACCCGCACTTATGGCGCCGGAGCACGACGACCGCCTCCTCCCTGAGCAGCAGGCCCGGGTGCGCATCGACGCCATGCTCGATGCCGCGGGCTGGGTGGTCCAGGACTACCGCGCGGTGAACCTGTACGCCGGGCTCGGGGTGGCGGTTCGCGAGCTGGTCACCGATGCCGGGCCGGCGGACTACGTGCTGTTCGTGAACCGCCAAGCCGTCGGGGTGATCGAGGCGAAGAAGCAGGGCACGACGCTGTCGGGCGTCGAGTGGCAGACCGTGAAGTACCAGGCGAACCTTCCCGACGCCCTCCCGGCCTACCTGCTCGACGGCAAGCTGCCCTACGGGTACGAGTCGACCGGCGACGAAACGTGGTTCACCTGCCGCATGGATCCCGATCCGACGGCCCGCCGGGTCTTCGGCTTCCACCGGCCGGAGACCTTCGAACGGCAGGTCGAGGACCACATCAACCACTGCGGCGGCTCGCTACGGGCCCGCATCCCTGCCATGCCCGAGCTGGTCCACGACCCGGCCCGCCTGCGTGACGCGCAGTTCCACGCGATCTCCAACCTGGAGCGCTCGCTGAAGGACAACCACCCACGAGCGCTCATCCAGATGGCGACCGGGTCGGGCAAGACCTTCGCGGCCGCCAACATCTGCGAGCGGCTCATCCGCCACGCCCAGGCCAAGCGCATCCTGTTCCTGGTCGACCGGGGCAACCTCGGCCGCCAGACCCTCAAGGAGTTCCAGGGCTTCGAGGTGCCGGGCTCGGGTCGCAAGTTCACCGAGCTCTACAACGTCCAGCACCTGACCCACAACCAAGTGGACCCCATCGCCAGCGTCTGCATCGGCACGATCCAGCGGGTGTACTCGATGCTCCGAGGCGAGCCCGATCTCAGCCCCGACCTCGACGAGGAGACCGGCTACGAGCTCGCGCCCGACCGACCGGTCGATGTGGCCTACAACCCGGCGCTGCCCATCGAGGCGTTCGACGTGATCATCATCGACGAGTGCCACCGCTCCATCTACGGGGTGTGGCGCCAGGTGCTCGAGTACTTCGACGCTTTCCTCGTCGGGCTGACCGCCACGCCGGGCAAGCAGACCTTCGGCTTCTTCAACAAGAACCTGGTGATGGAGTACGGCTTCCCGCAGGCGGTCGCCGATGGCGTGAACGTCGACTTCGACGTGTTCCGCCTCTCGACGGCCATCACCGAGGGCGGCTCGACGATCGAGGCCGGCTACTGGACGACATTCCGCGACCGCGAGACCCGCCTCGAGCGGCTGGAGCAGGTCGACGAGGACCTGAGCTACGACGAGAAGGCGCTCGACCGACGGGTCGTCGCCAAGGACCAGATCCGCACAATCCTGCGGACGATCCGGGACCACCTGCCGGCGATGTTCCCCGACCGCGAGGTCGACGAGGCGGGCCGGCTCCGCCACATCCCCAAGACGCTGATCTTCGCCAAGGACGACAGCCACGCCGAGGACATCGTGCGCATCGCCCGTGAGGAGCTGGGCAAGGGCAACGACGTGATCGCCAAGATCACGTACAAGGCGTCGGACGGCGCGAAGCCCGAGGACCTGCTCCAGAGCTTCCGCACCAGCTACAACCCGCGCATCGCGGTGACCGTCGACATGATCGCGACGGGCACCGATGTGAAGCCGATCGAGATGGTCGTGTTCATGCGGATGGTCCGGTCTCGGAACTTCTTCGAGCAGATGAAGGGCCGCGGGGTGAGGACGATCGCAGACACCGACCTCCAGGTGGTCACCCCGGATGCTCGCCACAAGGATCGTTTCGTGCTGGTCGACGCCGTGGGGGTGACCGAGACCAAGCTGATCGAGGCGACTCCTCTGGAGCGAAAGAGGGGCGTGCCGCTCCACCAGTTGCTCCACCAGGTGTCGTTGGGTCGCGTGAGCGAGGACCTGGTGTCGTCGCTGGCATCCCGGTTGGCCCGGCTCGACAGCCGGATCAGCCCGACCGAACGAGCGAAGCTCGAGCAGACCGCCGGCCAGTCGCTGCGGTCGATCGAGCACGGACTCATCGCCGCGCTCGACGCCGATCGGGTGCTGGTGGCAGCGCAGCAGGCCAGTGGGCGAGACGAGCCGACCGACGGCGAGCTCGCTGTGGCGAAGAAGGATCTGCTCGACCAGGCGGTCAAGCCGTTGGCGTCGAACAGCGCGTTGCGCGACGAGCTGGTGGCGGTGCAGCGCAGCCTCGAGCAGGTGATCGACGAGACGAGCATCGATGAGGTGACCCGCGCCGAGTTCGCGGTCGACGCCCGGGCTCGCGCCGCAGCGACGGTCGAGTCGTTCAGGGAGTACCTCGATGGGCACCGCGACGAGATCACCGCATTGCAGGTGCTCTACAGCCGGCCGTACGCCAAGCGGCTCACGCACCGTGACGTCCGCGAGCTGGTTGATGCAATCGGTCACACGCCGCACCGGTGGACGCCCGAGCGTTTGTGGGAGGCGTACGAGACGCTCGACGCCTCGAAGGTGCGGGGCTCCGCAGGGACGCTGCTGACCAATGTCGTGTCGCTCGTGCGCTTCGCCATCGGGGCCGACGACGAGCTGGCGCCGTTCCCCGAGCAGGTGAGCGAGCGATTCGAGTCGTGGTTGCTGGCGCAGCGAAATGCTGGGCGGCAGTTCACCGACGAGCAGGTCGAGTGGCTGCGTCTGGTGCGCGATCACCTGGCGGCGAGCCTGACGATCGAACCGCGGGAGCTGATGGATCCGCCGTTCAGCCAGCGCGGCGGCCTCGGCAAAGCGAGGGAGTTGTTCGGTTCGGAGCTCGACGGCCTGCTCGACGAGCTGACCGAGGTGGTCGCCGCGTGAGAGACCTGCCGAACGGATGGGTGTGGACGACGCTCGGTGAGGTTTCGTCTCTGGTCCGGGGTGTCTCGTTCAAGCGGGAGGAGGCGTCCGCTGTGCCGTTTGAAGGCCTGGTTCCTGTCGTTCGTGCTGGGAACCTTCAGCGCGGCAGGTTGAATCTGGAAACCGACCTCGTGTGGGTTCCAGAGGCGCGGGTGTCGGTCGATCAGTACCTACGCCCATCTGACATCGTTGTCGCCACGTCAAGCGGCAGCCTCTCGGTCGTGGGGAAGTCCGGTCGCGTCGGCCGCGAGTGGGGCGGGGCCCACGGCGCCTTCATGTCTGTTATCCGACCCACCTCGGTGATCGAACCCTCGCTGCTGTACTGGTATGTCCAGTCGAAGGAGGTGCGCGAGGGCTGGTCCAAGTCGGCAGCCGGTACAAGCATCAACAACCTGAAGGTGGGCACTCTCAACGGGACCGTCGTTCCATTGCCTCCGCTAGCGGAGCAGGAACGGATCGTCGCCTCCATTGAGGAACACCTCTCCCGCCTTGACGCCGCCGAGGCCGCACTTGACGCCGCCGGGCGGAGGATCACGGCACTCGAGAAGTCCATCCTCACCGTGTGTTCGTCGACAATCAACCCGCCAAGCCATTGGCAAGTTGTGACAGTCGGAGAGGCAGGCACCGTCGCGTTGGGGTTGCAGCGTTCACCGAAGCGACACGCTGGTCCCAACATGCGGCCATACCTTCGGGTAGCGAACGTCTTCGAGGACCGGATCGATAGCACCGACGTGATGTCGATGAACATGAGCGAGGCCGAATGGGAGCGCTTCCGGCTGCGTGACGGAGACGTGCTCCTGAACGAAGGACAGAGCCCGGAGTTGTTGGGTCGCCCTGCGATCTATCGAGGTGACCCGCCTGACGTCGCATTCACCAACAGCTTGATCCGGTTCCAGGCCAACGAGAACGTCGATGCCGAGTGGGCCCTCCTCGTCTTTCGCTCACACATGCACAACCGGCGCTTCATGCGCGAATCGCAGATCACCACGAACATCGCTCACCTGGCGGCGGGCCGGTTCAAGACCGTTGAGTTCCCCGTCCCGCCGATCGAAGAGCAGCGAGCACGTGTTGCTGTTGCTCGGGCACAGCTTGGCGCCTGCCACCTGCTCCGAGTCGAAGCGCGAAAGGCGTTTGCCCGTTCGTCCGCCCTCCGGCGCTCGATCCTTGCGGCGGCCTTCTCGGGGCAGCTCGTGCCGCAGGATCCTGACGACGAGCCGGCGTCGGTGTTGCTCGATCGGATCCGCGAGGAGCGAGCCGCTGCCGCGCCAGCGCGCAAGCGGAGAGCCGGGTGACGGACGCGTACCGGGAGTGGTCGGTTCGTCGACTGACCGCGGCGCGGGCCGGGGCGGCATCGCAACGCTTCGCCGCTCGGCGGCTCGACCGATTCGTTCGGGCGAACGCCGCCGCGCTGGCCGTGATGGCCGCGCTGACGGTCGCGCTGGCCGCGGGGCTGTACTTCCTCGCACCCGGCGAGCCGACGTTTCGTGCCCTCGTCGCCGGGGTGGTGGCCGGCATCGGCCTCACCTTCGGGTACCACTGGTGCGTCATCGCCAGCGGGGCGGCAGCCTCGACCATGGGTCAGTCAGCTGAGCAGTGGACCGATGCCGAGCTGACACGGCTTCGACGTCGTGGCTGGAAGCACGTGAACCGCCTGGTGATCAGGGGTCCGGGCGACATCGACCACGTGGCCGTCGGCCCTGATGGCGTCCTGGTCATCGAGACCAAGTGGCGAGCGGCCGACGTCCTGATCGATCAGAGCAACGAGTGGACGCGAGGGGCGCTCGAGCAGGCACGCCGCAACCGTGACGAGGTCCGGAAGCTCCTCAACTGGCGGGAACGTGACGCGCGTCCCATCGAGGCATTGGTCGTCTGGTGGGGCCCTGGGGTCGCTCAGTCCACGACCGTTGCGCAGCGCATCGGCGATGTGAACGTCATCGCCGGCGAGCACCTTCGTGACGAGCTTGCAGCGCTCGCGGAACGGCGACTGGCCGACGATGAGATCGCGGCGATCCACCAGAAGCTCGTCCACCGGATCGGCGTGCGGGACACCTGGGAGGCCAGCCATGCCGCGCCGCACACACCGACGGTCGGCGACCACGCTCGGCGCCTGCTCGAGGGGATCATGGCGGGAGGAGCGGGGTTCTTCGCGACCGTCTTCTCGTTCAAGCTCGACTGGTGGGCGTTCGCAGTGATCGCCGCGGCCGTTGTACTTGCGCTGGTGTCGCGTCGAGCTCCGTCGTGGCGATCACGTGCCAACTGGTTCCTCGGCGGCATCGCATGCGTGGTCCCGCTGTTCGTTGTCTTCGTGGTGAGTGGGTCATGAACGCGTCTGATCCTCGACCTTCGGTGAGCGACCCGCGCCCTACCGGCTGTCTGCGAACGACCCATAAGGTCGGGACCGCATGAGCGACACCAAGGTCATCATCGACAAGCTCTGGAACTACTGCAACATCCTGCGCGACGACGGGCTGTCCTACGGCGACTACCTGGAGCAGCTCACCTACCTGCTGTTCCTGAAGATGGCCGAGGAACAGCACCAGCTCGGCCTCGACCGGATCGTCCCCGAGGGCTTCGACTGGCCATCGCTGCTGGGGCTCAAGGGCGAGGCGCTCGAAGCGCACTACATCTCGATCCTCAACCACCTCGGCGGCACCGACGACCTGTTGGGCGTCGTGTTCCGCAAGGCCCAGAACCGCATCCAGGACCCAGCCAAGCTCGAACGGCTCATCAAGGACCTCATCGACGCCGAGCAGTGGATGAACCTCGAAGCCGACGTGAAGGGCGACGCCTACGAGGGCTTGCTCGAGAAGAACGCGGCCGATACCAAGTCGGGTGCCGGGCAGTACTTCACGCCGCGTGCGCTGATCTCGGCGATCGTCGACGTGATGCAGCCGACGCCCGACATGCGGATCTGCGACCCGGCGTGCGGGACCGGCGGCTTCTTCCTCGCCGCCTTCGACCACATCCTGCGCCACCACCCGAACCTCGACCCCGACCAGCGTCGGCACGTGCGGTCCGGACTGTTCACCGGTTGGGAGATCGTCGACAACACCGCTCGGCTGTGCGCCATGAACCTGCTGCTGCACGGCATCGAGTCGCCCGAGTCCGACAGCCCCGTCCACGTCGACGACGCTCTGCGGTCCGACCCCGGTGAGCGCTTCGACATGGTGCTCACCAACCCGCCGTTCGGGAAGAAGTCATCAGTCACGATCGTCAACGCCGAGGGCAAGGCCGAGAAGCAGTCGCTCACCGTGGTGCGCGACGACTTCTGGGCGTCGACGTCGAACAAGCAGCTCAACTTCGTGCAGCACGTCAAGACACTGCTGAAGGTCGGCGGGACCGCCGCCGTCGTCGTGCCCGACAACGTGCTGTTCGAGGGCGGTGCCGGCGAAACCATCCGCCGCAAGCTGCTCGCCGAGTGCGACGTGCACACGCTGCTGCGGCTGCCGACCGGGATCTTCTACGCACAGGGCGTGAAGGCCAACGTGCTGTTCTTCGACAAGCGGGCCGGGTCCGATGAGGCGCAGACCAAGGAGCTGTGGATCTACGACCTTCGGACCAACCAGCACTTCACGCTCAAGACTCGGCCGCTCGGCCGGGCCGACCTCGACGACTTCGTCGAGTGCTATCGGCCCGGTCGCCGTGGCGAGCGCGTCGAGACGGAGCGGTTCCGGCGATTCGCCTACGACGAGCTGGTTGCTCGGGACAAGGCGAGCCTCGACATCTTCTGGCTGCGTGACGACAGCCTGGAAGACGTCGACAACCTGCCGCCGCCCGGCGTGATCGCGGCCGAGATCGTCGAGGACCTCACCGCCGCGCTGGCCGAGTTCACGGAGCTCGCCGAGTCGCTGGCCGAAATCGGTGTCCAGATTGAGGAGGAGCCACAGACGTGAGGGTGACCGAGACGACGCTCCAGGAACTCGTGGGCGGTCCGAAGCAGTTCCGCGTGCCGCTGTTCCAGCGGACCTACACGTGGAAGGAGCGGGACCATGCCCAGCTCTGGCGGGACATCCTGGCGCAATACGAGGTGTCCCGAAGCGGGTCGTCGGGCGGGCTCGGCCAGGACGGGCACTTCATCGGGAGCTTCGTGCTCGCGCACGCCGGTGAGACGACGGCGACGCAACCGGCCTTTCTGGTGGTGGATGGGCAGCAGCGGCTGACGACGTTGACGCTCGCGTTGTGCGCGCTTCGCGATGCCGCGGCGGAGACCGACGAGGCAGCGTTCGACCGGATCACGAACCAGTACCTGGTGAACCAGTACGCGAAGGATCAGCGGGACCGTTGGAAGTTCGTTCCGACCGAGGACGATCGGGACGCCTACTTCGCCTTCGTCAAGGGACACCACACCGCAGCATCCAGTGGTCTCATCGCGGCGGCGTACCGCTTCTTCCGTGTGCAGATGGCGTTGCCCGGTCCGGACGATCTGCCGCTCGACCTCGAGCTCCTGGAGACGGTGATCGTCTCGAAGCTCGCGATCGTGGACATCACCGCCCAGCAGGGCGACAACGTCCACCGGATCTTCGAATCACTGAACGCGACCGGTGTCGGGCTGACCCAGGCGGACCTGCTGCGGAACTACATGTTCATGTTGCTGCCCACCCGCGACAAGGTCGTCTACAACGAGGTCTGGAAGCCGATGCAGGAGCTTCTCGGAGCGGACAACCTCGAAGGGCTGGCCCGCGTCGACCTCCGTCGTCGAGGGATTGATGTTCGAGACGACGACGTCTACCGCGCTCAACAGGCCAGGCTCCACTCAATCGAACACGACGAGGCCGCGGTCGAACGAGAGATCCGAGACCTCGCTATTCGGGCAACGCACTACCGGAACATCCTCGAACCGAGCATCGAGAGCCATCTGGGGGTCAGACGTCACCTCGAGTTCATCGCTCGGTGGCGAGCGACAACGGTCCACCCGCTCGTCATGTACCTCTACGAGCAACGTGAAGCAGGCCAACTCGACGGTGACGGGATGGCAGAGATCCTGCTCAATGTCGAGAGCTTCCTGGTTCGACGTCTCCTCGTTGGTGTGTCCTCGAAGAACCTGAACCGCATCTTCGTGCAGGCGATCGCTCAGTTGCGGGAGGCGGGTGGCGACCTTCTCGGCGGTGTCCGGGTTCAGCTCTCCGGCGAGCGCAAGTTCTGGGCGACGGATGAGGAGCTCAGAGCGGCTGCGCTCAGCCGGCCGCTCTACTACTACGGCCGCGCCGAGCAGCGCCGAATGATCCTCGAGCGGATCGAGGAGTCCTATGGGCACAAGGAGCAGGGATCGCTCTCCGCCCTGAAGCTCACGGTCGAGCACGTGATGCCCCAGACCCTCACCGGTGAGTGGGTGGCCGAGCTGGCCGCAGCGGGAGATGAACCCGACGCCGTGCACCGAGAACTGGTGCACACTCTGGGCAATCTCACGCTGTCGGGCTACAACTCGGAGCTTTCGAACCTGCCGTTCGAGCGGAAGCAGCAGATCTACAGCTCGAGCCACCTGTCGCTGAACCAGGCGCTCGCTGGCCACTCGAGTTGGACCCGCTCCCAGATAGAGGAGCGAGCGCTCGAGCTCATCGAACGGGCCATCGAGATCTGGCCGGCGCCAGTCCCCGGAGTGGCGACGCAATCATCGGGCTTCGACTGGTCGCGTGCGCACGCGGCGATCGCCGCCATCCCTGAGGGCAGGTGGACCTCGTATGGCGAGCTCGCTGCTCTGGCGGGAACCTCAGCGCAGGCGCTCGGCGTCCACATCGCAACGAATCCGTCGCTGCCGAATGCGTATCGGGTGCTCACATTCGACGGCCGTGTCAGCGAGGGTTTCGCATGGAACGACCCGGAAGACGATAGAGACCCTGTCGCGCTTCTTCAGGAGGAGGGCGTTCCGTTCGACGCCTCCGATTGTGCGAGCCCATCGGCGCGCCTCTCTGCCGACGACCTGCAGCACCTGCTGGGCTGGTTCGACCCCGATGATGACTACCCCGACGATGCAGACATCGCGTAGGTGACGCCGGCCATTGGGAGACCTGGGAATGGATGTTCGAGAGCTGGCTGACCGCTTCCCGCTCCTGTGGCACGTGACCTTCGCCGGCGGTTGGAGCGGGATCAGCCGTCATGGGCTTCGGCCAGCGACGGACCTGCTCGACTCGGTGGGTCGATCCGAGGAGGCGACCCGTCTGCGGCCCTCGATCGTCCGCCTGCACACCTCGGATGGCACGGTCGTGCTGCGCGACCAGGTGCCCAACCGGAAGGACCCGGCGCCGTACCTGATCGATGTCTCGGTGGGGGAGTGGTGGGATCTGATCAACCGCCGGGCCTACCTGTTTCCGGAGCGAGCCTCCGCGGACAAGCTCCTCAACGCCTACATCAGCCAGGGGCATACGCAGGAGGTCATCGAGCTCGACACGCTGACCCTCCTCGGCCCGATCGCCGACTGCGTGGAGGTGACCACGGTCAACGCCGGAGTCTTCCCGCGGTCGAAGGAGCCGAGCCGGGGTCGGGCGACGTTCGTCCCGCTCGTGCACTTTGCCGGTCCCGCTCGCGCAGTTCACGAGGTGACAGTGACCGCCGCCGTTCCGGTCGACGCCAGGGTGGTTCGGGCAGTGCATCGCCATACACCCGGCCACGAACCGGTGCTGCTCTGGCCCGAGCGGTAGGTCGCAACCGCCGACCCGCCCCGGCCGACGGGCGCCTCCCGCTCCGCATCCGCTAGACGGTCGTGCATGGGGATCTCGTTCCGGATCGCACCGGGGCTCCGCATCCGAGCCAGCTCACGTGGCCTGCGGGCCAGCGTGGGCCCGCGGGTCGCCCGGGTCCACTTCGGCGCGGGCCGGCCGGGTGTGTCCACCGGGATCGGCCCGGTCGGCTTCTACACCTCGCTGTCGGGGACGCGCCGTGGCTCGGGCGGTCGCTCTGCCTCACGGGGCCCAACACCGGCGCAGCTCCAGCGCATGGAGGCCTACCAGTCGGCGCAGGAGGCACTCACGGCGCTGACCACCATCCACCACCAGCCGTTCGCTCCGGTCGGCCGGCCCCAGGCGTCGATGCGAACGATCGACGAGCAGGACGTCCGCGACCGTCACCGGGCCGAGGCGACCCAGGGCACCTCGTGGTTCGCTCGCTCCCGCCGCAAGGCGGCCCGAGCGGCAGCGGCGGACGCCGCGGCCGCCGAGATCGCCGCGGCACGAGCCCAGGCAGCCGCCGAGCAGCAGGCCGCACAACAGGAGCTCGACCGGTGGTGGGACGCGCTCGTCGCCAACGACGAGGCGACGGTGCTGGAGGTCCTGGCCGAGGCGCTCGCCGACAACTCGGCGCCGGCCGCGCCGGTGGGGGCCGACGGCGACCGGGCGCTGGTGGTCATGTCGGTGCCCGGCATCGACGTCATCCCCGACCGGCTCCCATCGGTGACCGCGGCGGGCCGGCCCACCACCAAGGCGATGACCCAGACCGTTCGCAACGCCTGGTATCTCGCCCACATCACCTCGCACCTGCTGGCGTGCGTCCGCGAGACGTTGGCCATGGCGCCCGGCATCGGGTCGGTGACCGTGGCCGTCGTCCGTGACGACGACCCGGGCCCGACCCACGACTGGGTGCTGCTGGTCTCGGCGACGCTCACGAGGTCCGCGCTGGCCGACGTCGACTGGGCTCGGCTGGAGCCCGCCGCTGCGCTCGAGATGATGGCCGAGCTCGAGGTCCAGCTGCGCGGCCGGACCAAGGAGCTGGCCCCGCTCACCCCCGAACCCGGCAGCGACCTGGCCGAGCTGCTGGCCTGGCTCCCACGCGACGTCGAGGACGACGACGACTGACGCGACCGGTCGGAGCGGCCGACTCCTCCTCGGCGGTGCGCCCACCGTCCGCGACCGCTGCGTCGCTACTCGCAGGCGATGCCGTCGCCGTCCGGGTCGAGGTCGGGGCGGTAGCCCGTTTGGCCGATGATGATCGGCGCCGCGCCGGCCACCCGAGCCGCCGAGCAGTTCGGGTAGTACGCGCCGTCGCCCGACGGCGCGTCGAAGAACGAGCGCGGCTGGGCCGCGGTCGGTGCGGGCGTCGGTGGGGGAGCCGGCGTCGGGGCGACGGTGGTGGTGGGGATGCCGTCGCAGGCCGGCCCCATGGAGCGGAACCGGCACGCCGAGAACAGGTTGGGCTTGCCCGGCCCGTGGATGGGCTGGAGCGCCGCGTACTGCGCCGCGGTGCACGCCGTGAACGGACCCGACACCTCCGGGATCGCCAGCGCGATCTTGCACGCGGCGTCGGGGTCGAGGGTCGTGGCCGTGGTCGACGTGGTGGTGATCGCCAGGATGCGCTCGGTGGTCGTCGTCCGCTCGACGACGGTGCCCGCCACGATCACCCCTGGCCTTCGCCCAGATCGTCGAGGGCGTACCCGATGCCGATGCCGGCGGCGAGCAGCGCGGCGCCACCCGCCGCGGCGCGAACACGGCGGCGCGCCGTCCCCTCAGCCACGCCGCCGCCCCCGCACGGAGCTCTCCGACACCCTCGACTCCTTCGCCGAACGACCGGCGCACGTCTGCTCGCATCAATTGAGTTCGAGCAACCGGGGGCTCCCGGCCCGCCCGGCCGGCCGACCCACGCGGAGGGGTCCGCTGTCAGCGCTCCGTGCGACGATCGGTTTGCCTCCCCCGCGAACGACGCTGCACCCGAGCTGGGTGTGGACCCACCCAAGTAAGGTGTAGCATGCCGGGCATGGCGAAGGTCGTCCAGGTGCGGGGTGTGCCCGACGAGGTCCACGCGGTGCTGACGCGTCGGTCCGCCGCAGCAGGGCTCTCCTTGTCGGACTACGTGCTCCGCGAGCTCGAGGTGGTCGCTGCACGCGACGCCAACGAGGACCTGCTGCGGGAGCTGGCGATCCTGCCGAGCCGCGCCGGCATCGGTGCCGAGGCCGTCCGGGCCGAGCGCGATCGGCGTGACGCCGAGATGGCCGACCGTGTCACGCGTCGTTGACGCGTCGGCCGCCGTCGACCTCGTCCTCGGCCGCCCCGAGCTCACGGTCCTGCTCGCCGGCCACGACCTCCACGTCCCGGCCCACTTCGACGTCGAGTGCCTGTCGGCGGTCCGCGGCGCCGTGCTCCGTGGGGTGATCGACCTGGAGGAGGCCGACGCAGCGCGAGCACGCCTCGGTCGGCTCCACGCCGTCCGCTATCCGCTGCCACCGCTCCTCGACCGGGCCTGGGAGCTGCGCGACCGCGTGGCGATCCAGGACGGCGCCTACGTGGCGCTCGCCGAAGGCCTCCGCTGTCCGCTCGTCACCGTCGACGAACGCCTCGCCCGAGCTGCAGCCGACCTCGTGGACGTGGAACCGGCACCACCACCACCCGATCCGAGACCCCGCCGCCGTCGGCGCTGACGTCGAAGCCGGGCACGGCGGCTCGGTCGGCCCCCGACTGCGTGTCGCCGCGGGACCTTGGCCTCTGGCGGGCCGTGGGGTTCGGGCGCACGATCCTCGTGGCCGGAGAGCCGGCCCGATGAACAGGAGGAGCGAGCCATGGCGAAGTCCAAGGGCACCAAGCGTGGGGACGACCTGATCCAGCAGGTGGTCGACACCATCGACGACACCGAGCAGGCCGTGGTCGACGCCGTCCGCGGCTTCGTCGAGGCGCTCGAGCGGGCGCTGCCCGGTGGCGCTCCCGACGAGCGGCGCAGCGAGGTGGTCGAGAAGGCGCTCGACATGATCGAGCAGCTCCTCGGCGCGTCGAGCGACGCGGCTCGGCGCCTGGCCGACGTGGCCCGCAAGGCGCTGCCCGACCTGGAGCCACCCGCCCCGGCGAAGAAGGCACCGGCCAAGAAGGCCCCAGCGAAGAAGGCGCCGGCGAAGAAGGCGCCCGCGAAGAAGGCACCGGCCAAGACGGCAGCCGCGAAGAAGGCAGCCGCGAAGAAGGCACCGGCCAAGAAGCAGGCCTGACGATCTGGTGCCGGCGCGGGCGGAGGAAGGGCCGCCTGCGCCGGCGCCCGATCGCGTCGAGCGGCCCACCAATCACGAAATGGACATCACGAAGCGGCATTCGTACGATGACGCCGCCGTGCACGGTGCACGGGGGAGCGACCGACGAGGACGTGGAGCGTGGCCAAGAACCTGATCGACCCGGCGATCCTCTACTTCTTCCTCGGGGTGCTCATCGGAGCGGTCCGCTCCAACCTCGAGATCCCGCCGCCGGTCGCCAAGTTCCTCTCGCTGTACCTGCTGGTCGCCATCGGCTTCAAGGGTGGCCAGGCCCTCGGTGACGCGGGCCTCGGCGGCGACGGCGCCACGGTCCTGGCCGTCGCCATGCTCTTCGCCCTGGCCATCCCCGGCTGGGCGTTCCTGGTGCTCAAGCGCAAGGTCAACCCCTTCGACGCCGCGGCCATCTCGGCCACCTACGGCTCGGTCAGCGCGGTCACCTTCATCGCCGCCAGCAACTTCGTGGCCTCCCGCGGCGAGGAGGTCGGCGGCTACATGACCGTCGCCCTGGTCCTCATGGAGTCGCCGGCCATCGTCATGGCCGTGATGCTGGCCAGCTGGGTGCGCAGCCGGGAAGCGGCCCAGGCCGTAGTGCCCGCCGCCGGGGGTCCTGGCGGCAGCGGCGACGGCGGCGCGGCGCCCATGTCGATCAAGGCCGTCCTGCACGAGGCCTTCACCGACGGCGCCCACCTGCTGCTCATCGGCAGCCTCGTCATCGGCTTCGTCAGCGGCGAGGAGGGCGGCGCGGCCATGAAGGTCTTCACCGCCGACATCTTCAAGGGCTTCCTCGCCTTCTTCCTCCTCGAGATGGGGCTGCTGGTGGCCCGCCAGCTCCGCGAGGTCCGCGACGTCGGCCCGTTCCTCATCGGCTTCGCCGTCGGGCTGCCGCTCTTCAACGCCACCCTCGCACTGCTGGTCGGCTCGGCGCTCGGGTTCGGGGTCGGCGACCTCACGCTCTTGGTCGTCCTCGTCTCGAGCGGCTCCTACATCGTGGTGCCCGCCGTCATCCGCTTCGCCATCCCCGAGGCCCGGCCGTCGCGCTACTTCACCATGGCGCTGGCCGTCACCTTCCCGTTCAACATCGTCCTCGGCATCCCGCTCTACTACTGGGCAGCCGAGCGGCTGGCCGGCTGAGCACCCAGGAGGTTGCCGTGCAGGACGTGACCCGCATCGAGATCGTCATCGACTCGCTCGAGGCCGAGACGGTGCTCGCCGCGCTCGACCGCATCGGCGTGCACGACTACACCGCCATCAAGGGTGTGCACGGTCGGGGCAGCCGAGGCGAACGAGGTGGCGACCCGTTCTCGGGTGTCTTCGACAACACGATGCTGCTGGTCATCGTGCGACCCGACCAGCTCCAGGAGGTCGTCGAGCTGGTCCGCCCCATCCTCAAGCGGCGCGGCGGGTACTGCCTGGTCAGCGACGCCCGCTCGGTCATCCACTGACGCCCGGACGCGGAGAGCTCTGGCTGCTCGTCTGAGCCGCCCAGCTCAGCCACCGAGGTCGGCGGCGACCAGGGGGAGCACGGCCTCGCAGCCGGCGTCGCGCAGGAGCGCGGCCACGACGGTGAGCGTCCACCGCGACCCGACCACGTCGTCGACGAGCAGGACCGGGCTGGCCGGCACGACCCCGCGCACCTCGAACGCGTCACGCACGTTGGCCAGCTGCTGGTTGCTGTTCTCCATCTCGGCCTGGGGCCGCCCGTCCCGGGCCCGGTGCACCACCGGCCGCGCCGAGAGCCCCAGCGCCGCGGCCACCCGCTCGGCCAGGTCGGCCACCAGCTCGCCGCGTCCCGCCGACGGCACCCACGTCACCCAGGTGGGCGCGGGGCGCGGCCGCCACTTCTGGCGAACGATCTCGACCAGGGCGTCGACCGCGGCGTCGCCGAATCGACCCGACTCGGCGCCGGCCCGCACCAGCTCGCCCCATCCGCCGTCGTCCCACCGGCACAGCGCCCGGCCCGGCTCCATCATCTGCTCCGCCGCGATCTTGCCGCTGGGCATCCACATCTTCCGCGGCTCGATCACCAGCGGCTGCGAGCGCAGGAACTGCTGGGCCGCCTGGACGAGCGCGTCGTCGAGCTCGACGTCGAACATCGTGCCGGAGCAGCGATCGCAGATGCCGCAGGGCTGGGGCTCGGGGTCGTCGAGCAGTCCCTGGAGGAAGGCCATGCGGCAGTCGATGGCGTCGGACGCGTAGCGCCGCATCTGCTCCTGCTCGTCACGCCGCAGCGCCGTGATGGCCGTCACCCGCTCGGCGTCGTAGGCCCACGGCTCGGCCGTGCGCCGGTACTTCAGCCCGTCGGCCACGATCGCCCCGTCGACCTCGAGGTTCTTCAGCAGGATCGCCATGCGCGAGGGCCGCACGTTCACCGCCGCCTGGAGCTCGGCCGCCTTCACCCAGTCGCCCCGCTCGTCGAGCACCCGCACCACCTCGGTGGCGTCGGCCTCGGAGGGGAACGCGGTGGAGATGAACCAGTCCTGGATGTCGCGGTCCTCGGCCCCGCACAGGAGCACGCCCACCGACCGCTCCAGCTGGCGGCCGGCACGACCGACCTGCTGGTAGTAGGCGATGGGCGAGCCCGGCGACTGGTAGTGCACGACGAAGGCCAGGTCGGCCTTGTCGAAGCCCATGCCCAACGCCGAGGTGGCCGCCACCACCTTCACCTCGTTGGCCAGCAGGCGCTGCTCCAGCTCCTCCCGGCCCTCCGAGTCGCCCGTGTAGACGCCGGTGGCGACGCCGTGGCCACCCAGCCACGCCGCCACCTGTTCGGCGTCGCGCTTGGTGAGGCAGTACACGATGCCGGTGCCCTCGAGGCCGGGCACCACCTGGGCCAGCCAGGCCAGCCGGGCCGCCGGTGCCGAGAGCGCGATGACCTGGAGGGCCAGGCCCTCGCGACCCAGCGGGCCCCGCGACACCAACAGGTCGGTGCCCAGCTGGGCGGCCACGTCCTCGACCACCCGGTCGTTGGCCGTGGCCGTGCAGGCCAGCACGGGCACCCCCGCCGACAGCGCTTCGAGCACCCGGCGGATGCGGCGGTAGTCGGGGCGGAAGTCGTGGCCCCAGTCCGAAATGCAGTGGGCCTCGTCGATGACCACCAGGCCCGAGGTGGGCCCCACCTGGTCCATCACCCGCTCCCGGAAGCCCCGGTTGGCCAGCCGCTCGGGCGAGATGAGCAGCAGGTCCACCTCGCCGGCATCCAGCCGGGCCACCACGTCGTCCCAGTCGCCGGTGTTCGACGAGTTAATGGACTCGGCCCGCACACCCATGCGCCGGGCCGCCTCGATCTGGTTGCGCATGAGCGCCAACAGCGGCGACACGATGATCGTGGGCCCCGCCCCGCGGTCGCGCAGCATGCGGGTGGCCACGAAGTACACGGCGCTCTTGCCCCACCCGGTGCGCTGGACCACGAGCACCCGCCGGCGGTCGGCCACGAGCGCGGCGATGGCCTCGAACTGCCCGCCGCGGAAGTCGACCCCGGCCCGCCCGGTCAGGGCCTCCAGGTGGGCCCGCGCCTCGGTGCGCAGATCGGCGGCGGACTCAGAGGTGGGCTCGGCGGTCGGGTCGGTCGGCTGGGACATCGGCCCGACGCTACGGGCCCCCACCGACAGTCGACCGCGTCAGGGGTCGTGCGTAGGGTGGGCGGCGTGGCGAGCGACACGACCGCCGAAGCCGCCCGGGTGCAGCGTGAGGTGTGGGCGCGCCTCGGTCCGGACCGTCGGGTCGAGCTGGCAGCGGAGCTGTCCGAGGACGTCCGTCGGCTCACGCTCGAGGGCCTCGCCGATCGGCACCCCGACGACTCGCCGCAGGAACTGGTTCGCCGTCTCATCCAGCTCTGGCACGGCGTCGACCTCGACGCGATCGACCACGACCTCGCCGAGGCCTGACCAATGGGCCTCTTCGACGCGCTCGCGGCGGTGGTGTCGGTCCTCGATGCCGCCCAGGTGCCACACATGGTGTCGGGGTCGGTCGCCAGCGCCCGACACGGCGAGACGCGGGCCACCCAGGACATCGACATCGTGATCGACCCGACACCCGAGCAGATCGACCGGATCTGCGACGGCTTCCGGGCACTCGGGTGGTACGTCGGCGACGGTCGAGCCGCGCTCGACCATCGCTCCCAGTTCAACGTGATCGACACCGAGACGGGCTGGAAGATCGACCTCGTGATCCGACGAGACCGGCCGTTCTCCCGGGAGGAGTTCGGCCGGCGTGTCTCCGCGACCATCGGCGGGGTGGACACCTGGATCGTGACGGTCGAGGACAGCATCCTCTCCAAGCTCGAGTGGGCAGTGGCCGGCGGTTCGGAACGCCAACTCTCCGACGTCCGTTCGATGCTGGCGCAGCAGGGCGAGACGCTGGATCGGGACTACCTGGAGCGCTGGGCCGACGAGCTCGGCGTGACCGCGCTGCTGCGCGAGGCGGGCGGCTGATCGCGTCGGGACGGTGGCCGCTGGTCGAGATTGCTCAGGGCGTCTCGACGACGGTGCGGCCGAAGGGCCAGAGCCCCAGGATCCCCACCTTCACGGCCTGCACGGCGAAGGGGATGCCGATGATCGTGAGGCACAGCGCGATGGCCGACGCCACCGCCGCCACGAACAGGCCCCAGCCGAACAGCAGCAACCACAGCACGTTGAACACCGTCTCGAGCCCGGGGTGGTCGCCGCCGTCGCGCACGACGGTCCGGCCGAACGGCCACATCACGTAGCCGGCCAGCTTGAAGGACTGGATCCCGAAGGGGATCCCGATGATGGTCACGCAACAGATCAGCCCGGCCAGCGCGTAGCCGATGGCCTGCCAGATCCCGGCGAGCACGAACCAGATGATGTTGCCGAGCGTTCGCACGTCGGCAGTCTGCCCGACGCCGGTGAACGCCGGGCAGCCCGGCCGTCAGACGTCGGCGTCAGTCGCCCGGGTCGAGGGCCTCGAGCCACTCCCGCCAGTAGTCCTTCCACCACTCGAGCGCGTCGGCGGTGGCCAGGCGTTCGTGGGCCACGTTGATCGAGACCCGGCCGTTGGCCTTCGGCGTGAGGGTGAACAGCGCCACGCCGTCGCCCACCGCCACGCGCAACGCCTTCGACGTCGGCTTCGAGCGCAGCTCGGTCTCGAGCGCCGGGAACAGGTCGGCGCGGCCGTCCTCGGACAGCAGCGCGGCGCGCAGCTCGTCGGCATCGACGTCGACCGTGCGGGTGACGCTCGCCGTGAACGTGCCGTCGGTCATCTGGTTGGGGAGCCGCCGGCCGGTGATGCGCTCCCACCCGATGGTCACCGCCTGCGACCACCACGTGTCGAGGCCGTAGGTCTGGTGCAGGTGCCGCGCCACCCCGGTGTGGCCCTCGGCGTGCGCCGGCCAGGCCTCGATCAGGTCGCACCACTCGTCCCAACGGCGACCGGTCGACGCCTCGATGGCGTCGTCGCCGAACTCGGGTTCGGACACCCGGGGCCGGACGCCCCCGGTGGCGTCGGCGGCGCGGGCCGTCGCCTGCTCGAGCAGCACCCGGCGGGCGGCGCCGTAGCGCTCGCCGGTCGAGGCCATGCGCTCGCGGACTCGGCGCTTGAAGCTGGCGTTGCGGGTCATCGGATCACCTCACGTGTCGAGCTCGTGCACCCCGACGACCCACGCTCGCCGCTGCGCACGAGGACACGGCGGACCTGACGAAACCGTGCGCCGACCACTCGAGGTGCCCTCTGCCTCCCGAGCCCGGCGGCGTGGGTGCCGAGGAGGAGGTCCGGCGAAGCGCGTCGCCGACGATCAGGCTACCCGGCTCGCTCCCGGCGCCGCCGACGTTTCTGCGCTGCTCAGGCCGACATCCCGGACTCAGCAACGCATGTTCGGCAGGGTGAGGGGGCGCCGGACTCAGCAACGCATGTTCGGCAGGGTGAGGGGGCCGACCCAGGCGGGAACAGCGGTCAGACCGAGCGGAGCTCTTCGGCCTCGTCGTGGGTGGTGCGGTGCTCGAAGCGCTTGCCCACCTCGTTGACGGCGACCACCACCAGCACCCCCAGGAGGGCCAGCCCGATGGTGGTGGCCACCGGGTCGGACGGGGCCTCGATGGCGGTCGAGTCGACGCCCTTCGGCCACGGCCACACCACCCGCACCGAGCCCAGCATCAGGCCCACCAGGGCCGCCATCACGGTGTCGTAGTGCCTCGAGAGCGCCCAGTGCAGCACCTGGGAGAACACCGCCAGCCCGGTCACGCACCCCAGCGCGAACACGGCCACCGGCAGCAGGTCGCGGTCGTTCACCGCGGCCAGCACCGGGCCGTACATGCCCATGGTCACCAACAGGAACGAGCCCGAGATGCCGGGCAGGATCATGGCGCAGATGGCGACCGCGCCCGACCCGAAGTACACGAGCAGGTTGGCGTCGTCGGCCTGGCCGACCGTCGCCTCCGACGTGCCCTCCTTCAACCCCAGCAGCACGAAGGTGGCCGCGGCCACCCCCACCAGCGTCACCACCCGCTGGAGGTCGCGGGTCTCGACCAGCTGCCAGGCCACGATCACCGAGCCGGCCACCAGGCCGAAGAAGGCCCCCGAGGTGGCCACCGGGTGGTCCTCGAGCAGGAACTCGATGAGCCCCGACAGCGAGAACACGGCGATGCCGATGCCGGCCAGCAGCGGCAGCAGGAACATCCACTCGACCGAGCGGAGCGCCTCGACGGCCCCACGGACGTCGCGCTTGGCCACCCGACCGATGGCGCTCGACCCGGTGCGGATGGCGTCGATGAGTCGCTGGTAGATCCCGAAGACCAGGGCGACGGTGCCGCCCGAGACGCCCGGCACGATGTCGGCGGCGCCCATGCAGAAGCCGCGCAGAAGGGTGAAGGGTGTTTCACGCATCGGCGGTCAGGGTACCGGGCCGGCGGCTCGCCGCCAGCCGCGCCGCCAGCCGCGCCGGCGGCCGGCCGCCCGGCCGACCGGGGGCTACCCCCACCCCCGATTCGTGGGCGAGCGTCATGGTCGGCCCGCCCGCCGATCCGTACGGTGGACCACGTGCTCGCCACCCTCGTCCAGCCCTGGCGTACCGCCCGCACCTGGTGGACCCTGGTCCACCTGGTCACCGGCGGCGCCGTGGCCGCAGTGATCTTCACGGTGGTGCTGACCCTGCTCACCACGGCGGTGAGCGTCGTGATCCTCCTCCCGGTCGCCGTCGTGCTGGGCTGGCTCACCCTGGTGGCCGCCCAGCGCCTCACCCGGGCCGATCGCTCCCGCTTCGCCGCCCTCCTCGACGTCGACCTGCCCGAGCGGGCCACCACGCCGCCGACCGCTCCCGCCGACGGGTGGAGCGGTTCGTGGGCCCGCCGGTGGGCGTCGATGGCCGCCACCCTGCGCAGCGGTGACCGCTGGCGCGAGGTGGCCTGGTCGATCCTGCACTTCCCCGTCGCCGTCACCTTCGCCACCGTCGCCCCCGCCCTGTGGGCCGCCAGCGCGGTGGCCGTCACCCTGCCGCTGTGGGTGCAGGCCCTGCCCGGCAACCGCTCCGAGCCGTTCTTCCTGCGCATCGACGCCGGCTGGGAAGCCGCCGCGGTGGGTGCGCTCGGGGTCGTGCTCCTCGCCGTCGTGGTGCCGTGGTGCACCGTCGCCATGGGTCGGGTGGACGTCGCCGTGGCCCGCTGGCTGCTGGGCCGCAGCCGTGAGGCCGAGCTGGTGGCCGAGGTCGAGACCCTCACCACCAGCCGGGCCGCCGCCGTCGACTCGGCCGAGGCCGAGCGCCGCCGCATCGAGCGCGACCTCCACGACGGTGCCCAGCAGCGCCTCATCGCCGTGGCCATGGACCTGGGCCTGGCCCGCGAGAAGCTCGACACCGACCCGGCCCGCGCCGCGGAGTACGTCGCCGCCGCCCACGAGGACGTGAAGGCCGCCATGAAGGAGCTGCGCGACCTGGTGCGCGGCATCCACCCGGTGATCCTCGAGGACCGCGGGCTCGACGCCGCCCTCTCGGCCGTGGTGGCCCGGGCCGCCGTGCCCGTCACCCTGAAGGTCGACGTGGCGGTCCGTCCCTCGCCCGCCATCGAGAGCGCCGCCTACTTCATCGTCTCCGAAGCCCTCGTCAACGTCGACCGCCACGCCCGGGCCACCCGGGCCACCGTCGAGATCGCCCGGGTGGGTGACCGCCTCACCATCGCCGTCACCGACGACGGCGTGGGCGGCGCGGTGGCCGGTGCCGACGGCGGGTCCGGCCTGGCCGGCCTGGCCGAGCGCGTCGCCGGCCTCGCCGGCTGGATGCGGGTCATCAGCCCCGAGGGCGGGCCCACCTCGATCCACGTGGAGCTGCCATGCGAATCCTGATCGCCGAGGACAGCGTGCTCCTGCGCGCCGGCCTCATCCGACTCCTCGAGGAGGGCGGCCACGAGCTGGTGGGCGCCGTCGGCGACGCCGAGGCCCTGGTCGACGCCGCCGCCTCGCTGGCCCCCGACCTGGCCGTCGTCGACGTGCGCATGCCGCCCACCCTCACCGACGACGGCCTCCGGGCGGCCCTCGCCATCCGCGCCGCCCAGCCCGAGATCGCCATCCTCGTGCTGTCCCAGTACGTCGAGGAGACCTACGCCTCGGAGCTGCTGGCCGGCGACGTCGGCGGCATCGGCTACCTGCTCAAGGACCGCATCGCGGACGTCGCCGACTTCCTCGACGCCGTGGCCCGCGTCGGCGCCGGCGGCACCGTGCTCGACCCCGAGGTGGTCGGCCAGATCTTCGCCCGCACCCGCCGCACCGACCCCCTCGCCGCCCTGTCGCCCCGCGAGCGGGAGGTGCTCGCCCTCATGGCCGAGGGCCGCAGCAACGCCGGCATCGCCGCGGCGCTGGTGGTGGGGGAGGGGGCCGTCGAGAAGCACGTCACCTCGATCTTCACCAAGCTCGACCTGCCGCCCGCCGGCTCCGACCACCGTCGGGTCCTGGCCGTGCTCCGTTGGATGGGGGCGTGATGCCCGCCGCCTTGACCCGTGTCCGGACCACCTGGCGGGTCGGTGGCTCGGTGCTGGCCGCGCTGGCCCTGCTCAGCTTCGCCTGGGAGGCCGTCGACCAGCTGGCCTCGCGGCCCGAGACGCGCACCGAACGGCTCGACGCCGCGGGGCTGACGCTCGTGATCGTGGAGGTCGACCGCGGCGACGTGACGGTCTCGGGACGGGTCGACACCACGGTCGTGGAGGCCTCGGCCCGGCTCCGCTTCGGCCTGGTCGACCCCGACTACACCGTCGAGCGCGACGGCACGACGCTGCGGGTCCGGGCCCGCTGCAGCCCCATCTCCGACAACTGCCTCGAGCGGATCGAGCTGACGGTGCCGCCCGAGCTCGACGTCCGGGTGAGCACCGAGGACGGCGACGTCCGCATCGGCCGCCTGGCCGCCACCCTGACGGTGACCACGGAGAACGGCGACGTCGTCGCCGAACGGCTCTCGGGCGCCTCCACCCTGCGCAGCGACAACGGCGACGTGACCGCCCGTCGGGTGCGCAGCCGCACCCTCGAGCTGGCCAGCGACAACGGTTCGCTCGTCGCCGACCTCGACGCGGCGCCCACCCGCATCTCCGCCGACTCCGACAACGGCGATGTGACGGTCCGCCTGCCCGCCGAGGCCGACGTCGACGGCATCGACTTCGCGGTCACCGCCACCAGCGACAACGGTGCGGTGACCACCCCCATCCGGACCAACCCGACGAGCGACCGCTCGATCCAGGCCACGTCCGACAACGGCGACGTCAGCGTCACCTACCGACGCTGACCGCCGGACCCCATCTCGACCGACCCCGCCGAACCCACGGAGGACCCCATGACCCTCAGCTTCGACGCGCCCGCGCGTCCCCGACCCCGACCCGCCGAGACCGCCCGCCCCGCCGCGGCTCGCGCCGTCGGCGCCACCAAGACCTACGGGTCCGGCGACACCGCGGTCGTCGCCCTCGACGACGTCACCGTCGAGCTGCCGGCCGGACGCTTCACGGCGATCATGGGCCCCTCCGGCTCGGGGAAGTCGACCCTCATGCACTGCGTGGCCGGGCTCGACACGCTGACCTCGGGCCAGGTGTTCGTCGGCGACGTCGAGCTGGGGTCGTTGTCGGACCGCGAGCTGACCCTGCTGCGCCGCGACCGCATCGGGTTCGTCTTCCAGGCGTTCAACCTCCTCCCCACGCTGAGCGCGGCCGAGAACATCACCCTGCCGCTCCAGCTGGGTGGCCGCGAACCCGACCCCGCCTGGTTCGACACCGTCATCGCCACGGTCGGCCTCGGTGACCGCCTGCGCCACCGCCCCTCGGAGCTGTCGGGGGGCCAGCAGCAGCGGGTGGCCGTCGCCCGGGCGCTGGTGGCCCGACCCGAGGTGGTGCTCGCCGATGAGCCCACCGGCAACCTCGACTCGCGCACCGGCGCCGAGGTGCTGGCCTTCCTGCGCCGCGCCACCGACGAGCTGGGCCAGTCCATCGTGATGGTCACCCACGACCCCGTCGCCGCGGCCCACGCCGACGCCGTGCTCTTCCTGGCCGACGGTCGCCTGGTCGACCGGCTCGACGCCCCGACGGCGGCCGCCGTGCTCGACCGCATGGCCAACCTGGACCGTCGCCCCCTCGACGTGACGGACGACGGGGGCCGCTGAGATGTGGCGGCTGGCCCTGCGCTCGATGCGCCTCAACCTGCGACGGCTGCTCGGCACGTCGCTCGCCGTGCTCGTCGGCGTGGCGTTCCTCGTCGGCACCGTGGTGCTGGGCGACACCATGAACCACGGCTTCGACGCCGCGTTCGGCACCGCCAACTCGACCACCGACGTGGTCGTCCGCTCCACCTCGGTCATCCGCACCGAGCAGACCGAGCAGCGCGACCCCGTGGCCGCCTCGTTGGCCGACGACCTCGTCGGCGTGGCCGGCGTGGCGCGGGTGGATCCCCAGATCCAGGGTGTGACCCAGCTGCTCGACCTCGACGGCGAGCCCATCGGCGGCGACGGTCCGCCCACCTACGGCGGCGGTTGGATCGACGCCGCGGTCAACCCGTTCCGCCTCACCTCCGGTCGGGCGCCCCGGGCCGAGGGCGAGGTGGTCGTCGACCGCGGCACCGCCACCGCGGCGAAGCTCCGGCTGGGCTCGCGCACCACGGCGCTGGTGCCCGCGGCGGTGCCGGTCGAGGTGGTGGGCATCGCCGCGCTCGACGGGGTCGAGTCGCTCGGCGGCGCCACCTTCACCTTCTTCTCGCCCGAGGAGGCCCGGCGCCTGCTGCTGGCCGGACGCGACGAGGCATCGACCCTGGTGGTCAGCGCCGAGCCGGGCACCGACGTCGACGAGCTGGTGCGTCGGGTCGCGGCGGTGCTGCCCGAGGGCACCGAGGCGCTCAGCGGCGTTCAGCTCACCGCCGAGCAGGTGTCGGCCGTGAACGACGACTTCCTGGGCGTGCTCCGTACGTTCCTCCTGGTGTTCAGCGGCATCGCCGTGCTGGTCGCCACGTTCAGCATCCACAACACGTTCTCGGTCATCACCGCCCAGCGCAGCCGGGAGTCCGCGCTGCTCCGTGCCGTCGGCGCCACCCGACGTCAGGTGGTGGGGGTCGTGACGCTGGAGAGCGCGGCGACCGGGCTGGTGGCGTCGCTGGTGGGCGTGGTGGCCGGGCTGGGCCTGGCCGACGGGTTGCTGCGCCTCATGGCGTCCGCCGGGTTCGACCTGCCCTCGAACGGGCTCACCGTCCGACCGGCCGGCCTGGTGGTCGGCGTCGTGGTCGGCTTCGTGACCACGGTCGTGGCCGGACTCCTGCCCGCCCTCGAGGCCGGCCGGATTCCCCCGATCGCCGCGCTGCGTTCGTCGGCGGCCGAGGCGCCCGAGGTGCCGTGGCGTCGCATCGTCGTGGGCGTGGTGCTCGTCGTCGGCGGGCTCGTGGTGGTGTCGGGCCCGGCGCTCGGCTGGTGGACGGCGCCGATCGTGGCGGTGGGCGGCGGGGCGCTGGCCGTGCTCGTCGGCACGCTGGTGGCGGGTCCCGCCATGGTGCGACGGGTGGTGGCGGTGGTGGGGGCGCCGCTGTCGCGGCTGCGTGGCATCACCGGCGACCTGGCCCGCGAGAACGCCCGCCGCTCGCCCCGCCGCACCGCTCGCACGGCCGCCGCGCTGGTGGTCGGCGTGGGCGTGGTCACCCTCTTCTCGGTGGTGGGCGCCTCGATGGTGGCGTCGGTCGAGGAGACCGTGGCCGGCTCGATGCAGGCCGACCTGGTGGTGCAGTCCTCGGGCTTCACCGGTCCAGGTCTGGACCCACGGCTGGCCGAGCGCCTGGCCCAGCTGCCCGAGGTGGACGTCGCCTCGGCGTTCGAGACGGGCGCGGTGCGGGTCGGCAAGGAGTCGCTCGACGCGGTCGTCGTCGACCCCGCCACCGTCGACCGGGTGGTCGACCCCGAGGTCGTGGCCGGGTCGCTGGCCGACCTGGGCGACGACGGCCTGGCCGTCTCGGCCGAGCTGGCCGACGCCCAGGGCTGGACGGTGGGCGAGCGGGCGACGGTCGGCTTCGGCGACGGCGCCGTGCGCGACCTCCGGGTGGCCGCCCGCTACGAGCGCACCGAGCTGCTCGACGACCTGGTGCTGCCCGCCGCGGTGTGGGCCGAGCACCGCACCCAGCCGTCGGTGCGCATCGTGCTGGTGCAGGCCGCGGCGGGCGTCGACGTCGAGGCGGCCCGGGTCGCCGTCGACCGGGTGGGTTCGGCCGTCGAGTCGCCGGCCGCGATGGATCGCGGCGAGTTCGTCGACGACATCGCGGGCGAGATCGGCCAGGTGCTGTCGATCATCTACGTGCTGCTGGCGCTGTCGGTGATCATCGCCCTGATGGGCATCGCCAACACCATCTCGCTGTCGGTGCACGAACGGCGGCGCGAGATCGGGCTGCTGCGGGCGGTGGGCCAGGCGCGGTCGCAGACCCGCTCGATGGTGCGTTGGGAGGCCGCGGTCATCTCGGCCTTCGGCACGCTGTGCGGGGTGGCCGTCGGGTTGGTCTCGGCGTGGGGGATCGTGGCTGCGCTGAGCGGCGACGGCGCCCTCACCACGTTCTCGGCGCCGGCCAGCCAGCTGGTGCTGATCGTCGTGGTGGGCGCGATCGTCGGTGTGCTGGCCGGGGCCCGCCCGGCCCGCCGGGCCGCCCGCCTGCCGGTGCTCGATGCCCTGGCCGCCTGACGCCCCGCCCGTCCCAACCTCCCCGCCCGTCCCAACCTCCCCGCCCGTCCCAACCTCCCCGAACATGCGTTGCTCAGGCCGGGATTCCGGCCTGAGCAACGCAAGTTCGGAGGTTCCTCCGCTGACGGCGCGCCACCGGCCCGACTGTCAGACCTGCCTGGGAACATGCCGGTCATGTGCATGATGTGTGACGGGGCGACCCGAGACGAGGTGCGGGCGAGCCTGCGCCAGAAGATCGACACCCACGGCTGGACGGTGCAGGGGGTGGTGCCCGCCGGCGGCCTGCCGGGGTGGCTGTACACCATCGGTCTGATCGAACGGTTCGGCCATCCCGAGCTGGTGCTGGCCACCTGCGACCCCGCGGCGGGGCAGTCGCTGCTGGTCGACCTGGTGGCGAAGGTCGAGGCGGGAGGGTCGTTGGTCGACCTCGACGAGGTGTCGCTGCCCGAGGGCTCGTACTCCATCGGGCCCGCCCACCCCGCCCAGCTCCGGGCCGGACTGCTGGCGGCCTGGACCGACCTGTACGGGTCCGAGGGTCGCTACGACCTGCCGCTCGGGGCCCTGGTGGTCGAGGCGTACGAGTACATCTGCCCGGCGTGCCGGGTGGTCGACCTGCGCCAGGCCGGCCCCATCCTGAACCGGCCGCACGTGCCTCGGTCCGGCCGCAAGCGGTCGGCGAAGGGTCCCGGCCGCAAGGGCCCCACCCGGCCCGGGCAGTACGCGGCGCGGCGACGGCCGTGAGCGACGCACCGGAAGCCGAAGATCGGCCAGATCCCCGGCCGGGGATCCTCGACGACGACGAGGATCTGGCCGAGAGCGTCGACCGTGAGCCGGGACTCTGGGTCGGTCGGGTGGAGATCCATGGCGACATCGTGGGATCCGACCCCGAGATCACGGACGACTTCCTCGCTGATCCCGATCCACCAGCTACCCCGTGACGGCGACCACCTCGCACATCGGCGGGACCGGCTGTCGGTGGTGCCGCGTAGGGTCGACGCCGTGATGTTCGTCCACACCGGTCACGACGCGGAGGCCCTCGCCCGCCACCTGGCGGGCGTGCTGGCCGAACCCGTGGCCGACCCGTTCCAGCCCGAGTGGGTCACCGTGCCGTCGGTCGGCATGCGGCGGTGGCTGTCGCTCCAGCTGGCCGGCCACCTGGGCGCCGCACCGGGGCGGACCGACGGCGTCGCCGCCAACATCGAGTGGGCCTTCCCGGGTTCGCTGCGCAACGCCGTGCTCGACGCCGACCCGGCCGCCGCCGAGCTCGAGGCGTGGCGGGTGCCCCGCCTCGTGTGGGCGGTGCTCGACGTCATCGCCGCGCAGCGCAAGGGGCACCTGGCGTTCCTGGCCACGCCGCCCCCGGGCGGGTCCCGCTACAGCACGGCCCGCCGCATCGCCGACCTCTTTGACCGCTACCACGTGCACCGGCCCGAGATGGTCCGCCAGTGGAAGGTCGGGAACTTCGTCGACGCGGCGGGGCGTCCCCTCGCCGACCACCAGCGGTGGCAGCCGCTCCTCTGGCAGATGGTCGAGGAGCGGATCGGCGTGGAGAGCCCGGCCGACCGCCTGCCCAAGCTCCTGCGCCAGGTCGCCGACGGCGAGATCGATCCGCTGCTGCCCGAACGCCTGGCGCTGTTCGGCCTCGGCGTCCTCCCGGGCGGCGCGTCGTTCCTCGAGCTGGCCGACGCCCTCGGCGGTCACCGTGACGTCCACCTCTACCTCCTCGAACCGTCGCCGTCGCTCGCCGCCTCGGTCCGGTCAGCCGATCGGCCGAGGACGCGGCTGCGCGCCGACGACCGCTCGGCCGATCTCGTGGCGCATCCCCTGCTGCGTTCGTGGGGTCGTCTGAGCCGGGAGACCTCGGTGCTGCTGGGCCAGGCGGGTGCCGCGGCGTGGGAGCTCGCCTCGACAGAGGGCGACGACGTCCCGACCGACCGCCTCGCCGACGACGGGCCGCTGCTCGGTCGACTTCAGGGCGCGCTCCGGGCCAACCGCCCGCCCGACCCCTCCCTCGTCCCGGCGCCCGATGACGCGTCCGTCCAGTTCCACGCCTGTCACGGGGCCACCCGCCAGGTCGAGGTGCTGCGCGACGCGCTCCTCCACGCCCTGGCCGACCCCGAGCTCGACCTGAGCGAGTACGACGTCGTGGTCCTCTGCCCCGACCTCGAGCGGTTCGCCCCGCTCCTCGAAGCGGTGTTCGGCCCGTCGGCCGACCAGCGCGCCGCCCACCACGGAGGTGCCCCGGCGCTCCGGTACCGCATCGCCGACCGGTCGCTGCGGGCCGCCAACCCCGTGCTCGAGGCCACGACGGCCCTGCTCGACCTCGTGGCCGGCCGCTTCGACGCGCCGTCCGTGCTGGACTTCATCGCCCTGCCGCCGGTCCGCCACCGGTTCCGCTTCACCGAGGACGACCTGGCCCGCATCGACGACTGGGTCGAGGCCGCCGCGGTGCGCTGGGGGCTCGACGGAAAGCACCGCGAAGGCTGGGCCGTCCCGGCCCAACTGGTGGCCAACACCTGGCGGGCCGGGCTCGACCGGCTGCTCGTGGGGTCCACCGTGCACACCTCGGGGCTCGACCTCGTGGTGGGCGACGTGGTGCCGCTGGCGTCGTGGGGCGACGAGGTCGACCTGGCCGGCCGCCTGGCCGAGCTGGTCGCCCGCCTGGCCGACCTCGTCGAGGCCTCGACCTCGCCCCGTCCCGTGGCCGAGTGGCTCCGCGTCGTGGCGGATGCCGCCGACGCCCTGTTCTCGGTGCCGCCGGCCGAGGTCCGCCAGACCGAGTCGCTCCACGCCACCCTCTCCCAGCTGGTCGAGCACTCGCAGGTGGTGGGCCAGGCGTCGGCGGTCGAGCTCGACTTCGTCGATCTGCGCCGGCTCCTGGCCGACCACCTCCGCACGGCACCCGGTCGGCCCGACTTCTTCCGCGGCGGCATCACCGTCACCTCGCTCACCCCCTTGCGCTGGATCCCGTTCCGGGTGGTCGCGCTCCTGGGCATGGACCAGGCGGCGCTGGGCTCGGGGTCGGTCGACGGCGACGATCTGGTGGCGCTCGACCAGGAGGTCGGCGACCGTGACGTCCGCGCCGACAACCGCCACGCCCTGCTCGAGGCCGTGCTGTGCGCCCGGGAGCGCCTGATCGTGGTGCGCGACGGCCACGACGTCCGCACCAACCAGGAGGTCCCGGCACCCGTCGCCGTCATGGAGCTGCGCGACGCGGTGCTGGCCGAGGTGCACCCCGACCACGTCGAGACGTGGTCGAAGCGACTGGAGCGCTCGCACCCCCGCCAGGCCTTCGACGACGGCTGCTTCACCCCGGGGCGCCTGGGCGCAGGGCCGTGGAGCTTCGACCGGCTGGCCCTCGCGGCGGCCGAGGCTCGGGCCGCTCGCACCTCGACCACGCCGCCACCCTTCCTGTCCCAGCCGCTCCCGCCGCTCGACTGCCGCCGCATCGACCTGGCCGACCTCCACGCCTACCTCAAGCACCCCACCCGCGAGTTCCTCCGCCAGCGGCTCGGCGTCCGTGTCCCCAAGGTCGAGGACGCCGTGGCGCCCGTGCTCCCCATCGTGATGGGCGGGCTCGATCGCTGGAAGGTGGGCACCGACCTGCTCGCCCACCTCTTCGACGGGGTCGACGAGGCCACGTGGGCCGACGTCGAACGCCGGGTCGGCAACTTCCCGCCCGGGGTCCTGGGCGAGGTGGAGCGCGACGCCGTGGCCACCGACGCCCGGGCCCTGGCCCAGGCGTGTCGTCGGCTCGGCGTCCGGTCGGGCCCCGGCGATCTGGTCCCCGTCGCCGTCACGCTCGAGGACGGCACGCGCCTCGTCGGGTCGGTGGTCGACCGCCTGGGCCACGACGCCCTCGGGGTCGGCGTACGTGGCCCGTTGCGGGTGACCTACTCGAAGACCAAGGCCGAGCAGCACCTCGCCGCGTGGCTCGACCTGTTGGTCCTGGTGGCCGCCCAGCCCGAGGTCGAGTGGCGGTCGGTGTCGGTGGCCCGGTCCGCGAAGCCGGGCGCCGCGCCCGAGGTGCTCGTGCTGCTGCCGCCCGGCGGCGACGGCGCCGACCCTGTCGAGCGCGCCCGCCTCGCCCGCGACGGCCTCGCCGTCGCCGTCGACTGCTACCGACGCGGGATGTGCGAGCCGGTGCCTCTCTTCCCCCAGGTCAGCCGGGCCGTCCACCTCGGTGACGGGGCCCGGAAGGCGTGGGGCGACATGTTCGGCGACCAGGCCGACGTGTCCCACCAGCTCGTGTTCGGCCTCGTCGACTTCGACGACCTGGCCGCGCTGCCCCGCGAGGCCCACGACCCGCCCGGGCCGTCCACCCGACTCGCCTGCTTCGCCCGGCACCTGTGGGACGCCGTCGGCCGCTCCGCTCCGCCGCTGGCCCCCGAGCTGCTCGAGAAGGTCCTGGCCGCCGACGAGGTGCCGGCATGAGCGGTCCTGCCGCCGTCGGGGCGGTCACGCCCTTCGATCCGCGATCCGACGTGCCGCGCCTCCTGGCCATCGACGCCAGCGCCGGCACGGGCAAGACCTTCACGCTCGCCTCGTTGGTCACCCGGCTCGTCGCCGAGGGCGAGGTGGCCGCCCCCGACCTGCTGGTCGTCACCTTCACGCGAGCGGCCACCAGCGAGCTGCGGAGCCGTGTGCGCAGCCAGCTCGTCGAGGCCGCCGAGCACCTCCGGGGCCGGGGCTCGGGCGAGCCGTCCCCGGTGGCGGCGCACCTGCTCGACGCCGACGAGGCGGAGCGGGAGCTGCGGGCCGCCCGCCTCGAACAGGCCATCGTCGACTTCGACCTCGCGACGGTCACGACCATCCACGGGTTCGCCACCCAGCTGCTCGGCTCCATCGGGGTCACCGCCGGCGCCGACCTCGACGCCGCGCTCGTCGACGACCTCGACGACCTGCTCCCCGAGGTCTGCACCGACGCCCTGGCCGCCGCGGCGCTGGCCGGCCACGACGCCGCCGACCTCCCCAAGCTGGACGCGCTCGTGCGTCGGGTCAGGGTCCGCCTGTCGAACCCCGACATGGCGCTGCTCCCGGGCGAGGACGACCTGGGCTCGCTCGCCCCCGACGCGGTGCTGGTCCGCCAGGTCCTCGACCACTGCCTCGACCAGGTGGCCCGACGACGCCGGCAGGCCGGCGCCCTGAGCTTCGACGACGTGCTCGTGCAGCTGCGGTCGGTGCTGCGGGGCCGGGTGTCCGACGACGTCCGGGCCGCCATCGCCGGCCGCTTCGGACTGGTGCTCGTCGACGAGTTCCAGGACACCGACCCCGTCCAGTGGGAGGTGTTCTCGGCGCTGTTCGGAGCGAGCGCGTCGAACGCTCGCCTGGTGCTGGTGGGCGACCCCAAGCAGGCCATCTACGCCTTCCGCGGCGCGGATGTGCAGACCTTCCGCCGCGCCGTCGGCGGGCCGGGCGTCGAGCGACGCTCGCTCGATCGCAACTGGCGGTCCGACGGCGCGCTGCTCCAGGCCCTCAACGCGCTCTTCGAGGACGTCACCTTCGGGTCGCCCGACATCGCCTACTCGCCGGTGACCGCGGCCCCCGACCACGAGGCGCACCGGATCGTCGGGCGCGACGGCGCCCCGCTGCCTCCGCTCGTGCTGCGGCTCGCGTTGGGCGACGACCTCCCCCGGAACTCGCGGAAGCCCCACGAGCTGACGGCGGCCGACGTCCGGCGGGCCGTCACCGCCGACCTGGTGGCCCAGCTGCGCGCCCTGCTCGTCGACGCCCGGCTGCCTCTCGACGAGCCCACCTCGGAGGGCGCCACCACCCGACGGGTCGAGCCCAGCGACGTCGCCGTGCTCGTCCGGACGCGCGACGAGGCCGACGAGGTGCAGCGCGAGCTGATCGCCCAGGGCATCCCCGCGGTGCTGGCCCGAGGGCGGTCCGTCCTCGAGTCGCCGGCCGCCGACCACCTCCGGCGACTGCTCGAAGCCGTCGCCCGTCCGGGCGACCCCACCCGGACCCGGACCTACGCCCTCAGCTGCTTCGAGGACCTCACGCCGGCCCGCCTCGGCGAGCTGCAGGCGGCCGCGGCCGACGACGCCCCCGAGCTGGTGGAAATCCAGGAGCGGCTCCGGTCGTGGGCCGACCTGCTCGAACGCTCCGGCGTCGTCGCCTTCTTCCGCCGGGTGTGGCAGGACACCGGGGTGGCCGCCCGGGTGCTGGCCCGGGTGGACGGCGACCGGCTGCTGACCGACCTCGACCACCTGGTCGAGATGCTCCACGTGGGCACCGCCGGCCGGCCGACCGGGGTGGCGGGGCTGCTCGACGCGCTGGCCGACGAGCCGATGGCCGGACCCGACGCCGAGGCCGGCCTCGATCCGGCCGCCCGTCGCGTCGAGACCGATCGACAGGCGGTCCAGATCATGACCATCTGGGTCTCGAAGGGCCTGGAGTTCCCGATCGTGTGCTGCCCGACGCTGTGGAGCGAGCGGTCCAGCAGCGACGTCATCTTCCACGACGACGAGACCGGCCTCCGCACCCTCGACCTGAGCGGGAAGGACTGGCCGGACAAGCGAGCGGCAGAAGCCCGCAAGGAGCAGGCCCGCGCCGAGGCCCAGGGCGAGAACCTCCGGCTCGCCTACGTCGCGCTCACCCGAGCCCGGCACCACTGCATCGCCTGGTGGACCCGTTGCAACCACAGCGCGAGCTCCGCCTGGGCCAAGATCCTCTTCGCCCGGGCCGAGGGCCGGATCGACCCCGAGCGGTGGGCCGAGCCGAAGGCGACGCTCCCTGCCGATGACGCCACCGCCGCCGCCCTGCGCCCGCTGGTGGAGCGATCGGGCGGCATGATCGCCGTCGAGGTCCACGGGCGGGTCGACCGCCCGGCCGACGCGTGGGAGCCGACGGCCGATCGCCCCGTCGCTTCGGCCGTCGCGCCGCTCGGGGTCGCACGGCTCACCCGGTCGCTCGACCGTGCGGCCAAGCGGTGGTCCTTCACCGCGCTGGCCTCCTCCGTCGAGGTGTCCGAGGTGGCGCCCACCTTCGTGACAGCCGACCCGTTCGACCCCAGCGAGGGCGACGCCGGGGCCGGCGACGAGCCGGCGGTCGTCGAGGCGGGTGAGGTCGCCCCACCGGAGGAGTCGGTGGACGCCGTCCGGGCGGCGCCGGTCGTCGACGAGCCCGACGTCGAGGTCTCGGCCGACGAGGTGCTGGCCGCGCCGTTGGCCTGGCTCCCCGGCGGCACCGGCTTCGGCACGCTCGTGCACGCGGTCTTCGAGGACGTCGACTTCACCGCACCCGACCTGGCCGCTGCCTTCGGCGACCGCTTCGACGAGGTGGCCGGCTGGCGTCCCGTCTCGCTTCGGGTCGACGGTGTCCCGGCCGACGGCCCCGCCGCCGCGCTCGACGGACGTGCGCTCCTCGTCGACGGCCTCGTCCGCGCCACCACCACGCCGCTGGGCCCGGCCTTCGGCGACCGTTCGCTCCGCGACGTCGCCCCCGCCGACCGCCTCGACGAGCTGGCCTTCGACCTGCGCCTCCCCGCCGGGAGCGCCGCGCTCGACGTGCGGGCGGTCAGCGCGCTCGTCGCCCGGCACCTGGCGGCCGACGACCCGTTGGCCGACTGGGCTGCCGGGTGGGCGGCGTCGGTCGACGACACCGTGCTCGCCGGGCACCTCACCGGTTCGATCGACCTCGTCGCCCGCGTGGGCGGAACCGGACCCGACGGCCCCCGCTTCGTGGTCGTCGACTACAAGACCAACCGCCTCCACCGGCGCGGCCGGTCGCCCCGCCCGGGCGACTACGGCCGCGCCGCGCTGGCCGACGCCATGGCACACAGCCACTACGGCCTCCAGGCCCTGCTGTACTCGGTCGCCCTCCACCGCTACCTGCGGTGGCGCCTCGCCGACTACGAGCCGTCCGTCCACCTCGGGGGCGTCGCCTACCTGTTCGTCCGCGGCATGAACGGCCCCGAGACCCCCGTCGTCGACGGCCACCCCGACGGCGTGTTCACGTGGGACGTGCCGTCGGCGCTCGTCGTCGAGCTGTCCGACCTCCTGGCGGGGGAGGGTCGGTCGTGAATGCGTTCGCGAAGCCGGCGGTCCTCGTGCCCGATGTCGTCGCCGTGCTCGACCCGTTCGTCGAAGCCGGCGTGTTCGGTCGGGCCGAGGTGCAGGTGTGCGCGGCCTTCGCCCGGCTGGTGCCCGACCTCGACGACGAGGCGCTCATCGGCCTCGCCATCGCCGTGCGCGGCCCCCGCCTGGGCCACGTCTGCATCGAGCTGTCCGACGCGGCCCGACTGACGCTCGACCGGGGCGAGGTGGCCGCGAACGAGCTGCCCTGGCCCGAGGTCGACCGTTGGGTCGAGCGACTGGCCGCCAGCCCGCTCGTCGCGTCGCCGGCCACGGCCGCGGACCGCCCGCTCCGCCCGCTCGTCCTCGACGGCGACCGCCTCTACCTCCAGCGGGACTTCTCGGTGGAGGGCTCGGTCGCCGAGGTGCTCACCCGGTTGGCCGCCCGATCGGGTGGCGCCGAGGCGTTCGGCGAGTCGGCCGCCGTCGAGGCGGCGCTCGAGCGGCTGTTCGGTCCGGCGGTCGGCCCCGACGGTCCCGACCTCCAGCGCCGGGCCGCCGCGGTGGCCCTCGACCGGGGCCTCGCCGTCATCGCCGGCGGGCCGGGGACGGGCAAGACCCGGACGATCGCCCGATTCCTCGCCGTGGCCGAGCTGTTGGCCGCCGAGCGCGGCGTCCCGCTCGACATCGGCCTCGCCGCGCCCACGGGCAAGGCCGCCGCCCGCATGACCGAGGCGTTGCGATCCGCCGTGGCCGAACCCGAGGTGCAGGAGGTGCTCGGGCCCGACGTGGCCGGCGCGCTCCTGTCCCGTTCCGCGGTCACGATCCACCGTCTGTTGGGCAGCATCCCCGGGAAGGGCTTCCGGCGCACCTCCCGTGACCCGCTGGCCCACGACGTCGTCGTGGTCGACGAGACGTCGATGGTCTCGCTGCCGCTGATGGGTGCCCTCCTCGACGCTCTCCGACCCGACGCCCGCCTGGTGCTGGTGGGCGATCCGCACCAGCTGGCCAGCATCGAGGCCGGCACCGTCCTGAGCGACATCGTCGGCCCGTCCGGCCCGACCGGCTCGTCGGCCGGCGGTCCGGCGGCGGCGCCCAGCCCGACCCTGGGTCCGGTGGCCGACGTCGTGACCGTGCTGTCCCGCACCCATCGCTTCGGCGAGACGTCGGGCATCGCCGAGCTGGCCGCCGCCATCCGCGACGGCGACGGCGACGCCGCGGTCGAGCTGCTCCGCTCGGCCGACCGCCACGACCTCGCCTGGGTCGCGGCCGACGACGTGGCGGGCCGAGCTGCGGTGCTGGCCGAGCTGGTCGACGCCGCCGTCGAGGTCGTGGGCCACGCCACCGACCCGGCCCTCGAGGGGCAGCTGGCGCTCGACGACGGCGTCGCCCGGGCGACGGCCGCGCTCGAGGCCGCCTCCCGGGTGAAGCTCCTGGCCGCCACCCACCACGGCGAGCTCGGCCGCCTCGCCTGGGCGGAGCGCATCGAGGACGCGCTGGGCGAGCGGGTGAGTCTGCGGCGACGCGGCGGCTGGTACGTCGGTCGGCCCGTCCTCGTCACCGCCAACGACCACCCCAACCGGCTCTCCAACGGCGACGTCGGCGTGCTGGTCGACCGGGCCGAGGGTCGCTCCGTGGCCCTGGCCGCGGGCGACGGCGTGCGCTTCGTCCCGCCCCACGTGCTCGACCGCTTCGAGACCTGGTGGGCCATGACGGTCCACAAGAGCCAGGGGTCCGAGTTCCCCCACACCGTCGTGTCGCTCCCCGACGACGCCGCCTCGCCGGTGGCGACGCGGGAGCTGCTCTACACGGCGGTCACCCGCGCCCGCGAGCGGGTGACCATCGTGGGTGGCGAAGCGGTGCTGCGGGCCGCCATCAGCCGCCCGATCACCCGGGCGACGGGGCTCCGCCGGCGCCTGTGGGGCACCACCTGACCGTTCGGGGTCGTGGTCCCGGCCGCCCGGCCGCTCGCCGACCCGCCGTCCTGGGGTCGTTGATGCTCCTATGGCTGGTCAAGCGGCGTGGGTGTCGAGCCAAGCCCGGTAGTTGGCTTCGAGTTCGGCGGGTCGGCGTGTGCCGAGTTCGAGTTCGCTGATGCGTGCGGGCTGGGTGCCGAGCTG